>ERZ761603.2391-NODE-2391-length-12957-cov-6.917997_pt1 | contig 12957 bp, 7 predicted proteins | sample MGYA00511879_ERZ761603 | MGnify/ENA primary metagenome ERZ761603 (study PRJEB28899, sample SAMN02850040) | bioreactor sludge metagenome | biome: EBPR Sludge; feature: EBPR Bioreactor; material: flocular biomat | place: Australia: Thorneside Wastwater Treatment... | reverse complement strand
GGCACGATCCTGGCCGTCAACCCTCTGCTCGGTTCGCTCACCAACAACGGCGGACGCACGAAGACGATGGCGCTGCTTCCCGGCAGTCCGGCGCTGGATCGCGCGGGCGGTTCCACGCTGACCGTGGACCAGCGCGGTTTTCTCCGCACCCGCGACGGCGATGGCAACGGCTCGAAGATTTCCGACATCGGCGCGTTCGAAGCGCAGACCCCGCCGGCCAACGGGCCGGAAGGCCATCTGGTCGACACCGTGGCCGACGAATTGAATCCTCCGGGCACCCTTGGCACCGGCATGTCCCTGCGCGAGGCGGTGCGCGACGCCCTGCCCAGCGGCAACATCTTCTTCGACACCACCCTGTTCAACGGCCAGGTCGCCGACCGGATCGTGCTGAGCAACGCGCTGGGCCAGATCGTGCTGTCCAGCAACGTCCGGATCGTGGCATCGAACAACGTGGGCGGCGTGACGGTGGACGGCGGGCCGGGATCGAACCGCGTCTTCCACGTTCCGTCCGGCATCACCGCTACCGTGCAACGGCTCACCGTCAGCGGAGGGGTGGGGACGGACGACTTCGGGAGACGGGGCGGCGGCATCTACAACGAAGGCCACCTTTCGGTCGTCGATTGCCTGATCGTCAGCAACGTCGCGCCCGCGTCGGTCGGTGGCGGCATCCTGAACGTCGGCACCTTGTTCCTGGAGCGTTCCACCATCGCCTTCAATTCCGCCGATCTTCGCGGTGGCGGCGTCAACAACTTCAACAGCGCCGCGCGCCTGTTCGCCACCAACTGCACGTTCTACGGCAACACCTCCCTCTCCGATGGCGGAGGCTTGATGAACGTCAACAACGCCACGAGCACCCTCGTCCACTGCACCTTCACGGCCAACACCGCGACCAACGCCGGGGGCATCTATCGCATCAGCGGCACGGTGAACCTGAATAACAGCATCGTGGCCGAGAATGTGCAGCCCTCCGGTCGCGATATGGACGGTGCCATCGTCGTCACCGGCGCGAACATCACCAACGGCACCGCCCTGCTCGGGTCGCTCGGCAACTACGGCGGCCCGACGCCAACCGTGCCCCTGCTGGCCGGCAGTCCGGCCATTGACGCCGCGGTCGGGTCATCCGCCACCACCGATCAGCGCGGTCGGGCGCGGCCGGTGGACGGAACGATCAACGGATCGTCCGTGGCCGACCTCGGAGCCGTCGAACGACAGATCACGACGATCGTCGTTACCAATGGCACCGATGCCGGTAACGGGACCTTGCGAGCGGCCCTCGCCACAGTAGCCACCAACACCGCCGACATCACCCTCATCACCTTCACCAACACCCTCAGCGGCTCAACCATCGTGCTCACCAATGAAATCAGCATGAACGCGAACGAGGCGGTCGTGGACGCCTCGGACCTACCTCAGCAACTGACCCTTGACGGCGGGTCCGGCAGCAACCGGATCTTCTTTGTGGGCTCCGGCACGTCGTTGTCCTTGCTCGACCTCACCCTCACGGGCGGCGGCGGGGCGGGAGCGGTGCTGAGCGGCTTTGGCGGGGCCATCTGTCTGGAAGAGGGATTCCTGCATCTGGCGAACTGCACGCTGTCGGGAAACGCTTCTGCAGATTTGGGCGGCGCGATCGCGGCTTATGGCCGCTTGAACATGGCGCACTGCACGATCTCGAGCAACCAATCCCAGAATATCGGAGCGATCTTCGCAGGCTCCGCCACAGCCGCGTTGACCTTGTCGAACTGCACGATCTTTGGAAACAATTCCAGCGCTATTTGCGGAGGGCTATTGATTCAATCTTCCGCACAAGCGACGCTGACGCACTGCACGGTGTCGGGCAATGCCGCAGCCATCGCTGCGGGCGGCATCGCTGTTTTGTCGGATGCCGGTACCGTTGTTCTGGCCAACAGCATCGTGGCCGGAAATACCGCCGGGTTCGGTCCAGACTTCTACAATGACGCCATCCTGACGCGCGTAGGCGCGAACATTGTCCAGACCACCATCGTCGCCACCGGCACCGTCAGCGGCTCAGGCACAATCCTGGCCGTCGACCCACTCCTCGCCCCGCTCGGCAACTACGGCGGCCCGACGCCAACCGTGCCCCTGCTGGCCGGCAGCCCGGCGATCGATGCCGCGGTGGGCAGCACGTCCACCAACGACCAGCGCGGCTTCCCGATCATCGGCGTCCCCGACATCGGTGCGTTTGAGTACGACCAGATCACCGCCAACTACGACAGCGATACCGACGGCTTCACCGACGCGGAAGAATACATCGCCAATACGCAGCCGACCAACGCCGCCTCGTTCTTCCCCGCAGTCCAACTCACCGACGCCCCGGCCGGACAGATGTCGCTCCTCATCGACCAGGCCTCCACCGGCCGCGTCTACGGCGTCTACGCGAACACGAACCTGCTGCAGGCCCCTCAGGCCTGGACGCTGGTGCCGCCGGAGCAGACCGGCACCGCCGCTGCGCTCACGTTGACCATCACCAACACCCTGCCCGCAGCGAATTACCGGACCGGGGTGCGGTTGCCCTAAGGAAAGAAGATTTTAACGCAATGGAGTTTTATCATGAAACGATGTCTTATGCTGGTGATTGCTTGCGGGTTGTTGCTGGTCGCTTCGTCCACCGCGCAAGCGCGGGGGCAGAAATTTTCATCCGGCTCGGCGCTTAGTCTTGACGGCACCAACGACTATGTGAGTGTGCCCCTGACATCACCGCCGGCCAGCAATTACACCTTGAGCGCATGGGTTTATCTGCGCGCCGGCGGAGATTTCAACGGCGCACGCATGGCCGTGCTTTCCTCCCCGATGTGCGGCGGAAGCGTGGAACTCCTGATCCGATCGGCAACGGGCAATGCATCCGACCCGCAGTATCTTGAATTGGGCCGATGCGGCGACTTCAACGGCACCAGCAGCACCTCCACCGTTCCCCTGGCCAGTTGGACGCATCTGGCCGTGACGGTGAGCGACACGAAATGGGTGAACTACTTCATCAACGGCAATCAGGCCGGTACGTGGTCCGCCGCCGGGCTGAATGTCGACGTTGGATCAACCATACATGTGGGCGACAACATTTCCCGTAAGTTCAACGGCATGCTGGATGAGGTGCACATCTGGACCAACACCCTGACCCAGGCGGAAATCCAATCGAACATGAACCGCCGTGTGGTTGGAAGCGAACCCGGTCTTTACGCCTACTTTCCGATGGACGAAGGCGGCGGCGGAGTTGTAACCGATGCGGCGGCGGCCGGCGGCGTGGCCACCGGCACGCTGAACAACGGCGCGGCCTGGGCGCCCGAGACAACGTTTATCCCGTCCATCGGCACGGCCAATCGCTTCCCGTCCCCAATCATGGTGTCCGGCATAACGAACGGCGTCAGTCGCATGGCCGTGACCCTGACCGGCCTCGCGCACCCCTTTCTCAGCGACCTCGACATACTGCTCGTCAACCCTGCTGGTCAGAACGTCATGCTGATGTCCGATGTCAGCAATGACATCCCGGGCACGAATCTAACGATCCGATTCGATGATACGGCGACGTCCCATCTTCCCGCCAACGGAGGCGGCGGTGTGGTTTCTGGAACCTACCGCCCGACAGATTACTTTGCCGACGAAAGTTTCCCGGCGCCCGCCCCGGCGGGGCCCTATACCACGACAAATCTCGCCCCTCTCCTGTCCGGCGTCACGAACGGTGTTTGGTCGCTCTACATCGTTGACGGCGGGGCCGGGAACCAGGGCAGTCTACAGGGGTGGAGCGTGACGTTCTTTCCCGCGAACGACGGCGGTCCCACGCTTTTCGTGGCGACCAACGGATCGCATCAGGCTCCGTACAGCACCTGGGCGACCGCCGCGACGAACATCCAGGCCGCCATCGATTTTGCCGACGAAGGCGACACGGTTCTCGTCTCCAACGGCGTGTACGAGACCGGTGGCCGGGTCGCCCCGGGCTCACCGCTCACCAATCGCGTGTTCATCGATAGTGCGATCGAGGTCCGCAGCGTGAACGGGCCGGCGTTCACGACGATTCGTGGCAACAGCACAAGCGGTGGTGACGCCGTGCGGTGCGTGTGGATGACCAACGGCGCGACCCTGGTCGGCTTCACGCTCACGCAAGGTTCAGCGATAAACGAAGGCGGTGGCGGTGTGTGGGCACAGTCCACATCCGCCGTCGTTAGCAGTTGTGTTCTGATGAGCAATATTGCGCTGTTCGCGGGAGGCGGGGCTTTGGGCGGAACGCTAAACAACTGCACACTGACCGGCAACGGACTCGTGGCGGCCTACGAGCCGCTGTCCGGTTATGGTGGCGGTGGCGCTTATGCCAGCACACTGAACAACTGCATGCTTAGCTTCAACTACGCTCAAAATACCCCGGCTGGAGGCACCAACTTTTACGGCGAGGGTGGGGGCGCGTCTGGCTGCACGCTCAACAATTGTACGCTGACCGGCAATTCGGCGGGCAGAGGCGGTGGCGTGTATGAAACGTCTAGCACATTTTTTAATGGCACCGTGGACAACTGCATCGTCTATTCCAATAGTGCGCCCGATGATGCCAATTATAATTTATTCAGCACGCCGAACTACACCTGCACCACACCGCTGCCCAACAGCGGCAGCGGCAACATCACCAACAACCCTATGTTCGAGAACCCGTCCCTGGGGTACTATCAACTCAAAACCAATTCGCCCTGCCGCAATGCCGGCAATAACGCCTATGCATCCGGCGCGACGGATCTCGCCGGCAACCCGCGCATCGTTGGCGTCAACGTGGATATGGGCGCGTATGAGATTCCGCCACCACCCGTTGACCGGACCGTGCACTACGCCAACCTCAACAGCACGAATCCGCTCTGGCCGTTTGCCACCTGGGAAACGGCGGCCGTCAACATCCAGGACGCGATCGTCGCCGCGGATGTCGGCGACACCGTACTCGTTTCCAACGGCGTTTACCAAACCGGTGAGTTCGTTTATCCCGCGAACCAGCACCCGAATCGGGTGGTCATAGATAAGCCGATCAAGGTGCGGAGCGTGAACGGTCCGGCGGTGACGACCATTCGCGGAAGCGGAGCCAGCGGTGGCGCCGCCGTGCGGTGCGTGTGGATGGAAAACGGCGCGTCCCTGGTCGGATTCACGCTCACCAATGGAGCGGCCCCCAGCGGTGGCGGTCAGGCCGTCGGCCCCGGGTCGGAGACGACGGTCAGCAACTGTGTGTTGACCGGAAACACCGCCTCGTCCGGTGGTGGTTCGTATCTCGGCCAGCTCTACAACTGCCTGCTTGTTGGCAATTACGCGCAACAGGAAGGCGGCGGCGCGTTTGGCTGTACGCTCGTCAATTGCACGCTGACCGGCAACTCGTCGGGCGACCAGGGCGGCGGCGCGCAGGTCAGCTTTCTGCGCAACAGCATTGTCGTGTCCAACACCGGACCCGCAGGCGCCAACTACAGCTTCGATTGCGACTTCAGCTACTCCTGCACCACACCGCTGCCCGGCGGCACCGGCAACATTGCGAGCGACCCGTTGTTCGTGAATGCGGCGGCGGGCGATTACCGGCTGCTGGCCTCCTCGCCCTGCATCAACAGCGGCGACAACGCCAACGCGCCCGGCGTGACCGACCTGGACGGGAGCGCGCGTATCGTCGGCGCGACGGTGGATATGGGCGCCTACGAGTACAACCAGGTCACGGCCAGCTACGACAGCGACGCCGACGGCTTCACCGACGCGGAGGAGTACATCGCCGACACCCAACCCACCAACGGCGCCTCCTTCTTCCCCGACGTCCTGCTCACCAACGCCCCGGCCGGACAGCTATCGCTTCTCATTGACCAATCCTCCACCGGCCGGATCTACGGCGTATTCATAAACACGAATCTGTTGCAAACGCCGCAGGCCTGGACACTGGTGCCGCCGGAGCAGACCGGCACCGCCGCCTCGCTGACGCTGACGATCACCAACACCCTGCCCGCGGCGAATTACCGGGCCGGAGTGCGGTTGCCGTAGGAGACGAGAAGAAGATGAACCGCCATGCACCGGCGTGAAGATGAGTTCTGGAGGAGCCTCCAGCTTTTCACGCCTCGTGAGACTGGCTTACATATCGAATGAGAGTAGCTTTTATGAAGACGATTGTTGCTGCTTGTTCCGGCGTTCTGCTGGGTCTGGCTGTCCCGAGTTACGCCACCAATGTGTTCACTGTGGGGAACTCGGGAGCATCCGCCTACATCATTAATGGTATCAACAACCCGACCCTCAACCTGGTGCGCGGGTCGAACTACACCTTCAACATCAGTGCCTCCGGGCATCCGTTCTGGATCAAGTCGGTGCAAGGAACTGGAACTGCAAATGCTTTCAACACCGGCGTGACGGGAAATGGCGCCCAGAGCGGCACGCTAACCTTCGCCGTCCCCATGAACGCGCCCGCCCAGCTCTTCTATAATTGCCAATTTCATGCCGCCATGACCGGCGTCATCCTGTTTTCCGATCCGCCGCTGCCACTGCAGCTTCAATCAACCGCGCCGACGATGAATGCGCTGGATGTGCCGCCGGACGTGACGATCACGTCGAGGTTCAGCCTGGCTACCCTCACAACCTCATCGGTGAACAGCTCGACCTTCAAGGTTTGGGGCAAGAACACGGGTTTTTATCCCGGCAGTTACACCGTCAGTTCCAACCTTGCCTAAATGAATCCCGGCAACAACTTCAAGGCCGGCGAGGAAGTGGTGGTCATGCTCTCCACGGGGATCATCGCGCAAAGTGTCGGTTTAAAACCGCCTCACCAGTTCCAGTTTCGTACCGCCGCTAAAGGCTGTCCTCAATTCCTGATTGGCACCAACGGTTCCTACGGCGACAAGCTCAGCGAAGGCGTGGCACTGGGCGATCTTGATGGTGACGGCGATCTCGACGCCTTTGTGGCCAATTACGGCGCCGGCAGTGATATCTATCTGAATAACGGCCACGGCACCTTCACCATCGCGGGTGTGCTCGGTGCAAAGAGCAGTACCCATGTGGCATTGGGAGATCTGGACTCGGATGGCGATCTCGATGCCATTGTGGCCAATTACTTTGGGCAGGGCAACGACGTCTATCTGAACAGCGGGACCGGTGCTTTTACCACCAACGGTTCGCTCGGCGCCGGTTTCTGCTGGGATATCGCGCTGGGTGATCTGGACGGGGACGGCGATCTCGACGCCTTTGTGGCCAACGACAATGGAGAGTCGGAGCATGTGTACCTGAACAACGGTAACGGCACCTTCACCACCAATGGCTCGTTGGGGGGGAAGAATAGTCTTGGCGTCGCACTGGGTGATCTGGACGCAGACGGTGACCTGGACGCCTGCGTGGTTAATGTCCCAACCACCAATGGGATCGGGAACGATGTCTATTTGAACAACGGCAACGGCACCTTCACCACAAATGGCACATTCGGCATCTATGCCGGCTACGACGTGGCCCTGGGCGATCTCGACAACGACGGGGATCTCGATGCTTTTGTGGCCAATGGCAACATCGCACCGGAACAGGTTTTCCTGAATGACGGTAGTGCATCCTTCTCTGCCTCCGAGATTGGCGCAGGAGCAAGCAGTGGCGTGGCCTTGGGTGATCTGGACGGAGATGGCGACCTCGATGCTTTCGTGACCAACGAAAATGAAGAACCAGAGAACGTGTACCTGAACAACGGTGACGGAACGTTCTCCGCCAATAAAACCCTCGGGGGCAAGAACAGTTGGGGTGGTGTGGCGCTGGGTGATCTCGACGGCGACGGTGATCTCGATGCCTTCGTGGCCAATTTCAACACCGGCAATGACGTGTACTTGAACGTCAGTTGTGTCGACACCGGGGACTTTGACACGGATGGCATTCCCACCGCCTTTGAATTGGGCAGCGGGTTGAACCCACTCGATCCGACAGACGCCGATGCCGATTCCGACACCGACGGTTTCACCGGCCGGGAAGAATACATCGCCGACACCCAACCCACCAACGGCGCGTCCTTCTTCCCCGAAATACTGCTCACCAACGCCCCCTCCGGCCGCACCGCGCTGGTCATCGACCAGACCTCCCCCGGCCGCATCTACGGCGTCTTCGTGAACACGAACCTCCTGCAATCACCGCAGGCCTGGACGCTGGTTCCGCCGGAACAGACCGGCACCGCCGCTGCGCTCACGTTGACGATCACGAACACCCTGCCCGTGGCGAACTACCGGACCGGGGTGCGGTTGCCGTAGGAAGAGAAGAGCTTAATCCAGCTTCTGAATCCAGCTTCCACCCACGGCTTCGATTCCTTCGTTTCCTTCTGTCAATAATCCTCGGATTCGAAAGCGATAGCGACGGCGACGACGAAGAAGAGTTCAGCCCGACAACCGATATTGAAGAACCGCGGATGACGCAACGAAATAGGGACATAGAAGTTATGTCCCTAGAAGTTATGTCCTCGCCGGATTTGTAAGGCGGGAACGGTTGAGTCTTCGAAACCTTCCCGCCTTGGGGAGGCGTCATTCGTTGACTACGGTCGCGACACCTTCAGGCGGTACTGCTCGCCGCTGGTGGACGGCTCATCGGGCGCGAATTCGATCGTGCGGAGATTTCCGTTGCTGTCCACTTCCTGCATCGCGCCGTTGCGGTTGGACCAGGTCGTGGATGGTTCCGGCGTCGATTCGATCTGCCACACGACATGGCCGTCAGCCGTCGCATCCTTGGTGAAGTAGACGCGGGGTGACCCATTGCTTTCACCAATCCGGAATAGCGGCGATCCGTTCGTGGCGCTCGGGCTTGTGCCGGAGGCGAACTCGAGCAGGTTCCGGTTGTTGTCGCCTTCCGGGTCGGCATCGTCCGCCGCGTCGCCCGCGTTGTTGGTCGTGCCGAAATACTGGTAGCGCCAGGCGTCGAGTCCGGCGAGCGACAAGGTGGTAAAGGACGAGTTCGTGCCGAGCCCGAAAAAGAGTCCGGTGGTGTTGGTCGCGGCCGGCCGGAAATAATAGGTGGTGTTGGTCTGCAGGCCGGTGATCGGATAGCTGACCGTGATGACCTCGATGCCGGTGGAATTTCCGCCCATGAAGTTCACATTGTTGCCGAGGTTGGTCGTTGTGCCGTAACTGAAGAACGCTCGGGTCGGCGCGCCGAACGGGCGGATGCGGGCGTTCAGGGTGGCGCCGAACGGGCCGATGTCGGTGGCATACCCCTCTTCGACGTAAGGCGGTCGCGGCAGAAGATGGTACGTGTAGCACCCAAGCCCGGCGCCGATGAACAAGAACTGGCCGTCACCGGAGCAGGCCAGCGATCGCCAACTCGGTTGCGGATCCTCGAACAGGATCGACCAGGTGGCGCCGAAATCCGTCGACAGGTACAACGTCCGGTTGAGGCCGACGGTCCGGCGGTCGAGCGCATACATGATCCTGCCATCGGCGCTGCAGGCGACCGCCTGAAATTCGATGTTCAGCACGGGGATGAAGATCTGGTTCCAGGTGGCGCCACCGTTCGTGGTCGTGTAGAGGTAGGTGCCGCCGGCCACGACCGCCTTCATGCCATCGCGCGAACAGGCGACATCGTAGAATCCGGACGACGACCAGACGTTGTTGCTGACCCAGTTCGCCCCGGAATTGTTTGAGCTGTAGATGCCGACCGCCGTCCCGACCGCATACAGGCGCCGTCCGTCGTCCGACATGGCAATCCGCGACCAGGCGGTGTTGGGCGAATCCGAGGCCGCCCAATTCGCCCCGGAGTTGGTCGAGTAGCTGATGGTCATGGACTGACCCCCCATGGCCATCACGGACCCGTTGGATGATATGGCCAACTCGGCGAAGGCTGGAGCCAGCGGGGCGTTTCCGAGCTGGACAAACGAAGCGCCGGAGTTCGTCGAATACCGGATGCGTTGATTCTGGGAGACGGCAATCACCCTCTGCCCGTCGGACGAACAGGCCAGGCCGAACATCACCTGGTTCGGCGCACCGTTCAGGTCCCACGTGACACCGAAGTCGCTCGACTGCTGCAACCCGTTGACCGAATTCAAGGTCGCATAGACGACACGGCCATCATCCGAGCTCACCACCTGATTGAACTGACTCCCGTTCGCCGGGGGCCGCAACACGAGCGTCGGCTCGTTCGTTGACGGCGAGAACCGGTAGTTGCGCAATTCGTTGAGGAAGGTATAGGGGTGGCCGTTGTTGGTGACCACATTCAGGCGCACCTGCTGGAAGGCCGCGACGTTGGTGGTCAGGTAGGCGCGGGTTTCGCTTCCGTTGGCGAAGTAGCCGGTGCGGGTATCGAGCACATTCCAAAGGCCGCCGCCATCGGCGCTTCCCTCCAGGCGCCAGTCGCGGGGATCCCGTCCGCGCACATCACCCGAACTGGTCAATGCATAGACCCGGGCGCTGCGCTTGGCTGGAAGCGTGGCGCCGGCTTGCGTGTTGATCGACGTGTAGCTTTGCCAGCCGGTCGTATCGTTGTTGTCGAAGGCGTGGGTGACGTTCAGGCCGCCGGGTTCGTCATAATACGAACTCCCGGGCGTCTCCCGCTCCAAACGTCCGCCCGTGGTGACGACGATGTTATCGAGGCGGATCTGTTCGTTGTACGTGCCATCCGTCCGCGCTGCCCAGACAAAACGCGCGCCTCGCTGGGGATGAAAGCCGTAGGTGGTGATGTTCGCGAAGATCGTGGTTTGATTGATCCTCAACGTCAGGCCATCCAGGTAATGCCAGTCCACTTCAATGAAGTGGCGCTTGTTGGAATTCTGACCCCACAGCGTATCGAAAAAGGCCGGGAAGTAGGCGAGCGTGTTGGTCCCGGCTCGGATGTACACACCGGGCGTACCTGTAATGCCGGTGATGAAATTGACTGAAAGGCCGATGCCATAACCGGTTTCCTGGTTATATGCGGAGTCCGTGAGATTCAATCCCGCCAGGTGACCGAAGTTGAACGAGACGCCATTCCCGCCCGAATTGACCTGGAAATTCCCGTCCACGATCATGTTCCACTTCGCAGAGAAGGAATACACGATGTCCGTGTCGAATTCCGGCAACATGAAGGCCGACCGCGTATTGCCTGTGCCCTTCTCGGTCAATTGAAGTTCCTTGATCGTGCTGTCGCGGATCTCGGCCGCGGAACCCAGGTGCGTGCTCACGAACGACGAGCCGGGATCGAATGATATGGCCTCGTTCGTATACGAGGAGAAATCCTGGAAATAAAATTTTCCATCCTGCTCGGGGGTCGTGGCGTAGAGTTCGATGTAGAACCTGCGCGCAGCCTGTTCGATCAAATGGGTCCGGCAGGACGTGATGGTCCAGGCGTCCTGCACCGCGCTCGTGCCGGGCTGACGGGTGTATCAGCTATGTTGCCCCATCCCCGCCCCCGTCATGCCGATCCAATACTGGGTCGATGGGGCCAGGTGTGTGCCTCCTGCGGCATATTCGAGGACCGACATCGTGGTACCCGGGGCCGGCCCGGGAAGGCCGGTCAGGATCGTTCCGGGATTGCCGCCGTTGTCCGCGGCCAGCACGACCCCGCCAAAACCGCCCGCGGTCTCCTCCTTTACCTGCATACGGACATAATCCAGGTTGTAGCCCCCGGCGTTGGGCCCCGTCCTGAAGCCCTGCCATAAGTATATGCCGGCATGAACGATGTAATTTCCCGGGCTACCTGCATCCGCATTCGACAGGTAAAGCACCTCGGACCGGACCGGGGTGATTGCCGCAATAACCGTTAGAAATACGATAACGACGCGCATGGGCTTGGTCATGATCTACCTCACTGATGGCAAGATATGACATCGGGTAATAACCTATGCAAGCCTAAGCGGCGTTGCGGATCCGGTCGCGTCCCAACAAAACGCACGACGCATCGTTCATACCACCCTTGTTGGGCGGGAATGGTTGAGTCCTCGAGACCTTCCCGCCTTGATCATGTATCGGTCGAGGACGCGACAGCGTTTACGGCGAAGTTCGCGATGGAGGGTCAATGTCGATTACGGGTCCAATTCGTCACTGTTCGATCTCCGGCGCGGAGGTCCCGTTGGTCGTGATCAAGAACCTCCATCCGGTCGCGGACATGGTGGTGTACGTGGCCTGCTTGATCACTCCGTCGAGTTGGCATGCGATCTGGCCCTCCGCCGTGGCCAGCATTGTCTCGGCGGCCTACTTCAGTCGTGACAGGCTTCCGAACTCCCGCGGATCGAGGAAGTGCCGGTCGTGCCACGAAGGCACGTCGGTCAGCCCTTCCGGCGCGAGGGCAAGCGAGACGAACGTTCCCCACCCGTTTCCCATCGTCTATTCCACATTAGCGCTTAACGCCACCTGATGTTTCGTTTATCGTTTGGTGGGTCCGCAATCCTTACAGAAAGAGTTTTATGCCTTTTGTTGTTCCCGCGGGGTCGATTGTCCGGTTATCGACGGGTGTCGCGCTGATGGTTTCCGGGCTGAATCTGGGCGTGCACGCGCAGACGAATCTGTTTGGAAGGGCGCTGGATCTTGATGGCATCAACCAGCATGTCGCGATTCCGCCGAACGGGCTGATCGGGACGGAGTTCACCGTGGAGGGGTGGGTCAAGGTGCGGTCGCATGCGTCGTGGTCGCGCCTGTGGGAATCGGGCAATGGGCCGGGCAACGACAACATCCTGTGCGCGCTGTCGGCGGATGGCACCGGACAGCCCATCTTAAAATGGTACAACGGTGGCGGGCAGGTGGGCAACCTGCTCTCGCCGACGTCCCTCCCGCTGAATGAATGGACACACCTGGCGTTCACGTTCGATGGGACGAACGCGGCGATTGTGATCGATGGGAATGTCGTGACGTCAGGCGTCTTCGCGCCGCCGAACGTGGTTCTGCGGTCGGCGAACTACATTGGGCGTAGCCTGTACGTGAGCGATGGCTACGCGGACGCCGCGATCGAGGAGTTCCGCATCTGGTCCGTCGCGCGTCCGGCAAACTTCATCCAGGCCGCGATGAACACGGCGTTGACCGGCGAAGAGGGCGATCT
>ERZ761603.2390-NODE-2390-length-12977-cov-61.556957_pt1 | contig 12977 bp, 13 predicted proteins | sample MGYA00511879_ERZ761603 | MGnify/ENA primary metagenome ERZ761603 (study PRJEB28899, sample SAMN02850040) | bioreactor sludge metagenome | biome: EBPR Sludge; feature: EBPR Bioreactor; material: flocular biomat | place: Australia: Thorneside Wastwater Treatment... | reverse complement strand
TTCGACCCGACGAACAACCTGCTGCCCGACACGCAGCACATCACGCTCGCCTGGGGTCGCGATTTCGCCGATGTCTCGCCGCTGCGCGGCGTCATCCTCGGCGGTGACGAGCATGAACTCGAGGTTGCTGTGACCGTCACCCCGCTGGAGGCCGGCAGCGCGCTCGGCGCAAGCGGCGACAGACCGCTCGCCGACGCCTGGGCGTAGCTGTTTACGCGTCGGCGCGCCGTGCCGCCGCCGGCGTGATCGCCGACCATTCCTCGATCTCGCCGAGACGACAGGCAAGCCGGTGCGCCATGCCGCGCGCACCAGCGGCCATCACCGCGAAGTGACGGCGCGCGAAGACGCCGCGCAGGAGCGGCGCGCACAGGCGCATCCACGGCCGGTCGAGTTCGATATCCCAACGGTAGGTCAGGCGCACGGCGTCGCTTCCGTCGGGCTCGATCAACCAGAGGCCGATGCCGCTGACGTCGCCGCTCGCGGCGGCTTCAAGCTCGCAGCAACTCGTCGCGCGCATGGTGGTCATCACGATGCGCAGCGTGTAGCCAAGACCGCTGCGCCAGCGAAACGCGTAGCGGGCACCGATTCCGTCGCGGTCGCCGGTCGCCAACTGACACACCGTCGCCAGATGTGGCCACCAGGCAGGCCAGTCGGCCGGCCGGACGAGCAGTTCCCACAGGCGCGCCGGCGACGTTTGCAGGCGCCAGCGGCTGATCAGCACGAAGCGGCGGGGCAAGGTCCAGTGCCTCGATCAGCCCCGACCCGGCGCGCGGCGGCTCAAGGTGCGACCAGCGGCAGGAACTCGGCCTGGCCGCGCACGAAGAACAGCGCCCCAGCGTCGCTGCTGACATCGCCGTGTGCGCTGCCCGCCGGCGCCAGGTGATAATCGCCCGGGGTGAGCAACAGATCGCCGAGGAAGGCGTCACCGCTCAACATCAGACATTCCTCGTCGGCGCTGTGCCGGTGCGCCGGCAGTACGCCACCCGGTGCCAGGCGGACGAAGCGTGAAATCAGATCGCCGTCCTGGTAGAGAAATTTGCTTTCGACCCCGGCCGCGATGGCCTGCCAGCCTTCCTCACTCGCGCTAATCGTCCGTATCGCCGGGCCACGGCCGGGAACGAGCGCGCCGAGCAACTCGCCGACGACGGCGCTCGTCTGGCCGAGCGAGGTTCCACGCAGGAAAGCGAGTCCCCCCTGGCGCGAGGCAATCCGCCCATGCCGGCTGCCCGCCGGCGAGACATGATAATCGCCGGGGAAAAGATCGAGTTCGCCGAGCTGCAAGCCACCGCGCAGGATGATGCCCTCTTCGAGTTGCTGATGTCGGTGTACCGGCAGGCTGGCGCCGGGCGCGAATTCGATCAGCACCGACGATCCCTGCCGCCCACGGTGCAGGATCTTGGCCCGGATGCCGGCTTTCACCGTTTTCCAGGTGCCATCGCTGCTACGCACGGTAAGCAGCCCGGCCAGGCGGCTGGCACTCTCGCTGGCGCGCTGCAGCAGACGCGCGCGCAGTCGCGCGTGGCGGGCAGCAGCCAGCTCGACCGGCGCCAGCCCCTGGCAGATCAGACGATCGACTTCGCCTGCGTCGATGCCGCCGTCGGCAGCGTCCCTGGACTCGGTATTCATGGTGTCACCATTGGTGTGCGGGGATCGTCGGCGCCGAGCATGTCGCGCAGGCGCAGCAAAGCGCGCCGGATGTGCGACTTGACGGTGCCCAGAGGAAGGCTCATGTGGCTGGCAATCTCTTCATGCGTCAGACCGCGGAAGAACGACAGCGCCAGAAGCTGGCGCGGCAGTGGGTCCAGGCCGGAAAGCGCGCGGTGCAGGCGATCATTGCGCTGCACGGCCGCCAGCAGATCGTGCGGATCACCCTCGCCCGACAGGCTGGCCAATGCTTCCTCGTCGAGCGCCTCGGCGCGCTCGCCACGCCGCAGCGTATCGAGCGCGCGGCTGCGGGCAATGGTCAGAATCCAGCTCACCACACTGCCGCGCGCCGCGTCGAAGCGCGGCGCCTGCCGCCAGACCTGCCAGAAAACGTCTTCGGTCACTTCTTCGGCCACCTGCACGTGTCGCGTGATGCGCAAAGCCAGGCCGTAGACACGCCCAGCCATCGCCTCGTACAACTCGCCGAGTGCCTGCTCTTCGTGCCGCACGATGCGGGCGATCCAGGCCTGCAGCTCAGCCTCGCCGGCGAGTGCCAGGCGCCAGCCGGAGGCGTCCGACGGGCAAGCGGCGTCGACCGGTTGCCGCTCATCCGCCGCGTCGTGCGCGCCGGCGTCATCGCTTCCGCCGCCGGCATCGTCGATGCTGTCGAATTCGTCGATCGCTTCTCTCCAGTCAGTCGCTGTCATGAACGGATTCTCCCCCAGTTGATCCGCATACGCAGCACGCACGCGTCTGGATGCAGCACACCCTGAAGAATTGGTGCGCGCGCTCGCCCGCAGGCGCGCGGCGCGCCCGGATTCAGAGCTTGCGATAGATCGTCGGGCGAACCGCGGCGAGCCCAGCACCGATTCCGCTCAGCGACTCGGAATGGCCGACGATGAAGTAGCCGCCCGGCAGGAGGCGGGGCAGAAGATGGCCAATGACCTGACGCTTGGTCTCCGTATCGAAATAGATCATCACATTGCGCAGGAAGATGACGTTGAACGAACCCATTCCGGGATCGATCGGACGAGTCAGGTTGACCTGCTGGAAGCGGACGCGCTGACGAATCTGCGGCGCAATGCGGAAGCTGCGCTGGTCGTCGGTGGGCAGACAGTACTTGCCGCGCAGTGCGCGCGGGATGCCGTCGGTGCGCGCGTCCGCGTAGAGACCGCTGCGCGCTTTGTCCAGCACGCGCGTACTGATATCCGACGCGAAGACCTCCCACGGCGAGTTGACCAGCGCCTCGGCGAGCACCATCGCCATACTGTACGCTTCCTCGCCGGTCGAACTGGCGGCACTCCAGATACGGAAAGGGCTGGTCGAACGTCGCGTAGCGAGAACAACTTCGCGCAGGAAGTCGAAGTGACCAGCTTCCCGGAAGAAATACGTCTCGTTCGTCGTCAGCAGGTCGACCATCGTCTGCAGTTCGGAAGGATGCGCTCCGCCGACCAGCAGGCGATAGTAGCTGGCGAAATCGTTCAGGCCGTACTCGCGCAGCCGGCGCTGCAGGCGGCCGACCAGCAGCACCTTCTTTGAATCGGCCAGACTGATCCCGGCAAGCTGGTAAATCAGCCGCTGAAACAACGCGAACTCCTGGTCGCTGATGGTCAATGCGTGAGCGAGACCGGTGCGCTCGCTGCCGTAAGGCGCGCTCACAGTCGCTGGTAGAGCGTCACGACACACGCACCGCCGAGTCCGAGGTTGTGTTGCAGCGCGTTGCGCGCGCCGGCGACCTGCCTTTCGCCGGCCTCGCCACGCAACTGCTCGACGAGTTCGGCGCATTGCGCGAGGCCGGTGGCGCCCAACGGGTGCCCCTTGCACAACAGACCGCCGGAAGGGTTGGTCACGATCAGACCGCCGTAGGTGTTGGCGCCATCGGCGACGAACTTTTCGGCGCCACCCTCCGGACACAGGCGCAAGGCCTCGTAAGTAATGATCTCGTTCTGGGCAAAGCAGTCGTGCAGTTCGACGACATCGATTTCGGACGGATCGACGCCCGCCTGTTGATAGACCAGGTCGGCCGCTTCGCGGCTCATGTCGGCCCCCACCAGCGCCAACATGCTGCGTTTGTCAAAGGTCCCCGGCCGATCAGTGGTCATCGCCTGCGCGGCAATGAAGACCCGGCGATCAAGGCTGCGCGCTGCGGCAAAGTCGGCTGAGACGAGCACGGCGGCCGCCGCACCGCAGGTCGGCGGGCAGGCCATCAGACGCGTCATACCCGCCTCCGGACAGATCAGCGGCGCCGCCAGCACATCTTCTTCACTGACCACCTGGCGCAGGAGCGCCGTCGGGTTGCGCAGCGCGTGCCGGCTGGCCTTGGCACGCACTTTCGCGAACAGATTCGCCTTGACGCCGTAACGCGCCATGTACTCGAGCCCGGCGCCGCCAAAGTAGCGCAGGGCAAGGGGCGCCTCGAAGGGCGCAATCTCGGCGCAAAGCTCATCGAAACGCGCGAACGGCGAAGGCCGGTCGCTCCAGTGTTCGGTCAGCGCACCCGGCAACATCTGCTCGAAACCCACGGCCAGCACACAATCGGCGACGCCCGCCTCGACCAGCTGGCGGGCGAGGAAAAGTGCGGTCGACCCGGTCGAGCAGTTGTTGTTCACGTTGATGATCGGAATTCCGCTCATCCCGACACCGTACAGCGCGCGCTGCCCCGAGGTCGAATCGCCATAGACGTAGCCGACGATCGCCTGCTGTACATCGGTATAGCGCAGACCGGCGTCGGCGAGTGCGCGCCGGGTGGCTGCGGCGGCCATCAGATCGTAACTCTCGGTTGCGCCGGGCTTGCCGAAAGGGACGGTACCGACCCCGGCCACGAAGACTTTGGCTTGGCTCATTGCTGCTTTCCTGTTGTCCGATGAAGTTGCCCAAGGGTACGACCCGCGCGCACACTCATGCAAGTTCGCGCAGGCGCTGCACGGCTTCTTCGACTCGCCGCACGGCGATCAATTCGAGCCGGCTGACCGCCTGTCGCGGAGCGTTCGCAGCGGGGATGAGGGCGTGCGTAAAGCCGAGCTTCGCGGCCTCGCGCAGACGTTCCTGCCCGCGCGGCGCCGGGCGCACCTCGCCGGCCAGACCGACTTCGCCAAAAACCACCAGCTTTTCAGGCAGCGCCCGGTTTTTCAGCGAAGAAACTACCGCCATCAGCACCGCCAGATCGGCCGCCGGCTCGCTGATCCGCACGCCGCCGACAGCATTCAGGAAAACATCCTGATCGAAACAGGCAATCCCCGCATGCCGGTGAAGAACGGCGAGCAGCATCGCCAGGCGCTGTCCGTCGAGACCGACCGTCAAGCGGCGCGCGTTGCCGTGCGCCTGGTCCACCAGTGCCTGAATCTCGACCAGCAGCGGACGCGTTCCCTCCTGCGTGACGAGCACGCAGGAACCAGCAACCTCGGTCGCGTGCTGCGAGAGGAAGATCGCCGACGGGTTGCTGACACCCTTCAGCCCCCGCTCGGTCATGGCAAAGACGCCGATCTCGTTCACCGCTCCGTAGCGGTTCTTCACCGCGCGAATCAGGCGAAAACTGGAATGTGTATCGCCTTCGAAATAGAGCACCGTGTCGACGATGTGTTCGAGCACGCGTGGTCCGGCGAGTGCGCCTTCCTTGGTCACGTGCCCGACGAGAACGATCGTCGTTCCCGCCTGTTTGGCCAGGCGCGTCAGTTGCGCGGCGCATTCGCGCACCTGTGCCAGCGAGCCGGGCGCCGAAGTGAGCTGTTCGGACCACAGCGTCTGAATCGAGTCGATCACGGCAACCTGCGGCGCGCTCGACTGCAACGTGGCGATGATCGCCTCCAGCCGGATCTCGCTGAGCAAGGGAAGATTCCCGCTCGCCAGCGCCAGGCGCTGCGCACGCAGCGCGATCTGCCGGGCGGACTCCTCGCCGCTGACGTAAAGAACGCGGTGGCGTGCGGACATCTCGGCCAGCGCCTGCAGCAACAAGGTGCTCTTGCCGATTCCCGGGTCGCCACCGATGAGCACGACACCGCCGGCAACCAGGCCACCGCCGAGCGCGCGGTCGAACTCGCCGATGCCGGTCGCCAGCCGCGCTTCCTCGCGGACTTCAATGTCGCCGAGCACCTGCACGCCGCTGTTGCCGGCGAGCGCAGCGTAAGGCTGACGACGACCGGCAGCCGCTTCCGCCGGCGTTTCGACCAGCGTGTTCCAGACGCCGCAGCCCGGGCACTGCCCCTGCCACTTGCCGGCAACCGCTCCACATGCACTGCACGAGAAGACTGTCTTGCGACTGCCGGCTGCCTGCGCCATGCTCAGACGACGACCAGCGGAACGCGGCGCGCCAGGGCGCAGAAGAGCTCGTAGCTGATCGTTCCTGCCGCCGCGGCAACCTCGTCCGCCGGCATGCCCTCGCCCCAGAGAACGACCGGCGCGTCGACGCCGAGCCTCGGCAGTTCGCTCAGGTCGCAAGCCAGCATGTCCATCGACACCCGCCCGAGCGTGCGCGTCCGTTGGCCGCCAACGAGAATCGGTGTGCCGGTACCCGCGTGCCGTGGATAGCCGTCGGCATAGCCACAGGCGACGATGCCGACGCGCGTCGGCTGGCGGGCGACGAAGGTACCACCATAGCCGACGCGTTCGCCCGCCTCGACCTGCTGCACGCCGATGATCCGGCTGCGCAAGGTCATCACCGGTGCGAGCCCGAGTTGCGCCGCACTTTCGTCGGCGAACGGACTGCCGCCGTAGAGCATGATGCCGGGGCGGACCCAGTCGCCGGCGGTCCGCGCGTAGCGCAGGATCGCCGCCGAGTTGGCGAGCGAGACCGGCAAGCCGGCAGCTGCCGCGCAGCCAGCGATCATCCGGGCAAAGCGCTGCAGTTGCCAGTCGATGCAGCTTTCGCGTTCGGCGCCGTCGGCCTCGGCAAAATGGCTCATCAGCGTCACCTGGCCGATTGCCGAGGCCTGCTCGATCGCGCGCCAGGCCGCCGGCAACTCGTCTTCGCTCAGGCCCAGGCGGTTCATACCGGTATTCAGCTTGAGGTAGATCGGCAAGGCAAGCGGCAGCACCGCCCGGCCGAGCATCAACAACTGTTCGAGGCGATGGACGACGACGGTCAGGCGGTACTGCGCGCAGATCTCCAGGTCGGCCGGCTCGAAGAAGCCCTCAAGCAGCAGGATGGGCTGTCGAATGCCGGCTTCGCGCAGCTTGACGGCGTCGCCGAGGTCAAGCAAGGCGAAACCGTCGGCTAGATCGGCGAGTGCGCCGGCCGCGCGCAGCAGACCGTGACCATAAGCGTCGGCCTTGATCACCGCCCACGCTTGCGCAGCCGGATTGCCCACGCGTGCCCGACGCTGCGCCAACAGATAATTGTGGCGCAGCGCTGCCAGGTCGATGCGGGCCTCGATCGGGCGCGGCATCAGGCCGACATCTCCCGCAGCCTGCTGCGGGCGAACTCGACGAAGGTGAGAACAACGCGCGAGCGGAAGCGTTCGCGCGGATAGACCAGCGAGATCGCCCGTTTCAGACGCGGTCGCAGGGGAATGGCGATCAGCGTTCCGAGCTGCCTTTCCTTCTCGAAACTGGCGCGTGAAACGATCGAAAAACCAAGCCCGGTGGCGACGAAGCCCTTCAGCGCTTCCGGGCTGGACAGCTCCATCAAGGTTTTCAAGGATCCTGGCTCGACGCCACAGGCACGCAGATAGTCGTCGGTGACTTCGCGCGTTCCCGAGCCTGCTTCACGCGCAATGAATTCGTGGGCCAGCAGACTGCGGGCCTCGACTTCGCTGTGCTGGCTGAGCGGATGCGTCGGCATGCAGATCACCTGCAGTTCATCGTCACCACAGACCTCGCATTGCAGTGTCGGATGGCTGACTTCCGCCTCGACCAGGCCGATGTCCAGCGTGTGCGCGGCGATCGCGTTGGTGATCACTTCCAGGTTGCCGACAGTCAGGCGCGCGCGCACCTGCGGATAGCGAACGTTGAACTCGCCAAGAATCGGCGGCAGGATGAACTCGGCGATCGTCGTACTGGCGCCAACGAGCAGGCTGCCGCTCATCTGCCCGGTCATCTCGGCGACGCGAATATCCATCTCGGTCGACAGGCTGAGAATTCGATCGGCATAGTCGAGGACGAGCGCGCCGGCCGGCGTCAGCGAAATGCGTCCGCCCCCCCGATCGAACAGGCGCGTGTTGAAGCGCTCCTCCAGTTGTTTGATCTGAAAAGTTACCGCCGGCTGGGTCATGTGCAGCGCCTCGCCAGCCTTGGTAAACGAAAGATGCTTGGCCACGGCGTGAAACACCTGTAACCGACGATCAGCCATAGGCCTACTCCCCTTGTTCTACTTAGCGACTTATATCCGTATTCAAACACAAAACCGGCGCGCCGGACAGGGACCAGGGTCGCCAACCGCCTGGCGCCGGGCGGCGGGTTGAGTGAACAAGGTCGGTGCTTTCATGGTATAAGAACGACATACCAAGAAAACAGACCGATTCGTCATCTCCCATGCCCTTTGGCTTCTACGTCATCATGGCCGCGCAGTTCTTTTCCGCGCTGGCCGATAACGCGCTGCTCATCGTCGCCATCGCGCTGCTGCGCGAGATGCAGGCACCGAGCGAGTACGAGCCTCTGCTGAAGACCTTCTTTACTGTTTCCTACGTCGTTCTCGCCGCCTTTGTCGGCGCCTTTGCCGATTCGATGCCGAAGTGGCGCGTCATGTTCATCAGCAACGCGATCAAGATCCTCGGCTGTGCGCTGATGTACTGGGACGTGCACCCGCTGTTGGCCTACGCCGTCGTCGGCCTCGGCGCCGCCGCCTACTCGCCGGCCAAATATGGCATTCTGACCGAGTACCTGCCGCACCGCCTGCTGGTCGTCGCCAACGGCTGGATCGAAGGCCTGACGGTCGGTGCGATCATCCTCGGCGTGGTCATCGGCGGCACGCTGATCAAGGCGGACATTGCCACCGTGCTGCTCGGCTTCGACTTGCCGCTGATCGACACGGGAGTTGATACCACGGGCGAAATGGCGCTCTGCTTTGTCGCCGTCTTCTACCTGCTGGCGGCTCTGTTCAATCTCTACGTGCCGGATACCGGAGTCGACCACCGCGTGCTGCACAGGAACCCCTGGTACCTGCTGCGCGAATTCAATCATTGTCTGCTCCTTCTCTGGCGCGACCGGCTGGGCCAGGTTTCGCTCGCCGTGACGACGCTCTTCTGGGGCGCCGGCGCCACGCTTCAGTTCATCGTCATCAAGTGGGCCGAACACGCGCTGCAGCTCGACCTTTCCAAGTCGAGCATGCTGCAGGGCGTCGTCGCGCTTGGCGTCGCGCTCGGTGCAGTGGGCGCCGCGAAAATGATCACTCTGCGCAAGTCGGTGCGCGTCATCCCGCTCGGCATCGCGATGGGAATCATCGTCCTGCTGATGAACCTGGTACACCACGTTGGCCTGGCCGTCGGCCTGCTCATCCTGATTGGCGCGCTGTCCGGCTTCTTCGTCGTCCCGATGAACGCCTTGCTGCAGCATCGCGGCCATATCCTGATGGGCGCCGGCCACTCGATCGCCGTCCAGAACTTCAACGAGAACCTGTCTATCCTGGCCATGACCGGGCTGTACTTCGTGATGATTCGCGCCAATCTGTCGATCTACTGGGTCGTCACGCTTTTCGGGCTCTTCGTCAGTGGCACGATGTACCTGGTCAAGCGGCGCCATGAAGCCAATCAACGAATCCGCGACGATGTCGCCCATCTTGACGACGACGGGCACTGAGCGCGCTCAGCAGCGCGTCAGCGACCTTTCCAGGAGCGCTTGGCGCGCGATGAGGAATCGGGCGGACAAATCGAAAACCGGTTGAAAGCTGCGGAACATCGCATATACTGCGCACGTTTCTTGCACAAATGGCAAAGAAAATGTCAAAGATCACCATTGATCGCTACGACCTGGCCCTCCTCGACGCCTTGCAGCGCAAGGGCAATGCCACCAACGCGACGCTTGGCGAACAGATTCGTCTCTCAGCCTCGCAGATCAGCCGCCGGATTCAGCGCCTTGAAGAGGACGGCGTGATCGCCGCGTATGTTGCCCTGCTCGCGCCTGGGGCTCTCGGGCTGGGCGTCACCGCCTTCGCGCAGGTCATCCTTGAACGCCACAGCGAAACGGCAAGCGAAACCTTCGAAGCTGCCGTGGCGGCCCTCTCGGAGGTCGTCGAGTGCTTCTCGGTGAGCGGCGATGCCGACTACATGCTGCGCATCGTCGTTCCCGATCTGGCCGCCTTCTCCGAGCTGATGATGAAACGCCTGATGCGCCTGCCCGGCGTTGCCCGCATCAAGACCAGCATCGCGCTGCAGAAGGTCAAGCAGACGCACGTCCTGCCGCTCGACCACCTGACGCAACCCGGGAAAGCAAGCAAGCGCTTGCGCTACGCGGAAACCTAGACGAAGAGTGGCGCGTTCGGCAGTTCGTCGACATTCTCGCCGGTCGCCGGGAAATGCTCGCGCAGCGCCTGCGTGACGGCATCCAGCGCGCGCTGCAATCCACCGGCAAAATCCCCCGCGCGAAAGGCAGCCTCCATCTGCCGGCAGAGCGCGTCCCAGAACTCCTGGCCAAGCCGCGCATTGATCCCACGATCGGCAACGATCTCGACCCGTCGGTCGAGGAGCTGCAGATAGATCAGGACGCCGCTGTTCTCCTCGGTATCCCAGACACGCAACTGGGCAAAGAGCTCGAGCGCGCGTGCGCGCGCCGACTGATCGGCGAGCAGCGCCGGCAACGGCAGGTTGCTTTCAATGACCACGCGCAACTCACCGCGATGCGTCGCTTCCGACGCGACCACGCTTTGCTCGACACTGTGCAACAGCGCTGGCGGAACAAGTCGCCCGACCCACCAGTGGGGCAGTATCAGATGGCGCAACACGCGTTGAATCTGCATCACCAGTCTCCCGAAGCACCGCCACCGCCAAAACTACCGCCGCCGCCCGAGAAGCTGTCGGAAAAGCCACCCGAGCTACCGCCACCGCCCCAGGTAATGCCGCCCGACGGCCAACCTCCCCCGCGCCGACCGCCACGCGCCTGACCAGCGATCAGCGCCGCGACGAAAGCGACGACACCCGCCATGACGCCGACGATGAGCGACGAAATCAGCAGCGCGGCGATCACTCCGGCAACCGTGCCAACGATTCCCGCGGCGAACAGGCGACCGAAAATCGCCCGTAGAAAGCGTCCGACGACGAACACCAGGACGACTCCGGCGAAGAGCACGATCGCCATGCGGTCGTCGTCGCTGGCGCTCAGCGACGGCTCGGCCGCTGCTGGCGCCGGCGCCGGCAGCGCTTCGCCAGCGATGATTCTGATCATCGCGTCGAGGCCGGCGTCGATACCGCCATAGAAGTCGCCCTGCTTGAAGCGCGGGCTGATCGTCTCGCTGATGATGCGCTTGGCCGTTGCGTCGTTGAGCGCGCCTTCGAGCCCATAGCCGACCTCGATCCGCAGCTTGCGGTCTTCCCTGGCGATAAGCAGCAAGACGCCGTCGTCCACACCCCGGCGGCCCAGGCGCCAGCCCTCGACGACGCGCAAGGCGTATTGCTCGACCGTCTCGGGCTTCACCGTGGCGACGACCAGAACGGCGATCTGCACGCCCTTCTCGCGCTCGAACGCCGCCAATTTCTCCTCCAGCCGGCTGCGCTGATCGGCGGCCAGCGTTCCGCTGGTGTCGTTGACCCGCGCCGCCAGGCGCGGCACCGGCGCCAAGTCCTGCGCACCGGCGAGAGCGCAGGCGAGCAGAAGGACGAAACCGAACGCCGCGGCGAAGCGGCTGAGGGCGCAACGCATAGCCTAGTTGCCGGCTGCCGGCTGGCTCTTCGGCACCGGGGCCCCGCTGGCGGCGCCTGGTTTGGAAAAGTCGACACGCGGCGCCACAGAAATCGCCTTCTCGTTTTCGACCGTGAAGTTCGGCTTGACCGAATAGCCGAAGACCATCGCCGTCAGGTTGTTCGGGAAGGTACGCACCGAAACGTTATAACCCTCGACCGCCTTGATGTAGCGATTGCGCGCCACCGTGATGCGGTTCTCGGTTCCCTCAAGCTGCGCCTGCAGGTCGCGGAAGGCGGCATCGGCCTTCAACTGCGGGTAATTCTCGGCGACCACCAGCAGGCGCGAAAGCGCGCTCGACAGTCCGGCTTGCGCCTGCTGGAACTTGGCAAAAGCTTCCGGGTTGTTCACCAGATCCGGTGTCGCCTGGATCGAACCCACCTGCGCGCGCGCCTGCGTCACCTGCGTCAGGACTTCCTTTTCGTGGCTGGCGTAGCCCTGCACCGTGCTGACCAGGTTCGGAATCAGGTCGGCGCGCCGCTGGTACTGATTGAGTACCTCAGACCAGGCCGACTTGATCGCCTCGTCGCCAGTCTGAAAGGTGTTATAGCCGCAACCGGAGAGCAACCCGGCAACGAGGAGCAGCACAGCCAGCATTCGTTTGCTCATGACAATTTCCCTTTCCGAAAGATGAAGCAAGAAGCACGTGCCCGCGACATGGTGACGCAGTGCGAATTCTCAACCACCCGTGGCCGGCAGTATGCCTCACACCTTGTCGCTTGTCTCGATGCCGGTTGTCGCAGGCAATGCGCGCAGTGCGCACGGCCAAGTCCAGAGGCCAGGCGCGCGAGCCCTATTGCAAGGTGCGCATCAGGGCGCGCGCGCGGCACAGGTCCTCCCAGGCCTTCGCCTTGTCGGGCAGCGTCCGCAGTAAATACGCCGGATGATAGGTGACGACGAGCGGAATCGGCCGCGCGCTGCCATCCGGTGGTGAAAAGCTCAACGACCTGCCGCGCAAGCTGCCAAGCGGGCCGATTTCGCCGAGCAGCGCTTGCGCCGCGGCACGCCCGAGGAGGACGATCAGGCGGGGCTGGATGAGCGCAATCTGGCGTTGCAGATAGGGCGCGCAGGCGGCCATCTCGCCGGCTTCCGGAGTCCGGTTTCGCGGCGGTCGGCACTTCACGGCGTTGGCGATATAGACGTCGTCGCCCCGCCGCAGATCGATCGCCGCCAGCATCGCGTCGAGCAGCTTGCCGGCCGGCCCGACAAAGGGCTCGCCGCGTGCGTCCTCCTCAGCACCTGGCGCTTCGCCGACAAACAGCCAGTCAGCGTGCACGTCGCCGACCCCCAGCACCGCCTGCCGCCGTTCGCTGCAAAGCTGACAGGCGCGGCACGCGGCAACGCTCGCCTGCAATTCTGGCCAGTCCATGTGCGCAATGCGGGCTGCTCGCCCGGCTTCCGCCGCGCCCGGCGCAGCCTCGCCGCTGGACGATGTGTCCGCCGTCACCTCGCCTGGCGCGGCAAGAGATCGGAAGAGCGTCGTGTAGGGAAAGAGTGTAGATCTCGGTGGT
>ERZ761603.2389-NODE-2389-length-12979-cov-15.601517_pt1 | contig 12979 bp, 10 predicted proteins | sample MGYA00511879_ERZ761603 | MGnify/ENA primary metagenome ERZ761603 (study PRJEB28899, sample SAMN02850040) | bioreactor sludge metagenome | biome: EBPR Sludge; feature: EBPR Bioreactor; material: flocular biomat | place: Australia: Thorneside Wastwater Treatment... | reverse complement strand
ATCCATTGTCTCCATCCAAATTCCAGGATGTAAACACAAATCGGCTACTGTGAACAGGCTCTAGCAATCAAGCACACGAGCCAGCGCCGGACAGCGCAATGACTGCGGTGACACCGCCCGCACGCTGGAAGCGCTGGCTGTGGCGGTTGCCGCTCGTCGTTCTGCTGCCGCTGCTGGCGAGCGCGACCTGGCTGGCCGGCAGCGAAAGCGGTTTGCGCTTGGCCTGCCGGCTGCTCGCCGGGCTGTCCGGGGATGCGCTCACACTCGACGATCCGGCCGGTTCGTTGATCGGACCCTTCTCGCTGCAGTCGGTGCGCTGGCGTGACGCGACACTGGACCTGCAGTTGAAGGAGCTGGAGGTCGACTGGCAGCCGCGCGCGATTTTCTCCGGGCGCCTGGTTGTCAACCGCATCGCTCTCGCCACGCTGCGCGTCGCCAGTCTTGCCCGCAGCGAACCGCCGTCGCTGCCAAACAGCCTGCGGCTGCCGCTGCCGGTGGCGATCGAAGAAGTGCGCGTGGGGCAGATCGAAAGTGGCGACTATGCTTACCCCGAGGGGCGAAGCGTGGTGATTGGCGAAGCACTCGCCGCCCGGGTCGCCAGTGACGGAACGCTGCATCGCCTGCTCGCGCTGCGCGCGCGGACGGCGGGGCTGGCCATCGCAGGATCGGCGACACTCGCCGCCGATCCACCCTTCGCACTGACGCTGACGGCGGGCATGACCGCCACGGTCGGCGAGCGGCCGCTGGCGCTTGATCTGTCAGGCGAAGGCACGCTCGCCGACTTCACGCTTTCAGGCCGCGTCCACCCTCCCGACCAAACCAGCGTACCGGCGATCAGTGGCGAGTTCTCGGCGCGGCTCAAGGCGTTTTCGGCACAGCCGGTGAACGCACTGGTGGCGAGCGTTTCAGGCCTCGATCCTGCCGTCTGGGTTGATGGCGCGCCACAGGCACAACTGGATCTGAGCGCCGACTTGCAGCCGCAAGGAACATCAGGCGTCGAGCTCGCGGGCCGTTTGCTGGTGGTCAACCAGCGCCCGGGTGCCATCGACCGCGACCGACTGCCAATCACGGCGCTGAGCGCCGCGCTCCGCGTCGACGGTAGCGGCTTGCAAGCAGACGATCTCGATCTGCGCTTATCCGGCGGCGGACGACTGCGCGGTCACGCCGCGCTGCGCGATGACGAACTGGCGCTGCGCGCGGAGGCGAGCAGGGTCGATGCGAGCGCAGTGCACAGCCGCCTGCGAGCGACGCAATTGACCGGCCCCTTGCGGGCGCAGCTAGGCCTGCATCGGCAGCTTGTTGAAGCGGATCTGCGCGATGCGCAACTCGCTGTTCAGGGCCGGCTGATGATCGACCCGCAGGCGGTATTGCTCGATGAACTGCGCCTCACAGCAGGAAAGGCGCAGTTGCGGGTTGACGGCCGTGTTGCCCGCACCGCGAGTGGTGCTTTCTCACTGCGCGGGACACTGCAGGACCTCGACCCCAGTCGCTTCGCCCGCCTGCCGGCGGCGCGGGTCAACGCCAGTTTCGACCTGCAGGGAAGTCGGCAGCCAGAACTTGCGCTCGGCTTGCGCTTCACCTTGCGTGACAGCCGCTTCGGCAAGGAAGCGCTGGCCGGCGGCGGCGAGATCGATTTTTCCGGCAAGCGTCTGCGAAAAGCCGAGGTCGAGCTCACGGCAGCCGGCAACCGCCTCTCGGCGACGGGCGCCTTCGGCGCGGCAGGAGACCGCTTGCAGGTCGTGATCGCAGCCCCGGCGCTCGATCCCCTCGGCATCGCCGGTGACCTCAGGGGTCGCCTGGTGCTCGGTGGCAGCTTCCAACTGCCAGCGCTGCAAGCCAGCCTCCATTCTGCTCGCCTGGCGTTTCCCGGGTACGGCCAGGTCCGCGGCTTCGATCTCGAAGCGCGGGTCGCTGACGGCAACGACGGCGTGCTGTCCGGGAGCTTGCGCGTCGCCAGCGTCGACGCGGCGGCGAGCGCTACCCGGTTGCACGAGCTCGCGCTCGACGCCGACGGGGTGCGCAGTCAACACCGTCTGCGCGGCCGGGTCGAGCTGCCCGGGAAGCGTGAACTCCGGTTCCTGCTCGCCGGCAGGCTACTGTCCAACGCAGCCGGCTGGACCTGGGCTGGCACCTTGAATGAGCTCGCGTTGTCGGTATTTGGCGGGCGCCCGATCGACTTCCTGCACCTCACCTCACCGGCGCCGCTGCAGGTCTCGGGCGCTTCCCTGAGCGCCGGACCGGCGGTGTTCGCCGGCGTCGGCTGGTCGCTCCGGCTGCAGCAAATGCGCTATCAACAGCAGCGCTGGCAAACATCCGGCACGCTGCAGGGCCTGCCCGTCACTGCGCTCATGGCTGAATTTCCGGCAGCGTTCGGCACTTTCACGGCCGCCGCCCAGGGCAACGGTGAACCTTTGCGCGTATCCGGCGAGTGGGACCTCGGCGGCGGTGGCGCGACGCGCCCTTCCTCTGCCTTGCTCCCGGCAGGTCGCTTGCGCTTGTGGCGGGAAAGTGGCGACCTTGTCGTCGGCCCGCTGGCGCTCGGTCTAGAGGATTCCGACCTCAACCTGCAGCTGGGCGCAAGCAAGGCGTCCGCCAAGCTCAGGCTGCGTGGCCGACGCCTCGGCGAGATCGATGGCGAGTTCAGCGCCGGCAGCAGCGCTGACGCCGTGATCGACCGCCAGGCGCCGTGGCAGGGGAAGCTGCACCTCAACGCCCCCGATCTCGCGTGGGTCGGTCCGCTGATCGGCGATGGCTGGCAGGCCGGCGGTCGCCTTGCCGGCGATCTGGCGCTTGCCGGCACGCCGGCACAGCCGCGCGTCAGCGGCGAATGGCGAGGCGAGCAACTCGCGTTGCGGGCACTCGACCAGGGTACCCGTCTCGAACGCGGCAGGCTGTGGCTGCAGCTCGGCGACGACAGCCGTGGCGATGTCCGCTTCGTGCTCAAACAACTCGCGTTCGAAAGCGCACTGCAGCCGATGCCGCGCTCGCTGTTGCTTGATCCACGTCTCGATACCGCTGCCCTGAGCGCGAGTCCGGGGCGCGTCGAAGCGAGCGGCGAACTGCGCTCTGGCCGGGTTGACGGCTTCCTCACGGTGAAGGCGGAACGGCTCGGACTGGTGCAGCGTCCCGACCAGTGGCTGCTGGTTTCCGGCGACACGCAACTGAAGCTCGGCGAACGCGGCTTCGAAATCGCCGGCAGCGTCAAAGTCGACGCCGGTTATTGGCAGCTTGCGAAGACGAGTACGCCGCAATTGTCTGACGACGTGGTCATCCATCGTCTTCACAGCGGTGAGAAGAAACCTTCTCTACCGCTACGGCTGCTCGCGGTCAGTCTGGATGCCGATCTCGGCCACAACTTCCATTTCTCGGGCGCCGGGGTCGAGAGCCGTCTCGTCGGCGCTGTCAAGCTGCGTTCGGAGGGGGCTGGACTGCCGCGTGCGACGGGAACGATCCGCACGCGCGACGGCCGCTTCGACGCCTACGGCCAAAAGCTCGACATCGAGCGCGGAATTCTCAACTTTCAGGGCTTGCTCGACAATCCCGGCTTGAACATCCTCGCAGTACGCCGCAACCTGCCGGTCGAGGCCGGCGTCGAAGTCACCGGGACCGCCCGCCGTCCGCAGATCAGGCTCGTTTCCGACCCCGACGTGGCCGACGCCGAGAAGCTGTCGTGGCTGGTTCTCGGCCAAGGACCCGACCAGCAGGGGGGCAAGGACGCCAGCGTGTTGATGGCAGCGGCACAGACCATCCTCGGCGGACAGGACGGAGGGCCGCTGAAGGCGATCCAGAAAAACCTTGGCATCGATGAATTCGGCGTCCGCACGGGAACCCTCGACGGCAGTGGGCGCTGGCAAACCAGCCGCATCGCCAGTACCAGCGGTTTCGGCAGCACCGACACGACGACCGATCAGATTGTCAGCGTCGGCAAGCGGCTGGCAGCGAACGTCGTCCTCAGCTATGACCAGTCGCTCAGCGCCGCCGGCAGTGTCGTCAAACTGACCGTCGACCTGACGCGCAACCTCTCACTCGTCGGTCGCGCCGGCACCGACACCGGTATCGACCTGTTATGGAACTATCGCTTTGGGCGTTAGGCGTATTGCCCGATCCGCGATGACTCCCCGCTCGCCAAGTCGCTACGCTGATCAATGGCTGACAAGGTGCGGCGCGCTCAAGGTCCGCTTCAGTGACGACCGGGCCTGGAAGTTTGTGCTGGCAGGTCGTGACAAGAACCCGGCGTCAGTCGCCTGTTGCTGCGCATCCGAAAATTGGCGTCATCGCTCAGCTATCTCGGCGGCCTGACGCCTCCTTTGCGCTTGATGCCAAAACCGACGCGAAAGATGTCTGGCATGTTGTAGCGATCATCGGTCGTGCGATAAAGCACGGCAAGTTCGACCAGATCGTCGACCAGTCGGTTCAGCGGGCGCTCGGGGGCAGCGCTGTAGTGCCGGGGTGGGAGCCTCTGCCGGTCAGCGGCCGCAGCGAGCGATTCGCTTACACAAGCCGCAGTCCACCTTTCCCTGAGGTCGTCGAACGTCAGCGGAACGGCGATCCCCCTCAGAGCACTGAGTAAGGGCTCGATCCATGGATAGTCTTCACTGATTTCGTTGATCCGGGTCTCCGAGGCCTTCACGACCCCCTGTTGGATACCCTGGAAGTGCAGGGCCGTCGGACATTCAGGAGCGTTCATAGCGGTCCATTCAGCTGCTTCCTTGAAAGCCAGCAGGATGCTGCGCGGGCTGAGCCGGCCCTGGGCGTCCGATAAATGCGTGGGTATCCAGGAATAGGTGTACCCCTTCCTGACGCTGCGCCCGACCCAGGGGCCGGCGAGCGCCTCGATCACTTCCTGATACACCGTCGCGCTCCAGCGCTCGGGCAAAGGGTAAGCGCCGTCGATCGCTTGCCAGCGCGCGCCCGTTGTCGCCGCCAGGAGATCCCGAAAAGAATCGCCGACCACTGGCGAATTGGCAAGCTGGAGCAGGATCACGCTGTAGAGATCGTCTCGACGCCAGTCCAACGCGGCGCGCGCGTGCAGGAGCTTGGAGCTATCGGCAAAACGCCAGATTTCGTCCTTGTCTTCAACCATGTCCGGACGCAGGAAGAACTTGCAGCGCAAGGCGCGGCGAGTGCGGCATTCGAGGCAGAGCTTGAGAGCGGCAGAAAGCCGTTGTCTAATCCGGCTCCAGTCTTCGGCGAGGCGGTCGAGCGAATCAAAGAGCAACAGCAGAACCTTCCCCTGCTCGGCAAGCCGGCGGTCGCACTCGGCGAGGATGCGGTCGCTTGCCGCCGGCTGTTGCTCGCTCCAGGTAACCAGCGCATCCCAGTCGTCGGGGCAGGGAAGCGGGTTTTGTACCGCGAGGACGGCGTGCCGGAGCAGGACAGCCCGCCAGAGGGCATCGGGCGTGTGTGAGCGAGCCAGCAAGTCGTCGATACGCCTCCGGCTGGGGAAGTGCTCATCACTCAAATCGAGGCCAAAGCCTACGCGGACGATCAGGTTCTCCGCGAGTCGGGTGGAAGCGGCGACGAAGTGACGCGTTTCGTCGTTCAGCAGGACAGCGGTCCAGAAGCTCTTGCCGGCCCCGCGCATGCCCTCGACGATGCTGTATTCAGGTGACAAGGCTTTGCCGTGCGCCGCCGGGACGTAGATTTCACGGCGCTTCGGTGCTTGCAGCGACTCCCAGGCAGAGGTAGCCGAAAGCTCCCGCAGAGCCTGCCGGTAGTTGGCTGCACTGAACTCGAGTTTGCCGCGAGCCATGTCAATTTCCTTCGTCTGCCGCCGGCAGCAACAGCGTCGACGCTTGCGTAAAGAAAGCGTCAAAGGTCTGCTCCACGACCTGCCAATCGGGCTTTTCCGCTGGATCCGAGAGATTGAAGCTCCGCACTCGTGGATCGAGAGAGATGAACAGCGGCTGGTGCGGACCTTCGTCATCGCGGCCGAAGATCTGTGCTCGTGGTCCATTCGCTGCGGTGTCGCCGCTTTCCTCCGCATCGTAGAGTCCAAGCCAGGTTTCATACGAACGGTTAGCGAAGTGTCGCCGCGCGACTTCGCTCGGGTCGACTTGTGCGCCGACGATTTTCAGACGCCAGCGCAGGTCGTCATCCGGCATGCCCCAGCGAACACTCCGGGCATGACACAGATGTTCGAAAAGCAACGCATACGCCTGCCAGCCGGCGGGGTCATCACGCGCAAACAGGTATACCTGCGCTGCTAGCCGAGTCACCGCTGCCGAGCTGATGTCGTGCAGGCCGGAGCGGGCGTCGAGCAGAATCACGTCCGGGGGCTCGGGGAGGCTCGCCAACTGCTCGAGAAGCGCTTGCAAGCGTTCGGCGAGACCAATCGTTCGGCTGCCGTCACTGCTGAGCACCGGCTGGTAAATGCGGCCGAGTTTGTTGACGTAGTCGCGCGTCTTCCGACCACAAGCCGGCAAGACACGAATCGTCGCTGCCGTGTCGCTGGCCAGGAGGCACTCGGCCAGGCATTCGCGCAGCAGCGTTGGCTCAGGAGAGTCGACCAGAGACTCCGCCAGCCAGTCGATCAGCCCATAGTCGGGCAGGCGATCGTGTTCGAGGAGAATTCCGGCGACACCGGGGGCTTCGAGATCGAGGTCGACCAGAATCGAACGTTTGCCCAGACGCGCCAAGTGCCAGGCCCAGAGCGCGAAGGCAGTTGTCCTGCCAACGCCTCCTTTGATGCTGAAAGCGACGGCTGTCGGAACGGGCGACTGCTGTAGCAAGGGCTTGCGCAGCCAATCCTGGTTGTTTTGCAGGCGATCGAGCAACCAGATATTCTTGCATTCGGAGTAACTTACGCGATCCGGTGACCGAATCACGTCATCGGGTTCGACGAGATCACCAACCCGCAACAGCACGCGCCGGATGCCCGGGCTGTAGCAGCGCAATTGCTGATGCAGGGACGTGGCGAGCTGGTGCCAGGCATCGCCTTCCGTAAGCGCGTCATCTGGGAGGACCACAAAGAGCGTCCCCAGAGGGTCGCGGACAATCGTCGCTTCCGGCAGCTGGTCCCGGAAATGCTCAGTAAGGACACCTACCGCTGCTGGCAAAGCCTGGTCAAAACAGAGGCGTTCGCTCATTGACGACGCGTGCCGGTCAATTGGACCGCTCCCAGTAGTCTCTTGGTTGCCCGCCGGCGATCCTCTGCGGCTGCCCTGTCTATACTGCCATCCGCCGCGTAACGATGATCGATCCGCCATTCGGCGAAAGGATTTTCCTGCCGTAAGACAGCTGGCAAACAAGAGTGGGCCAGATTCTGCACCGGTACCTTGTCCCATAGCTTATCGACGTGGTCCCAATAGGCCTTGCTCAACTTTGCACCGTCACGGCATCCGGATACCCGTTCAAGAGCAACCTTGAGGGCGCACTCAGCGGCAATTCCAAAAAGCTGGTCGGCATTCTCGATGCGCTGATCGGCCCATAGGAATTCGGCGTCGCGCCAATGCCGCAAGGCGGCATCGGTATAGTTTTCAGTCATCGCACCTGCCACGGCGTCTCCGTACATTTGGATGTGATCGGAAGTCAAAGTCTACATTATGAGCAGAGTATTACTGGCGCTGACAGCGGCTGTCAATCGAGCTTGCCCGACATACAAGCCTGAGGTACGGCCTCGATGCGCTGAATGAAATACGCCATCAGAAATGCTTTTCTCCCCCATGCGGTCAAAACCCATGACTCATTTTCTGGAGCCTTGCCATGCGCTCGTCGCTGTTGCGTGAACAGCTTGGCCCCCGACGCGCAACGCATGAACGACGCCGCAGGTACTGGCGCATCAAGAAGCGCTTGCGTGGGTACAGGGATACTGTCTTTGGCGACGACCCAATGCGCACGCATGTCGATCAGGCCACTCAGTTCGCCGTCTTGCGCCCGTTCATCTTGAACCTTCCGCGTCGAACTCTGGGGTCTTGTGGAGGATTGATGCGATTGCCCTGCGACAGAAGCAGTAGCGAGTTGCTCTTGCGGCCGGCAACGATGGAATTGGAAGTTGGCAATCTGCAGTTTCGGCAGCACCACCAGTCCGTTCGATCTCAGTCGACCCACCTGTGAGCGCACAGGGCCTCGATGATGCCGGCGTCGGCCGGACCGGTGAGGATCACTTCCGGCAGCCCAAAGCGTTCCGCCTGTTCGGCGATCCGCGGGTGCGGCACGAAAAGCGGCGTCTGTTCGAGCCGCACACGAGCAGGCCGGTCGAGGAGTTCGAGCAAATGGCGCAAACCCTCGCTCGAGGAAACGGTCACAGCGTCAAGCGCACCCGCGTGCAACAGCGACTGCAACGGCTCCGGACTCGTCGGCGCCGACCGGTGGTAGCAACTCACCAGTTCGACCTCGGCACCCCGTGCGCGCAGCGTCTCGGCGAGCAGTTCACGACCGCCGTTGCCGCGCAAGATCAGGACGCGCTGCCCGGCAACGCGCTCTGGCTGCAATTCGGGCAGATCAAGCATCCCTTCGGAATCGAAGCGGACGGACGGCGCGATGACGGTTGCCAAGCCGTAGCTGGCCAGAGCAGCGAGGCTCCCCTGGCCGATCACCGCTGCCGGCACCCCGTTTGGCCAGGAACCAGCGGCGAGAATTGCGGGCATGCTGAAGGCGACGGCGTTAGGGCTGATGAAGATTACCAGCGCATAGCTGTACAGGCGCGAGACAGCCTCCTCCAGCGGCGCCGGATCGCCAACGGCGGAGATCTCGAGCAACGGAAAGACGATCGGCTCGCCACCCTGTGCCGCGATCTGCGCGGCCAGTCCAGCAGCCTGCGCACGCGGCCGGGTAACGGCAATCCGCCGACCACGCAACACCTCGCTCATCGTCCGGCAGCGAGCTCCCGGACGATGGTATCCGCACCTTGCGCGAGCAGGGTGTCGGCGAGCTGGCGACCGATCGCTTCATCGTCGCACTTCCTGCCACGCGCCTCTCCCGCCACTCGTCGCTGGCCGTCAGGCGTTGCGATCCAGCCGCGCAGCCACAGGCTGTCGCACTCGACCACCACGGCGTGGGCCGCCAGCGGCAGCTGGCAGCTACCACCGAGCGCGCGCGAGAAGGCGCGTTCAGCACGCACGCAATGAGCCGTCGCCTCGTCGCTGATCGCTGCCAGCAAAGTGATCAGATCGCTGCGCGCCGCGAGAACCTCGATTCCGAGCACGCCCTGCCCCGGTGCCGGCAACGATTGCTCGGGTTCGAGCAGCGACGCAATGCGCTCTGCCAGGCCCAGGCGTTTAAGCCCCGCGGCAGCGAGGATGATCGCATCGTAGTCGCCAGCGTCGAGCTTGCGCAGCCGCGTATCGAGATTGCCGCGCAAGCTGCGGACGACCAGTTCAGGATACGCGGCACGCAGCATCGCTTCGCGCCGCAGGCTGGCGGTGCCGACGACAGCGCCTGGCGGCAACTCGTCGAGAACGGCAAAGCGATTCGAGACGAAGGCATCGCACGGATTCTCGCGCGACGAGATTGCCGCCAGGGCAAAGCCTTCGGGCAGATCCATCGGCAAGTCTTTCATCGAGTGCACCGCGAGATCGGCTTCGCCCTGCTGCATCGCCACCTCAAGTTCCTTGATGAACAGCCCCTTGCCACCGATCACCGACAACGGGCGGTCAAGGATCTGGTCGCCGCGCGTTGTCATGCCAAGGATGTCGACCGCAGTGCCTGGGTATAATGCCGTCAGTTGGTCGCGGATGTGCCGTGCCTGCCACAGGGCGAGGCGCGATTCCCGCGAGGCGATGACAAGACGAGGTGGAGCTTGCTGTGCAGAGTTCACGACGGGCTCTCGGTAACCGTGACAACCATCAGCCATGCCACTTTCGTGGCAAGCAAGCAGAGGCCGCCACCAGGGCAGCGATTCTAGCATGTTGCCAAACTCAGCCGCCGCCGTCACTCGCGCCCGCATCCTTGCCCCGGCTTAGCGAGCGCACACGCGATGCCAAAGCGCGCCCTGCCTGAAGGCTCCGAACCCGCCTTGCCGAAGCGGGAAGACGCCTCGCTGGCGGACTCCAGGCCAGCGCATCAGCGTCCGGAACTGCCCGACTTCTGGGATCATCGCTTCCGCTCGCGGACGACTCCCTGGGAGGCCGGCGAGGCGCCACGGGTCTTGCGCGAGTTTGCCGCTGACTACACGGCTGGAATGACAAGAGGGGAATCCGGACTGTGCACCAGCGAGGCCGCAAGCAGACCGCCACGCGTCCTCATTCCGGGCTGCGGCAGCGCCCACGACGCCGCTTTCCTCGATCGGCAGGGCTGGTCGGTGACGGCGCTCGATTTCTCTGCGGCGGCCGTCGAACAGGCCCGTAACACGGTCGATGCGGCTTGGCGCGGAACCCTGCTTTGTGCCGACTTTTTTGCTTTTACAGCCGAAAACGAGTTCGACGTCATTTACGAACGGGCTTTCCTGTGCGCGCTACCGCGGCACCTGTGGCCCGCTTACGGGCAGCGGGTGGCGCAGCTGCTGCGCCCGGGTGGCCTGCTCGCCGGTTTCTTTTTCTTCAGCGAGGAAGCCAAGGGGCCGCCGTTCGGCCTCCTGCCCCGCCAGCTGGACGCTCTGCTGCAGCCGGAGCTGGTCCGCATTGCCGAGCGTCCGATCGATGATTCGCTGCCGGTCTTCGCCGGCCATGAGTACTGGCAGATCTGGCAACGGCGCTGAGATCGCTCAGTCAGCCTCCTGAAGGGTCGTCAGATAGGCGAGCACGTCGCGCACATCGTTCGTCTGCAGGGTGTAGAGCACACCTTCCTTGGCGCCTTCCTCGTCGTGCGGGCGGTCCGCCTTCAAATACGCATCGACCTGTTTCCTGAGGTAGTTCGTATATTGGCCGACGAGCATGGGGAACATTCCCCGGCCCTTGCCGGTCTTGCCGTGACAGGCAGCGCAGTGCTGCTGATAGACCACCCGGCCATGGTCGACGTCGCCCTCCGCCCGCGGCACGATCATCACCTTCTCCATCGCCAGGAGACGGGTCAGGGCATCGTCGCTGTCCTTGAACACCGGTGGTCGCGTCGGCAGCACAATTTGCGCCAGATAGGCGGACACCAGCTTCATGTCCTCGTCCGGGAGTTCGCGCTCCCGGGTGTACGGGTACATCGGCAGGTTGACGCGGACCTGGGTCTGAAACGCCTTCAACTGCTGCTCAAGGTACTTGGGCGATTGGCCGGCGATACGCGGGTATTCACCCTTCTTGCCACCAGCACCGAACTCACCATGACAGGCGGCGCATGGTCCATAGATTTCCTTGGCTTTTTCGCTATCGAGCGCGCGCGCCGGCAACACGCTGACCCCCGCGAGCAGGATGCCGATCAGTTTGTGCCACTGTCGCCCGTGCGCCATGTCGACCTCGTCGAACGGAAGGCGCGATTATAGGAGAATCCCAACCATCGACCTTGATGGGCGTCAAGAAGGCGGCCCGCGGGTGCCGGAGCCTGACGCAGGGTTTTGCCGTATACTCCATCGCCTGAACTCGCGGCGGCGCCTGCTCCACCCCCATCGCTCGCGATCCTTGCCCCGGAACCCTCTCCAGCATGAGCCCATCGGATTCTCCCCAGTACACCTGGGCCGGACGCTTTGCCGAGCCAATGTCTGAAGTCGTCAAGCGGTATACGGCGTCGGTGACCTTTGACCGCCGCCTGTGGCGCCAGGACATACGTGCCTCACTGGCCCATGCGACGATGCTGGCCAGACAGGGCATCATCAGCGCGGCCGACCTCGCAGACATCGAACGCGGGATGGCGCAAATCGCGCGCGAGATTGAAGAGGGATCTTTCGTCTGGTCGATCGACCTCGAAGACGTCCATCTGAACATCGAGAAACGCCTGACCGCACTCGTCGGGGATGCCGGAAAACGGTTACACACTGCGCGCTCGCGCAACGACCAGGTGGCCACCGACATTCGCCTCTACCTGCGCGACGCCATTGACGACATCGTCGCTCTCGTCGCGAACTTCCAGTCAAGTCTGCTCGACCTGGCCGAGCGGGAAGCCGCCACGGCACTGCCCGGGCTGACCCACCTCCAGGTGGCGCAACCCGTCACTTTCGGCCACCATCTGCTTGCCTACTACGAGATGACACGACGCGATGGCGAGCGCCTTGCCGACTGTCGCCGACGCACCAATCGATTACCGCTTGGCGCCGCCGCGCTCGCCGGTACCAGTTATCCGATCGATCGCCACCTTGTTGCCGAATTGCTCAGCTTCGACGGTGTCTGTGAGAACTCGCTGGACGCCGTTGCCGACCGCGACTTCGCCATCGAGTTCTGTGCTGCCAGCGCGCTGCTGATGATGCACCTGTCGCGCCTGTCCGAAGAACTCGTCCTCTGGATGAACCCCCGCTTTGCCTTCATCACGATCGCCGATCGCTTTTGCACCGGCAGTTCGATCATGCCGCAGAAGAAGAATCCGGACGTTCCCGAGCTGGCGCGCGGCAAGACCGGCCGCGTGTACGGACATCTGATGAGCCTGTTGACGCTGATGAAGGGGCAGGCTCTGGCTTACAACAAGGACAATCAGGAAGACAAGGAGCCGCTTTTTGACGTCGTCGACACCGTGACCGACACGCTGCGCATCTTTGCCGAACTGATCGCCGGCATCATCACCCACCCAGAAAACATGCGCGCAGCGCTGCGCCAGGGTTATGCCACGGCAACCGACCTTGCGGACTATCTGGTCAGAAAGGGCGCCCCCTTCCGCGATGCGCACGCGGCGGTCGGCCTTGCCGTACGACACGCCGAGCAGCTCGATGTTGATCTCGCTGAACTGTCACTCGCGGCACTGCAGCGCTTTTCACCCCTGATCGAAGCGGACGTGTTCACCGCTTTGACGGTCGACGGCGCTATCGCCGCGCGTAGACACCTCGGCGGCACCGCAGCTGAACAGGTTTTGGCCGCGGTTGCGCGCGCGCGCCAAAGCTTAGGTCACGTGTTCTCGCCCTAGCGCATGGGAGAGCGGGTCGGCAAGTTCGAGCTCGTGCGGCAGATCGGCCGTGGCGCCACGTCTACGG
>ERZ761603.2386-NODE-2386-length-12983-cov-41.460164_pt1 | contig 12983 bp, 11 predicted proteins | sample MGYA00511879_ERZ761603 | MGnify/ENA primary metagenome ERZ761603 (study PRJEB28899, sample SAMN02850040) | bioreactor sludge metagenome | biome: EBPR Sludge; feature: EBPR Bioreactor; material: flocular biomat | place: Australia: Thorneside Wastwater Treatment... | reverse complement strand
CACCGAGATCTACTCCTCTTTCCCTACACGACGCTCTTCCGATCTCGTCACCCGGCACCGGCGTCCGCAACTGCTCCTGCTCGAGCAGCATCTCGAGTTCGGCGACGTCGGGCGCGCCCGGCAGGTGCAGGGTTCGCACGTCGGCCACCTGATCATTGCAGGTATGAACCACGGTCAGCGTCTGCCCATAGCCGACCAGCAGCCAGCCGTTGGCCGGAATCGACCGTTGCACGTGGTTCCAGACCCGGATCAGCGCCGGGCACACCGAGTCCAGTCGCCAGCGCTGCCGCCCGGCGAGTTCCTCGAGCGCGCCAAAGAGCTCCCGCGGCAACGCACAGGCAACGAATGGCACGGTCACCTGCCAGTCAGCGGCGAGTCGCCATTGCTCGGTCGACTCGCCGTAGAGCGCGGCAAAGCGTGCCGCCGCACACGCCTGCAGTTCGCGCAACCCGTGGGCCCCGCTGGGCGGGGTCACGACAAAGCTGCGCGTCAGGCCGTCATCGAGCGTCACCGACAGGCCGGTCGTGCCGCGAGCCGGTGGCGGCGCGCCAGCTTCGAGGCCCTGCAGGACGCCACACAGGTTCGCCACGGCAGCGTTGCCCGCAGCGGTGACTGGCAGAGCAACGAGCGTCTCGACCAAGCTGGTCGCGACCGTTGGCGTCGTCGGCGCCGACAGCAAGGCGATGCTGCCGGCACTGCCGCCAAACAGCAGGCGCCTAGCCGGAGAGCGTGACACGGCGCAACTCTTCGAGCGTGGTTTCGCCCCGTGCCACCAGGCGCAGGGCGGCTTCGGTCAGACTACGGGTTCCGTTCCGGTAGGCCACTTCCTTCAACTGCCGAATCGGTCGCTTTTCGATGATCAGTTCGCGCAACTCATCGTTCAGATTGAGGATCTCGGCCACCGCCTTTCGGCCGCGATAGCCGGTGCCGCGACAGTCACCGCAGCCGTTACCGCGCCGGAAGGCGAAGCGCGCCAGGTCGCCGGCATCGAGATGGAAGCGCTCGATTTCGGCCTCGCTCGGCGTGTAGGCTTCACTGCAGCGCTGGCAATTGACGCGCAGCAGGCGCTGCGCCCAGATGCCATTGAGCGCCGAGGCAAAGGCGTAGGGGTCGATACCCATGTGTGTGAAACGACCGAAGACGTCAAAGACGTTGTTGGCGTGTACCGTGGTCAGCACCAGATGCCCGGTCAGCGCCGACTGGACGGCGATTTCGGCGGTTTCGCGGTCGCGGATCTCCCCGACCATGATCTTGTCCGGGTCGTGACGCAGGATCGAGCGCAGGCCGCGCGCGAAGGTCAGCCCCTTCTTGTCATTGACCGGAATCTGCAGGACACCGGGCAACTGGTATTCGACCGGGTCTTCGATGGTGATGATCTTGTCGCGACCGTTGTTGATCTCGGAAATCGCGCCGTAGAGTGTCGTCGTCTTGCCCGAACCGGTCGGTCCGGTGACCAGCAGCATGCCGTAGGGTTCCTCGACCAGCCGCCGCAGCGCTTTCAGCGACAGTTCATCGAAACCCAGCGAATTCAGCGTCAGCGAACCATGCGCCTCGATCACGCCGCGCTTGTCGAGGATACGCACGACCGCGTCCTCACCATGGATGCACGGCATGATCGACACCCGCAGGTCTATGTCCCTCCCCGCCACCTCGACCCGGAAACTGCCGTCCTGCGGCGTTCGCCGCTCGGCAATATCGAGTTCGGCCAGGACCTTCAGTCGGGAAATCACCTGCTCGGCGAGCGCCACGCCGCTGATCTGCGCCACCGTATCGAGAACACCGTCGAGGCGGTACTTGATGGCGATGCCGCTGGGCGTGCTTTCCAGGTGGATGTCGCTCGCCGCCGCTTTGACCGCGTCATAGACGGTGGAGTTGACCAGCTTCACCGCCGGGCTCGAGGCTTCGCTGACCGAAGCGAAACTGAGGACCTCCGCCGTGCGGCGCTCGGGCGCGTTGCCCGCCTCGTGCACCAGCGAACGGACCGCGTGCACTGACTCCTCATGCTTCGACAGGTAGGCCTGGATGTCTGCGGCCAGCGCCAGGCAATAGTGCACCGGCGTGCCGGCCAGGCTGCTCAGCCAGACCATGCAGTCGGTATCGAAAGGGTCCGGGATGACGCCGATGATCTGACTGTCGGCAGCCGCCTGCGGCGAGCGCAGCAGCACGCAGCCACGCGTCTGTGCCTTGACCATCGGCAGCAGGTCGAAAGCCGGCGCGCAGGCCAGCATCGCCGTGGTATCCATCACCGCGAGGCGAAAACGCTGCGCCAGCTGATCAACCACCTGCCGCGGCTCGATGCCGGTCAGCGCCTCGAGTTCGGTGACCACCGGCCGCCTCGATGCCAGCGCCAGACGCCTGGCCTGCTGCAGCACTGCGTCATCAAAGCTGTCGCGGACGCCAAGACCGGGTGCGTTCATTGAAGCGTCCCCGCCAAGTCGAAAATCGGCATGTAAAGCAGGATCACGATCAGGCCGACCAGGAGACCGATGGCAGTCATCAGCACCGGCTCGAAAACCTTCGTGAAGCGCTCGATCCAGCGCGAACTCTCGCCTTCGTAGAACAAGGCGGAGCGGGTCAGCATGGCTCCCAGTTGACCCGATCGCTCACCGACGCGCAACATGCGCAGGGCAATCGGCGTCGCCAGACCGCTGCTCTCGAAGCCCTGCGACAGTGTGCCACCGTCCGAAATGATGCCGCGCGCAGCGAGCAGGCCCGCGCGCGTGTTCGGTGACACGGTGTGGCCGACGATATCGAGCGCCGCCAGGATGGGAATGCCGCCTTCGAGCAGCATGCCGGTGGTCAGGTACAGGCGCGACAGCTCGATGATCCGGACGCGTTCGCCTATGCCGGGCAACCGTGTCAGGAAGACGATCCAGCGGCCACTGCCAATGAAGCGTCGCAGCCAGTAAGCGGCCGCCAGCGCGAGCAGCAGCACGGTCGTGAAAACGGTATCGGTATGCTGGCCAACGAACTGACCCCAGTCGAGCAGCAACTGCGACAGCCAGGGCAGGGAACGGCCACTGCCCTGATACACGCCCGCGAAGCGTGGTACGACGTAGCCCATCAGAAACAGGGTCACGCCGCAGCCGACGACCAACAGGATGATCGGGTAGATCGCAGCACTGACCACCCGGTTGCGCACCGTTTCGAGCCGTGTCTGGTAGTCGATGTAGCGCGACAGGGCGCGCGGCAGGTCGCTGGTTCCCTCGGCGGCCCTGACGATGCCGACGTAGAGCGGCGGGAAGACGTCGGTCTGCCGAGCCAGCGCGGCCGAGAAACGCAGGCCCTCGCGCAGGTCGCGCATCAGGCGTTCGAGCACCGAACGCGCGGTCGGCGAGGACTCCTTCTCGAGCAGCGCCTCGAAGGCCTCGACCAGACTCAGCCCGGCTTCCAGCAGCGCCAGCAGTTCGGCGCTGAACAACAGCAGCGAGAACGACTTGTTGCTGCGACCAGGAAACGCTGCCGACTGGCTGGCTGACCCGCGGACGGCCGTGATCGACAACGGCTGCAGTCGCTTCTGCTCGAGCAGCCTGCCCACTTCCCCCGCGTCCGACGCCTCGACGCTGTGCGTCTCGATCAGGTTGTCGGCCGACAGGGCACGAACTTCAAAGCGCATGACGGATCCAGCGCACACTCATTGATTGCTGACGTCGGCCGCATCGCCGGTACCACCGGGCTGGCCATCCTTGCCATAGGAGGTGATGTCGAAGTCGCCGTTGGCGCCCGGAGCGCGGTACACATACGCCCGGCCCCAGGGATCCAGCGGCACGGCTTTCTGCAGATACGGCCCGTTCCACTTGGCGGCATTCGCCGGCTTGGTCAGCAGCGCGTTGAGGCCCTCTTCGGTGGTCGGATAATGACCGACATCGAGCCGATAGGTGTCGAGTGCGCGCGCAAAGGCCTCGACCTGCGCCTTGGCCACCCCCTGCTCCGATTTGCCCAACTGCGAGAAGTATTTCGGGCCGACGTAGGCTGCCAGCAGGCCGATGATCGTCACCACCACCAGCAGTTCGAGCAGCGTGAAGCCACGGGCGCGGCGCCCACCGACGCGGTAGCTTCGGCCCGCGCCAGCAGCAGCCGGGTTGCCCGGGTGCGCGACCGCTTCTTCACTGTTCTGCCAAACAGTCCACAAGTCACCGTTTACTGATCTATTCACTGCGTTCGTCCCGTGCTGATGCCGGCAGAACTGCCGGCAGATGGCGCATCGTCTCGCGATTCGGCGGCCGGCACTCTCCCTTACGGCCGCGCCCTGGCCGGCATTATAGGCCTACCGGGCAAGGGCGAGCTCATCCCGATGCTGATTTAGCGAACTTTTGCCGTGTCGTTGCCCGGCTGCGACGTTCCGGGCGGCAGCGTCACGCTGGCTGAACCCGCAAGCACGCGGCCTTGCCGGGCATCCCTGGCAGTTTGCCAGTAGATCCCTCCGAGCTGCTTGCCAGCGTCTGCTACGAGGACAGCGCGCGCCCCGCGTACGCTTGGCCGAACGCATTCGCCGGGAAGGCCTGCCTGACCCCCTGGCCCGCCCTGCCGGCAGTACGCTCGCCGAGCAGCGTGATGCAGCGCTTCATCAGCGGGATATCGATTTCGTGCGCTTCCACCTTTCGGCCGATCCCCTCCAGCAGGGGGATCGAGAGAACGCCACCGAGATGTTCGCGGAACTCGCAGAGCGCTTTCTCGACATCCAGCCAGGACAGCGCCGGATGGCTGAGCGTAAAGCCCAGGGTGTCCAGCAGCGTCAGAATCCGATGCAGATCGATTTCGCCGAGGATGCCCAGATGCTGGGAGTACAGCGAGTCGAGCGCGATGCCGATGGCGACCGCCTCGCCGTGCTTGACTTCGCTGGCCGACAGTTCCTCCAGCCGGTGAGCCAGCCAGTGGCCAAAGTCCAGCGGCCGCGACGAACCGGTCTCGAAGGCGTCGCCACCGTGGCCAATGTGTTCGAGGTGCAATTCGGCGCAGCGGACGATCATTTTGTGCATCGCCGCCGGTGCGAAGCGGGCCAGGCTGGCACGTTCGTCATAGAGGAAATCGAAGAAATCGCGATCCCGGATCAGCGCCACCTTGACCGCTTCGGAAATACCTGCGCGCAGGTCACGCTCGGACAGCGTCTGCAGGAAGGTCGCGTCGTTGATGACCGCGAACGGCGGCGCAAAGGTACCGAGGAAGTTCTTGCGGCCGAAGGCGTTGACGCCGTTCTTGACTCCGATGCCGGCATCGTTCTGGGCAAGCACGGTGGTGGGCAGGCGGATCAGTCGCACACCCCGGTGCGCGGTGGCAGCAGCGTAACCGGCAACGTCCAGCACGGCGCCGCCGCCGATCGCGATGATGAAGGAGTGGCGGCAGATCTTGTGCCGCTCGACGAGCGCGTGAATGCGCTCCATCTCGGTCGGCTCATGTTTGCAGATTTCACCGCCGCGGATCTGAAACGGCGGGCTGACGAAGGACATGACCGATCCATACGCCTCACCGTACTGGCTGATTCGCTCCAGCAAACCCGGGGTCAGGCGCACGACCTCGCTATCGATGACCACCAGCGCACGGTTGTGCTCGTGGCCACCCTGGCGGATCACGTCGGCCAGCAAGGAGTTATGCAAGTCAAAGACATCCTCGGCAAAAATGACCGGGAAAGAGTAATTGACGCTGAATTGCTGCTGGAGGACTTGCATGGCTTTCCCCAAAGGCGGAGGATCGGACCTCGACAGGGTCACAGGCTTGGGCCAGGCGCAGGGGGCCCAGGATGGGGGCGGTTTGGTGAACGGCTGCGCCTCGCCCAACCAACAACTTGACTCTGATCATGATTGACTTCCCGGCCGTGCGTCGGCGTCGAGGTAGCGATGCCTGCGTACGCGGGCCATGATCCCGGATCACCCCATGGCAGGGCGACTCACCAAGCACGAAGCATGGATCGTGCCAAAAATATAAAACGCCATTTTATTAGGGGCCTACGACGCGAGCTCGGGAAATGGACCGGGCCGGGTACAAGTGACTGTAAGAAAAATCGACACTCCCGGCAGCGTCCTGCGGGTCTCAGATGCTGGGACCGGCAGAACCCTGTGTCAACGCGTCGGCGTTTGAGTCGGCCCTGAAGCCCGCGACTGGGCGACAGCGAGTTTCCGAAGATTGACCGTCGCTCGGGCGAGAAGCTATACTCGCCGCGCTGCCAACGAAGCCTGATCCAGCCTTTTTCCGTCATGAGGTCGCCAGACACCCGCTGTCGATGCCCGATCAGGCTCACGAGGCCATCCTCGAGAGCGGGCGGCCGGTCGCTACCATCGGCCCGTGGACGGGTTTAATGCGGGGTCTATTCGGAGTTGCTCAATGCTGAAACCTGATCGCATCATCGGAATGACGAGTTCCTTCTTCGATTCCTGCGTGCTGTTTACCGCCTCGGATCTCGGCGTCTTCGCCAGCCTGGCTGAGTCGGGCCCGATGGATTCAGCCAGCCTGGCCTCGGCACTGCAACTCGATCAGCGGGGAACACGTCTGCTGCTCGATGCCTGCGTGGCGCTGGAACTGCTCAACAAGGAGGCGGAGATCTACTCGAATACCCCGGAGACCGCCATCTTCCTCGTGCCCGGATCGCCCGGCGATCTGTCCGCGGCGATTCGCTACAATCGCGACGTCTATGCCGCCTGGGGCAAACTCAATACGCTGGTCAGGACCGGCAAACCCGTTGAGAAACCGGAGTTCCACCTCGGCCAGGATGCGGAACGGACGCGAACCTTCGTTCTCTCCATGCATCATCGGGCGCTGGCCATCGGCCGGGCAGTCCTCGAAGAACTCGATCTGACCCAGTGCAGGACCCTGCTTGATGTCGGCGGTGGTCCGGGCACCTACTCCGTCCTGATTGCACGACGTCATCCGGCCATCGCCTGCACCGTTCTCGACCTGCCGGATGTGGTCAAGGTGGCGGAAGAGCTGATCGAGCAGCAGGGCTGCGCGGCACAGGTCAGGACGCTTGCCGGAGACTATCGCAGCACGCCTTTCCCTGCCGGCAACGATGTCATCAACTTCTTTGGCATGTTCCACCAGGAGTCGCCGGACAGCATCCGTGCGCTTCTTGGCAAGGCCTATGCCGCCCTGAAGCCCGGCGGCATCGTCAATGTGATGGACATGATGACCGACAGCAGCCACACCAAACCGAAGTTCAGCGCGCTGTTCGCGGTCAATATGGCGCTAACCACCGAAAACGGCTGGGTGTTTGCCGATTCGGAATTGACCGGCTGGCTGCAGGAGGCCGGGTTCACAGACGTCCAGGTGAAACCCTTGCCGCCGCCGATGCCGCACAGTTTCGCCACCGCCCGCAAGTAGTCGGCGAGACACCGCTCACCGTCGCCTGCCGAGCAGGCAACACCCCCCGAGTTTACGCGACCAGGAGACCCCGTGAAGCCCGTCAGAATCGCCGTCAGTGCAGTCCTGCTCAGCGGCGCTATCGCCTCCCTCTCATGCCGCGCTGCCGATGCCGCGGCGCCGGCAGTGCCCGCCGGCCCGGGGGACGCAGGCGCGCAGCTTGCCCCGGTCGAAACCGCCAAGGGCGTTTTTCGAATCGGTGACGTCCTGATCAACAAAGCCGAGCGCTCGATCACCTTTCCCGCCGAAGTCAACATGGACAAAGGCATGCTCGAGTACCTGCTGGTGCACCGGAAGGGAAAAACGCATGAAAGCCTGTTGCGAACATCGGTCGAGCCCTACAACCTGAAGGTCGCGTTTCTCCTGCTGGGCTTCGAGCCGACGGACCAACCGCTGGCCGGGCAAGGCGATCCCGCAACGCCCAGCGGTGAGCGCGTCCGCATCACCCTCAGCGCGGATACCGGCTCCCGCAAGGAGGTCATCCCGGTTGAAAAATGGTTGATCAACCGGTTCGGCGGTGTTGCGCGGGAAGTCGAACCCCTGAACTGGGTCTATAGTGGGTCTATTGTTCATCAGGGCCGCTTCATGTCCCAGGAAACCGGCCAGATCGTCGCGATCTGGCATGACCCGATCGCAATGATCGACAATGCGTCGCCGGGAGGCCACAGCAACGCCATCTGGTTTGTCAAAGAGGGAACTGCGCCCGCCGTCGGAACCCCGGTCCAGGTGATCATCACCCCTGCCAAGTAACCCCCCACTGGAGATTGTCATGCGAAAGTACTCGGTCCTGTTGCCTCTAGCTGTGATGGCGTTCCTGCCCCTGGGCTCGATAGCCGCCGAAAAGGTTGTCGCACAAACCACGCCGGACCTCTCCCTGCGAGTCGAGGTCGAGAATTCGATCGGCAAGGGGCTCACCTGGCTGGCTGGCAAGCAGAACCCGGAAGGTTACTGGGCCCAAAGCGAGCACCCGGCGGTGACCGCGTTGATCCTTACCGCTTTCCAGGGCGACCCCTCGAAGTTCTACCAGAAGAAGTACCAGAAGAACATCAAGGCGGGCTATGACTATCTGGCCACCAACGTCAAGCCTGACGGCAGCATCTACAGCAAGGGCCTGCCAAACTACAACACCGCGATTTCGATGACGGCATTCATGGTGGCGAACAACAAGGCCTACGAGCCGATCCTGAAGAATGCTCGCAAGTATCTGATCAGCCAGCAGGACGACTTCGGCGAGAAGGGGATGGGCGATCATCCGCTGGATGGCGGCGTCGGCTACGGCGGCCGCGGTGCCAAGAATTCCGACATCAACAACACCACCGCCGCCCTCGAGGCGCTGTACTACACCCGCTACCTGAAGAGCGACGTGGCCAATGATCCGGACGCCAAGGACCTCAACTGGAAGGCCGCCGCGCAGTTCATCACGCGCAGCCAGAACCTGCCGGGCCAGAATGACCAGCCCTGGGTCAGCGGCGATGCCGAAAACAAGGGCGGCTTCATTTACTTCCCCGAGAACAGCAAGGCGGGAGAAATGCCGGTTGCCGATGGCAAGGTGGCTTTCCGCTCCTATGGCAGCGCGAGCTACAACGGTCTGCTCAGTTTCATCTACGCCCAGATGGACAAGAACGATCCGCGCGTCGTCGCCGTCAAGGAATGGCTGACCCGCAACTACTCGCTGAACGAGAACCCGGGCCTCGGCAAGGATGGGCTGTTCTATTACTACCATACGATGGCAAAGGCGCTCACCATTGCCGGCATCGACACCCTGGTGCTGAAGGACGGCAGCAAGGTCAACTGGCGTCAGGAACTGGCCAAGCGTCTGCTCAATCTGCAGAATGCCGACGGTTCGTGGGTGAACAAGGAGAGCGCCCGCTACATGGAAAGCGACCCCCATCTGGTCACCGCCTACGCGACGCTGACCATGGAAATCCTCTATCGCGGTTTGTAAGTCTCTGACGGCCCGGAGCGATCCCGCTAGCTCCGGGCGTCAGCCCATCTAGGTCCGGGCGTCAGCCCGATCGACGTCGCACTCCAGTTGCATCGCGGCACAGCGGTGGCACATGAAGCCGTCCCAGATGTGCAGCCCGTGCTTCCGGCGGATGGCGTGACAGCCCAGGTTCAGGGTCTCGAAGTACTGGTGCAGGCGGTCAAGATAATCGGGATGGTCGCGTCCGCCGACCGGCCAGTACAGCGAGTAGACCGGAATGATGCCGCGCGAGCACAGGGCTTCGGCGCCTTCCAGCGCCAGAGCCACCGCCTCCTCTCCGGACATCCCGTGCTCGGGTTCCAGTTCGATGCCGCCGACCATCGCGCTATAGACATGCCCCGCCCCCCAGAGCGCCACAGCCTGCTCGAGCGCGCGGATCCAGCGGTCATAGCCGACGAAATGGTGCTTGCCCGGAGAGATTTTGGCGAACAGGGCTTCTGACCAGACCTCCAGGTTGAAGCAGACATTGTCGACCAGTTTCTCGGTGTGCAATTCCTTCAGGATATCCTCGGGCAGGGCGCCGGAGCCGCACGACACCGGAATTCGCCGCTGATTGACCGCCTGCACCTGCCGGGCCACTTCCAGGTAACGGCGGCCCTCCTGACGCCAGTCCGGCAATGCCCCGCCGACCAGGTAAAGGTGGCGGATGTCGCTCTCGGCCAGCACGGCGCGCAGGGTTTCCTGCATGCGGGCATAGGTTTGCTCGGGCAAGGAAACCTGGCCCGTCTTCTGGCCGAGATGCGCCACCCGTTCGTCAGGCGCGCCGTAGGCGCAGAAGGCGCAGCGCATCGAAACGCCGTCGATCTTGTGCAGAAAATACTCGCACCCGGGCGCCAGGTTGATCACCGCCATGTCACCAAGCAGTTCGATGCCGGTCCGGGCCATCGGAAAGCCGTCGCTGGTCTCGGCCTGCATCCAGCGCGGCAGCGGCGTAAACTGCACCGGCACCGGCACCGCTGGCTCGCCGTCCTTGCACAGGCGGTAGCCCGCCTCCCGGTCGCCGCTCACCACCCAGGGCGAGTCACCGTTGCCCTTGATGCGGATCAGCGTGTCATCCTCGAGGGTCAGCAGGTAGGGAATGCTGGCCTTGCCAGTGCCGGTGGGATCGGGTTCGCCCGGCTGAAAGCGGTAGGGATAATAGTTAGGGAAGGCATGCTCGGCTGCCTTGCCCAGCGCCGCGCTGTAGCGGATGCCGTGAAACATCATCTCCAGCTTGAAGCGAGCGGAAGGGGGTAAAGTGCTGAGCGTCATGCTGCGCCTCGCTATCCAGGGTTAACGGTTGCTGTTAGAATCGCTGACGCTTTGCGTTGAGATGACTGCGGGAAACCGGCCCACCCCATGCCTGCGCGTTTGCGTCTGATTATAGTCGTTTTGCTGGCCGTGCTGATTCCGGTCGTGCCCTTCGTCCTGCTCGGCGAATTGCCGGGCGAGCGCTGGCTGTCGGCCGCCGACGACAACGCGCTGCAGTTCGCGTTGACCGGCGCCGGTTTGCTCGCCGCCGACGCGCTGCTGCCGGTCCCTTCCAGCATCCTCGGCACGCTGCTCGGCGCCCGCCTCGGTTTCCTCGCCGGCGCGCTCTCGGCCTGGCTTGGCATGCTCGCCGGCAATCTCCTTGCCTATGCCGGCGGCCGCTTGTTGTTGGGCCGCCTGCGAACGCCCCTGCCCGAAACGCCGACCCTGACGGTGCTGTTTCTCAGCCGACCGGTGCCGGTGCTGGCCGAAGCCGCGGCTATCGCCGCGGGGGCGGAACGCGTCGCGTTCTGGCCCTTCGTCGGCGCCTGCGCCGCCGGCAACGCGATCTACGCGGTGGTACTCGCCGGCAATGGCGCCGCTCTGCTGCCCGGCGCGCTGGCCGGTCCCGGCCTGCTCATCCCGATGGCCCTGCCGGCAGTCGCCTGGTGGCTGTGGCGGCGAAGAGCGCGCACCGTCAAGGTCGCAACATCCGACTGACCAATCCTCCTGGAGACACCCACATGTTCTATATGCTGATCAGCCGCACCCGCCCCGGCCTCACCGCCGACGATTTCGCGCAACTTGGCAAGCTGGCGCAGGGCTTCTACGATGGCATCCCACCCGGACTGGTGCTGCACAAGGACTGGGCGGCCAACGACGGATCGCGCACCTTCGCGCTGCTCGAAACCGAGGACCCGGCCCTGCTGGAAGAGATTCAGGCGCCGTTTCGGCCCTATGTCGATATGGAACTCGTGCCGGTGACGCCGGTGACCGGGTGGACCAAGTAGCGCCGTTCGGATCAAGGACACTCTGCATCGAAAGATAACGACGCAGTCACGCCGGTACCGCACCTGATCGACATTTCGCCCACCTGCTGCCTGAAGTGGCCGCGCTGGTCTCGGTGACCTTGGCGACTCCATTGGTATGACCATGCGGGTCATTGTGACCCGCTGGCCGATGATGATCAGCGCCTCTTGGAATTACGTATACTGTCCCTTTATTTCCTGTACTCTCGTGCGGCAAACCAGTGGCGACGATTTCACCGGCACGTTCTGACGACGTTCAACGCCAGGGAGCGAGGCGGAACCTGCTCGAACGGCTGCGCCAGAAAGAAGCCATCGGCGCACGAGGCTGGACGCGTGAAGAGCTCTACGAGCACTGACGATGCGGGTCGCACTCGATACCAACATCCTGGCCTATGCCGAAGGGGTTGGCGACGAGCTTCGTTGCCGCATGGCCTTCCAACTCATCGAGCGCTTGCCGGCCAATCGGGTTCTGCTGCCCGCTCAGACGCTCGGCGAACTCTCCCGTGTGCTCACGGGAAAAGCCGGGCAATCTCCGGCAACTGCCCGTGAGGCAATTCTCGCCTGGGCGGACAGCTTCGAGGTAGCGGACTCGACGTGGCCGTCGTTCCAGGCCGCTTTTGACCTGACTGTTGACCATCGACTGCCGATCTGGGATGCGGTGATTCTTGCGGTCGCTGCCGAAAACCGCTGCCGCCTGCTCCTGAGTGACGATTTCCAGAATGGACTTGTTTGGCGTGGCGTGACAGTGGTCGATCCTTTTGCCTCTCCAGCCTCAACGTTGCTCGTGAACTTGCTGCTCTGAAGGAAATCGCGGCCGTCAACTGGCGCAATTCGGGAACAGCACAGTGCCGATCAGAAGGAAACGCGCTACTCGCCGGTTTCCGATCTTGGCTTTGGACCGCGCTTCTGCGGCCGCAGCCTGCGGTCGAGCTGCGCTCACTGATCGCACTTCGCAGCCCATCGTAATTCGGGGACAGTATAGTTAACTCTACCTGCGTCGCCGATCAGAAAGGAACGCGCTACTCGCCGGTGTCCGATCTCGGCTTTGGACTGTCGTTTCTGCGGCCGCAGCCGGCGCTGGAGCCGCGCCTCCAGTTCGCCGACGAAGGCCTCTTCGCCCAACGGCCGCCCAGTCCGGGTGTGAGCATGGATTTTTTCGGCCAGAGACTGATCCATCGCTTCGCGCAGGTACTCTGGGCCAGTTCGCAACCACAGCCGAGCGTAGAGCGCCGATGCGCCTCACTGATCGCACTGCACAGTCCATCGGGATGCTGCGGCACCATGATCAGGTGGATATGGTTCGGCATCAGGCAGTAAGCCCAGACCTCCGTCCCGGTACGCGCGCACGAAGCTGACATCAGGCGCAGGTACTCGCGATAATCGTCCTCGGA
>ERZ761603.2385-NODE-2385-length-12984-cov-51.525563_pt1 | contig 12984 bp, 10 predicted proteins | sample MGYA00511879_ERZ761603 | MGnify/ENA primary metagenome ERZ761603 (study PRJEB28899, sample SAMN02850040) | bioreactor sludge metagenome | biome: EBPR Sludge; feature: EBPR Bioreactor; material: flocular biomat | place: Australia: Thorneside Wastwater Treatment... | reverse complement strand
GAACTGCACTGGCCGGAAAGCGCAATGCGAAACCATTTGGATACCGCATATCCACCGCCAGCGGTCGCACATGGCGCGCATCCGAGACGGTCGGGTAGTAGTCGACGAAGCGTTGCAGACGCATGCGGATCGGTGCCTTCAATTGTTCGCGACCGAGCTCAACCAGCATGCCATCTTCCAGTTTGAGCAGCCACGCCAGGCGTGGCGACAGCGCCACCTGTGCCGGAGGCAGACCGACTGGCTTGAGCAGTTCGGCGAACTCCCCGTAGCGGCGCAGAACCTCGCGTGAGCTGCCGGCCGGTCCGCTCAGTCGAGGCAGTCGCTGCTCGCGCGTCAGCGTGGCCGCGAAGACCTCGCCGAAGGTATTGACCAGTTCGCCCTGGCCATCCCCCCAGTGCGCGGCCGCCTGTTGCTCCTCGATGCGCACCTCGATGCGCGAGGGCCATTTGCGCCACAGTTCGGCGCGGCGCACCCAGGGCAGTTCCTCCAGCGCCCGGCGCAGCGCTTCGAGATCGACGGTGAAGAAGTTGCCACGCAGCAGTTCGGTCAGAGCATCCTCCAGTTCGCCGCGTTGTACCGAACGCAGCTCGCTGGTGATCTGCACCTCGTTGAGTGGAAACAGACGCATGCGGGGCGTTCCCCAGACCACCGCCGCCGCCAGCAGGGCAGCCGCACCGGCCAGAAAGAGCAGGTCGGAAATCGCCGTCAGCAGGTGCGGTTTGTGCCACATCGTTCATCCCAGGGTGGCAAGCGCCAGAACGCGAAGCACCAGTTCATCGTAACCGATGCCGGCTGCGCGTGCAGCCATCGGCACCAGCGAGTGATCGGTCATGCCGGGGGAGGTGTTCACCTCCAGCAAGTAGGCGCGCCCACTGCCGCCCGCCTGGTCCATCAGGAAGTCCACCCGGCCCCAGCCACGGCCGCCGAGTATGCGAAAGGCCGCAAGAGCCTGGGCACGAAGTTCGTGCTCGCGCCGCTCCGGCAAACCGCAGGGGCAACGGTAGACCGTGTCGTCACGCAGGTACTTGGCCGCGTAGTCATAGAACTCGTTCCCGGGTTCGATCTTGATGATCGGTAGCGCCTGGTCGCCGAGAATGGCAACCGTGTATTCTCCACCAAGAATCGCCTGCTCGGCCAGTACCAGTGGGTCGTGTCTGGCCGCAGCGGCATGTGCAGCGCGCAATTCACCGGCCTGCTTGACCTTGGTAATGCCGATCGACGAGCCTTCGCAAGCGGGTTTGACAAAGAGTGGCAGGCCGAGCTGTGCCTCGACCCGAGAAAGATCGGTCGCTGCATCGAGCAGTACGTAGTCGGGTACCGGCAGACCGGCAGCACGCCAGAGCATCTTCGTGCGCCACTTGTCCATGCCGAGTGCCGAGGCCATGACGCCACTGCCCGTGTAGGGGACACCCATCAGTTCGAGCGCGCCCTGGATCGTTCCGTCTTCGCCATATCGTCCGTGCAGCACGATGAAAGCGCGGTCGAAATTGGCCAGTTCATCGAGTCGGCGCGTCGCCGGATCGAAAGCCTGCGCGTCAACACCCTGACGCTGCAGGGCGGCCAGCACACGAGAGCCGCTGTTCAGCGACACTTCGCGCTCGGCCGAGCGGCCGCCGAAAAGCACCGCCACCTTTCCGAAATCCCTCGCGTCCATCTTCCTCACCCCTGAGCGGCAAGCAGCTTGCCGGGCACCGCGCCGATCGAGCCGGCACCCATCGTCATCACCACGTCACCGTCGCGCGCCGCATCCAGAATCACCTGCGGCAGGTCGCCCACCTGTTCAACGAAGACCGGTTCCACCTTGCCGACCACGCGCAGGGCGCGCGCCAGGGCGCGTCCGTCAGCTGCGACGAGCGGCGCTTCGCCGGCCGCGTACACTTCGCCAAGCACCAACGCATCGACTCCGCTCAGCACTTTCACGAAATCGTCGAAACAGTCACGTGTGCGGGTGTAGCGGTGCGGCTGGAAGGCAAGCAGCAGGCGGCGGCCGGGGAAGGCGCCACGGGCTGCCGCGAGGGTGGCGCGCATCTCGACCGGGTGATGGCCGTAATCGTCGATCAGCGTCACCCGCCCACCTTGCGGCAGCGTCAGCTCTCCGTAACGTTGAAAACGCCGGCCGACGCCGCGAAACTCGCTCAGCGCCTTGACGATCGCCGTGTCGGCTACCCCCAGTTCGCTGGCTACCGCAATCGCCGCCAGGGAATTGAGCACGTTGTGCCGGCCGGGCAGGTTGAGGGTGACCGGCAGTCGGCTCACCGTGCCGTTGACCCGGATGCAGTCGAAACACATCTGACCATCGATCGCGACAACGTTTTCAGCATAAACGTTGGCCGCTGGATCGAAACCGTAGGTGACGATCTGCTTGCTGACCAACGGCATGATCTCCCGCACATTGGCGTCATCGGTGCAGAGCACCGCCACGCCATAGAACGGCAGGCGTTGCACGAAATCCACGAAGGCCTGCTTCAGGCGACTGAAATCATGGCCATAAGTCTCCATGTGGTCGGCATCGATGTTGGTGATGATCGACAACACGGGCGAGAGCAGCAGGAAAGAGGCGTCCGATTCATCGGCCTCGGCGACCAGGAAGTCACCCGAACCGAGACGGGCATTTGCCGCGGCGGCGTTGAGTCGGCCGCCAATGACGAAGGTGGGGTCCATGCCGCCTTCAGCGAGAATCGAGGCCACCAGGCTGGTGGTGGTGGTCTTGCCGTGTGTTCCGGCGACGGCGATCCCCTGCTTGAGCCGCATCAGTTCGGCGAGCATCTGGGCACGCGGCACCACCGGCACCTTGCGACTACGTGCGGCGATGACTTCCGGATTGTCCGACCTGACCGCCGACGAGATCACCACGGCATCGGCCGTGCTGACGTTCCCGGCGGCATGGCCGACCATGGTGCGTATGCCGAGCGCGGCGAGCCGTCGGGTGGTCGAGCTGTCGGCCAGATCCGAACCGCTGACCGAGAACCCGAGATTGGCCAGCACTTCGGCGATGCCGCTCATGCCCGCACCGCCGATGCCGACGAAATGGATAGTCTTGACCTTGTGTTTCACGCGGCGAGCTCCTCGCACATTCTGGCAAGTTCGGCCGTTGCCTCGGGCTTGGCCAGGGCACGCGCCTTCTCGGCCATTTCCTGCAGTTCGTGGCGCGGATAGTTGCGCAGCTCGCTGATCGATTCGGGGGTCAGTCGCTCCTGCGACAGCAGGGCCGCCGCGCCGGCCTGCGACAGAAAACGGGCGTTCAGCGTCTGATGGTCATCGACGGCGTGGGGAAAGGGTACCAGCACGCTGGCCACGCCGGTGGCGGCCAGCTCGGCAACGGTGAGCGCACCGGCCCGACAGATCACCAGGTCCGCCCACTCGTAGGCGCCCGCCATGTCTTCGATGAAGGCAACACAATGCGCCGGTACCCCGGCGCTTGCGTAGTTCTCCCGCAGTTGTTCGAGGTGTTTCTCGCCGGCCTGATGCACCACCAGCGGTCGCTGTTCTGCGTCGATCAGTGCCAGCCCCCTGGGAACCATCTCGTTGAGCGCGGTGGCACCCTGACTGCCACCGAGGACCAGCCAGTGCAGCGGGGCATCGCGCCCGGCAAGGCGCTGCGCCGGTGCAGGCAGACCGGTCATCTCGGGACGCAGGGGATTACCTACCCAGACCCCCCCGGGCAAGGTGTTCGGAAAGCCGCAGGCAACCCGTTTGGCCCAGCGGGCAAGTACCCGGTTGGCCAGGCCGGCGATCGAGTTCTGTTCATGAATGATCAGTGGCCGGCCGAGCAGGGCAGCCATCATGCCGCCGGGAAAACTGACGTAGCCACCCATGCCGAGGACGACATCCGGCCCGACGCGGCAGATCTCGCGCCGCGCCTGCCAGCAGGCCGAGAACAGGTGCAAGGGAAGCAACAGCTTGCGCAGCAGTCCCTTGCCACGTAACGCAGCAAAGCGGACCCAGGCCATCTCGTAGCCGCGTGCCGGTACCAGCTTGGCTTCCATGCTGTCCGGAGCGCCCATCCAGACGACCCGCCAGTCGCGCTGGCGCAGCAGGTCGGCGACCGCCAGCCCGGGAAAGACATGGCCGCCGGTCCCCCCGGCCATGACCAGTAGCGTCCTCATACCTTGGCTCCGCGCATCATCTGGCGATTTTCCCAGTCGATGCGCAGCAGTACCGCCAGGGCCACGCAGTTGGCCAGAATGCCGGAACCCCCGAAGCTCATCAGTGGCAAGGTGAGCCCCTTGGTCGGCAGCACACCCATATTGACCCCCATGTTGATGAAACCCTGTACACCGAGCCAGACGCCTATCCCTTGTGCGACCAGCGCCGAATACAGCCGCTCGAGCGCCACCGCCTGGCGGCCGATGGCGAAGGCGCGCTGGATCAGCAGACCGAACAGGAGAATGACGATCAGGACACCAACGAAGCCGAGTTCCTCGGCGATCACAGCGAGCAGAAAGTCGGTATGCGCTTCCGGCAGATAGAACAGCTTCTCGACGCTGGCACCGAGCCCGACACCGAACAACTCGCCACGACCAAAGGCGATCAGGGCGTGCGACAACTGATAACCGCGACCAAAAGCGTCCGCCCAGGGATCCATGAAACCAAAAATGCGATCGCGCCGGTAGGGAGAGAAGATGATCAAGGCTGCAAAGGCCGCAGCCAGGACGAGAATCAGGACGACGAACAGGCGCGCCCGCATGCCGCCCAGAAAGAGGATTGCCATGGCAATCGAGATGATTACCACGAAGGCGCCGAAATCGGGCTCCTTGAGCAGCAGAACACCGACTGCCACCATGGCGCTGGCGAGCGGCAGGAAGGCCTTCTTCAGATCGTGCATGTGCGGCATCTTGCGCGTCGTGTAGTCGGCGGCGTAGAGCACGGCAAACAGCTTCATCAGCTCGGAAGGCTGCAGGTTGACCAGGCCAAGCGGCAGCCAGCGACGAGCGCCGTTGACATCCCGTCCAATGCCCGGAATCAGCACCAGCGCGAGGAGCACGAAACCGGCGACGAAAAGCCACGGTGACCAGCGCTGCCAGGTGGTCATCGGCACCTGGAAGGCAACACCGGCGGCCACCAGCGCGACGATCAGGAACAGTCCGTGGCGCAACAGGAAGTAGGTCGACTGATTGCCGGTCTGGCGTGCTGCCTCGGCCGTCGCCATCGATGCCGAGTACACCATGACCATGCCGATCACGAGCAGCACCAGCGTGCTCCACAACAGTGCCAGATCGATTTCGGAAGGCAGGCGACGCGGGGTGTCCAGGGTGTGCAACATCAGGCAGCCTCTCTTTCGATGCCACGCACGGCATCAACAAACACCGCCGCCCGGTGTGCATAATCACGGTACATGTCCATGCTGGCACAAGCCGGGGAGAGCAGTACGACATCCCCGGCCTGCGCCTGGCCGGCACACCAGCGCACCGCCTCGGGCATGTCGGCACAGAGACGGAGCGGCACCCCGCAACCCTCGAGCACGCCGGCGATCACTGCTGCGTCGCGACCGATCAGCGCTGCGGCACGCGCATGCCGCGCGATGGCGCTGCGCAACGGGGTGAAGTCCTGACCCTTGCCGTCACCACCCAGGATGATCGCCACGCGACGGCCAAGCCCCTCGACCGCCGCCAGGGTGGCGCCGACATTGGTCCCCTTGGAGTCGTCGAAATAGCTGATCCCCTGAATCTCGGCGACCCATTCGACGCGATGCGCCAAGCCGCCGAAGGAAGCCAGGGCCGACAGCACCACATGGGGATCGATGCCGATTGCCTCGCACAGCGCGAGCGCCGCCATGGCATTGGCGGCGTTGTGCCGACCGATCAGCTTCAGTGTGCCTGCCCTGATCAGGCGTTCTCTGCCGCGCACGATCCAGCCATCGACCAGTCCGTAGTCGGCGTCACCGGGTGCCGGATCAAGCCCGAAGGTGACCACCCGATGCTCCGGTCGGCTTGCTCCCAGGCTGCGCCGATCATCGCGATTGAGCACCAGAACGCGGCATCCCCGGGCGATGCGCGCCTTGCTGGCAGTGTAGGCGTCCAGGTCGATGTAGCGGTCGAGATGGTCCTCGCTGACATTGAGCACGGTGGCCGCATCGGCATGCAGGCTGTAGGTCGTGTCGAGCTGGAAACTCGACAGCTCGAGCACCCACACGGCCGGCAAGGCGTTGCCGTCGATGGCGTCCATCAGTGCATCGAGCGCTGCCGGACTGATGTTGCCGGCCACCGCCGTGCTGCGGCCGGCCGCACGGCACAGCGCACCGGTCAGCGCGGTCGTGGTGGTCTTGCCATTGCTGCCGGTGATCGCAATCAGCCGCGCCTGCGGGGTGACCCGTCGAAGGCCACGGACGAACAGTTCGATTTCGGAGACGACCGGCACGCCGCGCAGCATGGCCTCCCTGATCAGGGCTTCCTCAATCGGTACGCCGGGCGACAGGGCGATCAGTTCGACTCCGGCAAAGGTTTCGGGCACCAGCGGGCCGGTCAACAGGACGGCTTCCGGCAGCGTGGCGCGCAGCGCGGCGACCTGCGGCGGTGCCTGGCGGGTATCGGCAACGCGTACCCGCGCCCCCTGGCGTGCCAGCCATCTGACCATCGCCAGCCCGCTCTGACCGAGGCCGAGCACCAGTGTGAGTTTCCCCTGCAGGTCCATGTCAGCGCAGCTTCAGGGTGGACAGGCCGACCAGCACCAGCATGATGGTGATGATCCAGAAGCGAACGACGACCTGAGTTTCCTTCCAGCCACCGAGTTCGAAGTGATGATGCAGCGGCGCCATGCGGAAGATGCGCCGGCCACCGGTCATCTTGTAGAACAGCACCTGGGCGGCCACCGACAGCGTTTCCGCGACGAAGATACCGCCCATGATTGCCAGGACGATTTCCTGGCGCACGATGATCGCCACCGTCCCCAGAGCGGCGCCGAGTGCCAGCGCGCCGACATCGCCCATGAACACTTCGGCCGGGTAGGCGTTGAACCAGAGAAATCCGAGCCCGGCACCGGCCATTGCGCCGAGCAGGATGGCCAGTTCGCCAGCTCCCGGAATGTAGGGCAGGAACAGATACTTGGCATAGACGGCGTTGCCGGCGACGTAGGCAAAGATTGCCAATGCGGCGGCGATCATCACGGTGGGCATGATCGCCAGGCCGTCGAGACCGTCGGTCAGGTTGACCGCGTTGCTGGTACCGACGACCACGAGATAGCTGAGGACAATGAAACCGATCACCCCGAGCGGATAGGATACGGTCTTGAAGAAGGGAACGATCAACTCGAGCTGGGCCGGCCCGCTCGCCGTCAGACCGAGGTAGAGGGCGACCAGCAGACCGATCGCCGATTGCCAGAAGTACTTCCAGCGCGCCGACAGACCACGCGGGTTGCGGTGCACCACCTTCTGCCAGTCGTCATACCAGCCGATGCTGCCGAAACCGACGGTGACGATCAGCACGACCCAGACGTAGCGGTTGCCGAGGTCACCCCACAACAAGGTGGTGGTGATGATCGCGATCAGGATCAATGCGCCGCCCATGGTCGGTGTACCGGACTTGATGAGATGCGTTTCGGGACCGTCGTTGCGCACCGCCTGGCCGATCTTCTTGGCAGCCAGCCAGCGGATCAGGCGCGGCCCGGCAATGAAACTGATGATCAGCGCGGTCATCGCCGAGAGGACCGTGCGCAGGGTGATGTAGCCGAAGACGTTGAAGGCACGCACGTCCTGCGCCAACCACTGTGTCAGCCAGAGCAGCATCAGGCGTCCTCCCCGGCAGGCAGGCTGATCGCTTCGACCACCCGCTCCATGTGCATGAAGCGCGACCCCTTGACGAGAACGGTGGTCTGCGGACCGAGTTCGTCGCGCAGCACGCCGACCAGCTTCTCGACACGCGTGTAGTGCTCGCCACCCGCACCGAAGTTGTGTGCTGCCAGGGCGCTCGCCTCGCCCAGCGTCAGCAGGCGGTCGACTCCCTGACTCTTGGCATAGCCACCGATTTCGTCATGGAACTGGCCGCTCATCTCGCCAATCTCGCCCATGTCACCGAGTACCAGTATCTTGCGGCCGATGGTGGACGCCAGTACATCGATCCCGGCACGCACCGAGTCGGGGTTGGCGTTGTAACTGTCGTCGAGCAGGACGGCACCGTGCACCGCCTGCCGCTGCTGCAGGCGCCCCTTGAGGCCGCGAAAGCTGGCCAGTCCGGAGTGCACGTTGGCCAGCGGAATTCCGGCAGCCAGGCAGGCCGTCGCGGCGGCCAGCGCATTGCGCGCATTGTGCCGCCCGGGCAGCGTCAACTGGACACTGAAGCGCCCGACGCCGGTGCACACGGTGAGCCGGCTTTCGAGACCATGCAGGCAGACCTCACCGCTGACGTCGGCCGGCCGTTCGAAGCCAAAGGTCATCACCCGCAGGCCGCTGCTTTGCTCACGCCACAGGTTCGCCCAGGAATCGTCGGCATTGAACACTGCAATCCCGTCTTCCTCGAGCCCCGAATAGATGCTGCCCTTCTCCCGGGCGATCGCTTCGAGTGTTCCCATGCCGGCCAGATGCGCCCTTTGTGCGTTGGTCACCATGGCGACCCCGGGTCGGGCGATTCCCGCCAGGTAGGCGATTTCGCCTGGATGGTTCATTCCCATCTCGATAATCGCCGCACGATGGCCGGCACTCAACTGCAGCAGGGTGAGCGGCAGTCCGATGTCGTTGTTGTAGTTGCCACGGGTCGACAGGACCGCTTCGCCAAAGGCCGCGCGCAGGATGCTGGCGATCATCTCCTTGGTCGTGGTCTTGCCGTTACTGCCGGTTACGGCGATCAACGGCAAGCTGAATCGACCGCGCCAGTCGGCCGCCAGAGCGCCGAGCGACAGCCGGGTTTCGGCCACCTCGATGAGCGGCAGGCCGAGTGGCTGCAGACGCTCGACCGCATCCGCCGCCACCACCGCCGCCACCGCACCCCGCTCCCGCGCTGCCGCCACATAATCGTGGCCGTCGAAATTGTCGCCACGCAGGGCGACGAACAGCTGGCCGGCGGCAATGCTCCGACTGTCGGTCGACACGCCGCAGAACGTCGGATTGTCGCCGATCAGAGTGCCAGCCGTGGCCCGCGCAACGCTCAGCAGATCCATCGTCACACTCATCGTCCTGCCTCGCGTCGGGCGGCCAGCGCCGCTTTTGCCTGCGCGCTGTCGGAGAACGGCCGCCGTACCCCGGCCGTCTCCTGGTATGCCTCGTGCCCCTTGCCGGCAATCAGGACCACCTCGGCCGGGTGGGCAGCGAGAATCGTCCGGCGGATCGCCTCGCCGCGCTCCGCAATCACTTCCGCCGTCGGGGCAGCACGGCGAATCTCGTCGAGAATCGACTGCGGGTCCTCACCGCGCGGATTGTCACTGGTCAACACGACGCGATCGGCATGGCGCGTGGCGACTTCTCCCATCAACGGCCGCTTGCCCCGGTCGCGATCGCCACCACAGCCGAAAACGGCGGTCAGACCGGCGCCACGCGCGATGGCCACCGGGCGCAGCGCGCGCAGTGCGCTCTCCAGGGCATCCGGGGTATGTGCATAATCGACCACCACCAATGGCTGGTTGTCGCCGCCGACCTTCTCCAGCCGCCCGGCGGGTGGCGTCAGGTGAGCCAGTCGTTCGGCAACCTCCTGCGGTGTCAGACCGGCATCGAGCAGGACGGCGGCGACGGCGAGCAGGTTGGCCACGTTGTAGCGCCCGAGCAGGCCAGTCTCCACCAGGGCGCGACCGTTCGGCGCGCACAGGTGAAAGCGCATGCCATCAATCGTCTGCTCGATGTTTTCTGCGCGGATCGTTCCTTGCCGGCGATCCGGCTGCTCCTGCTGGGTATAGCCGATCACCTTGGTGGCGGTGGTCAGGGTGGCCAGGTCACGCCCACAGGGGTCGTCCAGATTGCACACGGCCAGACGCAGGTGCGGCCAGGTGAACAACTTCGCCTTGGCCTGGGCATAGGCGGCCATGCTGCCGTGGTAATCGAGATGGTCGCGACTGAGGTTGGTGAACACCGCGATGTCCACCCGGGCGCCATCGAGACGCCCTTCGGCGATGCCGATGGAACTGGCTTCGAGTGCGCAGGCCTGCACCTCGTGGTTGGCAAATTCGGCGAGGCAACGCATCAGGGTGGTTGCTTCGGGCGTGGTGAAGCCGGTATCGATCAGCTTGTCCGGCAGTCCGGCACCCAGCGTGCCGATGATTGCGCAGCGCCGCGGGTGAGCTGCACCGATCCACTGCGTGACGCTGGTCTTGCCGTTGGTTCCGGTGACGGCGATCAGCGACAGGCGCTCGCTCGGCCGCTCGTGGATGGCGTGTGCCAGTGGGCCGCGCAACTGGCGCAAACCGGTGACCGGCCAGTTGGGCAACTGCCAGTCGTCGCGCCAGACGAAATCATCCGGTGCCGTGCCGCCCTGTTCCCAGAACACCGCGGCGGCACCTCTGGCGATGGCATCGGCGACAAAGTGGCGGCCGTCGGCCAGTTCGCCGGGACAGGCCAGAAAGAGATCGCCAGGCACCAGCAGCCGGCTGTCGTCGCTCACTCCGCCCGGCACCACGCCGCGGCTGACCAGGCGCTGCAGCAGGTCGCCAATGCGGTCGTCACGACGATCACGCGCCGTACGACTGCTCACAGCCTGGCCTTTGCGGCAACCGGAGGTTTCGGGGTCTCCGCGACGACCAGCGGTGCATCGGGAGCAACGCCGAGCGTGCGCAGGGAGCTGCTCATCACGGCGGCGAAGACCGGTGCGGCAACCTCGCCGCCATAGTGTTTGCCGGCGCTCGGTTCATCGATCATGACGGCGACGATCAAACGCGGGTCGGATACCGGCGCAAAGCCGACGAAGGAAGAAACATACTTGTTGGCGTAACGACCACCTTGCAGTTTGTGTGCGGTTCCGGTTTTGCCGGCGACCCGATAACCGGGGATTTGGGCTTTCGGTGCCGTTCCGCCGGACTGGACCGCCATCTCGAGCATGACACGCACGTCGCGCGCCGTCTTCGGACTGAATACCGTGGCGCCCGTGGCGGCCGACGAATCGACGCGGGTCAGGGAGAGCGGTACGAGGTCTCCGTCGCGCGCAAAGACCGAATAGGCGCGGGCCAGCTGGATCAACGAGACGGAAATGCCATGCCCATAGGCCATGGTGGCCTGCTCGATCGGTTTCCAGCTCTTCCATGGGCGTACCCGGCCCGTCACCTCGCCGGGAAATCCCAGATGAGGCACCTGTCCGAAACCGACGTCGTCGAACATTTCCCACATCTTCTGCGACGACAGCATCGCGGCGATCTTGGCGGCGCCAACGTTCGACGATTTCTGAATCACCTGTGCCACGCTCAGCGCCCCATGCGGATGCGCGTCGGCAATCGTTGCGTTGCCGATGGTCAGCCGACCCGGTGCGCAGTTGATGATGGTGTCCGGGCGGACCTTGCCGCTTTCCAGCCCGAGGGCGATGGTGAAAGGCTTGAGCGTCGAGCCGGGCTCGAAAGTATCGGTCATCGCGCGATTGCGCAACTGGGCACCGGACAGTGCCTCGCGATTGTTCGGATTGTAGGTTGGCCAGTTGGCCAGGGCGACGATTTCGCCGGTGCGCACATCAAGGACGACCACGCCGCCAGCCTTTGCGTTGTTGTCGCTGATCGCCTGCTTGAGGTGGCTGTAAGCCAGATACTGGATCTTCGAATCGAGTGCCAGGCGAATCTCCTTGCCGTCCTGCGGCTGCCTGATCGAGCCGACGTCCTCGACGATCTGGCCACGACGATCCTTGATGACGCTGCGACTGCCGGGTTGTCCGAGCAGTTGCCCGTGAAACGCCAGCTCCACACCTTCAAGTCCTCTGTCGTCGACACCGGTGAAGCCGACCATGTGCGCCGTCATCTCGCCGGTCGGATAGAAGCGGCGATACTCCTTGTCCTGGCCAATGCCCGGCAACTTGAGTGCAGCAATCCGATCGGCCACCGCCGGCGGTATCTGACGGCGAAGAAAGACGAAGGTCTTCTCGGCGCTCAGCTTCTGCGCCAACTGGCGGGCATCCATCTCGAGCAGGGATGCCAGCTGGACGGTCTGTTCGGGGGTGAGCTTGGCGACCTGCGGAACCGCCCAGACCGACTTCATCGGCGTCGAGATGGCCAGCACATCGCCGTGCCGGTCGGCGATCTTGCCGCGCGAAGCACTGATTTCGATATCGCGCCGGTAGCGTGACTCGCCCTTCTCCTGCAGGAAGTCGTTGTTGAGAACCTGCAGGTAGAAGGCACGGCCGATCAGCATGCCAAACGAACCGAGGATCAGCAGACCCATGAGCCGTGAGCGCCAGGTGGGCAGGCGCATCTGCAGCAGCGGGCTTTCGGCGAACTTGTGCGCCACTTTTCCCTTGAAACGCATCATCGCGAAGCTCCTCCAGTCGACGCCGAGGTGATCACCCGGCCGGTTTCCGGCGTGTTCATCTTGAGCTTCTCACGGGCGATCTTCTCGATCCGCGGTGCCGCTCCCCAGGTCGACAGTTCCAGTTGCAATTGGCCAAACTCGACCTCAAGTTGCCGCGCATGCTCCTGCTCTGCTTCAAGTGCCTGGAAGATCTTGCGCGCCTTGTGCTGTGCCGTGACCACACCGAGACTGCAGAGCACCAGGGCAAACAGCAGGATGACGTTCAGACGAACCATCTCAGGCAGCCTCGAGCGCCAGTTTTTCCGCCACCCGCATCACGGCGCTGCGCGCCCGCGGATTGGCCGCCACTTCGGCGATGCTCGCCCGACACGGCTTACCGACCAGACGAAGCTTCGGCTGGGGCAGTTCGGCCGTGCGCAGCGGGAGTCGCCTGGGGGCATGATCAGGCGCCGCCTCGTCGCGCAGAAAGCGCTTCACGATGCGGTCCTCGAGCGAGTGAAAGCTGATCACCACCAGGCGCCCGCCCTGTTTGAGGGCGGCCATTGCTTGCGGCAACACTAGCGCGAGTTGTTCGAGCTCTTGATTGATATGAATCCGTAGAGCTTGAAAGGTACGCGTCGCCGCAT
>ERZ761603.2384-NODE-2384-length-12993-cov-34.566394_pt1 | contig 12993 bp, 6 predicted proteins | sample MGYA00511879_ERZ761603 | MGnify/ENA primary metagenome ERZ761603 (study PRJEB28899, sample SAMN02850040) | bioreactor sludge metagenome | biome: EBPR Sludge; feature: EBPR Bioreactor; material: flocular biomat | place: Australia: Thorneside Wastwater Treatment... | reverse complement strand
GGTTCAGCACGTGGTGCGGTCGTTTGATCCGTGCATGGTGTGCACGGTGCATTGAAGAAAAGTCAGGCAAGAACAGCCACCTGTAGCAAGGTCGGCAAGCGAGAGCCTGCGTCACTCAACGGTGAACAGGCTACTGCGCCTGATGCTGGTGGAGCCAGCCAATCTCGAGTGTCGTGTCGAATAGCATTCGCACTACGCGAGAGCCAATGTCAAGCCGACCAGGACAGCGATGGTTAAGACGGAAGTGCCGTCATTGGCCACATCGAGGCCAACCTGAAGAGCGATAAGTGCCCAAAACCCAAAGGTGCCAGCGCACAGAACCGGAACCTCCCGTCTGGTGCGCATCAACGGGGAGGACGCAACCGCCAACCCAGCGGCACTGAGGAAATAATTCCCCGAGATCACCCCGGCCATCAGGAAAAACAACCCAGATACAGTCTCCCACAACACGTAGGCGACGGGGTTCTTGGTTCCCGTCCGCATCCCCGTGGGGTTAAAATTTACTCGCCCCATCAATCCTGCAAGGCTCGCTAAGGGGTTAATGGCAGATGAAGCCATTCCAAGGTAAGGCGCAAACAACACGAACCGCATCTTCTGCAGGAGAGAGGGCCCCTGGAGGAAAAAAGACACCAAGACCGGAACAAGCCAAAACAATGCCACTACGTGTGTAGCTACAGGAAGCGCCAAGTACCCCGAAGGTGAAAACAGAGCAAGGACTGAAACAATGGTTAGCAAAACCCAATGTAGAGAACCCACCGCCAGCCTTGTTTCACGAAGACTCAGGTCAACTCTGGCAGCCAATGGAACATTCGACCGCCACAGAGAAGGCAGAAACTTCCACACTATTTCCGCATCTGCCTGTATCCAGCGGCGCCGCCGTCTCCAGTAAGCATCGTACGAATACGGGAACGCTTCATACCCGACTACGCTCGTCACGTAGCGTCCCAGTTTTCCTTGGCTGGCGAGCCGGATTGTTAAGCCCAGGTCTTCGCTTACAACTGGCGGAAAACCCCCGACGGAAGAAACGGCTTCTTGGGAAAACAGGACCCCGTGGCCCAGTGACGGCGCAATGCCCATAACTTGTCTGGCTGGAACCTCGTAAAACCAGATACAGTCGACCTGCAGATTACACAATCGCTGAATGCACGTTGCGGTGTCTGCCCGCCCCGAATGAGCGGCTTGAACAAATGCGAATGAATCTGCGTTGATGGCGCTCAGTAGACTATGTGCAAAGGTATGGGGAAGCTTTTCGTCTGCATCGACAACCAGAAAGAATGGATATTTGCTCGCTTCGCGACAGTTCATTAACCAGTGATTAATATTGCCGCCCTTGAACCCCACGCGGTCTTGGCGTCTAACTATAGTGACCGAACCGGTTTTCTCTGCAACCCATTTATCAATGCGTTCTTGGTAGTCTGGTGAGTTGGAGTCGTCGAGTATGAATAAATGAAACGTAACCTCTTCTTGGCTAAACAACGTGTCGCAGGCTTCTGGCGAGAAATCATTACAAGTCGGGTAAAGCAATGCCACTGCTTCCTGCCTGCCGTTAGCCACTTGTGGGCAACTCGGCGGCTCGGTCCGCACCGAAGAAAGGCTGACGAAGACACCACTGATCTGCCACACTGAGTAGGCAACAAGCGGTACCGCCACGATGTATAGCAGCGTTAGCAACATATGGTTCCTCCTGCCGAAAACCCGGAGGTTGCTCCACATTTCGGGGGGTTTTGCAGATGGATGGCGTTACGCCTACTTAGTTCAACTAGAGGAAAGCCGTATTCGTTGTAAGACTCAGGCAAAAGCAATGCCTATCTCACACATTACCAAGCTGCCTCGGGAGTTTTCAGACCAGAAGACGGACTCGAAGCGGGCGTGTCGGGATCAGCGCCATGACGATAATAACGCCGGCACCACACGGAGATTTGCACTTTCAACTAAAGAGAAAAAGGCCACACCCATCCGTTCATATATTCATTTGTTGGCTGCGTTAGTGAAACCCGGTACCAATCGTAGCGTGCGCTTGTGATCTCCGAATTCTCCGTCGACAGATGGGCGCATGGCGTCGCCTTTCGCCCCTAATAGCGCCAAATGCTCCTGTAACTGGAGGATTACCCGTGGAGAATGTGCTTCTTCAGGGATAAGGAATAAGCGCAGACTGCGAGCCCCCTTTCCAAGAACCTCACTGCTGGTCACACTGGAAGTCACGATCGAAATCATCAAGCCTAACAGAACCGGACTCGTCCACCAGAAAAACTGCGGAAGGTAAGCGTGGACAGCTATTGCGCCGCCAATCCCAAGTAGAGTAAGGATGCCGTGCGCTGCAGTGGCTTCTCTAAGGCTAACGACGTGGCCGTCGCGTGCTTGCCCGGACCACGCAACGCTACGTCCGAGCAATGTTGCGCAAACAAACCTGCATTGATACAACATTAATACTGGGGCGATAGCGGTGGCTACCAACACTTCGAGACAGAGGCTCAAGGTAAACCTCAAATATCCACCCCGAGATTTCATCTGACGATGATCAAGATAAGAATTAAGTTGTCCCCCAACGCGTGGCAGAAATAACATAGCCATCGTTATCCAAAACATGGACCTAAGGTCGGCGGAAGCCCGCTGAAACTCCTCCTGGGTTGCCGTCAGCTGAGCTTGCCAGCTAAGTTCCATAGTACCGAGAAGCAAAAACAGCAGCCAGAGCGGCGAGGCCACGTAATTCATGATACCCATTAGCAAGTGTACCCGGCTGAGGCTGGCGAACTTTTGTGCCAATAGCACACGAATATGCTGGAGGTTCCCCTGACACCACCGCTGCTCCCGTTTGACATAGTCGAGGAGTGTGGGGGGAACCTGCTCGTAGCTGCCCTCGACTTCATTGACCAGCCACACCTCCCATCCTGCGTTTCGCAACAACGCCGCCTCAACAAAATCGTGGCTCAGAATGTTTCCACCTAACGGCTCACGCCCGGGCAACATTGGTAGCCCGCAGTGTTGCGCGAAGGGCTTTACTCGGACAATTGCGTTGTGCCCCCAGTAGTTACTCTCTCCCCTGAACCACCATGCGCTACCCGCGCTGTAGAGGGGACTAAGAACACTGCTGCCAAACTGCAGAATCCGAGCAAATAGTGTCTCCTGGCCAATTGCGACTGGAGACGACTGAATCAGAGCCACCTGAGGATGGGCTTCGATCATGTCCAATAGCGTCGTGATACACGCGCCGCTCATGATGCTGTCGGCGTCCAAGACAACCATAAAGCGGTAGCGTCCGCCCCAACGTTGACAGAACTCCTCTACATTCCCGCTTTTTCTGCCACAGTTGTCCTTTCTACGACGGTAGAAGATGCGCCCGTACGCTTTGAAGTCACAGCACATTCGATGCCAGTGCATCTCCTCTTGAACATAGATGTCCGAATCCTGCGTGTCACTTAGGATGAATACTTCAAATTCATCACCTCGGCCCGTTTCGCGGAGCGAATCAAACGTCGCCCTCAAGCCGGCAAAGGCGCGGATTGGATCCTCGTTGTGAATGGGCATGAGTAAGGCCGTACGAGTCGGTGAAACGCTCAACTCAGGCATCCCGTTCGCTCGGGGGGTTGATCGTCCTATCGATCTCGTGTCGCCACCCGCAAGGTTAACGAGCAGGCCGATCATCGCGGTCCAGAAGGACAAGGCCAGGGTCGAGAACAGCAGCGTATAGATTACCAATAGGGCTAACCCGGTGTCGCTCAACCCTATGGCCAGCATCGCGCGGGCGACAGTAAGTACCGCGAGGACCGTCGTGCCACTGACGAGCGAAAATACTACCCACCGTCGCGAGAGCGTGGTACCGCAGCTCCCCGACTTCAGAGGTAAGGCCACGTCTCCTTGGCACTCACGTTCCCCCGATGCCGTGTTCCCACGCGAAAAGCTATGCTTCTCCATCGTCAATGGCGCCTCAGGAGGCGTCGCCCGTCGGATTATGCTCGCAAGCCTTTCAAAAACGTCTGGTCGTAAGCGCACTGCTTGGATGATTTCATCAACCGAGAGGGTGGTCCCTTCGTCGAGATGGAGTGCAGCGCGCAACCGCTCTATCGACACCCCCTTCGATCTCTCGTCACCGCACAGTCCGGCCAATGCTTGATCAACGCGACGTTCCGCTTCCTCGATAGAGCGCCGAAGCAGTTGAGATTTCTCGCTCACCCCTGGACAGCGGCGGGCTTCCCCAACACACTCACGGACCAGTCGCTCGGAGAGCGCGCAATCCCGAACTCCCAGACTGTACAGATGCTCCGCGACGTGCTGGTTTATCTCGTCAAGCTCGCGCATGGATTCTTGGGCCATGCTGCGTTCCCCCTTGCTTGGCTGCCTCTGAGCGGTTCGATGCATGTGCTCCCTTTTTCCAGTCAGTTTGCCGCTCGAGGCCGAAGGGCTGCGGCCCTCCTTAAGATTGTGAAACAACAGGTTCCTACGTTCCTACCCCTGCTTGCGTTAGCCCCACTCAGCGCAGCACGCGCCATTCGAGGCCTCCACCAATTCAACTCTCGCCCCAAGAATAGGAGCGTAACCCATCATGGACAGGGAGGATGAGCAAGTTGACTCCAGGTTGCTGCGCGAAGAGTTCGCCTACCTCAGTACTAGCGCCGCTGTGCACCTTCCGGCCTGAAGGCAAGGTCTCGTACGTACAACGACCCATCCATCGTCTCCCACTCAAAAACCATCGACAACCCTGTCAGATTATGCAAGTCGACCTCCTTGAAATCCCGTAGGGGTATTTCCACCGTCTGCCAATCCAGAGACGCTTGAGCGTACCTGTCGAGTTCGACAAAGGCCTTGGATTTCTTGTCCGACAAATAGATGTTGGGTCGCTCGACCCGATTCACCCGCTTAATCTTGAAAGAGAGAACTTGATAGTCGGCGACGTTCGCTGAATGAAGATTAACTCCCCAACCTGCCCATCCCTCGCCACCCCTTGACGACTCAACGCCGGAGAAGTGGATAAGGCAACCATGTTGATCGTTAGCCGCATCAATCCGTGCCTTCGATGTGTCGAACAAGAAGTTCCCCACACCCCAGATGCTCGTGCCGCGATCCGACGCACCTCCGTTGTTGCGCGCCGCTTCCCCAGACTGTTTGATGACGCTCTTGCTCTCCCAAGGCTGCCCGCAATTCGAGACGAAGAGGGGCGCAAGATCCGGATCAAAGCGAATTTCATCGATTGCTATCGCTCCACTCTCGCCAGGTTCGCTGCCAATGAACATGAACGCCAGCGTATGCAGTCGCGCAAGATCCCTTACGTCGGCAAACGCTCTCAGCGGTATGGATACCCTCTGCCAGTCCCGCGTGATCCCCTTTTCAAGAAAGGAACCCACAAGCACCTTGCTCTCCTTGCCTGATTGATCCTTGATTGCGACCCACACAACTGAGCGTGGCTTGTCTGCCTTGATCCAAAAACTCACGCTCTTGAAACGCCCCAAATCGAACTCGGAGAGCTTCCGGTAGATACCTGCAAAGTCGCCACTGTTCGGCAGGGCATAGCTGATCCGGAGGGTGTTACCCCGTTGCTCATCTCTGCTAATGCTTGGCGTTACTTGCGCGCTGGAAGAGGGTTGAAGGAGTGAGCCCCAGGAACTATCGAGGACTCCGCCGCGGGCGTACTTGTCAAAGTCCTCAAGCAGGAAGCTCGCGTCCCCAGGATTGCTTGACGCCATCGGAGTCACCGAGGCAGCTTTTTCAGCGACAGCCTTATCCAAGCCAAGGCCCACCTTCGCATCGTTGAGCGCGACCTGGAATCCCTCGGGCAGCGGGTGTGGGCGTCCGACCATGAAGTTGTCAATCCAAAACCGTGCGCCCTTGGGATTCTTGCCATAGACCAACTTCATGTAGCCGCCCGACTCCCAGTCGGCAAAGGCCATCTCCTCGACAACGAAACGGTCGTGATTGGTCAGCGCTGGGTGGCTCCTCAGCGCGTCATAGAGGTTGAACTCAGCGGAATGCCACTGGCCATCGGCGACCAGTCCGTCAATTTGGCCAATTCGCTCCAGGTTCAGCCGCTTGTACTGCTTCGGCGCGCTGGTCATCTGAATGTCGTACCAGCGACCGTCCATGCTGACCTGGAGATTGATTTTCGTGTCGCTCGGTAGCCGGTAGTCGAATCGCACGACGGGGTACTTGCTGGCGTCGAAAGCCTTGCTGGTAATCGTACTGGCAAAGTTGCCGCCACCTTCCTGGTTGGTCAACTGCAGGCAGTACCCGTCGCGACATCCCTTACGGGTCAATGCGAGGCTCGCTCCGACGTCGCCGTCGCGATTCGACCAATCGCCGATACCGTCCTCGAAGCTGTTGAACACCACCCAATCTCCGCGCGGCACCAGCACGGGGGCCAGACTGGCTCGACGCAGGTCGAAGGGCGGCAGGCTCGCGGCGTAGCGATTCCTGAACGCTGCCGACGAAACCGGCGAGATAGGCTCATCTTCGGCACCGTCCGCGCGCTCCAGAACCGCGAAATAGGCCTGACCTTTGGGCAACTCACGCAGTTCTGCCCGCAACTGCCGGTTGGCCTGATCGACGCTGGTCGGGCAATACTCCCAACGTCCCTGCCGCCAGGCGTAGATGCCCAGTTGTTTCCCTTCCGTGCCTTCCGGTTGGGTGATGGTGAGCGTGACATCTTTCGTGAAACGCTCACCCGCCGGGCGAGCTTCAAAGACCGGCCCGAAGGTATGCTCAAGCTCGGTTAGCGGTGCGTTGTCGGTCGTCTTGAGCGAGAACACGCGGAATGCCTCACGGATTCCGTGCTCCGGCACCGACAAGACCGCCCGACCATCCGCACTTGGCACAGTCCCACCATAGATGGTCGGGATGACGCTACCCACTTCGAGCGTCACGCGATCTTCGACGCTTTGCCCGTTCCGGTTGGCAACGACCAGGCGAACCGTGTAGACGCCGTTGAGGTTGATTGGATGATCGGCCGTGAACTCGTCGCCGTAGGTGTAGTTCGTAAGGCCGGTATCCCAGGTGGCCAGATTGCCGTGGATCGTGCCGTCGCCGCTGCTGGTCCGTTCCTTTAGGGAGTCATCTCTCACCTTGGCATGACTGGACTGGGCAATTACTTTCCACTCGCTCGGGTTGCTGCCTTCGCCGTACTCGACGCGGTATTCTTTGAAGTCCTTGCCGTAGGCCAGGCCAAAAACGGGCACGTTGGCGCGGACCAAAGCGTTCTGATAGGGAACGGAGAGCCTGGCTACCAGCCCATGAGCTTGCGCCAACACTCGCCGAGGGGTCCCCAGCTTCTCCGATACCTCAATGAACGTTGGATCGCCGTACGACCATCGACTGTATTGTGTAGGGCTAATGCTGTTGTAGTAGGCAGAGCTGTTGTAGTAGTTAGAGCTGCTATATGAGGAGTAGCTAGACGAAAAGCTGCTCGGTATCCCCCCGCTATTGGTGAATGAATTGTAGGTAGAGCCCGACGGCCCGCCATAACCGCTATTCCACAGTTGCCCGGCCATATCAGCGTGCGAATAACCGGTTTGGTTGGAATACACTGCTATACCCAAACCAACCACAATACCGCTCCACCCGCCGATGGCAGCGCCTATCGCAGTGTCAATTGCGTAATTGAACACTGTCTCACCGACACTCGATGAGTCAGTCCCAAATCGGTCAGAGCGGTTGATCGGATTGTTCAAAACATACGCGTATAAATTGGTCCCACCCCTAATCCCAATAGGATCGGCAGTCAAAAATCTCCCCGTGCCCGCATCATAAAATCTTGATCGATAGAAATAAACTCCTGTTTCCGGTTCATACTCCCGCCCGGTGAACATATACCGATTGCCTAGTGCGCTCGATTTCCCAGGCTGCCCGTAGGCATCGTAGTCATAAGCCTCCACCAAAGACCCCGCCTCGTCGGTTAAACCGGTCACGCTACCCAACCCATCCTGACTATAATAGTGACTCTTGCTGCTCCGCCGCATCGCGAGCACTTCATCAATTCCTAGACCATAAGCGTACGTAGCGTGGATTCTGCCACTCGCGTCGGCATCGGCAATGACCTGAGGACCGTCATGCAGGTAAGTCACCGCCCCGGAAGAACTGGTCTTCACCACACGTCGCCCTAGTGCATCATAGTTGTAGGCGACCTGAGTCGAAGGCGTCTGTACGCGGATCAGCCGGTTATCGAAGTCATAGCTGTAGGTCGTCGTGCCCTCCGCACCTACACGCCGTGTCAAATTGCCGTTGGCGTCGTATTCGAACTGCGCCGATCCGGCCTGGCTGTATTGATTCAGTTCATTCGTGAGATAGCTGATGGTGCCTGAGGCATCAGTACTCAGCATACGATTCCCCGCCGGGTCGTACTGGTAGCTTTCGGAAGGGGTACCATTCTTTGCCACCGCAGTCAGTTGGCCAAGTCCATCGTAGCCATAACTCGTGACGACGCCGGCGACATTGGTCATACTCGTCCGATTCCCGAGCTCGTCGTAGGTATAGCGGTAGCGCGCGAATGCCGGAGCCGGGCCTTTGCTGTGAGATACCTCGACAAGCTGTCCCAGGCTGTCGTAACTGAAAGCACTGACGACACCGTTCTTGAGCATCCGCTGCGCCATCCTTCCCAAACCGTCGTAGCCGTAGCTCACCAGGAGCACGCCGCCTGCCTCGATCCGGATCAGGCGTCCGGCCGAGTCATAGCGATAGTCATGCCGGGTTCCGTCGGGGTAGAGCAACTGCGCACGTCGTCCGGCGGCATCGTAGCTGTAGCGGACAGTGTGGCCTTGCGGGGAAACTACCTGCAGCAGCCGGCTTGCGCCGTCGTAGGTGAAGGCGGTCGTCCCTTCGGGACCCGTGGCATGCGTCATGCTACCGGCGCTATCGTAGGTGAACTGCAGTGCCGTACCGTCGGGATAAATCTTGTTCGTTAGCAAGCCACGTGCGTCACGCCTGAGCTGGATAGTCCGTCCCATCCGATCCGTCAGACTCTCCAGGTTGCCGTCTGCGTCATACGTCGCGCGCTCCACACTGCCATCGGAATGGGTCGTCGCAACGAGATTGGCGTTGGCATCATGATTGAAGAAGGTGGTGTGGCCGGCCGCATCGGTCAGAGATGCCAGCTGGTTGGCAACCGACTCGTAACTGTAGGCAGTCACGTGGCCAAGCGGATCGGTCGCCGTCAGCAGGTTACCCTTGCCATCGTAGATGAAGCGGCTTTCCTGACCTTTAGGATCCTTGTGGCTGAGCAGATTGCCGTCAGGGTCATAGGCATAATTCGTCTGCCGGCCCAACGGGTCGGTAATCTGGGTGACGCGACCCGACTCATCGTGGAGGATGGTGGTGGTGTTGCCAGCGCCGTCAACGACCTTCATCATCGGCTGATCGGTAACATAAGCGTAATCCAACTGGGTGCTGGCACTCTCGTCGCGGATGCGCGTCAAACGCCCTTGTGCGTCAACTGAGAACGAGATCCTATGTCCGCCGGGCTCGATGGTCGCCACCAGGCGACCATCGAGCCCGTATTCATAGCGCGTGGTCAAGCCTGCGATATCCGTCACCGCTGCCAACCGCCCCTGCGCGTCGTAGGCATAAACGACTGTTCGCCCCAACGGGTCCGCAGCACTCACCATTCGCCTCTTGGCATCGTAGCCAAAGCGTAGTGACTGACCCACGGTATCCGATACCTCTGTAAGCTGGTTCTTGTCGTCATACTTCAAAGTGAGCCTATTGCCGCGCCTGTCCTGGATCGAGTCCAGGATGCCATTCGAAGCGAAGAGGTAGATTCCACCGTTCTTGCCGGCGATGGAGTACGTGCCGTCATTCTGCTTCGTCAGCGTGCGGTGATCGCCGCCCGCTGCTTTGTAAGTGCCATTCGCATCGGCTTTGAAAAACGATCCTGTTCCGTCCGCGTTCACCACTCTGATGAGGGTGTCAGAGATTTTATGCAGGCTGACATTGAAGTTATGCGCCCATCCAGTGCCCATGGACCCTTGAGAATCTGAGTCGAGGCGATAGACTCGTCTCAGCGCCAACAGACTTCCTGGGCCTGGCGCAACTAGATCGACGCGGTCGACCAGCTTCCTCGGCGACGGTGGGTCGTAGCTGAGTTTGATCGATAGGCTGTCGTGGATCGCCGTTTGCCCAAACTTGTCGGTCAGGCTGACCTGTACCCGATAGTCCGCGGCGGGTTTGAGCCCGCTGGTATCCCAGCGATACTGATCTAGCGCGACACCGGACATGACCAAGCCTCCCGAGTCGTAGCCCATCTTGGTCGACCATATGCGTAGCATGGCGTTGTAGTCCTGCGGACTACGATTCGTCAGTGGAGACAGCCTGACAAAGCTGCCTGTCGGATAGTCGTTCGTTGCGTTCGATGCGACCGACGACTTGACGGCGGTGATGGTCAATGGTTCGTAGCCAACGCTGTGGGAAAAAGTGAAGGACTCGAGAGCCGGGTTCCTGAACTTGAGAACCACAGCCTTGATCTTTTCTCCAGGCTTGAAAGTGCCATTGGCCAGGGGGACTCTGACGTATGGTTGGCCCACCGGAGTCAGGCCGTTGGGATTGGCCAATGATACCGAACCGCTGGAGATCCGCGTAATTGCGAGACTCAGGACGTGGTTGATCGCTTGGTCTGAAACATTGGTCAGCGTGGCAACGCTGTCGAAGGTGTTGGTGGCACGGTTGAACGTGAGTCCCGAGTAGTTGACGGCAACCGCGCCGTCAAGAGAAGCCCCATTGCCCGCGGCCGAAGCCGCCGGGGCCAACCCAAGCAACATGAGAATGAAGAGGAGATGCCTGACCCAGCCTAATCCAATCCATGGCGCCGGGATCTTCGTATTCACGATTTGTTTGTCGTTCATGGCTATACCTCCGATCTTCGATTAGTCCGCGAGCGACTCGCTGAAGAGGGCCGAGTCGGAGATGGTGATTGCGCCGGGGAACGTACCTGCCACGCTGCCGACGCTGAAAGACACACCCAAAGCACATCGGTAGCGAGGTCTCCGATAGTCACGCTATTCGACGGCGATCCCTCGTCGATAAGATCGAACGTGAGTTGCGCTATCGTACCAGAGAGTCCGGAAGTGTCCATTGACACCTTATAGGCAACAGCTTGCGCTGATGACCCAAGCGTAAGCGAACCATCGGCCGCAGCCAGCCAGCGAGTAGGCATAATGACATCCCCCCCTTCTCAAAGCATCCCGACGGCCCTCTTCAAATTAGTTTAACTCCTGTTTGGGGCAGGTGTTTTTGACCGCGATCAAGACAGTTGCGCAGAGGCGTCATTTGGAGAGCGGCATCGCAGCGAAGCAAGAAGGTGAGAGGGCGGGGTGCGGTTGGTTGATACAGTCTTGGGTTTACACGTATGCCAACCCTGTTTGACTCAAGGCAGCCAGATCTACAACCCCAATGACTGCTGCGAAATCAGCCGCCAGTACGCCTAGCTGACCCGTCGTCATTCCGCCATTGAGCATGTCGATGAATGGCTGGGCTTCTGTAGTGCTGGGTGGAGAACCCATCACATTGGTCCAGAGCAAAGTAACCACGTCTTGCGGCGAGGTCTTGCCGGTGACGTTAATCGCCAAGGCAGTCAGGTCTTCGTAGCTCATGTCGCCATCGATTAACTGCAGGCCAATCCCGACGTACGTTGTATTTGAAACAGCTGCACTACCAAAGACTGTGGCAAGAATCTTGGCCACTTTGCCGGCGTTACCGTCAAGATCGAGTGCTACTTTCGTGTCGGCAAATTGAAGGCGCTCAATGTTGGTAAGGGTATCGGTACCGTCTCCTTGATCAGCGCCAACCATAGCGATAAACACACGCTGATCGGAGACGTTGTAAGTGTTGTCGCTAACGGATGTAATCTGGCAATCATTCCGAGTTGCGCTGAAAATGGCTGTATCAATTCCCGCGCCGCCATCGAGCACATTGTTACCGCTGTTGCCGGTCAGCAGGTTGTCCAGGGCATTGCCGGTACCGTTGATGACGCCCGTACCGGTCAGGATGAGGTTTTCCACTGCGGCGGGGAGGGTGTAGCTGACCGACGACTGGACTGTATCGACGCCCTTGTCGACTTGGAACGGGTTGGCGACGCGGAAGATGTCGTAGTTGCCATTGCTGTCGTCGGCCACCAGGTTGCTGGCCAGACTATCGAAGACCACGTAGCGGCCGTCGGCGGAGAACTGGGCGGTAGAGCTGCCAGCGTTGCCCTGCTCCCCGGCGGCATCGGTCGACACGCGCTGGATCGCCCCGCTCTGCAGGTCCTTAACGAAGATGTCAGCGGCGTCATTGCTGTCGCCGACCACCAGGTTGCTGGCCCAACTCTCGAAGACCACATAGCGGCTGTCGGCGGAGAACTGGGGGTCGAAGCTGTAACTGTTGCCCTGCGCCCCGGCGGAATCGGTCGACACGCGCTGGATCGCCCCGCTCTGCAGGTCCTTGACGAAGATGTCAGAGGCTTTATTGCTGTCGTCGGCCACTAGGTTGCTGGCGTTGCTCCGGAAGACCACGTAGCGGCCGTCGGCGGAGAACTGGGCGTGGTCGCTGCCAGCGTTGCCCTGCACCCCGGCGGAATCGGTCGACACGCGCTGGGTCACCCCGCTCTGCAGCTCCTTGACAAAGAGATCCCGGATGCCGTTGCTGTCGCCGATTACCAGGTTGCTGGCGGCGCTCTCGAAGACCACGTAGCGGTCGTCGGCGGAGGACCGGGCGTTGTAGCTGTCACCGTTGCCCTGCGCCCCGGCGGAATCGGTCGACACGCGCTGGATCGTCCCGCTCTGCAGGTCCTTGACGAAGATGTCCGGGGCGCCATTGCTGTCGTCGGCCACCAGGTTGCTGGCCAAACTCTCGAAGACCACGTAGCGGCCGTCAGCGGAGAACTGGGCGGTGGAGCTGCCAGCGTTGCCCTGCACCCCGGCGGCATCGGTCGACACGCGCTGGATCGCCCCGCTTTGCAGGTCCTTGACGAAGATGTCCGGGGCGTTATTGCTGTCGTCGGCCACCAGGTTGCTGGCCAAACTCTCGAAGACCACGTAGCGG
>ERZ761603.2380-NODE-2380-length-13010-cov-41.491316_pt1 | contig 13010 bp, 6 predicted proteins | sample MGYA00511879_ERZ761603 | MGnify/ENA primary metagenome ERZ761603 (study PRJEB28899, sample SAMN02850040) | bioreactor sludge metagenome | biome: EBPR Sludge; feature: EBPR Bioreactor; material: flocular biomat | place: Australia: Thorneside Wastwater Treatment... | reverse complement strand
ACGAGATTACAAGGTGACTGGAGTTCAGACGTGTGCTCTTCCGATCTCCCGCAACCCGCTGCCGCCCTGCGGGCGATGCCCGCGACACACGCTTGCCGCGCCGCGCCCGGCCCGTGCGCCCCTTCTGCTGCTAGAATCCGGCGTTTCGTCAGACGAACGCCCCAGCCACCACCATGCATACCGACTACCTCGCACGCATCCTCAACGCCCAGGTCTATGACGTGGCGATCGAAACGCCGCTCGATCCGGCGCCCGGCCTGTCGGCCCGACTGGGAAATCGTGTGCTGTTGAAGCGCGAGGACCTGCAGCCGGTGTTCTCCTTCAAGCTGCGCGGCGCGTACAACAAGATCGTCCATCTCTCGGCCGAGAAGCTCAAGCGCGGCGTGATCTGCGCCTCGGCCGGCAACCACGCGCAAGGTGTCGCCCTGGCAGCGGCCAAGGTCGGTTGCCGGGCAGTGATCGTCATGCCGACCACCACCCCGCAGATCAAGATTCAGGCCGTCCAGCAGCGCGGTGGCGAAGTGGTGCTCGCCGGCGAATCCTACGATGACGCCTACGCGCACGCGCTCGAACTCGAGAAAAGCGAGAAGCTGAGCTTCGTGCACCCGTTCGACGATCCCGAGGTGATCGCCGGGCAGGGGACGATCGGCATGGAGATCCTGCGCCAGCATGCAAAGCCGATTCATGCCGTCTTCTGCTGCGTCGGCGGCGGCGGCCTGATCTCCGGTGTCGCCGCCTATATCAAGCAGGTGCGGCCGGAAACCAGGATCATCGGTGTCGAAGCGGTTGATGCCGACGCCATGGCGCGTTCGCTGCAGGCCGGCAAGCGCGTCAGGCTGGAGCACGTCGGCCTGTTCGCCGACGGCGCAGCGGTCAAGTACGTCGGCGAGGAAACCTTCCGCCTCTGTCAGACCCTCGTCGATGAAATGGTGCTGGTCGATACCGACGCCATCTGCGCCGCGATCAAGGATGTCTTCGAGGACACGCGGGCCGTGCTCGAACCCGCCGGAGCGCTGGCGGTGGCCGGAGCCAAGGAGTACGCCAAGCGGCACAAACTGAAGGACAAGACGTTGATTGCGACAGCCTCCGGCGCCAACATCAACTTCGATCGCCTGCGTTTCGTCGCCGAGCGCGCGGAGATCGGTGAACAGCGTGAGGCGGTTTTTGCCGTCACCCTGCCCGAACGGCCCGGCGCCTACAAGCAGTTCGTCACGCTGATCGGCGCCCGCAACATCACCGAATTCAACTACCGCTACAACGACCAGCGTGATGCGCACATTTTCGTCGGCATCCAGGTCGCCTCGCGCGCCGAATCGGTGCGCCTGATCGAGCACCTGCGCAAGCACGGCTACCCGACCCTCGACCTGACCGACGACGAGATGGCCAAGGGCCATGTGCGCCACCTGGTCGGTGGCCACTCGCCACGCATCAACAACGAAATCCTCTACCGCTTCGAGTTTCCGGAACGACCAGGCGCGCTGATGAATTTCCTCAACCGCATGAGTGCCGGCTGGAACATCAGTCTCTTCCACTACCGCAACCACGGCGCCGACTACGGCCGCGTACTGGTCGGCATGCAGGTGCCGCCGAGCGAAATGGGCGACTTCGCGAATTTCCTCAATCAACTCGGCTATGCGCACTGGAACGAAAGCGAGAATCCGGCCTACAAACTGTTCCTGGGCTGAACCGCGCTCCACCGCAGACAGCTCGCCAGAAACGTAGGGCACCGCCTTGCCACCTTTTTCGAACCCCATTGTCCAGAGATCATTCCCATGAACATCGCCAGCAACATCACCGAACTGATCGGCAACACCCCGCTCGTCAGGCTCAACCGCCTGACCGCCGGCCTTGACGGCAGCGTCTGCGTCAAACTCGAGTTCTACAATCCGGCACACAGCGTCAAGGATCGCATCGCCGCGGCGATGATCGACGCGGCGCAGGCGACTGGCCGGATCGGCCCGCAAACGGTGGTGCTCGAACCGACCTCCGGCAACACCGGCATCGGCCTCGCCATGGTGTGCGCCGCGCGCGGCATCAGTTGCTGTTTCGTCATGCCGGAAACGATGAGCCGCGAACGTCGCCTTTTGCTCAAGGCCTACGGTGCCGAGCTGGTGCTGACCCCTGGCCCGGATGGCATGGGCGGCGCGATTCGTCGCGCCGAAGAAATGGCCGCTGCCGATGCGCGCTATTTCATTCCGCAGCAGTTCGAGAACCCGGCCAATCCGGCCATCCATCGCGCGACGACCGCCGAGGAAGTGTGGCGCGACACCGACGGCCAGGTCGACATCTTCGTTTCCGGGGTCGGCACCGGCGGCACCATCACCGGCGTCGGTGAAGTGCTCAAGGCGAGAAAGCCCGGTCTGCAGATCATAGCCGTCGAACCGGACGCCTCACCGGTGCTGTCCGGCGGGCCCAAGGGGCCGCACCCGATCCAGGGCATCGGTGCCGGTTTCGTACCCAAGGTACTCAACACCGCAATCTACGACGAAGTGCAGCGCGTCAGGGCGGATGACGCCTTTGCCGTGGCGCGCCGCCTGGCGACCGAGGAAGGGCTGCTGGTCGGCATCTCGTCGGGAGCCGCCGTCTGGGCAGCGCTCGAAGTGGCGCGTCGCCCGCAGAATGCCGGCAAGCTGACGGTGGTGATCGTCCCCTCCTTCGGCGAGCGCTACCTGTCCACCCAGCTTTACGCGCACCTCGAAGTCTGAGCGGCCAACCCGAGCGGCGTGGTGCAAGGATTCGACTTCGATCGCGTCATCGACCGGCGCGGCGGCGATTCGCTGAAGTGGAACCGGTACGCCGGGCGCGACATACTGCCCCTGTGGGTGGCAGACATGGATTTCGCGTCACCTCCGGCGATCATCGCCGCCCTCGAACGGCGCGTCGCACACGGCTGTTTTGGCTACGCCGAACCGTCGCCGGCACTGCACGAGGCGGTCCTCGGGCACCTGTGGCGCGAGTACGGCTGGCAGGTCGAAGCCGAGTGGCTGGTGTGGCTGCCGGGCCTGGTCAGCGCACTGAATGTCGCATGCCGGGCGGTCGACGGCGACGTGCTGACCGCGACGCCGGTCTATCCGCCCTTCCTGTCGGCGCCACGCCTCTCCGCACGGCAACTGTCGACCGCCCCGCTGTGTCAGGTCGATGGCCGCTGGGTCTGGGACTTCCCGGCACTGCACGGCGCGCGGCGTCCGAACAGCCGCCTCTTCCTGCTCTGCCACCCGCACAACCCGGTCGGACGTGCCTGGCGGCGCGACGAACTCGAACAGTTGGGCGCTTTCTGCTGCCGCCATGATCTGATCGTCTGCTCGGACGAGATCCACTGCGGACTGCTGCTCGACGAGGACCGCCAGCATCTGCCGCTGGCCATGCTCGACACCGAGCTCGCGCGGCGCACCATCACCCTGCTGGCGCCGTCGAAAACCTGGAACATTCCCGGCCTGGGCTGTGCTTTCGCGGTGATTTCCGACACCGCGTTGCGCCGCCACTTCAGCGGCGCCATGCGCGGCATCGTGCCCCATGCGAACATCCTCGGCCTGGCCGCGACCGAAGCGGCCTATCGCGATTGTGACGACTGGCGACGCGACCTGCTGCACATCCTGCGGCGCAATCGCGCCCGCGTCGAAGCGGCGGTGGCCGCCATGCCGGGGCTCGCGATGAGCCATGTCGAGGCCACCTACCTGGCGTGGATCGACGCGCGCAGCCTCGGGGTCGGCGATCCGGCTGCCTTTTTCGAGGCGGCCGGCGTCGGCCTGTCCAGTGGCGCCGACTTCGGCCTGTCCGGTTGGGTGCGGCTCAACTTCGGCTGCCCGCTGGCCACCCTCGAGGCCGCATTGCAACGCATGTCGCAAGCCTGCGGACAGGCCGCCCGGGGCACTCCATCCGCCTGATCGTAGCCGGCCGACCGTCCTGTCCACCTCGCCCTCGATGCGCTGCAGCGCTTGCTTGGCAGAACGCCGCAGAGTGACCCCTGCGCCACCCGGGTTTGCCGCGACGCGCCTGACGACGCCCCGCCTGGCGATCATGGCTCCCCGAACACCGCCTGCCAGAGGGAGAGCACCGCTGCGCAACGGCGGCTGACCAGGACACGTTCGACGCGTGCCCGGCGCCCGGCGTTGAGGCGCAGGACGTGTTGCATGCGGCGGAACTCGCGGTAGGCGCTCTGCACCGGCTCGGCCAGTGCGGCCGGAATCAGACCGAGTTCGGCAGCGATGCCGAGCAGCGCGATATTGCCGAGGTTGCCGCACAGGCGATCATGTTGCTGCGCGTAGCCAAGGATCAGGTACTGCACGATGAACTCGACGTCGATCAGGCCACCGCGGTCATGCTTGATATCGAAGGACTCGTCACTGCCCGAAGCGTGCTGCTCGAGCATGCGCTGGCGCATCGCCAGGACTTCTTCGCGCAGCGTCGCGAGGTGACGCGGCTGACGCAGAATCTCTATGCGAATGGCCTCGAACTGGCGGCCGACGGCGGCATCGCCGGCGCAGAAGCGGGCACGCGTCAAGGCCTGATGTTCCCACACCCAGGCATGTTGCAACTGGTAGTCGCGAAAGGCGTCGACCGGACTGACCAGCACCCCCGAATCGCCGTTCGGGCGCAGGCGCAGGTCGACCTCGAAGAGCGTGCCGGCCGAAGTCTGGCTCGACATCCAGGTGCTCATCCGTTGGCCGAGGCGGGCATAGAGTTCGCCGGCGTCTGGTTCCGGATCGTCATGCAGGTAGACCAGGTCGAGATCCGAGGCGAAACCAAGCTCCTTGCCGCCGAGCTTGCCGTAGGCGACGACCGCAAAGCGCGGCGGACGTTCGGGATGTGCATGCCGGTGCCTGAGTTTCTGCCAGCAGAGATCGAGAGTGGTCTGCACCATGAGGTCGGCGAGTTCGCTGAGGCGGTCGGCCAGGTGCTCGACGGTATGCATGCCGGCGATGTCCTGCGCCAGAAAGTGGAAGACCTGCGCGTGGTGGGTTTCGCGCAGGATGTCCATTTCGCGTTCGGTGTCGCCGACATGTTGCGCCAGACGCGCCTGCAGATCCTGCCCGAACTGCAGCCAATCGGTGGTGACGTCGAAGATGCGTGAGTCGAGCAGTTCATCGAGCAGGATCGGGTGACGCGTCAGGTAATCGGCTGCCCAGGAAGAACTGCCGATCAGTTCGGCCAGCTTCCTGAGTGCCTGCGGATACTGTTGGAGCAGCGCCAGATAGGCACCGCGGCCACTGATCTTGTCGAGAAAGTCGAGGCCGCGCTGCCAGGTGGCGTCGGGCGTCGTGGTGGCTGCCGCAGCGTCGATCAGGCGCGGTCCGAGGGCATCCAGGCGCTCGCGGTTACTCGCCGGCAGTTGCAGGTAGCGGCCGCTACGCCGGAAGCTGTGCAGTCGTTCAAGCAGTGCCTGCGGCTGGCGAAAACCGAGCGCGGACAGACGTTCCAGGCCTTCATCGCCGGCCACCGTGCCATCCCAGATGCCGGCCAGCGGATGTCGCCCTTCCTCGGGTTCGGAAAAAATCTGCTCGAAATGACGGCCAACGATGGCCCGATGCATGTCAAGCACGTTCAGGAAGGCAGGCCAGTCGGCGAAGCCCAGCGAAGCGGCGATCTGGCGACGCTCGTCGTCGCCACTCGGCAGCCGGTGCGTCTGGGCATCGCCAACGTATTGCAGGCGATGTTCGAGACGACGCAGAAAGTCATAGGCGGCGGCCAGTTCACGCTCGGCCTCGACCGGCAGGAGGCGTCGTTCGGCGAGCAGCGCGAGCACGCTCAGGGTCGGACGGATCTGCAGCGCCGGCTCGCGGCCACCGCGAATCAGTTGAAAGACCTGGGCGATGAACTCGATTTCACGGATTCCGCCGGGCCCCAGTTTGATGTGCTCGGCCATCTCCTTGCGCGCCACCTCGCGTCGTATCTGTGCGTGCAGGTCGCGCATGGCGTTGATGGCGCCAAAATCCAGGTACTTGCGGAACACGAAGGGACGGCAGATGCGCTGCAGCGCCTCGACCCATTGCGGCTGCAGATTGACACCCTGGTTCATCACCCTGGCCTTGATCCAGGCGTAACGCTCCCATTCACGGCCCTGGGTAATGAAATAGTTTTCCAGCGAACCAAGCGAGCCGACCAGCGGGCCGGAATCGCCGTTCGGGCGCAGGCGCATGTCCACCCGGAAGACCTGGCCGTCTTCGGTGTGATCGCCCAAAGCACCGATCAGGCGCTTGCCGAGACGGAGGAAGAAGTCGTAATTGTCGATCCGGCGGCCGTTACCCGCCGTCCTGCCCTCTTCGGGGTAAACGAAGATGTAGTCAACGTCCGATGACACATTGAGTTCGCGCCCGCCGAGCTTGCCCATGCCGACAATCAGCAGGCGCTGCGGCTGTCCCTGACTGTCGAGAGGCTCGCCGAACTGCTCGACGAGTTGTCGATGCAGAAAGTCGAGCGCGAAGTTGGTGCTCACATCGGCCAGTTGGGTCATGCTTTCGACCACTTCGCTCAAGGCTGCCACACCGCCGATGTCGCGCACGATCAGGGTCGCCATGACGCGCTGACGGAGCCGGCGCAAGGCCCGCCTGAGGGCCTTCTCCGAAGTCGGTGCGGCGCTGGCGAGAAACTCGCTCATCTGCCCGACGGTCGGGGGTTGCGCCGCATGTTCGCCAAGCCAGGCGGCCACCTCGGGGCGAGCCGCCAGCAGGTTGCGCAGGTAGTGGCTATGCTGCTCGGCGACCCGCCACGGCGGGGAAAGAACAAGCGGCGAAGGATCGCGGATGTCGCCATGACAGTTGCTGTTCATCATTCCTTTTTCTCGATGGTGCCGGGTGGGCGCTTTGCCACAGTCGCTGATGAGCCGCGGCAAAGCCGTTACAATGGGACATTCGATCACCCGCCCGGGCATCCCGACATTCTAGTGACGCGCACCAAACATTGGCAAAAGTCTCTCGGCCCTGGCCCGATCTGATGCACCAGGAGGAACTGCGCCCGGCGATCTATCATCGCCTGCACCGTCTCATGCCGTTCATCGCGCACCCCGGGGTGCGCCAGGCCTGGCACTGGACAATGCGCGGCCTGCTGCTGCTCTATTTCGCCTTCGTGCTGCTGGTCTTGGCTCTGCGTTATCTGATCCTGCCCAATGTCGAAAACTACCGGTCCGACATCGAGCGCGCAGCGAGCCGGGCGCTTGGACTTTCGGTCGCCATCGGCGGCATCGCGGCGAGCTGGGACGGCATCAATCCGGACCTCGTCCTGTCCGACGTCCGCCTCTCCGACGCCCAGGGACAGCCGGCTCTGACCTTCACGCGTGTCGAGAGCATTCTCTCGTGGACTTCATTGCCGCGACTACAACTGCGCCTGCACCTGTTGCGCATCGATGAACCGACCCTGCATCTGCGGCGCGATGCCGACGGCCGCTTTTTCGTCGCCGGAATTGCGGTCACTGAACAGGACGAAGACGGCGGTCTCGCCGACTGGGTGCTGGTGCAGAAACGAATTCGCGTCAACGGCGCGACGGTGCTCTGGGAGGACGCCAAACGCAACGCCCCGGCGCTGATCCTCGAGGATGTCAATGTGGCGCTCGACAACGACGGCCGCCAGCACCGTTTCGGCCTGACCGTCCTGCCGCCGCCCGAACTGGCGTCGAAACTCGACCTGCGCGGCGATTTCCGCGGCAGGGATGGCACAAGCGCAGCCGCGTGGAAGGGACAGGCTTTCGCCCAGATCGACCAGGTCGACCTGGCCGCCTGGCGCCATTGGTTCGACTACCCGTTTGCCCTGCCCCAGGGGCGCGGCGCAGTCCGCGCCTGGGTCGGCTTCGCCGACGGCAATCTGCAGGAGGTGACGGCGGATCTCGCGCTCGATGAGGTCCATCTGCGCCTGGCCAGTGATCTGCCGCAACTCGAACTGGAGCACCTTGCCGGCCGCGTCAGCGCCCACCTGTCGGCAAAAGAGATCAAGCTCGATGGGCGCCACCTGGAACTGGCAACGCGGCCGGGCGTCGACGAGGGTACGGCAGGAGCATCGGCCATCCGTATCGCACCAACCGATTTCCACGTCGAGTGGCAACCCCCGGCAGCAGGCAGCACTGCGCTGCGCGGCAGTATGACCGCCAGCCTGCTCGACCTGGGCGCGCTCAGCGGCCTGGCTGCCCATTTGCCGCTCGACGCGGGATCACGTCGCTTGCTCGGCGAGTTTGCGCCGCGTGGCCGGATCGGCGAACTGCGCGTCAACTGGCAGGGCAACGCCGAAGGCCTCGACGCCTACGCGCTGAAGGGCCGTTTCGAAGACCTGGCGCTCAAGCCGTCGGAGCGCTTTCCGGGGGTCAGCGGCTTGTCGGGCTCGATCGAAGCCAGCGAACAGGGGGGCGTCGCCCAGTTACGCTCGCAACAGGTCCGGCTCCGGCTGCCGGCGGTCTTCCCCGAATCGGAGATCGCCCTCGACACGCTCAGCGCCCAGACGAAATGGAAGATCAGCCAGGGCAAACTGGATGCGCAACTGTCACGTGTCGAGTTTGCCGGCGCCGACGCCGCCGGCTCGGCGCAGGGAAGCTATCACTACAACGGAGAGGGGCCGGGCAGCATCGACCTGACGGCCGCGCTGACGCGTGCCGACGCGCGGGCCGTCTGGCGCTACCTGCCGGCTTCGATCAACGTCGATGCCCGGCACTGGCTGCGTGACGCGCTGCAGCAGGGAAGGGCCAGCGACGCCCGACTCATCCTGAAAGGAAACCTGGCGGACTTCCCGTTTCTCGACCGCAAGAAGGGTCAGTTCCTGGTCACCGTCAAGGCGGAGGATGTGACGCTGGATTACGGCACCGGCTGGCCGGCGATCAGCGGCCTCGATGCCGATCTGCGCTTCGAGGGAGCCAGCATGGTCGTGCAGGCACGCCGCGGCTCGATCCTGGGTGCCAGGCTGGCGCAGACGCGCGCCGAGATACCCGACTTCGATGCCCCGGTCTGCATGCTGAAGGTCAGGGGACAGGTCGAGGGACCGACGGCGGAGTTCCTCAAGTTCATTGTGCACAGTCCGGTGGCCGACCAGATCGACCATTTCACCGACCAGATGAGCGCCCGCGGTACGGGTCGCCTGGAGATCGGACTGCTCATTCCGCTCGAAGAAGCCCGCCTCGGGGACTCGAAGATCGATGGGACTTACCACTTCCTGAGCAACGAGGTCAACGTCGATACCGCCTTGCCGCCGCTGCAGCAAGTGAAAGGCAGCCTGCAGTTTTCCGAGAAGGACCTGCGTGTCCCCGAAATCAACGCGCAACTGTTCGGCGGCCCGGTGCGAATCACCGGTGGCACGCAGGGCGGCAAGGTGCAGGTCGTCGCCAGCGGCACTCTGCTGGTCGACGACCTGCGCCGCCGCCTCGATTCGCCGCTGCTCGCCAGCGTTTCCGGCAGCACCCCGTATCGCGCCGAGGTCAGGGTCCGCAAGGGCGAGGTGGAGCTGGCGGTAGACTCCAATCTGGTCGGTATCGCGTCAGCCTTGCCGGCACCGCTGGACAAAGGCTCCGGCGAAGCGCTGCCGCTGCACTTCGAGAGCGGACGGTTGCCGCCCGCGTCAGCGACCGGCGGTCAGGCGATCGTCCGCGACCAGTTGCGCGCCACCCTGGGTAATGTGCTCAGCCTGCAACTGATTCGTCGCAAGCAAGGCGACGAACTGCAACCGGAACGCGGGACGCTGACGATCGGTCGACCGGCCGCCCCACTGCCGGAACGTGGACTCAACGTCGGGGTCACGCTGAAGACGATGGACCTCGATTACTGGCAGAAGCTCCTCGCCGGCGATAACAGGAAAGGTGGCGAGAACCCGGCGGCGAGCTTTCCCATCGCCATCGACCTCAAGACCGATGAACTGTTCCTGGTCGGTCTGGCGTACACCGGCACCAGCATCACCGTGACCGGGGTGACCGCACGCTGGCGTGGCAGCATGCAGTCCGATCAGGCCACCGGTACTTTTCAATGGGACGGCACCGGCGCCGGCAAGCTGAAGGCGCATTTCACGAAATGGCGCCGCCCGGACAAGATGCGTACCGAAACGCCAGCGGGCGAAGCGCTCAAGGAACTGCCGGCGCTCGATGTCGTGGTCGACGATTTTTCCGTCGGCGAGAAACGTTTCGGACGCCTCGAAGTGCAGGCGCATAACGAGGGCGGTATCTGGCGGCTCGACAAGATCGACTTGCGCAACCCGTACGGCAGCCTGTCGGGCAGCGGGCAATGGCAACTGAGCGCGGCCAACCGTACCCAGCTCGACTTCTCGCTGGAGAGCAGCGATGTCGGCCGGCTGCTCGCCCGGCTTGGCCATGGTGGCGCGGTACGTCACGGGACGGCGACCCTCAAGGGCCGCATCGGCTGGAACGATACACCGTCCTCGCTCGACTACGCGACACTGGGCGGCGACATGCAGCTCGAGGCGAGCAAGGGGCACTTCCTGAAACTCGACCCCGGAGCCGGCAAGCTGCTCGGACTGATCAGCCTGCAGGGACTGCCGCGTCGCTTCACCTTCGATTTCGGGGACGTTTTCAGCGAGGGCTTCGCTTTCGACACGATCAGCGGCAAGATGACGGTCAAGAGCGGTGTCATGCGCACCGACCGGCTGCAGATCGAAGGTCCCGCCGCGCGCGTGGTGATGAGTGGCGAAGCCGATCTGAAGAACGAAACGCAACGTCTGCAGGTCAGCGTCCAGCCCGAACTGGGCGCCAGCGCGGCGCTCGGCGTGGCGGTGATCAACCCGCTGGCCGGCGTCGCCACCCTGCTCGCCGACAAGATCCTGCAAGGTCCGCTGAGCAAGGCCTTCAGCTTCGAGTACCTGGTCACCGGCAAGTGGGACGACCCGCACGTCGAACGCATCGCACGCCCGACCATACCGGGGGCGACACCTTGATCAGACCCGGCCAACTCCAGGCCCGGTCACTCTCATCGGAGCAAGCCATGATGAATCCGTCCCCCCCCGCACTGCCGCGCGGCGCACACCCTGCCCCGCGGCTGCGTGTTGCCGCCCTGCAGATGGTATCGACGCCGCGCGTCGAAGAGAACCTGCGCACCGCCGCCGCCCTGATCCGCGAGGCGGTGGCGCAGGGCGCCGAACTGCTGGCCCTGCCCGAATACTTCGCCATCATGGGCATGAGCGATACCGACAAGGTCGGCGTGCGCGAGTCCGACGGGGCTGGCCCGATCCAGGATTTCCTCGCGGCCAGCGCCCGTCAACACGGTGTCTGGCTGATCGGCGGCTCGCTGCCGCTGTGGACCGACCGGCCGGACAAGGTGCTGAACTCGAGCCTGGTCTACAATCCGCAGGGAGCGCGCGTCGCGCGCTACGACAAGATCCACCTTTTCGGCTTCCGTCAGGGCACCGAGAATTACGACGAGAGCACGACGATCGAGGCCGGCCGGCAACCGACCGCTTTCGACACGCCTTTTGGCCGGGTCGGCCTGTCGATCTGCTACGACCTCAGATTCCCGGAGCTTTATCGCCGCCTGGGTGTCACAGACCTGCTGGTCATTCCAGCCGCCTTCACCGAGACGACCGGTCGGGCGCACTGGGAAATCCTGCTGCGCGCACGGGCGATCGAAAACCAGTGCTATGTGCTGGCCGTGGCGCAAGGCGGCCAGCACGAGAACGGACGTCAAACGCACGGCAACAGCATGCTCGTCGACCCCTGGGGAACGATCCTCGATCGCAAGCTCAAGGGTCCGGGAATCGTCATCGGCCAGCTCGAACAGGCCCGCCTGGCCGAAGTGCGCGCCAGCCTGCCGGCCCTGACACACCGCGTGATGTAACGGGAGAGCAGGACGGGCCAACCAACCGCAGCCACCATGGAAATTCAATGACCGCAAGAGCGCAGACCCTCCTCACACAAGCCCGCAAGACCCTGCTCACACCCTACGGCCTCGATGTCGCAGACCTCACGCCGGTGTTCGGCAAGATCATGGCGCATCAGGTCGATTATGCCGACCTCTACTTTCAGTACAGCCGCTCCGAAGCCTGGAGCCTCGAGGAGGGCATCGTCAAGGGAGGCAGCTTCAGTATCGACGAAGGAGTCGGTGTGCGCGCCCTGTCGGGTGAGAAGACCGCCTTCGCTTATTCCGACGACATCAGCAGCGAGGCGCTCGGCGATGCCGCCGCAGCGGTGCGGGCAATCGCCGGCGCCGGTCAGGAGCGACAGGTTCCGGCGTTCAAGCGCAGCACCGGCCATCACCTCTACGTGCCGCACGATCCCCTCGCCTCGCTCGACGCGGCCAGCAAGGTCAGGCTGCTCGAACGACTGGAGGCGCTGGCGCGCGCCGCGGACACACGGGTCACGCAGGTTATGGCGCACCTCGCGGGAGAGTACGAGGTGATCCTGGTGGCCGGCAGCGATGGCCGGCTGGCCGCCGACATTCGCCCGCTGGTGCGGCTCTCGCTGACCGTCATCGTCGAACAGAACGGGCAGCGCGAACAGGGGTCGGCCGGCGGCGGCGGACGGACCGATTACGCTTGTTTCACCGATCAGGTGCTGCAGGGTTACGCGCGCGAAGCGGTGCACCAGGCGGTGACCAACCTCGCGGCGCGACCGGCGCCGGCCGGCACCATGACCGTCGTGCTCGGAGCCGGCTGGCCCGGCATCCTGCTGCACGAGGCGGTCGGCCATGGCCTGGAGGGCGACTTCAACCGCAAGGGCAGTTCGACCTTTGCCGGCCGTATCGGCAGCCGCGTCGCCGCGCCGGGCGTCACCGTGATCGACGACGGTACACTCGCCGAGCGGCGCGGTTCGCTGAACATCGACGACGAGGGCAATCCGACGCAGCGCACGGTGTTGATCGAAAACGGCATCCTCAAGGGCTACATGCAGGACAGTCTGAACGCGCGTCTGATGGGCGTCGCCCCGACCGGCAACGGTCGCCGCGAGTCATTCGCGCACCTGCCGCTGCCGCGCATGACCAACACCACGCTGCAGAACGGCGAGCGCAGCGCCGAGGAAATCATCAGATCGGTCAGGAAAGGGATTTACGCGGTCAATTTCGGCGGCGGACAGGTCGACATCACCAACGGCAAGTTCGTCT
>ERZ761603.2376-NODE-2376-length-13025-cov-7.054279_pt1 | contig 13025 bp, 7 predicted proteins | sample MGYA00511879_ERZ761603 | MGnify/ENA primary metagenome ERZ761603 (study PRJEB28899, sample SAMN02850040) | bioreactor sludge metagenome | biome: EBPR Sludge; feature: EBPR Bioreactor; material: flocular biomat | place: Australia: Thorneside Wastwater Treatment... | reverse complement strand
CTTACGCCACCTCTGATCCAAACCCCGTCAAGAGGGGGTCGGCGTGACGCTTACGACCATCCTTCTCCAGCAGAGACTTGTATCGACGGAGAAGATCGCGTGTCTTGTTCATGCTCATCAAGCTTTCATCCATATCGATCCTCATTTCTTTAACGTCTTTGAATGCCAGTCGCCTTGACTATCAGTTCTTTCCGCCATGAAGCATCCTCACACCGCCATGATCGCTCCAATGTCCATCACCCAGCCAAACACTATCGATGGTTTCAAGACGCCACACTGATGCGATTACGCCGTTGAGTTCTTTTCTTGGTCGTCTATGCTTATCGTGAAAGCCATTCCTTGACCCATTGTACGCAGGCCCCTAGATCGTCCCTTACCTGGTATACCCAGAATCGCTTTACATCCCAGCCCAATTCGATAAGCCGTTGGTTCCGGATAATGTCGCGGCGGCACAACTCACCCGTCCAGTCTTTGTGGTAGCGTTCGCCGTCCACTTCAACATTCAGCTTCCGGTCGGCTGTAAAGATCGCGAAGTCTAGTGCGTAATTCTCTTCGGGATATTGCGGGATGGCCCTGATCCCCGCACGGTAAAAAGCCTTGTAGAGAAGACGTTCCCAGTCGGATACACGTTCCGGGCTCCTGACCGGTGGATAATCGGGGCCAAGTATTTGATCTTGGGGCTGTTCCTTGTCGCGTTGCCGGCCGAGATCTTGTGTGTAACGAGCAAACGCCGCTAAATAGTCCACGTTGGAATTCAACGCGGCCTGCAGGTCACCCACGGTCCATAAGGCCGCGCGAGCGCGGGTGATTGCTACGTTAAACAAGTTCCGGTTGTTGCGCAGGAATCCGAGTCCGCCCTCCGGCATATTCTTCGATACCACCGGGGAGAAGATCATGATGTCGCGCTCGTCGCCTTGAAAGCTATGCACCGTGTCAGCGAGGAAATCCAGGGCGCTAAGGGCCTGGAAAAGTGAAGCATTCTTGCTCGCCAACTCGTTGACCAGATTTGCTTGGGCCCGGAAAGGACTCACGACGCCGACGCTACCGCGATAACCGCGGGTCAGCACCAAATCGGACAACGCGTCCAGAACTGCCTCCGCCTCACGTCGATTTACGGCGCCTCCCGACGTCGGACGATGAACTTCGCCGGCAATCTGAATCCAACGCACGGCAGGTTCATCACGCGAAGGCAGTTTGAGGCGGCTATACCGTGTTGCTACGCGCAGCCGACCTTCGTAGAAGCTCTCATTTGAAAATGAGATGATGTCGCTATGAGAACGATGATGATCGCGGAGCGCCACGATATCTCCGGCTCCGGTAAATCCGCTTGCCAGATCAAACAGCGAGGTCACGGAGTAGGTCCATCCGGCATGGTCGTTTATCAGGTCATGATTCACCATGAGCTGGCGATCTTTAGCAACCGGAACAGAACTGATATGACGAAGTTGGTTTGGATCACCGATGATTACGGCAGATTTTGCCCGATAGAGCAGGGGTAACGCAGACGCAATGTCGCACTGGCTGGCTTCGTCGATGATCAGTATATCAAAGAACCCGGGCTCAAGAGGGATGCGCCCGCGCGCTGACAGCGAAGTGACGGCCCAGCACGAGAGCGTTTCCACAACCTCGGGATATAGCTTCCGGTTTTTGTTCAGGATTTCCCGGTTCACCCGTTGGTTCTGTTCGTCCGCCTGGACCATCAACTGAAGTAGCGCGGCAAAATCCCTCAGGAAGCGCCGTTGGTCGGGGGTGAGCTTGGTTGGCTGTAAACGGACCCACGCCGACCATAGATTCTCCGAATTCGAAGCTAATTGCTGGCTTAGTTCGGCCAGCTTGGATGATAGTTCCTCCAGTGACGGAAGGTCCTGAATCGTGGACAAGGCGTCGAAGTACTCACGAACCTCCTTGGCCTTGGTCGCGCGAGATTCTGCTTCATTGACCAAGGATTGATATGACGCAATGTTGCCGTCATTGGGTGCATCGCTTGGAACGGATACGCCGACCGACTGGAGGAGCCTCGCCGCTTGCGTTGATAGCGCCAAGAGAGCTTCAAAGCGCTTTTCCCTAAAAAGCGGCCAGAGCAATCGAAGGACGATGCCCTGATTCGACTTATCGGCATCCATCACCACCTTCTTCAGTTGCCGTGCGACCGGAGTTATTGTGTTCGCATCAAAGCCGGCAAACGAGGCAAACAAATCTTGACCAAAAATATCGCGGTACTGCTCTACGCCGCGCTCCAGTTGATCAAGCTTGTTGCGCACGGCCATGAGCGCTTCCCGTTGTGCCTCCAACTCATCGACCCTCGCGACCAGTCTGTCATGGATATCCTTGTACTCATCAAACGAAGCGCGGTCCTCCTGCGTCGCCGTTGCCGACAGCAGGTTGTTCAGGTACTCGGCCAGACGCGAGCGGTGTTCATTGGCCCCCATACGGAGCAGTACTGGTCGCGGCCCGAGGTTGTTGACGCGTTCCTCGACGACATCAACCGCCTTGTTGTTCTTGCTGGCGAAGAGGACCCGTTTGCCGCGAAACGCCGCGTTGATAAGCAACGAGGTAACTACCTGCGACTTGCCTGTTCCAGGAGGTCCCGTAATGACGGTGAGGGGCTGCGTTAGGCCACGTTGAACGGCAAGCCGTTGCTCGGAGTTGAGTGGTAGTGGCTCGAGAATCACCGAGTTGGGTGGCTCACTCGACACGACTTTCTGCCCGGATAGCCATTGGCCAAGCTGGGTTCGTTCAACATCCTTGGTTACTGCCTTCTTGAGCTCCGAAAGCTCTGCCTCTAGTCCCCGTGTGTATGGTGAACGCTCCGCGGTAAGGATTACGGCCCGGTTGTAGATTCCCTGGTCCTGTATCTGGGATAGCGGCACCGCGCCTGGGGGGTGTGTCGGATCGACTTCCTCCCGCCAGTCCCATTCGGGTCGGATATTGCGGAGGCGCATGACCAGCTCCTCGGGGTCGGGTATGGCTCCACTTTCCGACCACAACCCGAGCTCCTCGGAGAGTCGGATCGCTTCTTCCATCGTACGACCAGTCCCGAGTGTGTTAAAGGCGCTTAGCACGGAGAAGTTCAGGATCGGCGCTTCGTCCGCCATTCGCGGCCCCGTTTCGGCATCGATCTCGACAGGAAAGAGCAGCACGGGTTCCACCATGAAGCCTTCCCAATTCGACTTCCGCGACTTCACCAATCGCAGGCGTGTCGGATACCCGATAAAGAGCACCAATTGGTGGCGTTTTTGCCGGTACTGGTTGATGATGCGTTGGACGGACTCACCCTTTAGCGCGTTGGCCGCCCCATCGAAGGGGTTTCCTGTGAGTTCCGCATAGTCGAGGTCGTACTTGCTCGATGCAAAGGTGCTTACGCCGGACTCAAGTTCCTGGGAGATGCAGTCGAGGTAGTACGCGCACAACTTCGCGAGAGGTGTCTGAGGCATCTCCGGAGGTGTATGAGCCTGAGACTCCGTTGCCGCCGCTTGCGTGATCGGCCACCAGCGGTACTGGGCATCTTGCCGCAACTGCCCCTTGAGTGAGCCGTAGAGCAGTGCGTTGACGCGCGTCTTGTCCATCCCGAGATCACGAGCAATTTCGGCAGCCTTGCGCCCGGGGTGTTGTCTAATCAGATTCAGTATGGCTTCTTCGGCATTCATTTCCGTATACCTGTGGTGAAGTGATCGCGGATGCGCTTGGGCAAATTCTCGGATTTTAGTCGCGCGACGGCTTTTTCGCGCACGAGTTTCACGAGGTCGAGATTGCCGGAATTGGCGGCCACTTCGCGCCAGAAGTGGTCTCGGGACAGAATGTCGTCTTCTCGAAACAGCTCTTCACGGCCACCCGATGACTCGAAACGGCTGGCAGGATCCAGATAGAAAGCCAGGCGGACGTCATGCAACTCGGGGTTTATCCCGCGGAAGGCATAGGCCATGAAGTAGCGCGTGAAGATGAGTTGACGACAGTAACGCGCACGCTGATCTCGACTGGCCTTACTGCGGGCCAGAATCCGGACCCGATATCCCTCGCGGTCTTTTACCGTATAGAGGAGGTCTATGGGGATGCTTTCGTGGCGGCCTTCGGCGTCCTTCCGGTTGAGAATACGTCGGATGGTCTGCCAAATCTCCACCTTTTCCACAACAGTTCCATCGCGCCCGAGTTCAACCGCGTGATCGGCAAACTGCCGAAGCTCGGTCGGAACGAGGAGCATAAGGTTGCCGTAGGTAAATGCCGATCCACGTACCAGTTGGAGCGACCGCAAGGCCTCGACTCCCTTAACGAATGCGTCTTCGTTCTTCAACATGGACGAAATGTGCTCAGCTTCTCGCTGTATGTCCGCCGGAGAGCGCGACCAAACTCCCTTGCTGTTGAGGCACTCGAGCATCCGCGAAATCGAGGGGGCCGATCCTAGGGCAGGGGGTACATCAAAGTCGGGGTGCGCGGCCACGACGGACCAAAGTGTTTCCCGGCTGAATACGAGGGGGAATCGGTCCTGCTGTTCGCGCAGGAGGTTTTCGATGAACCATCTGAAGAATACAGGGGTCTTGCTGAACGCTTCATGTAGTAGCTTGTAGACGAGAAACATCGGTGCCGCATCCTCTTGAAGACCATCCCAGAGGATTTCAGCGGGCACTGATTCCAGATCGTGCTCAAAGAACGAGCGCAGAAGGCGCTGTCGGCCCGGAAATGTCTCCACGCGATCCAGCACGCTCTGCGCGATCGTCTCCCCGCAGATCGTCGCCACATACTTCAGGCGAATCTGAAGCTTTTCTTCAGCCGTCAGGTTGCGCCAGATCGATTGCAGTTCTGAATCGTTTGCCTCCGGCAAAAATAGCCCATCACCGTCGCCAGCTCGCCGCTGCATGTTACGCCATCGGTCAACCACCGTCATCTTGATCGCGGGATGGACAATCTCTTTCGCGTAACGTTCTCTGTCATTCATCGGTCTGGTCACCATTCATGCCGGCGATTTCAAGGGCACATCCGGATCAGTCTCTTGGGCTTCATGGTCTTTGGTGTTCGTCACCATCAGCCACATTGCCGATTTCGGCCTCGTCTGCGGCCTCTTCCTCAATATCAACAACCGCGGGTTCGGGCAGCGCCAGTACAGCGGCAGCTTGCTCGGCAGGCAACTGTTCTACACTCCGAAGGCTCCGCTCCATGGCACGAGATCGCCGTGCCGATTCATCCAGCGTCTTGGATGCAGTGTTCAACTGCTTCTGCACCTTCTCCAAGACTCCGCCGAACTTGCCGAACTCGGTTTTCACGGCGCCGAGAACCGTCCACACCTCATGGGCGCGCTTCTCGATGACAAGTGTCTGGAAACCTACGCGCAGACTGCTCAGAATCGCGGATAGGGTTGTGGGTCCGGCCACGAGCACTCGATATTTGCGCTGAAGTTCATCGTGGACACCCGCCTGACGCAGCACCTCGGCGTATAGCCCCTCGGTCGGGAGGAACATGATGCCGAAGTCGGTTGTAGCCGGCGGAGCGATGTACTTGTCGTGAATGTCTTTAGCCGCCTTCAGTATGGCACCGGCCAACGCTTTGGTGGCGGCCTTGACCTGTTCGCTATCGGCCTGGTTGGCAGCCTCCAACAATCGTTCGTAGTCTTCCTTCGGGAACTTGGCGTCGATGGGTAGCCAGACCGGCTTTTCGGCCTCAGCACCCTTGCCGGGGAGTTTCACAGCAAACTCGACCAACTCGCCGCCCTCCTTGGGCCTGACATTTCGAGCAAATTGGTCCGGGGTGAGGATTTCTTCCAGAATGGCCCCGAGTTGGTATTCACCCCAGGTTCCACGTTCCTTGACATTGGTGAGGACCCGTTTCAGGTCTCCGACGCCGGTGGCGAGGGTCTGCATTTCGCCCAGTCCCCGCTGGACGGCTTCCAAGCGCTCGCTTACCAGTTTGAACGACTCGCCGAGTCTCTTTTCCAGGGTGTTGTGGAGTTTCTCGTCCACCGTCTGCCGCATTTCATCGAGCTTTTTCTCGTTGCTCTCCTGGATCTGACGGAACTTCTGCTCCAACGCCTCTCGAGCCTTCTCTTGATCCTGCCGGTTAGACTCGCTCAGCTTGTTCAGCGATGCAACCACCTCGGCCATCTGCTTGCGTTGGTCCTCGAGCATCTTCTGCAATTGTTCAACAACGACCAGTCGGACCTTCTCAAACCGCTGTTCGTTGGTGGTCTGAATCTCCTGGAGTTGCCCCTGCACGCGGTCGCGGTGGGCTGTCATCTCGCTGCGGGTGGTTTCCGTCAGGCCCGTCATGGCCTTCTTCAGGTCTTCGACCCCACGCCGCTGAACATCCTCACCGGACGCCAGTTTTTCTTCCGTCGTCTTGCGCACCACATCCAGCTTCGCGTCGGTGGACGTTTGAATCTCTTTTAGGGCATCCACGGTGCGCTGCACCAATTTCTCGACTTCCGTGCGTGTCGTGTCAGCAGATTCACGGGTGGCTTTGGTTAGCCCAGCCAGAAGCTCCTTCTGGTCATCCCCCAGAGTGTTCAGGGTCTTCAACAGAAGTTCATTCGTCTTACTCTGTGCTGTTGAGACTTCTTCGCGCAACTCACGCGCCTGCCGTGCGGCCTCCTCGCGAGACGTTCGCAGTTCATCGCGGAGCGCGGTTTCCATCTCCCTGCCGACCGGTCTACGGACACGGAGGAGGACAGCAACGGCAACGATCAAGCCGAGAAGGCCGACGATCAAAGACAGGGCTGTAAGGATAATTGCCATATCACACACTTCTTTTCTGGTCGGCGGTTTTACTAGGCAGTAGACGCATAAAGATCACTTCTTGTTGCGACGCTTGTTGATGGACTGGATCCATGTTTCGAGCGAGCATATGTCGGCAAGCAGGACATCCGGGTCGGGCATCGGCTCGTTTATTGCCGCCGCTTCATCGTGGCCGTTCATGAATGTCGAACACTTCTCCATGTTCTCGTCGACCATTTGCACGTCTTCAGCAGTGATGTCGGTCACATACCGAAGGCGTTGCGTCTGGACTACTCGGCTGAATCGAACGACCACCTGCCCCAGCAACACCTCTTCGATGGCGCGCTCCCATGTCTCGCGCAACAAACCGTATATCCGGCCCGCATGAGGATCATAGGCTTGTGGACCATCTTTTCGGCAGATCGCTGCCGCAGCCTGTGCACGATCCTTCAAATATCCGAGTCGCCTCGAGACAGGAGCCGCGACCCAGGGAACACCATCCAGACAAAAACCCGTTCCCTGCGGCGTCCGCAAGATGTGGCTAACGCAAGGCTTTTGATTTCGACGGGCCAACTCATCGAATATCGCGTGCAGAAACACCACATCATGTGTAAACACGACCACCTGCCGCGCCATCGACTCCTCAGCTAGACGTTTTGAGATGCGATGTCGCCAGTTATGGTCAAGCGACGACACCGGATCATCGAAGATCAAGCCGGAGCGGGAGGGTGCCGTCGCCAGTTCGGCCAAGAACGCGGCCAATGCAATAGCGCGAAGCTCTCCTTCGCTCACGACAGATGGCAGGCCCGCCTTCTGCTTAGCCCCGGCCATCTGCACCTGGTACTTCGTGGACCCGTATTGACCGCCGACCCTGACCAACTCTATGCCCAGATAACCGAGACCGATCGCCTTGAGTTCGTCCTTGAACGCCCGCTGAAGCTTCGCCGTGATGAATTCGTCCGTCAGTTCCGTATTCTTCCTCGTAACCGGCTCGGTCGCCACATCGCGCAGGCATCCCTCAAGGCGCTCCAGATAGACCAAGCGGGCAATCTCCACTTCAACGGCAGGCAGTACGCTTGCCAGCCACTCGCGCGACTGAAGTTCCTTCAACTCAGAGTGCAGTATGCCCCGCTCCTCGGCCTGCTCGGCCCTCAAAGCGTCCTGCCGTCGTTGCTCAACGGCATCGAGGACGGCAGTTAGCCGATCGTGGACACCTGCTGGCAATAGCGGCACCGCTGCCCATGCAGCAGCTTCGCAGCACCGAAGAGCCGCTATGCGGCGATCTTCGAGTCTGGCCAGCACTTCGTGAACCACGCCGCCTAGATCGGCATCCTCAAGTGCAAGCTCCCTTACGTTATCGGCGCCGACTCCCGGTCCGCAGTCCAGCCCCCGCAAAGGTTGCATGGCCATCAGCAGGGCGTGGGCTGCGGCATCGGCCGCACGGCGCGCCTCACCCTTGACGAAGTCCTCAAAACGCTGCAACCGCCGGGCCGCCTCCGGCTGTAGCGACTGCTGACAGAGAACGCAGCGGGATGCTTCAGCGGTCACGGGGAAGTCCTGTCCAGCGTATGCGACCTCCTGGGAATACCGCCGAGCTGCATTCCACAGGATGCGCCATACCTCATCGCCGACGCCGGGGAGGTCATCCGGTGCCAAGGCGTTCCGTGCCGCCAAGTCAGCAGCCTGGGCTGCTGCACGTGAGGCGTTCCACAAGCGATGGAGTTCGGCTACCTGCTCATCGCCCAGCAAGGCGAATCCACGGTCATACAGATCGCGGAGTTGGGCCAGCCGTCCATGGCGGACCTGGAGAAAACGCGCACGGGCTGCCGGATCCTGCGCAAGTAGGTCGGCCAGATCCTTCAGGCGCCGCCGCTCATCATCATTCAACGTGGCATGGTGGCGTATATCCTCGACGTTGGTCTTGGGTCCAAGTCCGGCGATGAGGCGGGCCGTCATCGTATCCGGATATCGTTCTGCGCCGTCCAATGCCGCTGGACGCCCTCGTTTCGCCTCTGCCACGCTGTCGCGGAAACGATCGCGCAACATCACAAATAGATTCGCCAGCTTGGGCAGGATATCCAGTCCGAACGGCGTGAACGCGATGTCGTTTTCTCCCGTGACGTGTACAGTGGCGCAGTCTGAGTCAAACACGCTCACGCTGGCCAGGGGTGATGGTGGCGCTTCGCCTACGCTCCAGTCCGCGCAAACATCGTCCGCTCCGGCGCGGAATCCGACGGTGACTCTGGAGGGTCCTTTCGCACCCTCAAAGACATCAGGCAACATGGTTCGGTTTGGACAGCGGGCTCGACACAGTGCCCTGAGGATTCTCGCATAGCCTGACTTTCCAGCTCCGTTGTCGCCGTAGATGATCGTCATGCCCGTCGGCGAAAAGGACAGCTTCTGATCAGGTGCTAATCTGTTGACGTTTCGAACGTTGGTGATGGCGGTCAAGGAAACTGCGCTTCCGACCTCGACCGCATCAGTCCATTTGCTAAGATCCAACGCACGCGGAGCTTGTGGAACAACGCCTTCAGGCAGTGCAATATGGTTCGCCGATAAACACATCAGATCCAATTCGTCCACATCTCGTTGCGAGTAGTCCCCGGCCTCGCAGACGCGGCGAATTGCGTCTTGCTGCCAGCCATATTTCTCAGATGCCCACTGACAGATGCGATATATCACCTCATTCATAGACCCATGCCTTGATTGATTCGAGAATCATTGATGCTCTAAATGCCGTCTGACTCGATCGACAGCTCCATACGAACTCCAAGAGGTAGAATCATCTTCGTATTGTGGTCGTCATTCATAATCTTGTCAGCGGCGCGAACATCCTGACGAATCCACGCTTCACACAGTTCGCCGATACTCTTTGCGGCGATAATGCTCTCAATGACATTCTCCGGGACATCTATACGGCAGGATGCTCGCTGCCCGCGCTTCTGTGGAACTTCGATGGACGACCACACGTATGTACTTTCATTTGAAAATCGCTCCTTTCGCGTCCACAACATGTCAATTTGCTTGCCTGGTATCGACAATGCATCTCTGGCCGAAATACTGAGGATAGCGTGCGATCTGGTGGGCTGGTCCAAGAGCGCGAATATTTTGGCAAGATAGATCTGCATCATGGCGATAGACACAAGTCTTTCAGCATCGGGATCGACCTTGTTATTGTGCGGACGGATTTCAGGATCGACTACCTTTAGTGTGGAGTACTCTGCGGATGCATCTTGTGCGATGAACATACCAACAACCAATGAATCCGTTGGGGGCCACCCGCTCTTGACCTTGAACGCCTTCTTTTGCTTTTGGCCATGGTCTGCGTCCATGGCGTTATCGAGTGCCTGCAAATTGGACTGAGTCCCCTTGCACTCCACAATCGCAAGTCCGCGGGAGCCCAGGGCCATGAAATCGGGAGATTTTCTAGGTCCTCTGCGAGCAGATGACTTCAACTCATAAAGACCGGGCGGCAGCAACTCAACAACATGCCGCGTTTCAGCGAACAGCTTGTAGCCAAGATGTTTTCGCATCCACCATGTTGAACATCCAACGCCGAAGTCATCGCTCAGTATCGTTTTCTGATGTGCGTCCACATCAAACCATTCGGGTCGAAGTCGCAGTCTACTTGCGTTTGATATGGCGGGAATATAGCGCAGCCATGCCCATGTGTCCGCTAGGCTGAATCCAGTCAACAGGGGCGGTCTGGACCAAATTGCGAGACTGAGCAAGGCCATAGCCATATTGCAGGACCACGTGGCTGGCGCAGAACTGATAGGCACGGGCACGGCGCCGCCTGGCCATGTAACCGGATCATATTGGTACTCAATGTTCCTTCTCATAAATTCACGCCCAAGAGTCGCCGTGTCTCATCCGCGCCGCTAAGAACTGGATCAAGAAGCCACGGGCTGGATTCTTGCATGTCGAGAGGTGGCGGGGTGGTTGTCGTGATGATGTATTGGAAGGCTGGAGGGGCGGTCTGGTAGGTCTGTTCCAGTTCGCGGGCCAGTAGGAAGAGGCGGTGGTAGACGGATGCTTGCATATCGGCTTCGCGGGGGCCGTCGTGGATCAGGAAGCGGGGGTGACAGCCTCGGCCTTCGATACTGGACGCGAGGGCGGCCAGGTCGAATGCTAGCACTTTGATCGTTTCGATTGCGGCGCTGGTCAGGGTACCGCGTTTGCTGACTGATAGGTCTATGTTCCGGCCGGACATTTCGGCTGTAGCGTCAACGTCGTCGCCGGCCAGGGCCTTAATGATAGCGCGGAACGTGTTGGAGAAGTCGCCGCGTTTGGTCGCCAGCCTCTTTCGGATTGCGGCCTGCGTGTCGTAGCTCTTTTTGATCTCGGCATCAAGCTGGGCAATTTCCTGCTGCGTCTTTTCAAGTTGCTGGCGCGATGCGGTGACGTTTTCGATTAGGTTTAGCAGAGATTCCTGTGTCTGTCTTTCCAGCCGACGCTTGGTGAGCTGCGCGGCTCTGTCGTCGTCGGCTCGGCGGAACGCTGCAAGGGCACGGTTCGCGATCTGTTCCCGCTCGGAAAGTCGCGACTGAAGTACCGCCAACTGCGGTTTCATCGCTTCGATTTGCTGACGGGTGCGGTCGGCTCGGCCCTGCAAGACTTGCGCAGCGGATGCCGAGGCCAGATCCAGCGGCTGCTGATTCGCCAGCGTGCAGCCGCGCTGGCGTGCATATTCCAGTGGCACGTTGCAGAAGGGACCGGTTGGCTTGCGTTTGCTGAAGTAGTCATCCAGCGCCGCCTGCGGCATCCTTTCCTCCGCCGTATCCAGGATCGCCTGTAAATCTTTGAGTTGCTCTTGGGCTTCCTCAAAGTGCGATTCCGCGGCACCTACGCTCTTGTTCGCGGCCTCCATTCGCTGGCGCAGTTGCTCGACCGTCCTGTCGGCCTGAATGGCGACGATTTCGGCGTCTAGTCGTTCGATCTGTCGGCTCACACGCTTGCTGGCGGCTTCTAGGGCGAGGTCATCGAGCTTGTCTGCCGTAAGCTCTGGTATGGCCCGACGTAGGCGATCGCAGTCTACGCCGAGCTGATTTTCGTGAAGCGGTTCAGCCGTGCGGGCGCGGTCGCGCTGGGCGAGGAGGCGTGCGTTGCGCTGAAGCTCGTCGTGCTCCTCTGGGTCAATCAGATCAAGCACGGCGCGGAGCAGGTGATTCCGGTCCTCGGCATCGGGGAAAGGGCCTTCAAAGCCGCTTAGTTTGTGACGCCATTCGGTGAGGTCGGAGAAGCGGGCCTCCTGATCGCGGGCCAGCCAGGCGAGGATGTGTAGCCAAGAGATGGGTTTGTCGTTTGACGCGAAGGATTGCACTTGTAGCGGACCAACAACCGCGTTGTCCAAAGCCGCCCGATATTCCTTGAGTTGAACGAGTTCTCGCTGTTTGGAATAGAGATCGGCCAGCGTTGCGTTGCGGGAAATCAACGGGGGCTGACTGCCCGCAAAGGGGCGGCATACGAGCCACGGCTCTTTGTTGATCAGGACCTCGGCGGCCACCCACCCGTCGGGGAACTTATCGCGGATCTGCATCCGAAGCAGCTCGGCACCAAAATTCGGCTCGCCGAGCACAAAACGCAAAAGGCGGCAGAACGTTGTCTTGCCGCTGGCGTGGCCGGACATTCCCGGCTCGTTGAGTTTGGCCGGCTCGTTTTCGGGGCCGGGCTGGGCCCAAAGGATGTTGAGACCGGGGTGAAGCAGGATGCGGCGTACAGGCTCCACGCTTGGTTCCATGTTCCGCAGAATTATGAGTTCGCGCACCCAGACGACAGGCGTCGTACGATCCCCGGCGGGCATCCATACCCGGTCTTCGTCTTTGATCAGTCCCAACTGTTCTGCGCTCATGGTGATTATCCCGCCGCCACGAACTCCAAGACTTCTGCTGTTGTCAGCGGCTGCTCAATGGTGGTTATATCTTCCTTCGGCAGCGAGGCCTGCACGCGCTGTACGAGGGTCACGTCAAGTTCGATCCACTCCGGATGCGGCAGGCCTTCGTGTGCCTCAATCCGCGTGTTCACGGTGTCGCCGTGTCGCGTGAATGAGATGGCGTCCATTTCCCGCAGCTTCATTAGGACAGATCGAAACGCCCGTGCCTCCACATTATCGGTGTAGGCCCGGCTCCATGCCTCGCTGAGTTCTTCGCCAACATCGATCTTGAGACGTGCCACAAACAATGACTTCGATGCCAGCAGGGCGCAGGCTTCGGATACTTCAAGAATGTTCACGCCGTTTGGATGGCGGGCGATGTATGAGAGGATGAACTGTGATAGATAAGCAATCGGTTCCATGCCGCTCGGACGCTTTGTTGTCGGAATCCGCGG
>ERZ761603.2371-NODE-2371-length-13036-cov-111.361374_pt1 | contig 13036 bp, 13 predicted proteins | sample MGYA00511879_ERZ761603 | MGnify/ENA primary metagenome ERZ761603 (study PRJEB28899, sample SAMN02850040) | bioreactor sludge metagenome | biome: EBPR Sludge; feature: EBPR Bioreactor; material: flocular biomat | place: Australia: Thorneside Wastwater Treatment... | reverse complement strand
GATTACAAGGTGACTGGAGTTCAGACGTGTGCTCTTCCGATCTGGTGGCGGCCAAGCCAGCGAGTCCCTTCGTCACCGCAGCGCCGGCGCTGTCGCCGGCGCCCAGCGTCGCCGTGCCGCTCGGCGAACGACCGGAGCAGCGGGTGCCGATGTCACGCCTGCGCGCGCGCGTCGCCGAGCGCCTGCTGCAGTCGCAGTCCAGCAACGCCATCCTGACCACCTTCAACGAGGTGAACATGGGGCCGATCATGGCGCTGCGCAAGCAGTATGGTGATCGCTTCGAGAAGACGCACGGGGTTCGCCTCGGTTTCATGGCCTTCTTCGTCAAGGCGGCGGTCGCTGCGCTGCAGAGATTCCCGGTGCTGAATGCTTCGGTCGATGGCAACGACATCGTCTACCACGGCTACATCGACATCGGCATCGCCGTCGGCAGTCCGCGCGGCCTGGTCGTGCCGATCCTGCGCGATGCCGACCAGATGTCCTTCGCCGACATCGAGAAGAAGATCGGCGAGTATGGCGTCAAGGCCAAGGATGGCAAGCTGTCGATGGAAGAACTCACCGGTGGCACCTTCTCGATCTCCAACGGCGGCGTCTTTGGTTCGATGCTGTCGACGCCGATCATCAATCCGCCGCAGTCGGCGATCCTCGGCATTCATGCCACCAAGGACCGCCCGGTGGTCGAGAATGGCCAGGTCGTCATCCGGCCAATCAACTATCTGGCGATGTCCTACGATCACCGCATCATCGACGGCCGCGAAGCCGTACTCAGTTTGGTGACGATGAAGGAGGCTCTGGAAGATCCGGCTCGCCTGCTGCTCGGCGTCTAGTCAGTCGTCACCCGGGCACGGAGACACGGGGGAAGTTCCCTGTGTCCACTCCGTGCCTTCGTGTCTCCGCGGTTGGAAAGGGAAACCATCATGTCCAAGCAATTTGACCTTCTTGTCGTCGGCGGCGGCCCGGGTGGTTACGTGGCCGCCATCCGCGCCGCTCAGCTCGGTTTCAATGTCGCCTGCTGCGAATCGAACGCCTATGCCGACCCGAAAGGCGAGCCGCGGCTCGGCGGCACCTGCCTGAACGTCGGCTGCATTCCGTCGAAGGCGCTGCTGCATACCTCGCACCTCTTCGAGGAAGCCGGACACAGCTTCGCCGAGCAGGGAATCGGCGTCGGCACGCCCGTGATCGAGGTCGGCAAGATGCTGGCGCGCAAGAACGGCATCGTCAAGCAGCTCACCAGCGGCATCAAGGGGCTGTTCAAGAAGAACAAGGTGACGCTGCTCAACGGGCATGGCAGCTTCGTCGGCCGCAAGCAGGTGGCTGGCAGCGAGGTCTGGCAGATGCAGGTCGGCGACGACCTCGTCGAGGCGAAGCAGGTGATCGTCGCGACCGGATCGAAGGCGCGGCATCTTCCCGGCGTACTGGTGGACAACGAGATCGTCTGTGACAACGTCGGTGCGCTCGACATCGCCGCCGTGCCGAAGAGGCTGGCGGTCATCGGTGCCGGTGTCATCGGCCTCGAAATGGGCAGCGTCTGGCGCCGCCTCGGTGCCGAGGTCACGATTCTCGAGGCGCTTCCCGAGTTCCTGGCGCTGGCCGACGTCGACGTCGCCAAGGAGGCAGCGAAGGTATTCGCCAAACAGGGCCTCAGGATCATCCTCGGTATCGAGATCGGCGACGTCAAGGTCTCACAGAAGGGCGTCTCGATCGACTACACCGACAAGGAAGGGGGCGAGCACAGGCTCGACGCCGATCGCCTGATCGTCTCGATCGGTCGCATCCCGAATACGGATGGCCTGGCTGCCGAACAGGTCGGCCTGCAGTTGAACGAGCGCGGCCAGGTCGAAGTGGATGCCCATTGCCGCACCAACCTGCCGGGAGTGTGGGCGGTCGGCGACGTCGTTGCCGGTCCGATGCTGGCGCACAAGGCCATGGAAGAGGGGGTCATGGTTGCCGAGCTGATGGCTGGTCAGGCCGGGCACTGCAATTTCGACACCATTCCCTGGGTGATCTACACCAGCCCGGAGATCGCCTGGGTAGGCAAGACCGAGCAGCAACTCAAGGCGGCAGGGATCGCCTACAAGGCCGGAAAGATTCCCTTTGCCGCCAACGGCCGCGCGCTCGGTATGGGTGATCCGACCGGCTTCGTCAAGATTCTCGCCTGCGCCGCGAGTGATCGCATCCTCGGCGTCCATGTCATCGGCGCCAACGCTTCCGAGCTGATCTCGGAAGGCGTGGTGGCGATGGAATTCGGTGCTGCTTCCGAAGACCTGGCGCGCATCTGTCACGCACACCCGACGCTGTCGGAGGTGGTGCACGAGGCAGCGCTGGCTTGCGACAAGAGGCCGCTGCACTTCTAGCAGGCAACGCGGCGCGGCGGGCAGAGACGGTCAGGGGAGGTGGCGGCGGTACCTCGCCGACTCCTCTGTCTCCAGACAAGTCGATCCCGCAACCCTGACTCTGGCACGGGGAGGCTGGAGAATTGGCCGTGAAAGGAGCGATCCGGTGGAACGGCTACGAGCCGGCAGCTGCCACATGTGCGAGCGTTGTTCGGAGCTCACGTGCGCACCCGCTGTCTGCTTGCCGCTCACGAGCGGGGGGAGCAGTCTGTCTTTGATGCCATCGCGCACGCTATGGACGCGCACGAACCAAGCGCGCCGGTGTTGCGACCTGCGGCGCCTGGCGGTAGTCTCGCTTCCTGGGCTACCGCGATGTGATCGAAGGGCGCCGGTCTTGACCGGCGCCCTTTGGTTCAATGGCGCGCGCGGCGACGATTCAGACCGATTCCGACCAAGCCCAGGGCGAGCAGCAGGATCGATTCCGGCTCAGGAACCCCGTTTCCCGGATCGTTGGGATTGGTCGGGTCACCGGTGGACGAGGCAGCCGCCAGAACGTAGGAGTCCCTGAGCTGCAGCCCCCAAATCGCACTCTGACATTGCTCGGAAACCCGTGGCAGAAGGTGCCAGCGCTTGCCCTTCAGTCGCCGCAGAAGGGATTGCTGCGGCGCTCCTTGCCAAAGGTCGACATCGGACCGTGCCCCGGGATGAAGGCGACATCGTCGCCGAGTGGCCACAGCCGGTTGCGTATTGACGAAATCAGGGTGTCGTAGTCGCCCTTGGGGAAATCGGTACGGCCGATCGAGCCCTGGAAGAGGACGTCGCCAACCACCGCCAGTCGCCCCGCGCGGTCGAAGAAGACGATGTGCCCCGGGGTGTGTCCGGGGCAGTGCAGCACCTCGAGTTCGACGTTGCCGACCGAAACCGTATCACCGTGCTCGAGCCAGCGGTCAGGGGTGAAGCTGCGCGCGTTGGCCAGACCAAACATCCTGCTCTGTGAGGGCATGCCGTCGATCCAGAACTGGTCGTCACGCTGCGGTCCTTCGATCGGCAGCGAACGCCGTGCCGCCAGATCGGCGACGGCACCTGCGTGATCGATGTGGCCGTGGGTGACCAGGATCTTTTCCAGTTCGACGCCGTTGGCCTCGACGGCGCGCAGGATGCGCGCGATGTCGCCGCCCGGGTCGACGACCGCGCCGCGGCGGGTCTGCCCGCACCACAGCAGGCTGCAGTTCTGCTCGAAGGGAGTGACCGGGATGATCTGGTATTTCATGCTCGACGCCGCCGGGCGGGCGGGTATGGGTGACAGCGGTGGCGCAGTATAGCAGAGCCACCGGCCGCCCGGCAGGCGCCGCACGGGGCCTCAGCCGGGCAGCCGCCGTGCGCGTGGCCTATTTCAGTGCCGAGAGCGGCGCGCCGAAGTTGATGTGAAAGGCCTGTCCGTCGATCACCAGGGCCGGCACCGACTGCACGCCAAAGCCTTCAGCCTCGGCAACGCGGCTGGAATCCTGGCCGAGGTGTACCAGCTCGACCGCGTAGCGAGCGGGATCCAGGGCTTGGGCGAACTGCTCTTCAGCGGCGACGCAGACCGGGCAACCGGCGTGGTAGAAGATGGCATGGCTCATGGCTTTCTCCTCTTGACGGAACGTTGGACCGAAAGATGCATCGACTCGATGCATAATGCAGATTAGCGCCGGTACGAACCGCTTGTCAAGCAATGATTCGAGGCGATACATTATGTCGATGAGCCCGACCGTTTTCGTTTTCGAGCGCCTCGCGGCGCTGATCCAGCAGCTGGTCCGCGAAGATGCCGCGCGCCATGGCCTGTTGCCGGTGCATCTGCAGGTGCTCGGCTATCTCGCGCAGGCGAATCGCTACAGCGATATCCCGATCGCCGTCGCCAGCTACCTCGGCATCACCCGCGGCACGGTCTCGCAGACCTTGGCGATGCTCGAGCGCAAGGGGCTGATCAACCGCAGTGGCGACGATCGCCACGGTCGCCGCGTGCACCTGAAGCTGACTGCAGCGGGTGAGGAGGTGCTGGCCGGCAGCTGGCCGCAGCGTCTCGACGAGTTGCTGGCCGCCGGCGGCGCCGACCTGGAGGATCTCGCCGTCCAACTGCGCGGCGTTCTCGGCAGCCTGCAGCGACTTGATGGTCGCCAGGCATTCGGTCAGTGCCGTGCATGCGCGCACTTTCTCGGTGAGCCCGGAAGCCACCGCTGCGGCCTCACCGGTGAAGCTCTGGTGACCGAACAGACGATCAAGATTTGCCGTGAGTGGAGCGCCGCCGGAACGGATCGCCAGACGCCGGCGGCGTCCAGCCGCGAGGCATGAGCGGGCTGGCAGCGCGACAGCCGCACGGGCGACGGTGGCGGGTGCCCGTCATCGCGGGCATCGCTTCGCTGGCCTTCGGCCTTGCCGCTGGTACCGAGAGTGGAGCGGTGGCGCAGGTCGAGGTCCGGCGCGACGGCGAGGCGTACAGTGTGCATGCAAGCGCGCAGCTCGCTGCGGGACAGCGAATCGTCTGGGATACCCTGACCGACTATGAGCGCCTGCGCGAGTTCGTCCCCGGCGTTCGGCGCGCGCGCGTGCTCGAGCGCCAAGGCAACCGCCTGTTGCTGGAGCAGGCGGGCGTCTTTACGGTTTTCTTCTTCGAACTGCCGGTGCAACTGCGTCTCGATGTCCTCCACCTCCCGTACACAACCGTCATGGCGCAGCTGGCGCCGGCCGACGCAAACGCCAGCGATGGGTCGACGCTGCGCAGCTTCAGCGGCCGCTACCGGATCCGCAAGGGGAGCGGGGGGCTGCCGCCGGGCGTTGTGCAGCTCGAGTACGACGCGCGTTTCGAACTGGCCACCCCGCTGCCACCGCTGGTCGGTGCCCTTTTCGGGGTCGCCGCCGTGCGGCAGACGATGCGCGCACAGTTCGAGGCGATGCTGCGCGAGATCGAGCGTCGGCAGCAGGCACTCGCGGATCGCGATCCCCCCGGATGAACTGCTGGCCGCTGCTCTTCGCTGTCTGCTGCCTGTTGCCCGGTTGTGCCGGCCTGGACCCGCATGCCCACGATCCGGCAGCGCAGCGCCGCCTGCGGCACGATGCAGTCGGAGACTGCGCGCGCCTGTTCGCGGCGATCGACCGCCGCATCGACGCCGCAGGTGCGCGCGATGCGCAATCGCCACGGGTGCCCGGATTTCCTCATCTGCGTGTGGACCGTGTACTGGCCCGGCTGAATCCTGATGCGACGATGCGACCGGATGATCGGTCCGTGTCGCAATGGTATTCGGCGCTGGCGCAGCTCGACGCCGACGACCGCAGATTCGAACTGGCGAACAGCAACGCGACGACCGCCAGCGTCGACCAACTCGCTGCGTGTCGGGAGACGCTCAGCCTGGTCGATCAGGAGCAGTGGGCGAAACTGCGTGCGGCGGCCGTGGTGCCGGACGACTATTCGACGGTGCTGCGCGCACTGGGCCTCTACCCACTGACGCGCTACCTCTTCGCCGCGGGCATCGAGCGTTGGCAGCGGGAGACGCTGGCCACCTTCGCCGCGCAGGCGGTCGGTACGTCCAGCGGTCCGCAGCGCCTGCGTTACGTTCCCGAGCCGCAGCCGGAGACCCTGCCGGTGCTCCGGGATCTGTCGCCGCTCGGCCTGCCCAGCGTCGCCGGCTCGGAACTCGCCGAGCTCGTCGTCCGGCACGCTCCGCGACTCGAGATCGAGACCTCCGGTGATGAGGATCGACCCGGAGCGCTTGTCTGGCAGCCCGATGGTGCCGACGGCGAACGCCTGGTGGTCGCTGCCGCGGAACCGGTACTCTACGTCCGCGGCGGCTACGCGCAAGTGGCCGACCGCTGGCTGTTGCAGCTGAGTTACACTGCATGGTTTTCCGAGCGCCCGCCAGAACGGGCTCCCGACCTGCTGGCAGGACATTTCGATGGTCTGATCTGGCGCGTTACCCTGGCCGAGGATGGCAGTCCCCTGATTTACGACACGATTCACCCATGCGGCTGCTACCACCTGTTCTTTCCGGGAGAACGGGTGCGTGCCATGGTACGGCTGGCCGGCATCGACGAGGGACTGTTCGCGCCACAGTCGCTGTCGGTGCCGAGGGAGGACGAGCGCGTCGTCCTCCGGCTCGCCGCCGGCACGCATTATCTGCAGCAGGTGCTCGTCGAGGCGGTTGCCGCGGCAGCGGGAATACCGCTGGCACTGCGCGACGACGATGAACTGCGCTCGCTGCCGCTGCCGGGTGGCGGCAGGCGCGGCATCTTCGCAGCTGATGGACTGCTTCCCGGTAGCGAACGGCTCGAGCGTTTTTTCTTTTGGCCGATGGGCGTGCGCAGTGCCGGCCAGATGCGGCAATGGGGACGGCATGCGACCGCTTTCGTCGGCCGGCGCCATTTCGACGATCCGCTTCTTCTGCATCGCTATTTCGAGCGCCTGCCATGAGGCCGCGTGAGGGGGGACCATGCCGGACGCGGCCGTGAAGCTCAGGGTGGCGACCTACAACATCCACAAGGGGGTCACCGGAATCCGCGGTCGGCCGCGAATTCATGATGTCCGGCTGGCGCTCGATGCGATCGATGCCGACATCGTCTTCCTGCAGGAGGTACAGGATCGCAACGAGCGTCTCGCCCGTCAGCCAGGCTACCCGTCGTCCGGAACGCAGCTCGATTTCCTCGCCACCGGTGCCTACGAGCACCGCGCCTACGGGATGAATGCGGCCTATCCACATGGCCATCACGGCAACGCGATCCTCTCGCGGCATCGCATCGTCGCCCACACCAACCACGACATCTCGGATCACCTGCTCGAGAAGCGGGGCCTGCTGCATGCGGTGATCCGCCTGGGACGCGGGCGCGGCAGGGAGGTGCACCTGATCTGCGTGCACTTCGGGCTGATCAAGCGCAGCCGCCTGCGCCAGGCGACCTTTCTCGCCGACTTCGTTCACCGCGAGGTGCCGGCCAAGGCACCGCTGATCATTGCCGGCGATTTCAACGACTGGCAGCAACGGGTCGACCGCTTGCTGCGCGATCGGCTCGGCGTCGACGAAGTGACGGTGGCATCGCCGGCGGAGCGACACGACCGCCGCCTCCTCGACTGGCTGCTGCCGTGGAGGAATGGCCGCACGACGCCGGCGGAGGTTGCCCGTACCTTCCCCAGCTTTGCTCCGTGGCTGACACTCGATCGCATCTACGTGCGCGGCTTTCAGGTGCTCGAAATGCACGTTCCCAAGGGGATCGCCTGGGCCCGCTGCTCCGACCATGCGCCGCTGATCGCCGAACTCGCGCTACGCCCGCCGCGTCCTGCCGGGGTGCCGTAGCGTGACGCCATCCAGCGCTGGCACCCTGCCGCCGCGGACCCGGGCGCTCGGCCCGTTCTCCCCGCGGCGAATGCGGATCGCAACCAGGACTTGGCAGGGCCACCCACCGGAGCACAGCATGAGCAAGCCACAGCCATCCGAGCAGGCGGACTTCCTCGTCGTCGGGGGCGGCATTGCCGGCGCATCGGTCGCCTGGCATCTGGCTCCCAGCGGGCGCGTCATCGTCCTCGAACGCGAGTCGCTGCCGGGGTATCACTCGACAGGGCGATCGGCCGCCGTGTTTGCCGAGAGCCATGGCGGTGCACAGGTCCGAGCCCTGACGAAGGCCAGCCGAGGCTTCCTCGAGAGCCCGCCGCCAGGCTTTGCCGAGCACCCGCTGCTCAAGCCGCATGGCGCGCTGCTCGTCGCCACCCATGGACAGGAGGCGCTGCTGCAGCGGATCTGGCAGAGCTTGCGCACGCTGAGCGACCGCATGCAGATCCTCGACGCGCAGCAGGCCTGCGCCATCGTGCCCGTCCTGCGACCCGAGCGGGTGGTCGGCGCGGTTTACGACCCCGCTGCTGCCGATGTCGATGTCAACGCGCTGCATCAGGGCTTTCTGCGCGCCGGGATGACCACCCTGAGCATTCGCCGTCCGACGCACACCTGGGCGAGCTTGCTCACGGCCTTTCCACGGCGAGGCGACCGATCCGGTATCTGGCAAGCAGCTCATCTGCCTGCGCCGAATGTCGTCGTCCAAGTGTCTTGGTCTCATAGGCTTCGGTCGCGTCGCGGCCACACCACGGCACGACGATGTTCGGCCGCGACGGATGCTCTGGCAAATAGGCGCTGAGATCATGGACGCTGCCGCGGATGGCCATCCAGCAGTCTTCGGGCAGTGCATGCCGCGCGAGTTCGGCGACCGGGATCAGCCGTTCGGTCGCCGGCGGATGGCCCCGGTCGGCGACTGGCGACCAGTGGCCGACGATCGCCACTGCGCTGACCAACAGCCAGAAGACGGCGGTGGCGTAGAGGTACAGTCGGCGCATCAGCGAAAGTCGAAGTTCTCGAAGTGGATGTGGCGGGTGGTGATGCCGCGCTGGCGGAGCGCTTTGCGGACGGCTGCGACCATCGCCGGCGGACCGCAGACATGGCACTCGCGGCTCGCGAGGTCATGGCTGTCGGGCAGCAGCGATGCCATCTCCGGCGGCTCCTCGCCGGTGGCGTATGCCTGCAGCGACAGCAGTCGATCGGCGGCGGCAAGCCTCTGCAGCTCGGGCAGATAGGCCGCGTCGGCCTCGCTGCGATAGAGGTAGATGAGCGTTGTCGGCTGGCTCAGCGGGCCGGCGCGCAGCAGGGCGACGAAGGGCGTGACACCGATGCCGCCGGCCAGCCAGAGTTGCGCCGTTGCCGGCCGGCCGGCGAGGAAACAGCCAAAGGCGCCATGCACCCGTGCGGGGACACCGGCTGCGATCGACTGCAGGTGGCGGGTGCAGTCGCCGAGGGCCTTGACGCCGACCCGGATTTCACCGCCAACGGCGATCGAGCTGATGGTGAACGGGTGGAACTGGCCGCAGCCACGGAATCCCGCTCCGCTGAGGAAGGCGACGAGGACGAACTGCCCGGCTTCGGCGTTGATCGGTTCGGCGAGGGGTTGCAGACTGATCTCGACGACACCGTCGGCGATCGGTTTCGCCGATCGGACGAGGTAAGGCCGGGCAGCGAGGCCGGCATCGTCGCGGATGAAGCGCCAGCCGAGCAGCAGTGTTGCCAACGCCAGCAGCGGCAGCACCGGCTCCTCGATTCCCAACTGCAGCAGGTGGCCGAGGCCGAGGAGGACGCCGATGCCGAGCGAAGCGTGCAGCCAGCGCCAGCTTCGGTACGGGATTCGGGTCGCGAACGTGGTGGCCAGTCCGAACATCAGCAGCAGCAACGACAGCCAGCCGAGGCGCACCGCCCAGCCGTTCCCGAAAGGCGACAGCGTCTGCCAGGCGAGCGCCGGGAACTCCGGCCAGGAATCGGCGGCGAGCGCCAGCGGATGCGCGAGCAGGGCAACGTAGGCGATGATCCCGGCGCGGTGGTGCCAACGATACATGCCTTCGAGGCCGCCAAGCCAGCGCGACAGCCAGGTCTCGCGCAGCATCAGCAGCAGGCTGCCGAAGAGCAGGCCGCAGCCTGCCCAGCCGAGGATGATGCCGAGACTGCGCAGTGGCGACAGATCCTCCGGCAGCGCCCAGCAGACCGGGAGCGCCGTCGACGCCAGCAGGAGCAGCGGGACCGTCAGCCGTTGCCGGGTTGCGCTCAGCATGTCTGCCGGCAGCGATCAGTCATCATGCCGACGGGGCTCGGCAGCCTGTTGCAGGTGTTCGCAGACGTCGCGCCGGCCGCGCGGCAGCTCGAGTCCCCGTTGTCGGGCCCGTTCCTCCATCAGCCGGTGATGCTCGATCTGGTAGCTGCGGCACTCGGCGTAGGTCCTGAAGCCGCGAATCCTTGCCTGATGCTCGATCCGCTCTTCCGGCGTCATCAGCTGCCAGCCCCGGGTATTCGTCTCGCTGGCCCGCCACGGCCCGCTTGCTGCTGCCGGGGCGGCGAAAGCCAGCAGCAGCAAGACGGCAAGGAGTGTGTTCATGGTCCGGTGGCAGGCATCTGCCGCCATTGTCGGTCGACCGGGCTGGCGGGAGCAAGCGCCATCGACGTCGAGGTCGGGTGCTGTGGTGCAACCGGTTCCCGTGCGGGCAACCAGGGAGCGCCGGCGCGTACCCGGGGTGTCGATCGCCGGCCCACTTCAGCCAGCCGCATCGCTGTTTCGCGGCCGCAGCCGATGGACCAGCCAGGACACGCCGATGGCGCCGGCAACCAGAGCCAGCGCGACGCGGAGGTCGTTGAGCGCTGCCGGCGCCACAACGAGCAGTCCGCCGAGGCCCAGCATCATCACCCCGGACAGCAACTTGAGCAGGCGGCCTTCGGCTGCGGAGAGCTTGCGCGAGCCGAGGGTGCAGGTGAAGACGAGGGTGATCAGCAGCAGCGGGATCACGTACACCAGGTTGTAGAAGGCGAGGTAGGCGTAGTGTTGCCAGGACGGCAGGTCCGACAGCGTCAGCAGGCGCGTATAGACCATCGGAAAACCGGCGGTGCACAGGAGTTCGTACGAGTTGGCGGCGATCGCCAGGGCAATGGTTCCGAGCGTCAGTGCGGGCAGGCTTTCGGCCCGCAGCAGCCCGCGCATCCGTCGGTAGAGTCCGGGTTTGGCGGCTTCGGGGATGCTCAGTGAGGGCCCTGCACCGAACCAGAAGTAATCCTTGATGTTGAGCAGCGCGATGACGATGGCGAGCACTCCGGCCACCGTGGTCACCAGCGCGATCTCGCCGAGCCAGCGAAAGACATTCAGCCAGGCGGCCATGAACAGGAAGTAGATGAGGCCGGAGAAGAAGAGGAAGACACTGCCGATGAACAGCATGCGCGTGCGGCTGCCGGCGTGGATGAGCAGCGAGAGGAGGAACAGGAGGACGAAGAAGGCGCACGGATTGAAGGCATCCAGGGCGGCGATGAGGAGGGTGAAGACGGGCAGCGACCACTCCTCGGGGGCGATTCTGCCGACCAGCGGCAGGTCGATCCCGGGTACCCGAGCACCCGTCGCGGCGGCTGTCGCGGAGGCCATTTCGCCTGCGTCTCGGCATGCCTGCAGGGCCTCCTCGAGTGCTCGCCCGGTGGTCTCGGCCCGGTCGAAACCGACTTCCATGCGCCCGCAGAAGAGGAAGGCCGGAACGCTGCTCGCTTCCTCGCCCACGGATGCGGCCAGTGCGACGTAGTCCGCGACCGCTTCCCGGTCGCCGGAGAGGTTGCGGCTGTGCAGCAGCAGCCAGGGATGGCGCGCCGGCAGCGCTTCGACGAAGGGGCGCGCGGCCTGGCAGTGCGGACAGCTGCTGGTCCAGAAGAAGTACAGATGAACCTGTCGCTCGCCGGCGGCATTGGCCTCGATCCACGGAAACGACGCCGTCGATGAGGACGGCGAGGACGGCGAGGCGGCCGCAGTGAGCAGCGATGAAGCGGTGGCCAGCACCAGCACGCAGATCAGGCGCAGGCACGCGCCGCTGGCGGCGAGCCGGAAGCGCCGGCGGATCGGCAGCCGCATCACGGCAGCCAGTTGAAGACGTAGCCGACCAGCAGGATGCCGCTGGCGACGACCCCGGCGAAGGTGGCGATCAACGTCGGCCTGGGCGCCTTTCTCAGCAAGCAGCACGAGGGCAACCTCATTGACCAGCGGCGCCGAGATGAGGAACGAGAAGGTCACTCCGAGCGGTACGCCGGCGGCGAGAAAGCCGATGAACAGGGGTACCGCCGAGAGGGCATCGGCAAACGCGTCGAGCTGACTGCAGGCGGTGAGCCAGAGGATGGCGCCCGCGGCAAGTCCGGCGAGCCAGCGAGCGAGCGCCGGGTTGCGAGTCGTGCCGATGCCGGTGAGGCTCTCCATGCGGCGGCTCCAGATCACTTCCTTGACGGGCGTTGGCGATGCGTGGCAATGGCGGTTTGCCTGCGGGTAGACGGCGCGAGGGCGAAAAGGACGCAGGCGGACGCCAGTCTGTGGCAATTCGCCGCACTGCGAGCAGTGCCGCGGCCGGCACATTATCCCCCCTTTTCGGCGATCATCGCCGTCGGCGTCCGGCTTTCGGCGCACTGTCCGCAGGGACTCGACGGGAGGTGGCAACGCCGGACGGCAGCGCGCAGGGTGCTGCGTTCTTGGGAGCACTGCCGGTAACCGGCAGTCGACGGCCCGCACGAGCCGGAAGTGGCTTAGACTACCGGCTCCTCACCTCTGAAGGAGAAGAGAATGATTGGCTACGTGACGCTCGGGACGAACGACCTGCCAAGGGCGGCGGCCTTCTACGACGAGCTGCTGAAGGAAGTCGGCGCCCGGCGCCTTTGGGAGTTCCCGCGTGGAATCGCCTGGGGGGTGTCCGAGAAGCAACCCAGCCTGTGCATCATGACTCCATTCGATGGACACCCGGCGACCGTCGGCAACGGCGTCATGGTGGCTCTGGCGGCCAGCTCGCGCGAGCAGGTCGGGCGCGTCCATGCCCGGGCTCTCGCTCTCGGCGGCGCCGACGAAGGCGCCGTCGGTCCGCGCGGCGATGGCTTCTACGCCGGCTACTTTCGCGATCTCGACGGCAACAAGCTGGACGTCTTCTGTCTCGGTTGATGCGAAAGTCGCGTCCGCGACTCACGAATCGTCCTTCGCCCGCGCGCGGGCGGAGGACAGGGGAAGAGGGAAACGGTCATGACGTCCATCAGCGGTGTCTCGACGGTGATGAACGTCAGCATCGGACGCCGCCGGCGAGCGAGATGCCGGGCTGCTCGGCGAGCAGATCGGAAGAGCACACGTCTGAACTCCAGTCACCTTGTAATCTC
>ERZ761603.2370-NODE-2370-length-13044-cov-15.455077_pt1 | contig 13044 bp, 8 predicted proteins | sample MGYA00511879_ERZ761603 | MGnify/ENA primary metagenome ERZ761603 (study PRJEB28899, sample SAMN02850040) | bioreactor sludge metagenome | biome: EBPR Sludge; feature: EBPR Bioreactor; material: flocular biomat | place: Australia: Thorneside Wastwater Treatment... | reverse complement strand
CGCGGCGGGGTCGTCACCCGCCACGGCCGAAGCACCCGGGTCTCCGAGCACGCCGAGCACAAGTGCCGCATCGGCCTTGGCTTGGCGTTCCTTCTCTTCCTTGTCCTTGAGTTGCTGAGCCGCGACTTCCTTGGCTTTCACCGAGCACGTCTCAACCACCACCGCCGCGACTTCGGGCGTAATTCCCAGTTCGTTGACAAGCACATCGGCGCCTACTTCTTCGATGTCGAAAACACTGACCATGCCCATCGCGGCGAGTTTATCGGTCATTTGTTCGGTAACGCCCTCGACGCTCTGGCAGGTCTGGTACATGATCTCCAGTCCCTTGCGGAACTCATCTGGGGTAAGGATGTCGACATCCCAGCCTGTGAGGCGGGCGGCGAGGCGGACGTTCTGACCCCGTTTGCCGATGGCGAGGCTCAGTTGGTCATCGCGGACGACCACGGTGGCCCTCCCCAACTCGAAGCACAGGGAGATCTCGGCGACTTCCGCCGGCTTGAGTGCGTTCTGGATGAGGATCTGGCTGCTCTCGTTCCAACGGACGATATCGATCTTCTCGCCGTTGAGCTCATCGACGATGTTCTTGATGCGGCTTCCACGCACGCCCACGCACGCTCCAACAGCGTCCACCTTGCTGTCGATGCTGGCGACGGCGAGTTTGGTGCGGTACCCGGCCTCGCGGGCCATGGCTTTGACTTCGATGATCTTCTCGGCGACTTCGGGCACTTCGACCTCGAAGAGTTTCTTGATGAAATCCGGGTGAGCGCGGGAAAGAACAATCTTCACCTGGCTGCCCGCATCGCGCACGTCGAGGATGAGGCAGCGGACTCTGTCGCCGGCGGCGAACTGTTCACCCGGGATCTGCTCGCTGCGGGGCATGAATCCTTCGGCCCGGTCGATGGTCACGACCAGCGCCCCGCCCTCGTAGCGCTGGGCGACGCCGGTGGCGATCTCTCCCATGCGCTTGCTGAACTCTTCGAGGATGCTGGTGCGCTCATCGTCGCGGAACTTCTGGATCATCACCTGCTTGAACGTCTGGGCCGCGATGCGCCCGAACTCCAGGGGGGACATCACCAGCGGCTCGCCGTGTCGCGTCAGTTGAAACTGACCGCTCAACGGGTCGAGCACGCACTGAAACTCCTCGGTATCGAGCGTGTTGAAGTACTTGCGAGCGGCCGAAACCATCGCCTGCTCGAGGTCACGGATCAGCACGGAACGATCGATGTTCCGCTCCCGTGCGATGCCGTCGATCAGCCGCATCATTTCCTGGGTATTCACCATTTCTGTACCGTCCTTTACTCTCCGACTCGCCGAGCCTGGTTATCGAGATGTCGAAATGTCCAAAAAAAACACGAACCACGCGCGACCCATTGACGCTCGTGGCTCTGAACCGCTGCCGGGGGGGACGCCGCCCACGCCCGGGACGATTTGTCTCCGGTCGTTATGGCGTGAACGCCTCCGACGTGACTCGGGCGGGACACCCGGTGCGCCGCGTAGCGCGCACCAACGATGGTGATGGCCGCTTACCGAGCATGGGTTGAAACCACGTACGTCATGCTGTCGCTCCTCGGCACATCGGTTCCGAAAAACACCTCGGAAACGGCGTACCGAACGAGTGATGATAGGCACCCGTCCCCCCGAGCGCCTCCGACGAGCGGGAAGGACAATAATCGAGCAGATGGGCTTTTCTTGGGCGTATGACCTGTCAACCCCGACCTGCTGTGCGATCATCGTCTTGGCGTGGGTGGCCTTTGCGGTCGCGGGGATCTGGGTCTGCGCTCCGGCGGTCGCGCTGCTCTGCCGCGCAGCGCCAGGATCCGAAGCCGCCCGCGGGCACAACGAGGTCGTTTCGTACTTTCTGTCGGCGGTGGGGGTGTTCTACGGGATCACGCTCGGCTTGATCGCGGTCGGCACGTGGACCTCCTTCAACGAGGTCGAGAGCCGTGTGTCGCACGAGGCTTCACAGATCGCCGCGCTCTACCGGGACCTCGACGGCTATCCCGAGCCGGTGCGGAGCGCCGCGCGCCGCGAGCTCCGCGAGTACACCGACTACGTGATCGAGCGGGCTTGGCCCGAGCAGCGCAAAGGCCGTGTGCCCCAGGGCGGGAACATCATCATCACCCGCCTCCAACAAGTCTTGAACCACTTCGAGCCGGCCACGCCGGGGCGCGAAGTGACCCACGCCGAGGCGTTGTCGAAGTTCAACGATCTGGTGACGGCCAGGCGGTTGCGGTTGCAGTCCGTGAGTGTGGGCCTCTCCGGGGCCATGTGGGCGTTGGTCCTGCTCGGTGGGGTCATCAGCGTTGGTGTGACGTGGCTCTTTGTGTGTGAATCACGGGCGGCGCACGCGCTGCTCGCGGGGATGATGGCCGCGCTCATCGGGCTGCTGATCTTCATCATGGTCGAGATGGACAGCCCCTTCCGGGGAAGTTTCGGCATTGGCCCCGACGCGTATGTGCTCGTACGCGATCAGGAGTTGGTCGAGCCGTGATTCGCCATTACCAGCGCACGACGATCTTTCCAAACTGGTCCGCCGCTTCGAGTCGCTCGTACGCGCGCCGGGCATCGGCAGCGTCGAAGACGTTGTCCACCGGAAGGGAGAGTGATCCCGCCCGGAAGAGGGCGGCGATCTCCCTGAATTCATCGTTGCTGCCCATGGTGGATCCCAGGATCCTGAGTTGATTCCAGAAGATGCGGGCCAGGTCGGTCGCGGCGTCTGGGCCGGAGGTGCAACCGGGCGTGGCGTAGGTGCCGCCCCGGGCCAGGCTCTTGATGCAGTTCAGGTGCGTGGCTTTGCCGCTGGAATCCACGGCCAGATCGACGCCGCGCTTGCCGGTCCATGACCGTATGTCCTTGGACCAGTCCTGCCCCGTGTCGTGGATGGTCGCCGCGGCCCCCAGTTGCCGGGCGCGTTCCAGTTTCCATGGATGCCGACTCGTGACCGCGACGGGGCACGCCAGGTGTCTGGCGATGGCCAGCGCCGCGACGGCCACGCCTCCGCCGATTCCGGTCACCAGCACGCTCTGGCCCGGCTTGAGGTTCGCCTTGGTGACCATCATGGAGTACGCCGTGAGCGTGCAGAGTCCGAAAGCCGCGGCAACGGCCGGGTCCGCCGACTCGCCAACCAGCGCGATGTTCGCAGCCGGAGCGAGGAACCGCTCCATGAACATGCCGTGATGATGTTCTCCGATGAGTTCGTACGCGGGGGCGAGCGTTGAACCGGGCGGATCATCCGGCCGAGATGGTGCACCGACTTCAACCGCGGCGTTCACGATGACGCGACGCCCGGCCCACCCGGCATCGACCCCCGGGCCGACGGCTTCAATCACGCCGCAGGCATCACACCCGGACACGCGCGGGTACGTCAGCGGCACTCCGGGAATGCCCTTGCCGACCCACAGATCCATGTGATTGAAGGCCGATGCCAGGGTACGGATCAGGACCTGACCCGGCCCTGGTTCGCTCGGGTCGGGCCAATCTGACACGAAAGAGATATTCGGAGAAACGGGTGAACCTTGCTTCGTGACAACAATGGCGCGCATGGCCCAAAGGTATCGCGTCGGTCGGCCGGGTCGGGAAGTTGTTCGGCGAACTATGCCAAAAAAAGTGCGGCCCGAGCGATGGGGGGCTGCTCGGGCCGCGGAGGGGGGAGCAAGTTATGAAGATTCAGTATAGACCGCTCACACGCGGGGTGTCAAGCAAAACCCGGTGAGAACACGAGGGCAATACATCAGAGGCCGAATACTTCGGTATCAGTCAGCTTTGGCAGGGGCAGCAGCGGGAGCGCTGTCGGTCGTGGTCGTGGGGACCGCATCGTGCTTCAGGCCGCGACGCTTGTCGCGGAGGCGACGGGACTTTCCGGTTCGCTCGCGGAGGTAGTACAGCTTGGCACGCCGGGCATCGCCACGCCGGACCATCTCGATATCCGCCACCATGGGCGAGTTGATCGGGAAGATACGCTCGACGCCGACTTCATCCACGATCTTACGGATAACGACCATCTCGTCGATGCCGCGGCCTTTGCGGGAAATGACCACGCCCTGAAAGGCCTGCTGACGCTCCTTCTCGCCCTCGACGATGCGGAACGACACGCTGATGGTGTCGCCGATACCGAACGAAATCACGTTCTTCTTGATGTGCGATGCGGAGATGGACTCGAGGAGTTGCTGGGACATGGGCGAATCTCGCTTCTGTGCCGGCGTGGATTGGCCACGACCGTGCCGGGATGGGTCGAGATATTAGGCCTTCCGGCGATCGAAGTCATGCTCTGAGTGTTTCGGGTGGCGCGACTGCGCTTGGTCCTCGGCATACTGAGGCATGACGCGGCGATTTTGTAAGGATTTTGATTGGAACAATGAAGTACTCGGTGTGGACTTCACAAAGGAACCGTGTAGACACGTGCAGTTCGTTCATGCGCTCGGGGGGAGCAGGTCCGGACGTCTCTCCCTTGTTCGCCTTCGGCGCTCTTCAAGCCGCCACTCGGCAACTCGGCCATGGTCACCGCTGAGGAGTACTTCAGGAACGACGGCTCCCATCCATTCTCTTGGTTTGGTGAAATGGGGGCAGTCGAGGAGCCGCTCGCCCCGCTCGCCCGCGGGCGAGAAGCTGTCCTGCGCGTTCGAGTCCTGGTCCCCCAGCACCCCGGGCAGGAGCCTCGCTACTGCGTCGATCAGCACCATCGCGGCGAGTTCGCCGCCGGAGAGGATGTAATCGCCGATGCTGATCTCGAGCGGCGCGAGACGTTCAATGACGCGCTCGTCGATGCCTTCATAGTGCCCGGCGATGAGCAGGAGCCTCGCCTCATGGGAGAGTTCCTCGACCAGGGCCTGGGTCAAGGGCCTGCCCTGCGGCGTCAGCAGCACCCGCCTCGCGGGCCGTGGGTCCATCGCTTCGACCGCGGCCACCGCATCCCACACCGGTTGGCACATCATCACCATCCCGGGGCCGCCGCCGAAGGGGCGGTCGTCGGTCTTCTTGTGCTTGTTCTGCGAATACGCACGGATGTCCGTGGCGATGATCTCCACGGCTCCGGCGGCGACCGCCCGCCCGGGGATGCTGACGGCCAGTGCTGCCGGCGGCACCGGGGTGAACATCTCCGTGAAGGTTGTCAGAACATCGATACGCAGAGGCATGTGCTAAGAGCGTATCAACACTCACCCGCTTCCCACTTGAGGAAGAAGAACTCCACATCGCCGCCATCGACACCGCCGTCGGTGTTCACATCCGCGGCTGAGTCGCCTGCTTCCCAGTCGAGGAAGAAGGCTTCCACATCGCCGCCATCCACTCCGCCGTCCTGGTTGTAGTCGGCGATGCAGTTCGAGGGTGGAGTGGTGTTGCCGATGTAGAGCACGATGTTGTACCCCTCATCGACGCTGTTCACGTCTCCGCCGGTGGCGGTCGGGTCTCGGAACTGTCCATCACCATCCACGTCGTAGACAATGCGGGCCGAGAGGACCAGGCCGCCGAGGTGGATCGGTGAGTCGGTCGGCAGACCCGCGTTGGCCGTGTTGTTCCACGGGTGCTGCATCGCGCTGGCCGACCAGACCGAGGCCGATGAGATCGAATCCGTATCGGCCAGGTTGAGGGCTGTCACTTTGTAGTCTCGGCCCGAGTTCGCGCCGCGGAAGACCTGCCCGGATTCGAGCGCGACATCGAGGCGATAGCAGAAGGTATCGGGGTTGAGAACGGCACGAACCAGGACAAGTTTGTTCTCGTTCTGAATCACGGGGCCGATGCGTTTCTTCAAACTGGCGCTGGCGATGAAGTAGGCGTTGCCCGCGCTGTCAAACGTCGGTGAAGAGATGGAAGGGCCGGCCTGCCCGGTGCCCAGATCGGCGAGGGATGTCAACCTTCCGATCGGCGCATCGAGGTGATCGATCACACCGTCCCCTTCGCCCGCATCGCCCGTGCCCGGAGCGCCGTCCGCCCCGTAATCGCCGGTCAGGTCCTTGCCCGTTCCGTTGGCCGAGTTGACCCAACCGATCGTGGTCCACGAGGGCGTGCTGTTCGGGTTCGAGGGGTCAAACCGTACCGCCGCGATGGCGTTGAAGGGGTTGGCCGCGATCCCGATCGAGCCGTTGTACAGCACCGCCGCGGCGATAGCCCTGCCCTGCTGATCGAGCGTGGTGGTCACCGGTGAACTGCCGCCGCGGAACGTCACCTGGCTGTCGTAACTGCGAAAATCCCCACCCCCCAGCGGCCAGGCGAACGCATCGCAGGCGTCGAGCAGCGTTGTGGGCATCTGGAGAGTGCGTGCCGCGGTCACAGCGCCTGTGGCATCCAGACCAAAGACGCTGATGGCGTCTGTTTTGCCGCCGCCGCTGGTATGGCGGGAGAGCACGGCCCCGGTGGCGACCGATCCACTGAAGACCGCCCGTCCACTCACGCCGATGCCGCCCCGATGGTCCGTGGTGTTCGGACGGTGCGCGGCGGAACTGACCATCGTGTTGGCCGGGTTCTCCGAGCGCAGATTGCCAAGAAAGTCGGCCCCGATGAGGAACGGTCTGCCGGCCAGTTCGGCGGGGATGAGCGAGGGCGTGTTGTGCGTGACCGTCGCCCGCTGCATCACCCAATCGGTCGCGGCGGGCTGTGCCCCGCCCGTATCGTCGATCACGTTCTGGGTTGAGTTCCGAAGGCCGATACGCACTCGGAAGTAGTTGTCACCACGAAGAACGTTCGTCGTCGGTCCTGTCGCGCCAAAGCCGTCCGCGCGGAAGCAGACATTCCCGTCGGCATCGATCCCGCCGTACCCGAACTGAGAACGGTCGGTCATGTTGAACGCGCCATTCACAGCGGCGCTGACGCGGGTGACGTAGAGGCGGCCGGGATCCGCGGGGTCGTAGGCGACCTGCGATCCGAAGATCTGATTGGTGAAGACGTTGGTCGCGCTCACCAGCACCTCATCAAAGTCCATGTGACCGATGCCGAACACGGTGGGCGAGCCCGTCGGGGTGATAGGTTGAATGAGCGCAGCGTCGTTGTCCGTCGGGTGAACGCCCCCTCCGGGAGCGGTCCAGAGCGAGTACGTAGAGGCCGGATAGGTCGCTCCCGGCCGCGATGTCGGGCTGATCGAACTCGCGCCGTTGAGGGATGTGAACCGGGTGTTCGGATTCGTGCGTCCCGACTTCACCACGGGTGCGATGCCGAACCGTGTTCCCGAGGCAGTGATCAACGGCACCAGGTCCACGATGTAGTTGGCGCGGACCTGGCTGCCAGTCCACGGGCTGAGCGCATCACCGGGAAGCCCGTTGCCCCCGTTCGCATTACGGGAAACGCTGTCCTGGGCCATCACGCCGACAGGCAACCCCGAGCACAGCGCGATAAAGGCAGCGATCCGGATACGGCGGTTGGTGATCTGATTCATCATGACTTTCGCCCGAGAAACACACGGGTCGGTGTGGTGCAGATACGAACATGATACGGGCAAACCACCCCGGATGAAAGACCAAAATCGCGCACAAGTGCCCGAATCGATCCGCAGCGCCTGTCCATTCCGTCCGTGGCGGTTGTGTTTCAGCGTCCGTACTGAGTTATTGTTCGGTCAGAGTTCCGGCGCGAAACCCCGCCGCATCGTGTTCTCCGTAGAGCATCTCGGCTCGACAAACTGGAGAAGATAATCCGCCCCGCCCGCCTTGCTCCCGACGCCGCTCATCCCGAACCCGCCAAAAGGCTGGCGGGCGACCAGGGCGCCCGTGATGCCGCGGTTGATGTAGAGATTGCCAACCCGGAACTCCCGCTTGGCCTTCTCGATGTGGCTTGGCTTTCGGGTGAAAACGCCTCCGGTCAGTTTGTACACGCTCTCGTTGGCGAGGGAGAGCGCGGCATCGAAGGATGGCGCGTGCATGATCGCCAACACCGGGCCGAAGACTTCCTCGCGTGCCAGGCGATGGCTCGGCAGAACGCCGGAAAAGATGTGCGGGCCGATGAATGCCCGGCCCGTCGCCGCGGCGGCGGGGGGCACGTCCATCGCCAGTTCAAGGCGGCTGACCGTACGGGCCTCATCCGCGAACGAGAGAATCTTGGTCCTTGCCTCTTCATCGATCACGGGGCCGACATCCGTGCCCGGCAGAAGGGGGTCGCCGATGGTGAGGGCGCGCGTTGCTTCGACGAGGCGCTTCGTGAAGGCCGTGATCGTCGGGCCGGCGGCACCCTCCGGATCCACCACGATCACGCGTGAGCACGCCGAACACTTCTGCCCCTGGAAGCCGAAGGCGGATTGACGAACGCCCAGGACAGCCTCATCATGGTCGGCGCTGGTATCGACGATCAGGGCATTCTTGCCGCCCATCTCGCAGATCACCCGCTTCACGTGCGTGGCGCGGCCTCGCAGCAAGGGATCGACGAACGGCGATCCCGGTGCCGACGCGGTCAGGATGTCCAGCCCCACATCGCGCGAACCCGTGAAGGCGACGAGGGCGATACGGGGATCTCGAACCAGGGCGGCGCCCGTGGTCTCCCCCGGCGCTGGGCAGAAGTGCAGCACCTCCCGCGGCACGCCCGCTTCCCACAGGATGTCGCACAGGATGCTCGCGATACCCGGGGTCTGCTCCGCCGGTTTCACGATCGCGGTGTTGCCCGTCACGAGCGCCGCGACGGTCATGCCGCAGGTAATGGCAAGGGGGAAGTTCCAGGGGCTGATGACCACCGCCACTCCTCGGGGCTGGTACCACACCTCATCCAGTTCTCCGATGAAGCGTCCCAGGCGGGCACGCTCGAACATGGGGACCGCCAACCTGGCGTAGTACTCGCAGAAATCGATCGCCTCGCACACGTCGGCATCGGCCTCGCGCCAGGTCTTGCCCGCTTCACGGATCATGACGCCGGCCAGCCCGTCGCGCTGGCGACGCATGAGGGTGGCCGCCCTCGTCAGGCAAGCGGCCCGTGCTCGGGCATCGGCGTCGCGCCAGGCGGGGAAGGCCGCCGTCGCCTGCCCGACCATCCGCGCGGCGTGCTCGGGCGTGCGGTCGTTGGGCACCTTTGGCACCGTGGCCCGTGCGATCGCCGCGGCGAAGGCGTCGCGTTGGCGCTTTTCCGCGAAGTCTCGCATCGATTCGTTCACAAAGGCCCGGTCGTCGCCGACACCACTCGGTGCGGGGCTGAGGTTGTGACGTTCCGCGGCGATCTCGCAGAGGTCCTGCGGCTGAGAAGTGCCGGGCTTTGCCGCCGGGGGGGCGAGCAGCGCAGCGGGGTCGGCGTTCTCGAGGAATCCGGCCTTGAGCCAACTCTCATTGCTCGTGTTTTCGAGCAACCTCCGAACGAGGTACGCCATGCCGGGGATCATGTCGCCCACGGGCACGTACTCGCGGACGCGGAGCCCCATCTCGCCGGCGGCGAACTTGAGTTGATCGGCCATGCCGTGAAGCATCTGGAGTTCGATCGCCGTTCGCGGCAGACCGCGGGCTTCAAGCCCGGCGAGGGCGGCTCCGATGCTCCGGACGTTGTGAGAACCGAGCGCGAGTTTGATGCCGCCCGCAACGCCCCGCTGAGGAGATCCGCTCGCCGAGGGGCAGGCGTCGAGGAACATCGCCGTCATGCGCTCGAAGCAGGCATCGGTCTGCCACTTCTGCGCCCAGACGGGGTTGGGCCAGCCGTGCATCTCGCTCTTGATGGTCTCGGCGTCCCAGTACGCGCCCTTGACGAGTCGGATGGTGATGACCTTGCCGGTGCGGCGGGTCCAGTCGATGATCCTCTGGGCGTCCTCGGGCCCGCTGCGCAGGTAGGCCTGAAGCACGAGGCCGCCGGTGAAATCAACCTGTTCCATGCAGCGCTGGAAGAGCTCGATGGTGAGGTCCTTGAGGGCGTGGTGCTCCATGTCAAAGTGGACGTGGACACCCTTGCCCTTCGCCGCGTTCAGGATCGGGACCAGCCGCGTCATGAGGTCGCGGATGGAGCCGTCGGTATCGATCGGATCGCACCGCGCCGACAGGGCCGAGATTTTGATCGAGACATTGGTGCGGGGGATCGGGCCCAGGTGATCGCTTTCGAGCAGGGGCTGGGGTTTCCACGCCGCGACGCTCGCGGGGAGGTTGTTGACGAGGTCCAGGTACTTCCGCGCGTACTCATCGGCTTCGGCATCGCTGACGCAGGTTTCGCCGAGGAGGTCGACGCTGAAGGCGATGCCGTCGTTCCACAGGTCGCGCAGGCCCGGCAGCGCGCTCGCCGCGTCCACTCCCGCGATGAACTTGCCCGCCATGCCCTTGATCTGGCCAGAGGCCGTCGCCGCCGCCGGGCCTTTGAGCAGGTTGCCCGCCTTGAGCAGCGCGGCGAAGGTCGGCGGCACGGTGACGCCCGGCTGGGACAGGTAGTCGTTGAGGTGATCGAAGATCGCCTCCGGGCTTTTCAGCATCGGGAAGCAGTCGACGAAACGGAAGACCTGCACCTTGAAGTTCGGGTCCTTCATGGACCATTCCATGAGAGCGTCGCTGTAGAACTTGGCGGAGAGCAACCCGGATTTGTGGGCGCGCGCCCGCGTCAGCATCTCTCCTCCCAGCGCCGAGATGCGGGACTCGTGCCCGCCGGTCGCGTGACCCGACCCGCCGGTCGGGGGCGAGGAGCCTGCAACAATAATTTTCTGAGGGACGGGCTTGGGCTTGCGGGAGAAGAGGGCCATGCGGCCCGATCGTACGGGAGCCGTCCCCAGCCGGGGCGCCATCGGAACGGTTCCAGGTCCAAGATAGCCCGGCCTCAATGACTCAACGACCTCGGCAGGATTCGAACCTGCGACCCCCGCGTTCGAAGCACGGTGCTCTATCCAACTGAGCTACGAGGCCAACAACCGTCCGTTCGTACCGAAAACTCGACTTTCATGAGCATCGGGCTACCGGCGGGAGCCCAACGGTTCGTGACTCCGCCGACATCCCGAGCCGGAGGGTATTCCGTTCACTCGCCGAGCACTTCGACGCTGGAATACTGATCAAGGTTGCACACGACCAACTCTCCATCCGCCTTCCGGATGGTCAGCCGATCCACCCAGAGTTTGTGGTCCTTGCTGTGAGCGTACCACGAGCCGGTCTTGGCCTGCGCGAAGGCCACCACCTCGCCCTCGATACTCGTCGCCATCACCCCCGTGAGCCGCGGCACCTGCTGCGTCACGCGGACGCGCTGGCCGGGTTTATAGGTCTGCATCATCGTCATGCCGCAAGCGTATGACATGGTTTCACGCGAGGCAGGATCAGGCCGCGTCTTCCATGACGCATCAATGCGACGAGTCGGTTCAGTTTATTTTCTCCTTGCCTGCAAGATGACCGCCCCCCGCCCGCAAGCCTACCGCTGCGAGTTTCAGCCCGCGGGCTCCAGAACGTGCGTTCTGGCGCGGGCTTAGCCCCGCACCCCGGAACAGATTGATTCCGGGCCGCCAACCACTCTCCATGCTCCACCGACCCCGCCGGAGGGGGGTCGGTGGCATGTTTTTGGACACCCGCAGCCCGTTCAGCGTTCGTAATACTCAATCACCGAAACGCCCTGATAGGTATACTGCCTGCTGGCGTACATCGAGACCGAGCGGAAGTTCCGGGGCGGCTCGTCCCAGGCGTCCAGATACATGCGGATCATGCCCGAATCGGCCTTGACCCATCGGGCGTGTCCGTCGGCGAAGCCCGCGTTGTACCCCTCGGTCGCGTGGTTGTTCCACGAGTCGGGCCAGTTGTTGATGCCGTCGCGCCGACCGATGTCGTCCGAGATCGACTCGTCGTTGTCGTTGTCGATGAAGAGCATGGCCCGATCGGGGAAGAGGGCCGTGGAGGTCGTCTTGAGGACATGCTGGGTGCGCAGTGTCTGGAGGTCCGGGGCCTCTCGCTCCGACCACCCGAGTTGCGCACCGACGGTGCCCCGGTTGTAGCCCCAGATCACCTGCCCGTCGGGATACTTGCCGGCGCTGAACCAGCCGCGGACTTCGTAGGAGTGCCCGCCCCCCTCGTCGTGCCGGTCGCGGGCGGACCAGAAGGTGTCGCGGATGAAGTCACGGCCGTAGGTGGCGGAGACGTCCTCGCCGCTGTCCTCGCTGAGCGAGAGTTCGGGCCGCACGCGGTTGCGCGTGGAGGGGCAGAGCGCCACGGCGTACGAACCGATGTAGTCGGGGAAAAACCAACCGATGTTGTCCTCCCAGTCGAAGAGCGTGGGGATGAAGACGCCTTTGCGGGTGTCGTTCGCGTACGCGGTCGCGGCGATGGCGAGTTGCCGCACGTTCGAGAGACACCGGGCTTTCCGCCCGCTCTCGCGCGCCTTGCCCAGCGCCGGAAGGAGCAGGCCGATGAGCAGCGCGATCACCGCAATGACCACCAGCAACTCGATGAGTGTGAAGGCCCGGCGCACGGACAAGGATATCTCCCGAGCGGCCCTGTAGGGGCCTGAGGGGCGGGTGTGCAGGTTGTTCGGTTCCGGCTGTTACCCGGAAACTCAGGGCTTCTCGAACCCCTTCGGGTAGAGGTACGTGCCCTTGCGTGAGTCAGGCTTGGGGATCTCGACGGCGATGGGGTGGTCCCTGGCGTAGGCGTCCTTGCGGATCCCGGTCACCTGCCATGAGACGTCAACGCCCGGCTTCGAGGTCTTGATGATGAACGAAGCCGGATGATCGGCGTCGATACGGCGGGCGATCTTGGCGAGCACGAAGTCGTCCGCGGATTCGTCGATCACGGTGAGTTGGTAGCGGAAGTTCTCGTTCAACGCCGCGAACCACGCCGGCATGGTGACGGTGGCGAAGCCGGCCCCGTCGGTGGTGACGATGCCGTCGTAGATGTTCTTGAGTTCATCGCTCTCGACGCAGGCGTGCAGGAGTTCCTGATTCTCAGGATCGAGCGGATGGTCGATGCGGAAGTACTTGGTGAACGCGCTGATCTCCCCGCCCACGGTCAACTCCATCAGGCCGCCCAGGTGTTCCGGGCGTATGGTCGGACCGGTGGTATTGATGCAGACGCCGCCCGCGGCCATGATGATGAACTGGTCCGCGCCCGTGGACTGCGTGGGCGAGTTGATCTGACGCTGCGAATCCCCCCAGACGAACGTGCCGGGGTGGAGCGCCTGCGAGAACTTGCCCGCGGCGAACGAGTG
>ERZ761603.2365-NODE-2365-length-13064-cov-6.462680_pt1 | contig 13064 bp, 15 predicted proteins | sample MGYA00511879_ERZ761603 | MGnify/ENA primary metagenome ERZ761603 (study PRJEB28899, sample SAMN02850040) | bioreactor sludge metagenome | biome: EBPR Sludge; feature: EBPR Bioreactor; material: flocular biomat | place: Australia: Thorneside Wastwater Treatment... | reverse complement strand
CGGTCGTCCTCCCGCACGGACGACGCGTCGGGCAAGCCGGATACCGCCGCGAACAGCGCGGCCAAGGCCGCGCCGATGGAAACCGCCAGCACCGTTTCAATGGCCAGGATCACCAAACCGGCCGCCGTTTCCGGATACCACAACAACCGTCCCCGCCACAATGTGAGCGCCGACGCGACCGCCATGAACCAGAGGAAACCCGCCGCCAGCGCCAACCGCGTCCCGCCGCTACGCGCCAACGGCGCCGACATCATGCCGCTCGCGATCAACGTCACCGCCACCGCGCCCAGCATCGCCCCGGCCTGGAACGCCCCGCCCGGCCGGTACGCGCCGACCCACACCATGTAACCGGCCATGACCGCCATCACCGGCAGCAGCAGGCCGAGCCCGACCTGAAGGACCGGATTGCGATGCGAGGGCGCGCACAACCGAAGGCGCGACGGCGCGGCGTGATCGAGCGACCACACCGCCACCACCGCCACCAGCAACACGCCAATCTCGAGCAACGTGTCGTAGCCGCGAAAATTCAACAGCACCGCCGTCAACGGATGCAACACGCCGCTGTCCGGCATGGCCCGATTCACCTGGCCGGCCAGCCCCACCGGTTCCGGCGGCAACACCAGCACCGCCCCCATCAGCACCGCGCCCAGCAGCAGAAGCGCGATCCGCACCACCGCCGACATCCAGCGGTTCATGACCGGGACGTCGTTCATCGTCCGTCCGCCCCTTCGTCATCGCGCCGTCCGGACGGCCGGAACCCGCGCAACGCATGCAACAACAACGCCCCGGTCACCCCCGCGCCCAGCGCCGCCTCGGTCAGCGCGATATCCGGCGCCTTCAACCGCGCCCACGCCAACGCCATCATCAAGCCGAAGACCATGAACAGGATCACCGACCGGAACAGGTCGCGCGACGAAATCGCCGCCGCCGCCAGTCCCAGCATCGCCGCCACCAGCATCGCATCGAACAGCGCCATCATGACGGCTTCCTCCAGATGCGGGTGCGGTGCCGGTGCGCGGCATTGGCGACCAGGAACGCCGACAACGAGCTGCTGAACATCAGGAAAAACCACACGGCGAGAATCTTGAGCGCCACCACCCACGACCCCGCGTGGATCATCAGGCCCGCCGCGACGAGCCCCAGGCCGAGATTGTCGGCCTTCGTCAGGGCATGCAACCGCGTGTACACGTCGGGGAAACGCAGGATGCCCACCGTTCCGGCGAGGAAAAACAGCAGGCCCACCACCATCAGGATCGTCGCGATCAGCTCAAGCGGCGGCATCGTCATGCTCCTCCCGCTCGTCCGGCAAACTGGACCACAAACGGCAGACAAACGCGATCAGGGTGACGGCGGCCAGCACCGCGAAAATCATCGCCGCATCGACCAACCCCGGCTGGTCGAGACGCGCCGACAACACCAGCAGCACCGTGGTGCCGGTCGTGCCCAGCAACTGCGCCGCCAGCAACCGGTCGGCCGGCGTCGGCCCCCGGTAAATCCGCACCAGACCGGCCAGCAGGTTGCCCATGAGGAACACCGCCGCAAAGGACAACACCTCATCCATGGCCGCCCTCCCCGATGTCTTCTCGGAAAATCCGCGCGGTGCGCCGCTCGAACGCCGCCGTCTCCGCAAGGAACGCCTCGCGCGTCCCCGACAACACATGCACCACAAGATGGCGCGGCCCGACGCAACACGACAGGGTGCCCGGCATCAGGCTGATGATCTGGGCCAGGAACACACGGGCGCCGTCCGATTGCAGGCGAAACGGATACATGAACATCGCCGGCTCCAGCGGCATCGCCGGTTGAAATGCCCGCCACGCCACGTCCACGCCCCCCACCAGCGAATGCCAGACGAACCGGGGAAGGAACGCAATCAAGGCCGGCACGTTGACCCGTTGCAGGGCCAAGGGGATCGGCAAGGCCCGGCGCAACGCCAACGCCGCCAACACCACCGGAATCGCATACCACCACCCATCCAACCGGCCATCAACCAGCAACCACCAGAACAGCAGCAACGCCAACGCCCAGACCAACCAGGCCCGTGGTCCGGCTACACGGCTTGCGCCGATATGGGTGTTCGTTGAAGACATGGACATGCATCCCGTGCATCGCGTAAAAAATACGGCACCAACGGGGGGTGTCAATCGAAACCGGACCGGTTACGTCCGATTTGCGCCCCCCGGGTAGAGCCGGGTTGATGCCAGCTACGCCATCACCCGGGCCGGCCGTTTGGCGAAGGGCGCCGTGGCGAGGATGAACAGCAGCTCGATACCGATGCTGATCCACATGCCGCGGGCAAGACCCGAGGTGAAGCCGTAGGAGTGGAGGCCGACGCCGAGCAGATTGACCCCCAGCCACGCGAAGATCACGATGATCACGCCGATGATGCTGCCCGCCGCCATGCCGCGCGCGCCGATCATGTTGCCGAGCCGGGCATGGAATAACAACGCGCACCACAACACGATCAGCAACGCGCCGTTCTCTTTCGGATCCCACCCCCAGAAACGCCCCCACGACTGGTCCGCCCACACCCCGCCCAGCATCGTGCCGAGAAACGAGAAGATCAGGCCGAAAGCCAGCAACCCATACAGCGACTTCATCGTGGAACGCAGCGCCGGATGCTCCTCCGTGCGGAACAATGCCTGCAAGAGATACACATGTCCGGCCACGCCCGCCGCCACGCATCCCGCGTAACCAATGGTGATGCACACCACATGGGTGGCCAGCCAGAAGTTGGAATCCAACACCGCCACCACCACACCCATCGTATCGCCCTGCGAAGAAAACCGCGCGGCAACCAGCAACAAGGTCAGCCCGGAAAAACCGGCCATGATCGTGCCGAGGTTGTTGCGCTGGAACCACTCGATCACCAGACCCAACAGCACCACCACCAACCCGACAAAAAGGAACGTCGCGTACAGGTTGGTCATCGGCGGACGCCCCATGATCATCATGCGCCAGATGATACCCAACGCATGCGGCGCCGCCGCCGCGATGGTCAGCCCCACCCCGGCCAGCCGCACCCACCGGCGATTGACCAGAATGCCCGCCAACCCGCACAGGAACGCCAGCCCGTAAAGCAACTTGGACTTGTAGAACAACTCGAGCTGGTTGTAACGCAACTCGAGCGGCACGTGCAGGACACCGCGCGTCGGCTGCGCACGTTTCATGACCGAACGCTCGAACTGCGTCGCGGCCAGATCGAATTCCAACTGATTGCCCGACCGGTAATGCCGCGCGACGTCCTGCAGCATCGCCGCTTCCTGACGCAGTTCGGGCGTGGCCAGACCCAACGCCAGCACATCCCACGGACTGACCCAGTCCTCCTGCCCATGCCCCTGCAACGGGATCATCGGCACCGGCAACGCGCGGTGATGCTGGCTCCACTGATACAACGAGGAGGAAACCTGATAGACTTCCATTTCCAGCGCCGACCACTCGGACGGATCGCGCTGCTCGATCGCCTCCAGCGTGGACGACATGCGCGGCGCCCGCAGATAGATGTCGAGGAAGGAATTTCCCGTTCCGGACGGCAATTCCAGGATGGTCTTCAGCTCGTCGGACGCGATATCGAAATCGCGGTGCGCCTCGGAAAACTGGAACGCCTGCGCCAGTTCCGCATACTGGCTCAAATTGTGGTGAAGCCGCAGCAACTCCTTTTCCACCGGCGAACGTTCCTCGTCCTTGATCTCGTATGCCTTCAGGGCCATCTCGTGCAACTTGGCCAGGCCCGGATGCACCTCGGCGAAACTGAAGCGCCGCCGATCGCCGGGATCCACCCCCAACGCCTCCATCACTTCCGGATGGTTGACCAGCAGCACCGGCAGCGACTCGACCGTTCCCGGCACGAACAGCAGTTTGGCCAGCCAGTCCAACGCCGTGTCATCGCCAATCGTGCTCTTGCCCGAAAACTGCAACAGCTTGAGCCGCGCGTAGGTGTCGAGCGGCATGATCCGCCCGCCCTCTTGCACCGGCAAACCGGCCAGCTTGTCCACCTTGACCGCATCCGACCAACCCAGCGGCGCCCATCCGATCAACACCAGTAACAACCACCGCATGATCATGACACCGCCTCCCGTTGCCGCCGCTGCCGCCGCGCATGCTTCACCAGCATCGCCATGAAATGGACAATCATGCCCAGCACCACGATCCCGGTCGACACGTACGGCAACAACCGCCCGATGTTGTGCGTCACCGCGAATGTCGAGGATTCCTTGCCGTCCGGCGTCTCGCGGTACGACTGCTGGTAGAGGGTGTAGCCGCGGTGCCGCAGGGGCTTGTTCATCGAGATCGTCAACTGGCGGGTGATACCGTCGGCCTGCACCTCAACGAGACTGGAAAAACTCTTCGGCGTCTGCGTGCCTGGGTGCAACTCCTTGCGGAAATCGATCAGCTTGATCAGCAACGGCATGGGCCGCCGGATCTGCCGCAAACCGATCGAATACTCCTCGTCGCCCACCGGGATGATCAGCGGCGCGGTATCGTCCCCGAACAGCAGGACATCCTTCGGCTCCATGTCCGGCGCGCGCACGGTGAAGATGCCGGCCGGAATATTTTCCACGGGCTCTTTCCGCAACGGCGCGCCTTCGATCCGGCTGATGTTCATCGCACTAAGATAGGGCGAAGGTTCGCTTTTGTTCTGATACGCGCGCGCGTTGCCGTGGTATTCCTTCACCTCGACGGTAATGGGCGTGGGCGCAAACGACAGGGTCTCGCCGGCCGGCAAGCCCTTGGTGTCGATGGCGAGCACATCGCGCATCGCACCGTCGCGTTTCCATACCGCCAACTCCCATTCATGGTAGGCGCTGGATACGTTGGAGGTCTCGCCCTCCCAGAGCGAAAGATACGACTCCTCGCCGTAATAGTGGGTGATCGCCCCGCCGATCAGCATGATCAGCAATCCCGCGTGGATCATCACGATGCCCGGCTTGAGCGGCTGGAACGCCAGCATGTTGATCATGTAACCAAGCAGGTTGATCATCAGTACGCCCAGCACCAGCTTGCCGCCCGGGAACGGGATCACGCCCAACACCCACACCGCCCACGACGTGAAGAACTTTTCCTGCGCCGCGTACAACCCGTGCTCGACCTGGTACAACGTGCCCCAGAAGGTGAGGATCATCAGCAGGGCAAGACAAAACACGGTGAGCGGAATGGAAAACATCCACTGCACCAGCGCCGACTTCCACCATGTTGCCGCCGCCTTGTTCATGGCGCCTCCTGATGCAGTTGCAGCGAAGCGCACAATGCCTCGAAAGCCGCCTTGTGGCGGGCGAGTACCGCCGCGTCGCCCGTCATCTTGACGAAGACCGAATGCCCTTCCAACTCGAGGATCGCCGCCAAGGTGCTCGGCGAGCGACCTGCCGGCAGCAACGAAGCGAAATCGAATACCCGTACCGGAACACCGGCCGCGCCGGACAGCACCGAAGGAGCGGAGATGAAGGCGTTCAGCGCATCCGCCTCGGCGGAAGCATTCAACTGGCCGAGCCAGCGGCGCACATTGGCTTCATCGCCGCCCACATCGCCGGGAAAACTGGTGATCGTACATTCCACACCATCGACGACCAACGTGCCGATGCGCATCCGCGACGCACCCCGGTTTTCCCAACCTTCCGGTGTGACCCACGCCAGGGCCAACGGCGGCGTTTGCAATTCCGCCGGCAAGTCGGGCATGGAGGCGCCGCCGCCCGCCGCCATCGCCGGAACCGATACCGGCGCGGAAGGCGATACCGCCTGTTCGCTGATTTGATTGAATTCACGGTAATGGCGCACGGCGCGCTCGGGCGGCTGGCAACCGGCCGCTCCGGCCAACGCCACCACCGCCAGGAGGAGATCAAGTCGATTGTTCATGGGCGCACAAACGTAGCGCAAGAAGGCTTTATGTCAAGAAAGGGCGGCCGGAACGGATACGGTATTTTGTCCGTGTTTTCCCGCGCCGCTCCCGCTAGGATCGCACCTGCATGGCCACCAAGGAAACAAACGAAATCGCGCACCCGCGCCGCATCCTCACCAACATGTCCTTCTGGCAAAGCCCGACCTGGCTCGCCCGCACCGAATCGATCTACGATCTCACCGACGGCGCCGACCCCGAACCGCGCGGCTGGTGGTCCGTGGCCTGGGAACTGTTCCGCCGCCGCCGCGCATACGATCTCGTGGTGACCGAGGGCGTTCGCGAATCGTTCGCCTACGCCTGGCTGTGCCGGTGGTCGAGGAAGAACCCGATCCACATCATGACCGAGGTGTTCATCGATCCGCCGGGCCGCCAGGGCTGGCTGTGGAAGACCAAAAACCGCTTCTACCGCCGGCTCGCCACCCGCGCCGCCGGCATCATCACCAACAGCGCGGCCGAAGTGGACACCATCGCCGAACGCTACGCCTATCCGCGCGAAAAACTCGTTTTCGTTCCGCTCAACACCAACATCGCCGACCCGCATCTCGTCGCATCCCACAACGGCACCATCCTTAGCGCCGGCCGCACCCAGCGGGATTATGCGCTGCTGCTGAAGGCGGCCCGCGAGGTCCCGGCGAAGATCACCATCATCTGCGGAAAGGACGACATCCCCGACGCCAACCCGCCGCCCAACGTGACCATCATCCGGGAAATCGACCGCGACACCTACCTCGACCACCTGCGCAATGCCATGATCGTTTGCCTGCCCTTGCAACGCACCCCCCGCTCCACCGGCCAGGTCGTGGTGCTCGAGGCCATGGCCTACGGCAAACCCGTGGTGGCCACCCGCGCCCCCGGAACCATCGATTATCTGGTCGATCATGTGAACGGGCGGCTCGTTCCGCCCGATGATGCCACCGCGCTCGCGTCGGTCTTGAGGGAGTTGATCGAACAGCCAGGACAACGCGACCGCCTCGGCCGCCAAGCCCTGCACGATATCCTTGACCGCTACCTGTTCGAACACCACGCTGAATTGAAACTGGCCGCGTTCGAGCGGCTCTGCTCGAACGCCTAGCCCCGCACCTCGAACTCGATGTAATCCTCGTCCACGCTGGTGCACGGACACAACTCCAGCCGGTAACGGATTTCCTCGCGCAACGCATCCAGCGCATTCCCGGGACTCAACGAGCGCGCCGACAGGTTCATCTCCGCACACTCCGCCACATATTCCCCATCCTCGCACTGCAATGACACTGCGTATTTCATGGCATCCACCCCTACGCAACAACATACGCCGCCCGGCGTTTTTCGTCTATTCTCGCTTCCCCAACGCATGCCGCTCCGCTAGGATCAGGCCCATGAAATACCTGTTGGCCATCCTGTTGTTGTCCACTGCCCTCACCGCCCGCGCCGAATTCCAGCGCATCGACGAAGGCGGACTCGAAATCAACCTCGAGGATGTCCTGCCCCATCGCCAGCCCGCGATCCTGCTCCTCTACGCGCCATGGGACCAGGAATCCAGCCAGTTGATCGAGGAACTGGAAAACTGGAGCAACGACCATACCGACTTCGTCGTCATCGCCGCGAACGTGGTGGACGAGCGCACCCTGCTATCCCGTCAGTTCGAGTTGAAGAAAATCCCGGCGATTTTCGTATACGACGACGAGAAGAATCAGGTGGGAACGTCGGTCGAAACCATCGACGATCTTGAGGACCTGCTCAAGAAGCACGACCTGCCTTGATCAGAACGCCACGTCCGGCAACTGGTCCGGCGGCATCTGGCTCAACCGCGGCAGAACCGCGTCCTTGGGCGACAGCGACACATCCCGGATCGGCCAGTCTATCCCGATATCCGGATCGTTCCAGATAACCCCGCGATCCGCCGCCCCATCGTACACGTTGGTGCATTTGTACAGGAACGACGCCGTTTCGCTCAACACCACGAACCCGTGCGCAAACCCTTCCGGCACATACAACTGGTGGCGGTTCTCGCTGTTCAGGATGTATCCTTCCCACTGGCCGAACGTCGGCGAGCCTTGCCGCAAATCCACCGCGACGTCGAAGACCTCCCCGTCCACCACGTACACCAGCTTGCCCTGCGGTCGCCGCAATTGGTAATGCATGCCGCGCAACACCCCGCGCCGGGAAAAAGAGAAATTGTCCTGCACGAATGGTTTGGTGATGCCGGCCGCGGCATACTTCTCGATGTGAAAGGTTTCGGTGAAGAAGCCGCGTTCGTCGCCGAATACCTTCGGTTTGATCAACACCACGCCGGACAGGCGGCCGGGCACGCACGTCAGTTGCGACATGACTTCGTTACCACTCCGGATGTTCGGCCAGTTGCATCAGGTACTTGCCGTATTCGTTCTTGGCCAATGGCTGGGCCAGCGCCCGCAACTGCTCGGCGGTGATCCATTTCTTGCGGAAGGCGATCTCTTCGATGCACGCCACCTTCAGCCCCTGCCGCTCCTCGATGACCTGCACGTAATTCGAGGCCTGCAGCAGCGACTCGTGCGTGCCGGTATCCAGCCAGGCGAAACCGCGCCCGAGCAACTCGACCTTCAACTCGCCGCGCCGCAGGAATACCCGGTTCAGATCGGTGATCTCCAGTTCCCCGCGCGCCGACGGCTTCAAGCGCGCCGCTTCCGCGACCACACTGTTGTCGTAGAAATAAAGCCCCGGCACCGCGTAGCGCGACTTGGGTTTCGCCGGCTTTTCCTCGATGTCGAGCACCTTGCCGGTGGCGTCAAACGACACCACGCCGTAACGTTCCGGATCCTTGACCAGATAACCGAACACCAACCCGCCCTTATCCAGCTTGCCGGCACGCTGGAGGATGACGGACAAGTCGTGTCCGAAGAAAATGTTGTCCCCGAGAATCAACGCCACCGAGTCGTTACCGATAAAAGGCGCGCCAATGATGAAGGCCTGGGCCAATCCCTCCGGCCGAGGCTGCTCGGCATAGGATAATTGCAAGCCGATCTGACTTCCGTCGCCCAGTAATTCGCGGAAGCGCGGCAGATCCTCCGGCGTGGAGATCACGAGGATCTCCCGGATGCCGGCCAGCATGAGGACCGACAACGGATAATAAATCATCGGCTTGTCGTACACCGGCAGCAACTGCTTGCTGACCACGCGGGTGATCGGATACAGCCGGGTGCCGGAACCCCCGGCGAGAATGATGCCCTTCATGACGCTCCTTGACCGTTGTCGTTCATGCGCGCCACCCTACAACGGGCGGACGGCGATTGACAAGCGGGGTTTCGGGCGTCCATCAGGCCTTGGCCGCCATCGCACCGGCCAGCCGCCCGATCGTCGACACCGCGCGTTCGATGCGGTCCGACCAGGGATGCCCGCAGTTGAGCCGGATGAAATGCCGGAATCCGGGCCGCGCCGAAAAAATCGGTCCCGGGGCCAGGCTGATCCCCTCGGCTATGGCCGCATCGAACAATTTCATCGCATCCACGGCCGGCGGCAGTTCGATCCACAAAACGAACCCGCCCATCGGACGGCTCACCCTCGTGCCCGCCGGGAATGACCGGCCCACCGCGTCGCTCATGCCCCGCACCTGCCGCTCGAAGGTCCGCCGCAACCCCCGGATCATGTGGTCATAACCTCCCGACTGGAGAAATTCCGCCAAGGTCCATTGGAGCGGGGTCGGCGTCGCCAGCGTCAAGCTGCTCTTTCTACTCAATACGAGATCGCGATACCGCCCCGGCGCCACCCAGCCGACACGGAAACCGGGCGCCAGCGTCTTGGAGAACGAGGAACACAGCATCACCAATCCCTTGCGGTCATACGCCTTGGCCGCCGGCGGCCGATGCGCGGCAAAGGCGAGATCGCCGTAAATGTCATCCTCGATCAGCGGCACATCGTATTTCGTCACCAGCTCCACCAGACGCCGCTTGTGATCGTCCGGCATGCAACTGCCGAGCGGATTGTGAAAACTCGGCATGGCCAGCACCGCCTTGATCGTGCGCCGCCGGAGAATCGCCTCCAAGGCATCCAACTGCAAACCCGTGCCCGCATCGGTCGCCACCTCGACCGCCTTCATCTTCAAGCTCTGGATGATGCGCAGCGCCCCGTAATACGTCGGCGATTCGACCGCGATCGCATCGCCCGGCCCCGCCACCGCTTGCAGACAGACCGAGATGGCCTCGGTGCAACCGCAGGTGGTGATGATGTCCTCGCTGGTCAGACGGCAACCCATGTCCAACGCCCGCCGCGCCAGTTGGCGGCGCAATTCCAGCAAACCCGGCGGCAAATCGTAATCGTTGATGCGCGACCCGAGCCGCCGGCTCAATCCGCCGAGCAAGCGCATGAGCTTCGCCGCCGGAAACAGATCGGCCGCCGCGCACGCCGCCCCCAGCGGAATGATCGACGGATCGCGCGCCGCTTCGTACACCTTTAACACCAGATCATCGACCGAGACCTCGCTGGCCGCCCGCGGCGGCTTGCTGACCCGCGGCTCCGGCAACAACTCCAACCGGCGCGCCCGCACGTAGAAACCGGATTGCGGCCGCGCCTCGATCCATCCGCCATTCTCCAGCAGCATGAACGCCTGCAACACCGTCGAAATGCTCACCCCTTGCTGGCGGCTCAACCGCCGCACCGAGGGAACCCGGTCGCCCGGCTTCAAACTTCCTTCTTCGATCAATTGCCGGATCGATCCCGCCACCACTTCGTACAAATGCGGCGCCGAACCGGACGCCGACACCCGCTCTGACATACCCATATCCATGCCCTCCACCGTAAGCACGCCCGCGCCGGACCGGCAGACACAGCTTTCGCCCACCCGAACCAGTACAGTTTAACCACTCCGCAAACTGTTACGAGTACAATATGCATGCGCTATGTCTGTGCCGATATTGCGAGGACGCTTATATTGGCTCGCATGAATGTGCTCTCACAACGTGGAGTCTGGACGATGGCGTCGCCGGTGGACTCGGCCGGCGGTGATGTGCCCGGGCCGGCGCTGTCCCGGGGCGCGGTGGTTGGCTTCGCCAGCCGGCGCGCGTTGACGGTCACGTGCCTGGAGGGCCGGCTGTGGATCACCCAGACCGGCCGCGCCGGGGATGTGATCCTTTCCGCCGGCGAGCGTTATCAGTGCGCCGCCGGGGGTAAAGTGGTTGTGCAAGCGCTTGCTGCAGCCAATCGCCTGCTGATGACCACGGAGCGGTGAAGAAGAGCATAGCCTTTCCTTTCTATCCCATGCGGCCGCCGGTGGCCGGGGAACCGGCACGCGCGGCCGATCTGCGCCGATTTCCCTCTTGATGACCCCGGAAACGCCGCTACAGTTCACGCGATTTCAAGGAGCGCATCACCATGGCCGGCGAATATGTCTTCAACCTGCAGAAACTGACCAAGCAACACAACAAGACCACCATCCTCAACGAGATCAACCTCGCCTTCTTCTTCGGCGCGAAAATCGGCGTGATCGGCGGCAACGGCGCCGGCAAGTCCACCCTGCTCCGCATCATGGCGGGTGTGGATAACGATTACATGGGCGAGGTGTACCGGGCCAAGAACGCCCGCATCGGTTTCCTTGCCCAGGAGCCGGAACTCGATCCGGCCAAGACCGTGGCGGAAGTCGTCGATGAAGGCGTGGCCGAGGCCCGGGCCATCTTGAAACGTTATGATGAAATCTGCGACCTGCTCGGCGGCGACGTGTCCGACGCGGAACAGGAGAAACTGAACGACGAACTCGGCCGCGTGCAGGACGCCATCGACGCGCGCGAATTGTGGGAGCTCGACCATCATGTGGAAATGGCCATGGAAGCGCTGCGCCTGCCTCCGGCCGACGCTCCGGTGAGCCGTATCTCCGGCGGTGAGAAGCGACGCGTCGCGCTGTGCCGCCTGCTGCTGTCCAATCCCGACGTCCTGCTGCTTGACGAACCGACCAACCACCTCGATGCCGAGTCGGTGGCCTGGATCGAAAACTACCTGAAGAATTTCTCCGGTACCATTGTCGTCGTGACCCATGACCGGTATTTCTTGAGCAACGTGACCGAATGGATCCTCGAACTCGACGGAGGCAACGGCTATCCCTACAAGGGCAACTACGAGCAGTGGCTGATCCAGAAGCAGGCCGAGCAGGAGCGCGAGCAGAAGGCCGCCGCCAGTCGCCAGAAACTGCTCGAGCAGGAGTTGTCGTGGATCCGCATGAACCCCAAGGCCCGCCAGGCGAAAAGCAAGGCCCGTATTGCCCGCTACGAGGAACTGGCCGCGCAGCAGGTGGACACCAAGGAAAGCAACCTGCAGATCCAGATTCCCTCCGGCGAACGACTCGGCGACCTGGTCATCCGCGCCACCGGGCTGGCCAAGGGCTTCGATGACCGCATGTTGTTCGAGAATGTGAACTTCGACCTGCCGCGCGGCGGGATTGTCGGCGTGATTGGCGGCAATGGCGCCGGCAAGACCACCCTGTTCAAGATGATCATGGGCAAGGAAACGCCGAGCGCTGGCGCCTTGGACATCGGCGCCACGGTGCGCCTTTCCTATGTGGACCAGTTTCGCGACAACCTTGCCGCCGACAAAACCGTGTACGAGGAAATCAGCGGCGGCATGGAATTCCTCGATCTTGGCGGCAAGCCGATGAACAGCCGCGCCTATTGCGCGCGGTTCAACTTCAAGGGTGGCGACCAGCAGAAAAAGGTCGGGCAGTTATCCGGCGGCGAACGCAACCGCGTGCACCTGGCCAAGCTGCTGCGTTCCGGCGGCAACGTACTGCTGCTCGACGAACCGACCAACGACCTCGATGTGGACACCTTGCGGTCGCTGGAGGAAGGCTTGTTGAATTTCGGCGGCTGCGCGGTGGTGGTCTCGCACGACCGCTGGTTCCTCGACCGCATCGCCACCCACATCCTCGCCTTCGAGGGCGACAGCACGGTCACCTGGTTCGAGGGCAACTACGAGGCCTACCACGAGGACCGCAAGAAACGCCTCGGCGACGACGCCGACAAGCCGCACCGGATGAAGTTCAAGCCGATCCGCCGCGCCTAGCGCGGCGTGGGTGTCGGGTTTCGGGTGTCGGGGAGGAAGGGGGAAGAGGTGTTCAGGTTTCAGGAAGATGAACACCTTGTATCTTCATCGTGATCGTAATCGTAATCCTGATCGTCATCGTAATCGCGATTAAGCGTACGATTAGGATTACGATTACGATCTGTGGAAGCCC
>ERZ761603.2360-NODE-2360-length-13081-cov-29.382466_pt1 | contig 13081 bp, 8 predicted proteins | sample MGYA00511879_ERZ761603 | MGnify/ENA primary metagenome ERZ761603 (study PRJEB28899, sample SAMN02850040) | bioreactor sludge metagenome | biome: EBPR Sludge; feature: EBPR Bioreactor; material: flocular biomat | place: Australia: Thorneside Wastwater Treatment... | reverse complement strand
GTGGAATACCCACGGCGTGCAGGCCAGGCTGACGAAAACCCGTTGCGGGCCGTTCTGCACGAACCAGCAGCCGGCGTCATCGCAACCGTACTGCCGGTTGATGAAGGCGATCAGGCCGCCGTGGGTGATGCGCTCTCCCTGCAACCGCCAGTCGCCGCGCCGGTCGAGCGACAGCCAGCCGTAGCAGGCGGGGACGTCGGGCCAGCGGGCGATGGCCGAGAGATCGACCGTCATCAGTCAGCGTAATTTTCCAGGGGCGGGCAGACGCAGTGGAGGTGGCGGTCGCCGTAAACGTCGTCGATGCGATTGACGCTCGGCCAGAACTTGTTGCTTCTCACCCAGGGCAGCGGGAAGACAGCCTGTTCGCGGCTGTACGGGTGGCTCCAGCCGGCATCGACGACATCCGCCTGCGTATGCGGGGCATTCTTCAGCGGGTTGTCGTCGGCCGGCCAGACGCCGTTCTCGACCTGGCGGATCTCCTCGCGGATGGCGATCATGGCGGCGATGAAGCGGTCCAGTTCGGCTTTCGATTCCGATTCCGTCGGCTCGACCATGATCGTTCCGGCGACCGGGAAGGATACCGTCGGCGCGTGGAAACCGTAGTCCATCAGGCGCTTGGCGATGTCGATTTCGGCGATGCCCGCGTTTCCTCCGGTTGCGGCCTTGAGCGGGCGGATGTCGAGAATGCACTCGTGGGCGACGCGCCCGTTCTTCCCGACATAGAGCACCGGGTAGTGCGCCCGCAGCCGGGTGGCGACGTAATTGGCGTTGAGGATGGCGACTTGCGTGGCCTTCTTGACGCCTTCGCCGCCGAGCATGGCCAGGTACATCCAGGAGATGGTCAGGATCGACGCCGAGCCGAAGGGGGCGGCGGCAACCGCCCCCTGGCCGCCGTGCGGGCCGTCGATGGGGGCGACGATGTGGTTGGCCATGAACGGCGCCAGATGCGCCTTCAGGCCGATCGGGCCCATGCCCGGTCCGCCGCCGCCGTGCGGGATGGCGAAGGTCTTGTGCAGGTTCATGTGGCTGACGTCGGCGCCGATGAAGCCGGGCGAGGTCAGGCCGACCTGGGCGTTGAGGTTGGCGCCGTCCATGTACACCTGGCCGCCGTGGCGGTGCACGATGGCGCAGAGGTCGCGCACGGCTTCCTCGAACACGCCGTGGGTCGACGGATAGGTGAGCATCAGGCAGGCCAGCTTGGGCGCATGCAATTTCGCCTTGTTCTCGAGGTCGACCGCATCGACGTTGCCATGCTCGTCACAATCGACGACGACGACCTGCATGTCGCACATCTGGGCGGTGGCCGGATTGGTCCCATGCGCCGACTTCGGGATCAGGCAGACGTTGCGCTCGTCTTCGTCGCGGCTGGCGTGGTAGCGGGCAATCGCCACCAGGCCGGCGTATTCGCCCTGCGCCCCGGAGTTCGGCTGCAGGCAGATGGCGTCGAAGCCGGTGACGGTCTTCAGCCACTCGGTCAGGCCGGCGATCATCTCGTGGTAGCCCTGCACCTGGTCGCGCGGGGCGAACGGGTGGATGCCGCCGAATTCCGGCCAGGTGACCGGGATCATCTCGCTGGTCGCGTTCAGCTTCATCGTGCACGAGCCGAGCGAGATCATCGAGTGGTCGAGCGCCAGGTCCCTGTTCTGCAGGGACTTCAGGTAGCGCAGCATCTCGTGTTCCGTGTGGTGCGTGTTGAACACCGGGTGCCGCAGGATGGCGTCGCCGCGGAACAGGGTCGCCGGCAGGGCCGGGTCGCTGGCGGCGACCTGGGCGTCGATCGCGGCCGCGTCGAGGGTGACCTGGGCGATCAGCTTGAAGAGGACGGCGACGTCGTGGCGCGTGGTCGTTTCGTCGAACGAGATGCCGAGCACGCCGGCACCGACGCGGCGCAGGTTGTAGCCGGCGGCCAGGGCATGGTTATGGATGGTTTCGGCGCGGACGCCGAGGTCGAGATGGATGGTGTCGTAGAACTGCCGGGTCAGCACCGTTACACCGGCGCGCTTCAGCCCTTCGGCGAGGATCGCGGTCAGGCGATGGATGCGCCCGGCGATGGTGCGCAGCCCTTCGGCGCCGTGATAGACGGCGTACATGCCGGCCATGTTGGCGAGCAGCACCTGCGAGGTGCAGATGTTGGAATTGGCCTTCTCGCGGCGGATGTGCTGTTCGCGCGTTTGCAGCGTCATGCGGTAGGCGGTGTTGCCGCGCGCATCCTTGGAGACGCCGATGATGCGGCCCGGCATCGAGCGGACGAAGGCTTCGCGGGTGGCGAAGAACGCGGCGTGCGGGCCGCCGAAGCCCATCGGGATGCCGAAGCGCTGGCTGGAACCAAGGGCGATGTCGGCGCCCATGGCGCCGGGCGACTTGAGCAGGACGAGCGCCATCAGGTCGGTGGCCACGGCGACGGTTGCCCCCCTGGCCTTCAGGCCAGCGATTGCGTCGGTCAGGTCGCGGACTTCGCCGCTGTCGTTCGGATACTGGAGCAGGGCGCCGAAGAATTCCTCGTCCTTAACGGTGTCGACCGCGGCAACCTTCAGTTGGAAGCCGAAGTAGGCGGCGCGCGTCCGGACGACGTCGATGGTCTGCGGGAAGCAGGCTGCATCGACCAGGAAACGGTTGGACTTCGACTTGGACACCCGGCGCGCCATGGCCATGGCTTCGGCGGCGGCGGTGGCTTCGTCGAGCAGCGAGGCGTTGGCGATCTCCAGACCGGTCAGGTCGACGACCATCTGCTGGAAATTCATCAGCGCTTCCAGGCGGCCCTGGGCGATTTCGGCCTGGTAGGGCGTGTAGGCGGTGTACCAGCCGGGATTCTCCATGACGTTGCGCAGGACGACCGTGGGCGTCAGCGTGTCGTAATAGCCCATGCCGATGCACGACTTGTTGATCACGTTCCTGCCGGCGATGGCCTTGAGGTCGGCGAGCGCCTGGTGTTCGCGACGCGGGGCGGGCAGCGGCAGATCGGCGGGCAGGCGGATGGCGGCGGGAACGGTCTGGTCGATCAGGTCGTCGAGGCTGGCGGCGCCGATGGCGGCCAGCATGTCGGCGATTTCGGTCGCGCAGGGGCCGATGTGGCGGCCGATGAACTCGTCGTGCTGTTCCAGCGCGGAGAGCGGTTGATTGAGCGGCATGGGCGGTTCCTTGCTCAGGCGGCGTCGGCGACGGCCTGGTAGGCGGCGGCGCCGAGCATCGCGTCGAGGTCGGCGGCATTGTCGGGGGTCATCCTGAACAGCCAGGCGGCGTAGGCGTCCTGATTGACGATTTCCGGCGCGTCGGCAGCGGCCTGATTGACCTCGGTGACGGTGCCGGCGATCGGCGCGTACACATCAGCGGCGGCCTTGACCGACTCGACGACGGCAATTTCCTTCTCGGCGTCGTAATGGGCGCCGACTTCCGGCAGTTCGACGAAGACGAGGTCGCCCAGCGCTTCCTGGGCGTGGTCGGTGATGCCGACGGTGACCGAGCCGTCGGCGTTGAGCAGCATCCATTCGTGGGAGGCGGCGTACTTGAGGTTGGCGGGGACGTTGGACATGGTGGTTTCCTTGATGAAAAGTCAGTGGATCGAAAATGGCGAGTCGTCGTGCGTCAGCGTACCGGCTTCGATCGCTTTCAGATAGCCGAGAATTCGCTCGCGGGTGATGAAACGGCCGTGTGTCTTCAGGTCCTGCTCACGGACGATGGGGAAGGTGGAGAGAATGTAGTCGGCATCCGCGGTCGACAGGCCGTAGAGGTGAAAAAACAGCGCATCGAGGCGGGCCATGCGTTGAGCGCGGTCGGCGGCATTCCAGGGAAATGGCGGCCTTGCCGCGCCGTCTTCGTCGACGTAGCCGAGGTCACGGGCGAAGGGGGCGAGGTCGTGGGCGGTGTAGGAGAGCGCCAGGACTTCGTCGCGGATGAAATCGGCGATGCCTGCCCCGCCGATTTCGCCGGCAAAGGCGGCGGGGGCGATGACCGGCAGTTGTTCGAGGATGAACAGGTTTATCGTGGTGCTCTGCACTTTTTGGCGTGCGATGAAATCGAAAGCAAGGCTGTTAAGATTTGCCAGCAGCATGGCCGCCATGTGAGCATATTTGAATTCCTGCCCTGGTTCCGGCAACAACAGGGGAAGTTTATTGCCCGCAGCGGTACCGGGAACAATTGCTGCGATCATCGTTCGCGCATCGGTTGCGCGGGCAATCTCTCTAAAACCCAGCGCCCAAGACAACCGCCGATCTTCCGGGACGGTGTCGGGGTGAACCCAATATTGCGGTTCTGGCGTGAACGTCGGGTCAGCTTTCTGCACTTCGGTCAGCGTGGCACCAAATGCTGCATTGTGCAGGTTGGCCTCATTGACATTCACATTGGCAAAGCGGTGATCGTATTGGTGGATCATACGACCAACGAATAGCGGAACTACTCCTGCCCCAGTTTTTTCGACCTCTGCACGTTTCAGGAACAAATGCGAGTCATTGGTCATGTGGAACATCGTGGTGTAACGCAGCGGCCAGATGCGCTGTTCGCCGCCGCCGGAACGATTCACCAGCACCGGGTGGCGGCGGTAGATCTGCATCGTCAGTTCGGCATCGCGCGGCGTGCGGAAGATCGGCGCGGCGCCGGTGTTGGGGTTGACGCGCTGGAAGTCCTCGCCGGTCAGTTGCAATACCCGCTCGGGGTCGGCGAGGTCGGCGCCATCGTGCAGGTAGAAGGCGCAGCGAACCTGCGGAAAACGCCAGTTTGCGCCGCCGAAGACGAGCGCGCAGAACTTGAAGCTGGCGTGGATGTCCGGGAAAAAGACCTTCTTGTTCTCGAAGTCGTACAGCGCTGCCAGCCGCGCCGCCCTTGTTTCGTCCGGCGTCGTCAGGGTGCGGAAGAAGGCCGAGGCGCCCTTGTCGGCGGCGATGCCCGAGGGGCAGAGCAGACCGACGATGCCGCCAGGCGCGACCAGCGCCGCGGCGCGCTCGACGAAGAGGCCGTAGAGGTTGGTGTCGCCGCCGGAGAGCAGCGGGTAGTCGCCGCACTCGCGCAGCACGCGGGCGCCAGATTCGGCGGCGTCCTGCGCGGCGAGGTAGTCCTGGTGCAGGCGGGTCTTCTTTCTGGCCTCTTTCTCGATCAGCGCCTTGCGGTCGGCGGCGCGCGCCTGCAGGGCGATTTCCGGTTTGCGTTCGGCAAACCACTCGACTTGCTGCAACTTGATGCGGTCCCACGGCGGGTTGCCGATGAGGGCATCGAAGCCGCCCTGACCGTTGTGCCAGACGGTGGCGAACGCGGTCTGCCAGTGAAAGAAGCGTTCGCGGCGGGCGAGGGTGAAAATGCGGGTCAAAATGGCGTTGACCGCAAGCGCCGTTGCGTCGGTGTCTTCCAGGGCGTCCCCGTCGTCATCGCCGGCTTCGTTGCAGCCAATCCAGGCGCTTTCAGCAACCAGGCTCAGGTTGTAGCGGCCGGAGAACAGTTCGGCCAGGGCGGTCCTGACGGATTCGTCCTTGAGGTTGGCGGGCTTGAGATGGGGCCAGCCGGGAACGATCCAGCGGAGCGCGCGCCAGAAGTCGAGCAGGGCATTGATGGGACGCAGACAGCGTTGTGCTTCGTCGGCCAGACGCTTTGATTGATGCGCCTCGGCGATGCTGGTATCGGTCAGTTCGGCGACCGATTCAAGGCTTTGCGCGGCCATGCCGAGGCGGGTCATTTCGCCTTCCTGGAACAATGTGCCGAGCTGGGCCAGGCCGGCGCGAACCGTCGCGACGGTCTCGCCATGCAGGGAATCGCCGCATTGCAGGTGGTGATCGAGGAAGGAGAGCGGGGCACCGACCGTGAAGGTGTGCAGCCAGAGGCCAACCTTGGCCAGTTCGACCGCCATCGGGTTCTTGTCGACGCCGAAGACGACGCGCTTCAATATCATGCGCCGGATGATGTGGCGGTCGTCGAGCTGACGACGGTCGATTGCCCAGCCGTGTTCGTCGGCGGCCTTGAGGATGCGCCGGCGAATGTCGGCGATGCGGCTGACGATGGGCGATGACCACGGGCGCCCTTGCTCTTCGAGGTGCGCGGCGAAGGCACAGGCATTGACCGCGTTGGCCGCGCCCTGGGCGGCTTCGAGCGCGCGGTCGGCCAGCCAGTCGACCAAGGCCACGAGAAAATGGCCGCTGCCCATCGCCGGGTCGCAGATCTTGAGCGAGAGGAACCGGCTGGCCGGGTCGCTGGCGTCGAGGCGGTCCCATTCGTAGGGTTTGAGTTCGGTTTTTTTGCGGTACTTGCCGAGCAGGGTGTCGAAAGCGGCCTGCCTTTCGGTCAACAGACGGCCGACTGCTTCGTCAAGAATCAGGCGCACCAGCGCATCGTGCGTGTAATAACTGCCGCTGCCTTTACGGGCAAAGCTGGCCTTGTTCACCTTCAGCCGGCCGTCTTCCTGTTCCAGACGATATTCGAGGAGGCGCTCATAAACGCCACCCAAATGGACGACCGACAGGTCGCGGTAGTTGATGTGCGCCTTGAGCAGGTCTTCGGTGCGCCGGGAAAGGGCGTCGATCACTGGCGCCAGCAAAGCATCCGGTACCTTGGCGCGGGCGAGGATGGCGGAGCGTCCGCGTTCAAAAAGGCCACCGTTATAGGCGGGCATGCCGAGCGTGTCGTCGCCTTCGGCTATCAGCGTGAACAGGTTGTCGAGTTGGCCCCAGTAATTGTGCATGCGTCGGGCCAGGGTCTTGCCCTTGTCAATCGCTTCGGCGATCTGCTCGCGCAGTCTGGTCAGGGAGTAATCGGCGTAGCGCGGGTCGTTGACCGGGAGCAGTCGCCGGTCTTCGGCGTAGAACAGGAAGAGCAGGCGGTAAAGCAGGACCAGCGCGGCTTCCCGCAATTCTTCCAGATAGGCCGTCGTGTATTGGCCCTTGCGGTCTTTCGTGGCCTGCCGGTCGTCGGCGGCGATGGCCTCGCAGAGCGCCGGGAAGATTTCCTTGAAAACGCGTTGACCAAGGAGTTCGGAGACGGTTTCCTCGTAACGCCGGGCTTCGGCCAGCGCAATGGTATGGAAGGTACGGCGCTCACTGTCCCAGGACTGCGGCAGGAAAGCGCTACGCCCGAAAAGCACAAGAAAGAGTTTGAGGCCGTGCCGTGCCTCGAAATCGTCAAACTCTGCCTGGATGCCCCCGACATCGAGCAAAGTTGCGAGATTGATCTCGAAGAAATCTTCGGCGCGCGAGCGGGCATCCTGCCAGTAAAGCCGCCATGCCGCACCATTGGTCAGGATGCCCCACTTGACCGCCCGATCGCTCATGACGTCGGCGCGCGACAGGTAGCGCAGCATTTGCGAGGAAGGCGCGCCGAAATCGAAGCGCTTGCGGGTCTTCGTTCCGGCGCTTTCTTCGCGCCGGTCAAGCGGGCGCAGCCAGCGCTTGGCTTCGAGCAGGGCGATGCCGTACCGGGCGCGCTGGTCATCGGTGACCGCCAGGGCGCGAATTTTCGCCTCGGCGTTCGGCATCAGCAGGAAATCCGGCACATCGTCCCTCCCGACTTGAGAGAGATTGACTTGCGAAATCCAGGCGTCGCGCCAGCCCAACAAATCGATGATGGGCTCGACCAGTTCGTCCTCGGTCTGGGCTTCGTTCAGCGCGCTGGCGGCCGAAAATCGGGAAAAATGGCTGCGCAGTTCGGCGATGAAGGCGTCGAGTTCTGTCTCGGTCAGGGACTGCCAAGCCCGGGTTTCGGAAATGCCGCGGAGCAGGAAATCGGACGAGAAGAGCAAGCCTTGCATGACCTAGTCGGCAAATGGGTTCAGCAAGCCAATCCCGCAGCCGTCGAAATCGCGGACGTTGCGGGTAACGAGGGTAAGGTTGTGTGCCTGGGCGGTGGCGGCAATGAGCATGTCGGCCTGGGAGCGTGTGATGCCGCGCAGGGACAGATCACCGCGCATCTGGCCGGCGCGGCAGGCAATTTCCAGCGTCATCGGCAGCACCGAGCAACGAGTGTTCAGCAGCAAATCGGTCTGGGTCTGGTAGCCGGTCCGGATGGCCGGCGGCAAGGCGGCGCAACTCGGCGAATGCCTCGCCCAGCGTTTGTGGTTTGGCTTGAGAGGTTTTCCAGGTGCGATATTCGGCCATTTCAGTTGCGGTAATCACCGCCGCAACCGGTGTATTGCGGCTGCAGATGATTTGCGGTTCGGTGCTCGCCTGTTTGACGACTTCCGAGAAGTGCCGCTTGGCTTGGGCGATATTCCAGTTCATGGAAAACTCCAACAATGTCCATAACAACTATGAATTGTAGACATTTCGGCTGCCTTACGAAGTCAAGTCACGGCCTTGCCGTTGCGGACGAATACAGGTTTGACGACCCTGGCCTTGAGCAGCTTGCCGCGGATATCGACTTCGACTTCATCGCCGATGGTGACGCCCAGCGGCAGGCGGGCGAGGGCGATGGACTGCTGTAATGTTGGTGAGAATGTACCTGAGGTAATTTCTCCATTACCTTGTTTTGTAATGACTGTCTGGTGGCCGCGCAGCACGCCTTTGTCTAGCAGGATCAGCCCGAGGAACTGCTTTTGCTGGCCTGCTGCGGTCAACGCCGATTTTCCGACGAAATCGCGGTCGTCGTGCAGGGCGACGGTCCAGCCCAGTCCGGCGTCGAGCGGTGATACGGTCTCGTCCATGTCCTGGCCGTAGAGGTTCATGCCGGCTTCGAGGCGCAGGGTGTCGCGGGCGCCGAGGCCGCAGGGGGCGACGCCGGCATCTTTGAGCTTCTGCCAGATTACTTGAGCTTCCGTCGCTGGAAGCATGATTTCAAAGCCATCTTCTCCGGTGTATCCCGTGCTGGCGATGAAGTACCGGTCGACTTCGGCGGCGAAGAACGGTTTCAGTCGCTCGGTCGCGGCCCTGACCTGCGGCAGCGCCTGCCAGACCTTCGCACGCGCGTTCGGTCCCTGCACGGCGATGATGGCGAGCGCATTGTCGCCGTCGCGGCGCGGCGAGATGGTCACATCCATCTTCCAGTCGGCGGCCCTGGCCCGCATCCACGCCAGGTCCTTCTCGGCGGTGCCGGCGTTGACGACGATGCGGAAGTGCGTTTCGCTCAGGAAGTAGATGATCAGGTCGTCGATGACGCCGCCGGCGTCATTGAGCATGGCCGAGTAGAGCGCCTTGCCGGAAATCGTCAGCTTGGCGACATCGTTGGTGACGAGACGGGAGAGGAAGGCGCGGCAGTCGGGACCGACGACATCGGCCGGGCACATGTGCGAGACATCGAACATGCCGCAGTCCCTGCGCACGGCATGGTGCTCCTCGATCTGCGAGCCGTAATTGACGGGCATGTCCCAGCCACCGAAATCGACCATCCGGGCGCCGAGCGCGCGGTGGGCGGCATTGAGCACTGTTTTCCTCAGCATATCAATCCTTTGCGTACGTTAGTTAACGTCGATTCTGGAAACGAAAAAGGGGGTGAAACGAAAGAACGGTTTCTTGCGCTTCACCCCTCTGTCCTCGATACCTGAGAGATTTGCCCCATCGGTGGATGTCGACCGCGTCCCGAAGAAGGTGCCCTCGGGGTGCCACAGTCGCCATCGCTCTCCAGAGTTTCGGGTTTGACCCCGGTTCCGCGGTTCTTTTGCCTGAGCGTTTTCGGGTGGAATTGCGCCTTCGGCGGCAGAACGGATCCGCACTCTCCCACGGAATGGGGAGCACTATAGCCCGATGCCCGATGCGTGGCAACCTGTGCGCCGCGCAAGCGAATCCGGGGCAATGGTCGGCTTCATGTTAAACTTTTCGATTGTTTTTTTGCCTGTTGCCCGTGACCCCAGCAAACTTCGACTTCCATTGCCATTCTGCCGTGTCCGACGGCCTGCTGCCGCCACACGAGGTGGCGCGCCGGGCGGCGGCGAACGCGGTCGACCTCTGGGCATTGACCGATCACGACGATCTGGGCGGTCTGGCGAGCGCCCGTGAGGCGGCCGAGGAGGCAGGGATGGGGTTTGTCCCGGGCGTCGAGATATCGATCGAGTGGCGAGGCGTGCCGATCCATGTCGTCGGCCTCGGTTTCGATCCGGCTGATCCCGGTCTGGGCGGCGGGCTCGATGAGCTGCGCGGTGGCCGCATCGAGCGCGCCAGGCGGATGGGCGATGCCCTGGCGGCCATCGGCATTCCAGGCGTTTATGAAGGGGCGTTGTGTTTCGTGACCAATCCGAGCCTGATTTCTCGCGCCCATTTCGCCCGTTATCTGGTTTCGATCGGCATGGCGCGCGACATGGCCGGCGTCTTCCAGCATTACCTGACTCCGGGCAAGCCGGGCTATGTCGACCATCGCTGGGCGACGCTGCAGGAAGCGATTGGCTGGATCGTTGGCGCCGGCGGCGTGGCGGTGGTGGCGCATCCCGGGCGCTACAAGATGTCCGGCAGCGAGATGCGGAAATTCCTCGACGATTTCAAGGACCTTGGCGGGCTCGGGCTCGAGGTCACCTGCGGCAGCCATTCGCCCGACCAGGTGATGCATTTCGCCAGGCTGGCCCGGCACTACGCCTTTCACGCCTCGCGCGGCTCGGATTTTCACGGGCCGGAGGAGAGCTATGTCGATCTCGGCAGGTTGCCGCAACTGCCGGAAGACCTCAAGCCGGTCTGGCGCCTGGTGACCTGAGACATGGCCCGCATCGTCAATATTCATCCGGAGTCCCCGCAGCATCGCCTGCTGGCGCAGGCGGCGGAGTTCATCCGCGATGGCGGCGTCGTCGCGCTGCCGACCGATTCGTGCTACGCGCTGGGCTGTCAGCTCGGCGACAAGGAGGCGATGGACCGCATCCGCCTGATCCGCCAGATCGGCGAGCGCCATCACCTGACGCTGATGGTGCGCGACCTGTCGGAAATCGCCCATTTCGCCCGCGTCGACAATGCCCAGTACCGCCTGCTCAAGGCGACGACGCCAGGGAGCTACACCTTCATCCTCGAAGGAACCAAGGAACTGCCGCGGCGGGTCATGCATCCGAAGCGCAAGACGATCGGGCTGCGGGTTCCCGATCATCGGGTCGCGCTGGCCATGCTGCAGGAGTTGAATGAACCGCTGCTGACGACGACCTTGCAGCTGCCGGGCGACGAGGCGCCGCTGACCGAGGCCTGGGAGATCCAGGATCGCCTCGGCGAGCAGATCGAACTGATTCTCGAATCCGGCCATTGCGGCACCGAGCCGACGACCGTCATCGACCTGACCGGCCGGGCACCCGAACTGATCCGCGCCGGCCCCGGTCCGCTGGCGCCGTTCGGGCTGGACTGACATGGACATCAACGCGCTGATCCAGACCATCGCCATCTCGGCGCTGCCGGTAATCTTCGCCATCACGCTGCACGAGGCGGCGCACGGTTACGCCGCGCGCCACTTCGGCGACCCGACCGCCTGGCAGATGGGGCGCATCAGCCTCAACCCGTTGCGCCATATCGACCCGGTCGGAACCATCCTGATTCCCGCGGCCATCCTGCTCTTTTCCGGCGGCACCTTCCTGTTCGGCTACGCCAAGCCGGTGCCAGTCGATTTCAGCCGGCTGCGCAACCCGAAGCAGGACATGTTCTGGGTCGCCGCCGCCGGCCCCGGCGCCAACCTGTTCATGGCCTGCTGCTGGGCTTTGCTGCTCAGGCTGGCCTGGCTGATGCCGGGCAACGTGTTCACGCTGCCGCTCTCCGAGATGAGCAAGGTCGGCATCATCGTCAATTGCGTGCTGATGGTGCTCAACCTCCTGCCGCTGCCGCCGCTCGACGGCGGGCGCATCGCCGTCAGCCTGCTGCCGCACGGACTGGCCTGGAAATTCGCGAAGCTCGAGCGCTGGGGCTTTCCGATCCTGCTGCTGCTCCTGTTCACCGGTATCCTCGGCGCGGTCATGAATCCCCTGGTGATACTGGCTGCGCGGGCCATCGAATCGATTTTTGGGCTTTACTGATCACAACCATGTACGCAGAACGTGTCCTTTCCGGCATGCGCCCCACCGGGTCGCTGCACCTCGGCCATTACCACGGGGTCCTCAAGAACTGGGTCCGGCTCCAGCACGAATACCCCTGCCTCTTCTTCGTCGCCGACTGGCACGCGCTGACCACCCATTACGACGATCCACAAGGCATCGAGCAGGCGACCTGGGAGATGGTCATCGACTGGCTGGCGGCCGGGGTCGACCCCGGCCAGGCCACCCTGTTCATCCAGTCGAAGGTGCCGGAGCACGCGGAACTGCACCTGCTGCTGTCGATGATGACGCCGCTCGGCTGGCTGGAACGGGTGCCGACCTACAAGGACCAGCAGGAAAAACTGGAAAACAAGGATCTGTCCACCTACGGTTTCCTCGGCTACCCGCTGCTGCAGGCGGCCGACATCCTGATCTACCGCGCCGACAAGGTGCCGGTGGGCGAGGACCAGGTGCCGCACATCGAGTTTTCCCGCGAAATTGCCCGCCGCTTCAACCACCTGTACGGACGCGAGCCCGGCTTCGCGGACAAGGCGCGCGAGGCGGTCAAGAAACTGGGCGGCAAGAAGGCACGGTTGTACGAGGAACTGCGGGTCCGCTTCCAGCAGGAGGGCGACCGCGCCGCCATCGAGCAGGCCAGAGCCATCCTCGATGAAGTCCAGCACCTGTCGCTGGGCGACCGCGAGCGGCTGTTCGGCTTTCTGGAAGGCACCGGCAAGATGATCCTCGCCGAGCCCGGGGCGCTGCTGACCGAGGCTTCCAGGATGCCGGGTCTGGACGGGCAGAAGATGTCCAAGTCCTACAGCAACACGATCACGCTGCGTGAATCCGGGGACTCGGTCACGAAGAAGGTGCGCAGCATGCCGACCGATCCCGCCCGGGTGCGCCGCAGCGACCCCGGCGAGCCGGCCAGATGTCCGGTCTGGCATCTGCACCAGGTCTATTCAGCTGCGGAGTGCAAGGAATGGGTGCAGCAGGGGTGCCGCAGCGCCGGTATCGGCTGCATCGACTGCAAACAACCGGTAATCGACGCCATCCTGCGCGAGCAGGCGCCGATGCGGGAGCGGGCGCAGGTCTATCTGGACGACCCGACGCTGGTCCGCAACATCATCGCCGACGGCTGCGAAAAGGCGCGCGAACTCGCCCGCGAGACGATGCGCGACGTGCGCGAGTCGATGGGCCTGGAGTATCACT
>ERZ761603.2359-NODE-2359-length-13082-cov-6.151915_pt1 | contig 13082 bp, 12 predicted proteins | sample MGYA00511879_ERZ761603 | MGnify/ENA primary metagenome ERZ761603 (study PRJEB28899, sample SAMN02850040) | bioreactor sludge metagenome | biome: EBPR Sludge; feature: EBPR Bioreactor; material: flocular biomat | place: Australia: Thorneside Wastwater Treatment... | reverse complement strand
TCAACACGCCGTGGCCGAGGTTGAAAATATAACCGGGACGATGTCCCGCCTGGTCCAGCAAGGATTTGGCGCGTCGCAGCATCAGTTCACGCGGGCCAAGCAGCAGGACCGGATCGAGATTGCCCTGCACCGCCACGCCCGAACCGAGCCGGTTCCAGGCCTCCAGCAGGTCGATGCGCCAATCGATGCCAATCACCGAACCGCCGGCCTCGCGCAACTCCGCCAGCAAGCCGGATGCCCCGGTGGCGAAATGAATCGCCGGCACCTCGGGAAACTTCACGGCCAGCGTGTCGAACACGAAACGGGAATACGGCAGGACATAGTCGCGGTAATCGGCCGGACTAAGCAGCCCGGCCCAACTGTCGAACAACTGCACGGCCTGCGCCCCGGCCTCGATCTGGCGCACCAGGTAATCGGCGGCGGCGGCGGCCAGGCGCGGCATCATGGCATGCCACGCCGCCGGCTCGCGGTACATGAACTGGCGGGCCTTGTCGAAATCGCGCGAGGAGTGGCCTTCCACGGCGTAACAGGCGAGCGTAAACGGCGCACCGCAGAATCCGATCAGCGGCGTCTTCCCGTCGAGCTCGCGCCGCACGAGGCGAATGGCGTCGATGGTAAACGCGGTGGCCGAGGCGTCCGCCACCGTCGGCCAGGCGGCGACATCGGCCGGCGTAACCGGCTTGTCGAATACCGGCCCCTTGCCGCTGACAAACGACAGTTTCAGGCCGAACCCTTCGAGGATCGGCAGGATGTCGGAAAAAATAATGGCGGCATCGACGCCGAACGCGCGCACCGGCTGCAAGGTGACCTCGGCGGCCATGGCCGGATCGCGCATCATGTCGAGCAATCCATGCCGTTCCCGGAGCGCCCGGTATTCCGGCATGTAACGCCCGGCCTGACGCATCAGCCACACCGGAACACGGTCCACCGGCTCGCGACGGCAGGCGCGCAGGAAACGGTCGTTCACGTCGCCACCTGCTGCCAAGCCGCCTTGCCGATGAAAAACGGTCCGAGGCTTTCCAGGAACTCCGAGGTCTGGCGGGTCTTGCGCATGGCTTGCACCATCGCCGACAGCGGGAACAATTCCTTGCCGATCAGGCCGATCACGAAATCGTTGTCGTTCTTGTCCAGCCCGCGGCAGTCGAGGCGAATGTCGTAACCGAGGTCGCCCGCGCTGAACAGCGCGCCGAGCTGGCCATGCTCGCCGAGAATCGCTTTCTGCTCCTCGGCCGGCAACCGCTCGAACGCCCCGGCGCGACGCAACGGATACCACACCGCCCACGGCCACTCGGGATTGGTGAGCCGCTGGACCGGCCGGTTGACCAGCACATGATCGAGGTCCGCCTCGTAACCGATCGAATAGGACCGGCCGAACATCGTGTATTCCGGTTTCGGCATCAGGTCGGCGAAGGCGCTCCCGCCCAGCGCGTCGCGCCAGGGGCCGAGGAAAAAGTCCGGGGTTTCGCTGGCGGTGGCGAGGCCGATGCCGAGCGGATCGTTCAGATCGCGGTACACCGCGACCGGGGCCTTCACGCCGCGCACCGCCTCGATGACCGGGGCGAGGTCGTGGCATTCACCGAACGCCAGCACCTGCATGTAGAGGCGGCGGTCGGAGCGGATGACCTGGCCGCGCACATCGCGGCCCTTTTCGCTAAGGTCGGGCAGTCCGGTGGCCGGATCGACGGGCACACTCATGGGGCAAGTTCCTCGAAGGCGGCATCCCACGCCGCGATGGTTTTCTCGATCTGTTCATCCGTGTGAGCCACGGAAAGGAAACTGACTTCAAACGGCGACGGCGGCATGTACACGCCACGGCCAAGCAACGTGTGGAAGGCCCGCACATAACGATCCTTGTCGGTCCGCATCACGTCGTCGAAATCCAGCACCGAATGGTCGGCGAAAAACACCGAGAAGATGCTGCCCAGGGTCGGGATGGTCACCGGTATGCCGCGCCGGTTGGCGGAAATGCCGAGAGCGGCGACCAGGGTGGCGGTCTTGCGCTCCAGTTCGGCATAGGGCGCATGCTCTTTCAGCCAGCGCAAGGTGGCGAGGCCGCCGGCCACCGAGACCGGGTTGCCGCTCAACGTGCCGGCCTGGTACACATCGCCAAGCGGGGCCAGCCGCTCCATGATGTCGGCCCGCCCGCCCAACGCCCCCACCGGCATGCCCCCGCCGATGATCTTGCCGAGGCAGGTCAGGTCGGGCTTGACGCCGCATACATCCTGGTAGCCGCCGAAGGTGAAGCGGAACCCGTTGATCACCTCGTCGAAAATAAGCAACGCCCCGGCCCGGGTGCAGCGTTCGCGCAGCCCCTCGAGAAATCCGTCGGCCGGCTTGATCAGTCCGACATTCGCGGCCACCGGTTCGACCACGATCGCGGCGAGGTCGCCGGCATGGTCGCGCAGGAGGGCATCGACATCCTCGAGGTGGTTGTAGCGGGCGACCAGGGTGTTGGCGGCGCAACCGGTGGGCACGCCGGCCGACGAGGCCGAGGCGATACCGGCGACGCCGCTACCGGCCTTGACCAGCATGCAATCGGCATGGCCGTGATAGCAACCGCTGAATTTCAACACCTTCTCGCGCCCGGTAAAACCGCGGGCCAGCCGGATCACGGTCATGCAGGCCTCGGTGCCCGAGCTGACCAGGCGCACGCGTTCCATCGACGGGATCGCCTCGCGGATCAGTTCCGCCATGTCGATTTCCGCCTCGGTGGTCACCGCGTAACTCGCCCCGCGCATGACCGCCTGTTGAACCGCCTCGACCATCGCCGGATGGGCATGACCGAGGATCAGCGGCCCGAACGACATGCAGTAGTCGATAAGGCGGCGCCCGTCGGTGGTCTCCAATTCGGCCCCGCGGGCGCTTCGGGCGTAGATCGGATGCCCGCCCACCGAGCGGAAAGCCCGCACCGGACTGTTCACGCCGCCCGGCATGGCCTGTTCGGCGCGTCGTTGTAAGGATGTTTTCATAAATATAAAGCGGCGGGAAAATACACGATGAACGGGTCAGGCGCGAATGAAAAGTATGCGGGCCACCAGGAGGCCCAATGCCACCATCAACAAGCCGCCGGCGTTATGGGCCACCATGTTGAGTATCAGCACCGCCGTATCGCCACTCCGGGCCGCCTGCATCGTCTCCAGACCGTAGGTGGAGAAGGTCGTAAGGCCGCCGAGAAAGCCGACCATCCAGAACAGGCGCGCGGCCCCCGACAAGACCCCCGCCCGTTCGCCCGCCCCGAGCAGGAGCCCGATGGCCAGACATCCCGCGAGATTAACCAGCAAGGTGCCCCACGGAAAGGCCGTGCCCCACCAGCGCGCGGCCAGCACGGTGGTCGCGTACCGCGTCACCGCCCCCAGCCCGCCGCCGATCAATACCCAGATGACATTCATGAAGCGGCCATCCTAGGCCCCGCCGAATTGCAGCGTCAAGTTCCTTGCCGGTTGATTTGGACAGTTCACCCTCGGTTTGATAGCGTGAACCTCGCTACAAGGAAGGATGCACCGCGATGAATACAACCGCCAACAAACCCTGGCAGACCCGCAGCACCGGAGGCGGCATCCCGGCGTTCGCCAAGATGTCGCTGGCCACCCTGCTGATCATGACCGGCTTGATCGTGCTGCCGGTATTCGTCTGGTTCTTCTGCCGCATCGAACCCGGAGCCGGCGAAATCGCCGTGCTCATCCGCAAAACCGGCGCGGAACTGCCCGATGGCCAGATCGTGGCCCTGACCCCCGACCAGAAGGGCATTCAACTGGACGTGCTGTCCGAAGGCCGCTATTTCAAGAACCCCTACACCTGGGGCTGGGAACTGCACCGCATGACGGACATCCCGGCCGGCCAGCTCGGCGTGGTGACCCGCCTGTTCGGCACCGACCTCCCGCCCGGCCGGATCATGGCCGACGAAAACACCAAGGGCATCCAAGCCGACATCCTGCGGCCGGGGAAATACCGGCTGAATCCCTACGCGTATCTCGTGGAAATCTATGACGCCATCACCATCCGCCCCGGCCACGTCGGCGTGATGGTGTCGTTGATCGGCGGCGACGTGCTGCAAGGCGACTTGCCGGTGGAAGCCCGCAACACGATGCTGGTCGCCGATGACATCAAGGGCGTGCAGGCGAAGGTGATCGATCCCGGCACCTACTACCTGAACCCGTACATGGTGGACGTGGTGGAAGTGAACCTGCAGAGCCAGCGTTACGGCATGAGCGGCGACGACTCGATCAGCTTCCTGACCCTCGACGGCTTCAATGTCACGGTCGAGGGCACCATCGAGTACGCGCTGCAACGCGAGTTCGCGGCGCTGCTGACCCACCGCGTGGGCGACATGGAGGACATCATCAAGAAGATCATCCTGCCCCGCGCCCGCGGCTTCAGCCGCATCGAAGGCAGCAAGCATCCCGCCATCAACTTCATCGTCGGCGAAACCCGCCAGGGCTTCCAGCGCGACCTGGAAACCCACCTGCGGGAAAAGTGCAACCCGTGGGGCGTGGATATCAAGTCGGTGCTGGTGCGCAAGATCATCGTGCCGGACGAAATCGCCAGCATCAGCCGCGACCGGGAAATCGCCGTGCAGAACGCCCTCAAATTCGAGCAGCAGATCGCGCAGGCGAAATCGCAGGCCGAACTGGTGCGCCAGGAAATGCTGGCCATCCAGAACAAGGAGAAGGTCCAGTCCGACACCGAACGTATCCGCGCGGTGATCAATGCCGAACAGGACCAGTCGGTGCGGGTGATCGCCGCCGAAAAGGAACGCGAAGTGGCGCGGCTGGAGGAGCAGGCGGCGTCGCTGCAGGCGGAGGCCGTGCTGAAGACGGCGGAAGGCGAACGCGATGCCGTGAAGGCGCGCAACCAGGCCGAGGCCTCCGTGCTCGGCGACCAGGTCAAGGCGTTCCAGTCCGGCATGACCCTCGCCCGTTACCGTTTTTACCAGCAGGTGAGCCCGCGCATCCAGTCGGTGCTCAGCAGCGACCAGGAAGGCGGCATCGGCTCGCTCTTCGAGTCGTTCCTGCCGGTGAAGGAAGGAGGCGCCCGATGAAATACCTGAAGCCGATCGCAAGCTTGCTGGCCCTGGTCCTGGTGGCATGGGGCGTCTGGCAATGGTTTTTCTGCCGCTTCTACGTTGATCCGAACGAAATGGCGGTGATCATCGCGAAGACCGGCGAGGTTCTGCCTCCCGGCCAAATCCTGGCTGATGAGGGCCAGAAAGGCGTGCAGGCCCGCGTGCTCGGCGAAGGCCGCCACTTCCGCGACCCCATCCGCTTCGAACGCCAGATCATGCCGGTGACCATCATCCCGCCCGGCAAGGTGGGCATCATCACGTCCAAAGTCGGCGAGGAGTTGCCGACCGGCGAGTTCCTGGCCGACGAACACCAGAAAGGCATCTGGCGCCGCGTGCTCGGCCCCGGCAAGTACCGGCTGAACCCGTTCGGCTACCACGTGGAAATCGTCGATGCCATCAGCATCCCCATCGGCTATGCCGGCGTGGTGACGTCGCTCTCCGGCGAACAGGCCGAACCCGGCGAATTCGCCGGCGACCGCCAGAAAGGCGTGCGCCGCGACATCCTTCAACCGGGGCTCTATTTCGTGAACCCCAAGGAGTACAAGGTGGATGTGTTGGAAATCGGCGTGAACCAGGTCTCGCTGCTCGGCAAGGACGGCGGCGAGGTGATCACCAAGACCGCCATGGCCCCGCAAAGCCGCGCCATGGAGCGCCTGCAAAGCAACGTGCTGGAACAGCAGCGCCAGAACCGGCTCGATTACATCGCCGAAGCCGCGCAATCCGTGATGCGCATGCCGAGCGAAAAAACCGCCGCGCGCGACATGGCGATGCCCGGCGCGAAACCTCGTTCCGTGCAACTGGCGGGCGAGGCCATGCCGACCCTCGGGCTCGCGCAATTCGTGGAGTTCCCCTCGCGCGATGGTTTCGAAATCAGCCTGGACATGACGGTGGAATTCGAACTGCCGCCCGATGCCATCGCCTCGATCTTCAACAGCTACGGCGACCTGCCGGCGGTGGTGGACAAGATCATCATGCCGCAGATCACCTCGATCTCCCGCAACAAAGGCTCCGAATACCGGGCCAAAGACTTCATCGTCGGCGAGGGCCGCGAAATCTTCCAGACCGAGTTGACCCGTTCACTCGCCGCCACCCTGAAGACCAAGAATATCCTCGTGCACAATGCCCTGATCCGCCATGTCGGCGTGCCGATGCAGATCCTGGATCCGATCCAACAGGCCAGCATCGCCATCGAACAGGACCTGACCAACAAGGAAAAGCAGAACACCGCGAAGAAACAGGCCGAACTGAACACCGAGCTGACCCTGATCGAGCAGCGGCGCGAACAGGTCGCCCAGGAAACCAGCAAGCTCAAGGCCGAAATCAACGCCGACCAGCACAAACAGGTGGCGGAAATCCAAGCCGAGACGATGAAAAAAGTCGCGGACATCGCCCGCGAAACCGCCGCCATCCGGGCCAACCGCGTGCGCACTCTGGCCCAGGCCGAGGCAACCGCCACGAAAATGGTCGAAGGCGAAAAAGCCAACGGCCTGCTCCTGAAAGCCCAGGCGTTCGGCGACCCCCAGGCCTTTTCCCTCTGGGAATTCGCTCTGAACCTGAATCCCGCCATCACCTTCAATGTGCTGCACACCGGCCCCGGCACCTTGTGGACCGACCTGCAAAAGGCGCGGTTGAGCGATGTCGGCGGCGCGGAAGCGATCGGCGCCAAGCCGTAGGATGACGATGCTGGCGGATACCGGACTCATTCTCGGCGGCTTCCTGTTGCTCTTTTTCGGCGCCGACCGCCTGATCCACGGCAGTGTCCGGTTGTCGTTGCGCCTCGGCATCACCCCGCTGGTGATCGGCCTGACCGTTGTTGCGTTCGGCACCAGCACGCCGGAACTGTTCGTCAGCCTGCGCGCGAACCTGGGTGGCAACGGCGATATCGCGCTCGGCAATATCATCGGCTCGAACATCTTCAACATCGCGGTGATCCTCGGCTTGGCCGGGCTGATCCACCCCATCACGATCGCGTCGCAACTGATCCGCCAGGACATACCGGTTATGATCGCCGCCACCATCCTGTTCGTGGTCGTGAGCATGGGTCTGGTGATCGAGCGCCCGGAAGGCGCGGTGCTGTTCGCCTTGCTGCTGGTTTACATCGCGATCACCGTGCGGGTGGCGAAAGAGGATTGCGAACCGGAATTGACCGACGAGATCACCCACCATTTGCCGGCCCGGAACGGCCGCGTCGCCGGCGATATCGGGTGGATCGTGGCCGGCATCGCCCTGCTGGTGGCAGGGTCCAACCTGCTCATCGAGGGCGCCGTGTCACTGGCCCAGGCCGCCGGCGTAAGCGAGGCCGTCATCGGCTTGACCCTGATCGCCGCCGGCACCGGACTGCCGGAGCTGGCTACCTCCATCATGGCCGCGCTGAAAAAGGAATCCGACCTCGCCGTCGGCAATATCGTCGGCTCCAACATCTTCAACCTGCTCTGCATCGGGGGCGTGTCTTCCCTCGTGCGCCCGTTGCGTTTCCCGGCGATCGAGGCGATCGATTTATACGTGATGCTCGGGCTCGCCGTGGCGCTGCTGCCCTTGTGTTGGACCCGCATGCGCATTGGCCGCCGCGAAAGCGCGCTGCTGTTGGCTTCCTACGGATTTTATCTTTATTACATCTGGCCGACCATGTCCTGACCCGGTCATCAGGGCGCCGCTTCATTCCGATCGAGCCATTCCCGAAGCGTCTCTTCCCGTTGCTCCACCGGCGCCTCCATTTGCCGGGCAACCTCGTCTACATAACCGCGGATGCGGCGCTGCTGTTCGAGATAGGCCGACCAGGAGCGATCAGCTTCCGTCCACATCGCGAGCAGGGCGCTTTCGCGGGGCGGCCGCGGCTTTTTTTTCCCGGGTTCCATGACATACGAAGACGCCAGTGCGTCGAACAAGCGCAGGTAACCTTCCAGATGCCGCATGATATCGCGCGGGAATCCGACGGTGGCTTCGCGCAATCGGCTGTTCACCAGGCGCGCCACATCGACCGCCCACGGCTCGGTCCGATGCCGGATCAGCAGCGGTACCGGCACCTGCTCCGTCTCCAAACCGGGATGCACGAGACCGAGATCGACGCGGCGCATCTCCACGATCCGCGCCACCGCTTCGATATCCGGCGCGTCCCGCCCGGGCACGAATCGTTTCTGCTGACGCGCCATCCAGATGTCCCACTTCTGGTTCAATTCCCGCTCGTCATTCGCGCCCACCGCGCTGTACATCACCAGATCGCCCTTCGACCGGTACCGCGGCGCCATGACCACATCCAGCAAAGCCGCCGCCGTCAACGTGTCGGTCAGCCACTCGACCACCAGCCCCGCCTGCATTTTTTCCGGCCAGCGCCCGGATGGCATCCGCGATTGCCGCAGGATGCTCGCGGCCGACACCACATCGCCCTCCCGCTCCGCCGCCATCACTGCCCGGTAATTGCGGTGACGCAGATCGACGGTCAATTGCTGGGCCACCCCGACCGCCAGCCAGTCGGGCGGGAAGGCGGGCGTCCACGCCGCCAGCTCGGAGGCCCGGCGCGGCGCGCACGCCCGGCTTAGCCACAACGAACAGATCGCCTCCATCAGTTCTTCGGAATCGACGGCATCCGGCCGCCACAAGGTAATTTCCTGGCGCAATAGACCGTCACGCGATACATCCTGCGCCTTCAACACCCGGGCCGCCTCCCCTTCCGGAGCGGGCGCCGCGGATATGGCCAACGGCAACATGTGCCGGGTGGACGCCGGACGACCCAACCACGCCTCCACCTGACCGATGACCTCTTCGGCCCACAACGCCAACGGGAGCGCCTGCGACCCGGGCAGACCGGACACCGCAACGCGTTTTTCGTGAGAAGTAATCGTGATCCGATTGGTCGCCACCGAGGGCACGGCGGAATCGCCTAACGCGGCTTGGGCCGCCAGCCCCGCCACCAGCATGATCCATGCGGTCTTCATGCCCCGCCGTTGCCGCGCTGGGTGGAATCCACCAGCAAGGTGACCGGTCCGTCATTCACCAGCGCGACCTGCATCATCGCGCGAAACACCCCTGTCCGCACCTTCACCCCCTGGCCGCGCAACGCCTCCACATACGCCTGATACAAGGCCTCGCCCTGCTCCGGGCCGGCGGCATCGATGTAACTCGGTCGATTGCCCTTGCGGCAATCACCGAACAGGGTGAATTGGCTGACCACGAGCGCCTCGCCACCGACGGAATCGAGACCGAGGTTCATTTTCCCATCCGCGTCGTCAAACACCCGCAGACGGGCGGTCTTCTGGGCGGCCCACGCGGCATCGTCCGCCGTATCCGTAGCGGCTACCCCGCACAAGACGAGAAATCCCCGGCCGATGGATGCGACCAGTTGATCGTTGACCGAAACCGAGGCCTCCCGAACCCGCTGGATCACCAGGCGCATGGCGGCCGGCGATCAGAGCGCGGCCCGGGCGACGCGCAGCGATGGCAGCCGGTTGAGCGCGGCGGCGATTTCGTAACGGCGCGGACGCACCAGATCGCCCCGCAGCTCGCGGCTGATATGCTCCAGCCCCTCGGTGCTCAAATCGCGCTCGACCAAGTCAAGCAACTCGCGCATCGGGCGAGCCTGATCCAGGTACCGCTGGCGCATATACTCCATGATCAACCCGATCGTCAGCGACTGCTGCGTTTCCGCCAACTGATGCGCCGCGCGGATCGGCACGAGATAACGCCCGAACACAATCGCGCCGGTCTGCTCATCCGCGGCGATCACTCCGTCGTGCCGACCCGTGCTGGAGTCGATGCTCGACGGCACCACCCACCGGGCGGTCTCAATCAGGCGGGTGAAATCGTAAGCTGGAGCGGCCGGCGAAACGATCGCCCCCGACTTGGCCTTGGCCTCCTTGGTGATATCCTTTATAACCCCGTCGCGGATGGCCAACACTGTATCCGCCACCGGAATAAACGCCGCGACGGCGGCGTGGCCGGCCACCACGGTTGAAACGCCCAACTCCTGGGCCATTTCCTTGACTCGCGCCGCCAGCGACGCCGGACCGGCGGATTCGCCCAGCAAGGCATCCACCCGGTCGTCGCGACCCAGCAGGCCGGAACAGGAATCCATTTCGTCGAACAACAAGACCCGCGCCCCCGCCTCCAGCGCCTCGACCAACGAGGCCGCCTGGGATTGGCAGGCATCGGCATTCCGCGAACTGAAATCGTCCTGTCCGAGGAACCCCCCAAGATCGACCCGCTGCACGCAACGCCCAGGCTCCGCCGCGATGTACACCGTGTCCGGCGTGGCGATCACCGTTTCCCGACCGTCACCCGGCACATGGTTGTAGATGCCCGAAGCCAGCGCGCGCATCAATTCGACCCTGCCCGATGCGACATCGCCCAGAATCAAGGTGATGCCCGACAACAGACCAAGCCCCTGGATGGCCCCGGCATGCGGGGTTTCCATCGTCACCTGCAACGACGGATCGACCGCGATGGTCCGGGTGGAGGCCAGGTCAGGACGGTCCGATCCCTCATCGCGACCCAATCGGGAACCGGTACCGACAAAACCGATGAACCCGCGCGCCGGCAGCGACTGGCGGATATGATCGGCATCCTCCATCAACGCGATGAAGGCATCCACTTCCGACGACGCCATGTTGCAATACAACAACGATTCCTGGACGATCAGCGGGAGATCGTCGAAGAACGCCTGCTGCAATCCCTCGCCATCCAACCGTCCGCGTTGCAACGGAAGCATCAAACCCAATCGCACATCCGTATGGTCGTCATCGATCAGGATCGTCGAGCGGGGCAAAATCTTCTGGCCGGGCGTCGGCGCGTAGAACCGCTTGCGAGCCACCCCTTTTTCATTGAAGGTCGCCTGCGCCTGGATGGCCGCCGCCAACTTGCGCGTCAACAAATCCTCGAGCGCGGTGCGGCGGATCGGCGACGACAGCAAACCCTCGGGAAAACCCGCGACGGCATGACTGACCCGCACCACCACCGGCACCACCGACGCCTCCTCCACCGGCCCGAGCAGGTTCATCTTCACCACATACCGGTTGAAGTCGTAATCACCCATCAGGCGGGACAACTCGGACGGCTCGCGGCCATCGATTTCCTTGACGATGTGGTAGAATTCCAATTTGTCTTTCATGGCTGACCTTTGCGTGGGTTATCGGGCGACCGTGGAGACGCGCACCAGCCCGTCCTCCACCTGGACATTGTGGAGCCGCTGCAGCAGCGCCGTTTCCTCGGAAAGCACGCTGAACAGGCCGCTGAAGCGCCGCCAAATCCGTTGCCCCAACGGACCCGGCAGCGGCAGTTGGCCGATCGCCACCCGCGTCGGGCTGAAACGGAACCGGCCATTGCCGAGCCATTCCACCGTCACCTCCGCCGAGTAGGTCAACGGCAACACATCGAACATCGTGCTGCTCAACACCACGGCGCTTGTGCCGGGTTTGATATCGACCGAAACCTTTTTCAACTCGAGCGAAAGCAGCCCTGGCGCCGCCGTCCCGCCGACCAGCGCACGGTTGAGATGCGCGTTGATGTCCGCCTCGCTGAATTCCTCCACGACCTCGTTGTTGCGCAGGATCGCGCCGCGCAAGGCCTGCATCTTCACCGGCACGGATTGCACCCCCGCGGCTGACGGGGCATCGCCCGGAAGCGAAGCCGGCCAACACAACAAAACCAGAATCGCCAGCAACACCAGGCTGATCGCCAACCGCACCACCCGCGCCACGCCAAACCCGCCTGAACCGCCGCCATGCCCGCCCGCATGCCCCTTCATCGGATTCATGCTGTTGAGATCGAGCTTGACCCCGCATTCACGGCAAAACAACTGTCCCAAACGGTTTTCCGCGCCGCATTTCTGGCATTTGATGATCACATCTTCCTCGTCTCGTTGATTCAGGTTTTCGCCGCCGGGGCGGATTTCGTGGAGCTGGATGCTTCCGGCTTGGATGACGATGTGCCGCTCTCGGACTTGGCCGCCTTTTTGTAACCCTCGCTCCGGTAATCGGTGATGTAAAATCCCGACCCCTTGAACAACAGCCCCGCCCCGGTGCCGATTTTGCGTTGAACCTTGCCCCGGCACTCCGGACACCGCTTCAACGGCTCGTCCTTGATGCTCTGAAACTGCTCGAATTCATGATGGCACTTCTGGCACACGTACTCGTACGTCGGCATAATACACGTTTCCCCTGCTCACATCCTCGTGATCCGTTGGAATATAGGCAATGCCCCCTCCGGCGTCAAACTCCGTGATGGCGGACAAATTCCGTTGCGCCCAACCACCCGAACCCGTAACGTCGGCCCATGGATTTCGATGCTTACCTGCGCGACACCGCGACCGCCGTGGAAGCCGCCCTCGACCGCTTCCTGCCCACGCCCGAAACCCCGCCGGTCCGCCTCCACCAAGCCATGCGCCACAGCATGATGGGCGGCGGCAAACGCTTGCGTCCCATCCTCTGCCTGGCCGCCGCCGAGACCCTGCACGGCGACGCCGACGCCGCCATGATTCCGGCCTGCGCCCTCGAAATCCTGCACACCTATACCTTGATCCACGACGACCTGCCGGCCATGGATGATGACGACCTGCGTCGCGGCCGACCCACCTGCCACATCGCCTTCGATGAAGCCACCGCCATCCTCGCCGGCGACGCACTGCTGACCCTTGCCTTTCGCCTCCTGTGTGACGCCACCTGCCGCGCCCCCTACACCGCCCTTGACCTCGTGCGCGAACTGGCCACCGCCGGCGGCAGCACCGGCGTCATCGGCGGCCAGATGGCCGACATCGAAGGCGAAGGCCAACCGCTTTCCCTCGACCAATTGCTCTACATCCACACCCACAAGACCGGCGACCTCATCCGGGCCGCCCTCCGCATGGGCGCCATGTCCGCCGGCGCCACCCCCGCCCAACTGGAAGCCCTGACCACCTACGCCGAAAAAATCGGACTGGCCTTCCAAGTGGCCGATGACGTGCTCAACGCCACCGCCACCAACGCCGAGCTCGGCAAGTCCGCCGGAGATCGGAAGAGCGTCGTGTAGGGAAAGAGTGTAGATCTCGGTGGTC
>ERZ761603.2355-NODE-2355-length-13111-cov-11.359605_pt1 | contig 13111 bp, 13 predicted proteins | sample MGYA00511879_ERZ761603 | MGnify/ENA primary metagenome ERZ761603 (study PRJEB28899, sample SAMN02850040) | bioreactor sludge metagenome | biome: EBPR Sludge; feature: EBPR Bioreactor; material: flocular biomat | place: Australia: Thorneside Wastwater Treatment... | reverse complement strand
ACCACCAGCGCGACGCCGGCGGCGGCACCTTCCGTTCCGGCGGATGCCGCCGACGCTGAGCCGACCGCCAGAGCGGCGAGCGCCAGCAAGGCTGCGATAGTCCTCATGTCCTTCTCCTTCTTCAAAGTGCGCGCTTCCCGGGATTGGCAGCGACGTCTTCCCTGGCTTGCTGCAGGGGAGGAGATCACGGTACGCGGCCCAGGCCGACCAGAACCTGACCGATTGATGACGATATCGTCAGGATCGACCGACAGACGCTGCCGGGAGTGGACATGCACTGCACGCGGCTGCGGTGCGCCAATGGTGATGGCGCTAAGCTTGCCGGCTATGGAACAAGCCGTCTTGCCGATGACCCCTGCCGCACAGCGGGACGCCCTGATAGACCGTTGGAAGGCCGATCCCCATGCGACGTACCGCACCTGGTTCCTGTGGGAAGAGCGCCTGAAGAACTTCCGCTCGATCCGGCGCGGCATCGGGCAGATCGTGCGCGAGATCGAGGGTGGAAGCTTCGGCAACGTGTATAGGGGCTCTACGCTGGAGACCGTCGTATCGTCGATCGCCGAGCAGCGGCAGATTTTCAAGGGTGCGGACCACGCCTTCCTGTGGAAGCCCAAACTGCGCATCCCGGACATCTACGAGAACGAAGACAACCAGCGCGCCTTCGGGCGGCTGCTGCACGCGTGCGACTGCTGCGACACCGCGGAGGCAGTGATCGATGCGATCCGCCGGCTCGACGGCCAGCAGGTCAAGGGCCTGGGACCGGCGGTGGCCAACCTCCTCTACTTCATCCACCCGACGCTTGTCGTCCCGTTCAACACCGCGATCGTGCGAGGCTACAACGCGCTGACCGGCAGCAACGTCAAGCTGGGGCGCTGGGACCACTACTTGTCCATGCGCGAAGGAGTCATGCGCCTGAACGCCGACCATCGCTCGCGCCTGTCCAACGATCTCGGCGCGGTCGCCGGGCTCCTGTTCGACATCGGCGCCGGCCGCTACGACGCGCCGCCGCGGGAGCACGACCCAGCGGCGGCGCGGTCATGGCAAGCGGACCTCGCGCGCGTGCGGGAGGAGACGGCCGCGCAGCATCGGCAGTGGGCGCTCGAACGCGAGAGCGACACCACGCACACCGAGATACAGGGCTGGCTGCGCGATCTCGGGCTGGGCCTGGGTTTTCAGGTGTGGATTGCGGCGAATGATCGTTCGCGCGAATACCTGAACGGGCGACTCGGCGATGGCTGCCTGGAACGCCTGCCCGTCGAACTCGATGGCGCCGTGGAGTCGGTGCGCCTGATCGACGTGGTCTGGCTCGAGGCCAGGGACCGGCGCGTCGCAGCCGCCTTCGAGGTCGAGCACTCGACCTCCATCTACTCGGGCATCGTACGCATGTTGGACCTGGCGCTCGGCAGCGCGGTGGCGGCAGGCACCACGATGTTCCTGGTCGCGCCCGACGACCGTCGCGACGAGGTGGCCCAGCAACTGCGGCGCCCGGCGTTCTCGCGGGTGTCCGAACTCGGCATCCGCTACCTGCCGTACGGTGAGCTGCGCACGCACCGCGCAGCCATCGGCCGCTTCGGCGCGGGGCTCAGACCCCTCCTCGAAATCTCCCAGGCCTTGTGAGCGACGCGCAACCGCGACGAGCGACGAGCGACGAGCGACGAGTTTGGATGGGAGAGCACGTGAACGTCGGAACAGTCCCGTTGCGCCTGTACCTGTGGCCGCATCGCTTGTTGTATGTCGGCCCCGGCCTCGATGCGCGCATGCACCGTCACCACGCCGCACAGGTCTGCTGGGGACTTGGCGGCCGGCTTCGATTGAAAGCCGGGCCGCAGGGCGAATGGGAGGAATTGAATGGGTTCTTTGTCCCGCCGGACCGACCGCATGCGTTTGACGCCTCAGGGTCGACGGTGGCGATGCTGTACCTGGAGTCCGAATGCGTCGAGTTCGCGTCTCTTCGAACTCGTATCGACTCTTGCGATGGCAGCGCAGCGTTTGAACCGCCACCAGTCGTGGCAGAGAGCCTGAGGGCTCTGGTGGCTGACGGCGGGTCGATCGACGTTGCGAACTCGACCTGCGTGTTGTGGCTCGGGCTGGACAGCACCGATCCGGGCGCCCGTGGCCGCGACCCGCGCATCGCACAGGCCCGGGCCCTGCTCAGCGCCCAGATTGATCGGCCGGTGCGCCTGCAAACGTTGGCGGGCGCACTGAACGTCTCGACCAGTTGGCTCAGCCACCGCTTCGCCGAGGACACCGGGGTTCCGCTGCGCCGCTATGTGGGGTGGTTGCGCCTGCGGCGCGCGGTGGAGTCGGTGCTTCAGGGGGCGTCCTGGACCGAAGCGGCACACGCGGTCGGCTTCAGCGATTCGGCCCACCTGTCGCGATCGTTCCGAGACACGTTCGGCATCGCGCCGTCGTCGTTGTTCAGGCGCGGAGATCAGCTTTCGATTAGCTTTGCCAACTGAACTGGGTGGGCGGGCGAGTCGGTCCACATGACCCGATCGGCGATGAACCGCCTGATCGCTGTTGCCACGGCCCGTGGCTGATCCTCGGTCACGAAAGGCCCGGAGTCCTCGATGATCTCCACCGCGGCGTCAGGAAAGAGGGCCGCGAGTCGATGCGCGTGCTCCAGCGGAAAGAAGCGTCGCCGTTCCCGCGCCCAGACCAGCAACACGGGACGCCCAAAGCCAGCCAGTCTTTCGGCGATTGCCAAGGTATACCGCGGATGGATGTTTCGGACCAGCGCCGCGAAGTCGCGGCGCGTGCCCGCGTGTTCGCGCAGGGGGGCGGTGTAGGACCGCATGATGTCGGCAGGGATGGCCCGCTCGGTCAGCCGGCCGAAGGCGATGGGCAGCCGTTGCACCCAGCGCCAGCGCAAGGTCTGCGCCAGCGCCCAGAGCCCCCACGACGTCCGTCCGAACAGGCGCAGGTGTCGGATCGGCAGGGGCACGAAGTTGTCGAATGCGTCGCAGGGCGTCAGCACGAGTGCTGCGATCCGCGCGGGGCGGTCGACGACAACGTACTGTGCCACGGCACCTCCGGTGTCGTTGGCGACCAGCACCACCTGGTCGAGACCCGCGGCGGCCAGAAACTCGTCGACCATCGCGGCGATGCCAGGCAACGAGAAGTCTGTGCCTGCCTTCATGGTCAGCCGGTGCGCGCCGAGCGGCCAGTCCGGCACGATGCAGCAGTGATCGCGCGAGAGATCTGCCACCACGCCGCGCCAGACATCGCCGTTGGCAATGATGCCGTGCAAGAACACGACCGTCGGGCCCCGTCCCGTGACCCGGTACTCGATCGGGCCCTGGGAAATTTGCAGGATGTGACGCTCTCCGAGTTCAAGCGACGTGGACATGTGACGGTACTTGTTGTGGGCGGGATTCAAGAGCGGGGCGAGGCAACGCTACTGGCGGCGGCCCTGGCGCCACGCGATGACGCCGGACCAAGCCAACAACCATCTGGCGCGTCCCTGCGCCAGGAGCCACCAGCCCAGCTGGCGAGGCCGTGGAGTGCACCCCGACCTGACGTCGACCGCTACGCAGTGGTAGCCGCGTGCTCCATCGGGATACGGGGCGGCGGGCGCTTCGCTCTGCGCGCCGTCTCGACCCCAGGTCCGAACCTCCAGCGTATGGCGGCCGGGAGTGGCTTCCCACTGAGCTTCCCAGAGGACCCAGGCGTTGGGACCAAGCGCGGTCACCAGCGAGCAAGCCTGCCAGTCCCCGCCATCGACACGCAACTCGACTTTCACGACGCCATGCGGCGGGCTCCAGGCGACGCCGGCCACGATCTGTCCGCCCGGCACAAGCAGAGCCGAGACGCATGGAACGTCGATCCTGGCGTTCGGTGCCATGCGCGATGGCACCCGGGGCCAGCCCTTTCGCTCGGCGTAGTCGATGGCCTCGCTGAACCGTGTGACCTCGATCGAGGCGAGCCACTTGATGTTTGCGTCGTATCCATGAATGCCCGGGACAAGCATCCGAACCGGGGCGCCGTGTTCGCGGGTGAGCGGAGCGCCGTTCATGGCGTAGACCAACAGCGGCGCGAAACCTTGCTCGAGCAGTGACAGGTTCACTCCGGCCGAGAATCCGTCGACGGCATGCAGGCGGACGTGATCCGCTCGCCGCGACGCGCCGGCACGGTCGAGCAGGTCGGTCAACCGCACCCCCTGCCATCGTGCATTGCCGACAAAGGGGCCGCCCACCGGGTTGTGCACGCACATGAGGACCGAGTCCACTTCAACGGATGGCATTGCCAGCAGTTCGGCGAACGTCAGGGACAACGGCTGCTCGACAAGGCCCCGCACCGTGAGCTGCCAGCGTTGCGTGTCCACGGTCGGTGCCGGAAACGTCACGTCGGTGACGAAGAATCGGTCGACCGGGGTAAAGAGCTCGGATAGCCCTGGGATTTGCGGGGCGGCCGACGGGGGCGGCGGTGGCACAGCCACCGGAAGGGTCGCGTGCTCTTTGCTTCTATGCCGGCGCCGGAGCCGGCGGATCGCCAGCGCGAGGACTGACAGCACGAGTCCGAGAGTCAGGGAAGCGACAACGCCGAGCCAGACACCCAGCAATCCGGCACCCATTGCCAGCGATCCGAGAGGGAATGCGATCGTGCGGGGAAGTTCGACGCGGCGCCACAACGCATAGAGCCCGATGGATCCCTGCGCAAGAATCGCTGCCACGAGTGCGGTTGTACCCGCCAGCGACGCCAGCGCTGGAAGGCCGATGCCGAGCAAGACCAGTGTTGCGCTGATCGCGGGTTTGTCGCCGCGACGAAGGAGTGCGATGCCTACGTCTATCAAGGGCGTTGGCAGTGCGTCGATCAGCCACTTGCCGACGGCTCGCAGGGGCGAGGTGTGCGTCCCATGGACCGCCGCGGCAAACTCGCCCGCTGCCAACTGCACGAAGGCTGCGCCCATACCCAGAAGCAACGCGTCGGACCAAGATGGCAGCATCTCTTGCTTGTGCATTGATGATGTCCGTAGCGTGCATCGGGATTGCGCATCCAGGCTTGAAGAAACTGGCAGATCCACGCGTGACCAGGGGCTGGCGGCGCAATCGCCACGGAGCGACACCCTCGCTGGAAAGGCTACTCCGCGGATCCTTGCGCCGCCAAGGGCACGAGACAAGCTTACGAACCTGTAATGTGCTCGTCGGCCGTTCGTCGGTTGCGGCCACCTAGAGTGCACGGCATGCCGAGTGGCATGACGTTGGGGGAGCGAATCCCTCACTGCATCACGAAAGGTTCGACATGAAAGCAACTCTGTTCACCCTCGTCATCGCGTTTGCGGCCGCCGGTGTCTCCGTGCCCGTCTTTGCGCGCGACGCGCTGCCCCAGGCCACGCAACAGGCCCTAGCCCTGAAGGACGGTTCGACCCTGTACGTCTTCAAGGACGGCAAGATGGCCAAGGAGGATCGCTATGGCCGTGCCGCCTACCTCAAGCAAGGCGAGGTCCTCGAACTGGCCGACGGGCGCAAGGTCACGGCGGTCGGCAACGAGGTGGCACGTCTGAGTGGCCTGCTCAACGACGGCCATCAGAACTGAATCCACGCCCCAGGCGCACTCACAAGGCTCCATAAAGAACACCATGAACACATTTCGCAAGGCCGGCGTCGTGTCGGTACTCGTGCTCGCCGCGTCCGCAGCGATGGCAGGCCCCGGCCACGGCAGCAACCCCGTGGGCGAACCCGGCAATGTCGCGCAGGCCGTGCGCACTGTGGAAGTCGACATGACCGACAACATGCGCTTCACGCCGGGCGAGATCTCGGTGCGACAGGGCGAGACGGTTCGCTTGCTCGTGAAGAACTCCGGCGCGGTCAAGCACGAACTGGTACTGGGCACGCCTGAGGAGTTGAGGGCGCACTACGCGATGATGTTGAAGACGCCGGGCATGGAACATGCCGACGACAACATGGTCAGCGTGGCGCCTGGCGCGACCGGAGAAGTCGTGTGGCGCTTCACCAAGGCAGGCAACGTGCACTTCGCCTGCCTACAACCCGGCCACTACGACGCCGGCATGAAAGGCCTCGTGAAGGTCGCGCAGACTGCTGGCGCCTCCAAGTCCGACGGCCATGGCACCCACAAGCACTGAGTGACGGCCGTCACGGCATGGCAGTGGCGCCTGGCGCCGGTCGGCGGCCGGCGCTGCGAGCAGAATTGCTTTCTCACCCCATTTTTGGATCGAAACACATGAAGACCTTCAAATCCCTCCTCGTTTCCCTGGCCTTCGCTACCTCGGCGCCGTTCGCGATCAGCGCGTACGCCCAGGCAATGGATCACAGCAAGATGGGCGGCATGAACATGCCCGGCATGAAGATGGACGCCGTGCCCGCCTCGATGACCGAAGGCGAAGTGCGCAAGATCGACAAGGAAGCCAAGAAGATCACCCTCAAGCACGGCGACATCAAGAACCTGGACATGCCCGGCATGACCATGGTCTTCCAGGTCAAGGAAGCCGCGCTGCTGGACAAGGTCAAGGCTGGCGACAAGGTGATGTTCGCCGCCGAGAAGGCAGACGGCGCGATCGTGGTCACCGCCATCGAGGCGGCGAAGTAACCCGAGAAGATGAGGCTACCCCGGATGGACTCGTCCAGGCGCCGAACCCTGCGGAGCCGGAGCGCGACGAGGTGGTGTCCGCGTCACGAACCGGCTGCGTGACGCTTCCACTCACTGCGCATCCGCCTTCTGGTTGTGCCGGGCCGGCGGCGCCGGCTACCGCGATTCAGCATGATTGAGGCGACCGATCTTCTCAGCGCTTCGGTCATCGGCGCGGACACTTTCGACGGGGTGGTGATTGGTGGAGGACCTGCCGGCCTGGCTGCAGCCATTCATCTGCGACAGCATGGTCGCAGCGTGCGCTTGGTGGATTCGGGCGCCAGCCGGGCGCAGCGTATTGCGCGTGCCCTCAACGTTGCCGGATACCCCGACGGCGTGGTCGGCGGACATCTGCTCGAGCGGATGCGACAACATCTGCGCGCAGCGGACGGACATGTCACCTACGATTCGGTCGAAGACATACGACGTTGCCCGGACGGCAGGCTCTTGCTCCGGCTAAGGCATGGAACGCTCCTGGCGCGCAATGTCATCTTGTGCACCGGGGCCACGGATCCGCCGATCAACCTGCCCGGGATCGACGACGTGGCGTCGGCCGGCCTGCTGCGGACTTGGTCTTGGCAAGGAGTCGGCGATCTCTTCGGCAAGCGCGTCGGGGTGCTGGGCTATTCGCGCCTCGGCGTGCCCGGCGCGGCCGATCTGCGGAGGGCGTGTGCGGAGGCGAGGTTCATCGTGATCGACTGCGCGGCCGGGAAGGCTGAATGCTCTTCATGCCAAGCCGGACTGGAGCGTGTGCCCGGCGTCGCATCCCATATTGCGTTGGCTCGCAACAGCACCATCCTCGTGACGTGCGACGATGGCCGCACCCATGAGTTCGACTTGCTGCTGTCAGCATTCGGCGCGCGGCCGCGAACGTACCTGGCGGATCAACTGGCCGTTCGGCTCGACGTTCACGGCGCAATCGCGATCGGTCCGAGCGGACTCACGAGCGCAGACAATGTGTACGCCGCGGGCGACGTCGCGGGAGCGCCGTGCCAGATTGACGTTGCGATCGGTCGGGCAGCGGTGGCCGCTGCGGCCGTGCACGACAGCTTTTAAGGTCCGGTTCGCATCTTGTCGTCGCCCCTGCGGAGGCCGCAAGAGGCCGTCGAACTTGCGCGCTCGCCGGGATGACCATCTGGTTGATCTGTCGGAAGGCGGGGGGATCGCGTTTCTGCAGCTGGCGTGCGATGACGAAAGTGTCATCGCAGCGTCGGTCGGCGGTCGGTGATGGCTTTCTAGAGTGTTCCTCGTGCGCGCCGTCGCGCACGCCATAGAACGCCGTAAGGAGCCTCCATGAACACCCATTTGAATCGCTCAGCGCTCGCGCTGAAGAACCCGATTCTTGCGGCAACGATCGCCGGCCTCGGGCTGTTCCCGATCCAGGGCCACGCCAAGGACTCGCCTCTGGCGACCTATCGCTGCGCGGTTTCGGGGCAAGCAGAGCAGTGCCATCCATCCGAATCGCGGTCCGATGTTCGGATCGAGAAGCAACTCGTGCTCGGGCCCTATGCGCGCTACCTCGTCTACCGGGGCGAGAGCACGCGCGCCGCGGCTGCCAGAGCCCAAGCCCTTGGCGAGCAAGTCGTGGAGCGAACGGTGAGGATCACGAAGAGAGAACTCGGTGCCTTCCAGCGATACCAGCGTGCCATTGGGGGGAGCACCGAGTCGGACTACATCCTCCAGACGGTTTCTGAGGGTGGCCATCGACGCCAGCGCCATCGGTTCTGACTGATCGCGGTTTCTTCCAGTACTCGTTAAGTCGGAGTCGATGAACGCACGGATAGAGCCGGCCGCGCAAGTCTGGACACGGCCTAAAGTGGAACGGCTGCTCCGATGGGCGAGGATCGAGCCCGAGACGAAGGAGCAGAAGACATGAGCAGGAGACCGCGCCGCAACCACTCAGCGGCGTTCAAGGCCAAGGTGGCGATCGAGGCCTTGGCTGATGGCAAGACGATTGCCGAGATCGCACAGAAGCACGACGTGCACCCGAACCAGGTCACGGAGTGGCGCAGGCAGCTGATGGAACGCGCCGCGGGCGTGTTCGGCGGTGCGGTGGCGCCCGAGGCGCCGGCGGTGGACCTCAAGGCGTTGCACGCCAAGATCGGGCAGCTGACGCTGGAGAACGATTTTTTAGAGGGCGCGCTCACCAAGGCGGGATTGCTGAGCGCAAAGCGATGATCGACCGTGATGCCGAGCTGCCCATCAAGCGACAGGCCCAGTTGCTGGGCATCAGCCGCGGCACGGTGTACTACCACCCCGAGCCTGTGAGCGATGCCGAGCTCGCGCTGATGCGCCGCATCGACGAGTTGCACCTGGAGCACCCATTCGCGGGCAGCCGGATGCTGCGCGACTTCCTGCGCCTGCAGGGCATCGAGGTCGGCCGCCGGCACGTGGGCACGCTGATGCGGCGCATGGGCATTCAGGCGCTGTACCGCAAGCCCAACACGAGCAAGCGGCACCCGGCGCACCCGGTGTTTGCGTACGCGCTGCGAAGCCTGGCCATCGAGCGGGCCAACCAGGTCTGGGCGCTGGACATCACCTACATCCCGATGGCGCGCGGCTGGGTGTACCTGGTGGCGGTGCTGGACTGGCACAGCCGCCGTGTGCTGGCGCACCGGGTGTCGATCACGATGGAGGCGGACTTCTGCGTGGAGGCCTTGCGCGAGGCGGCGGCGCGCTGGGGTGCACCGGAGATCGTGAACACGGATCAGGGCAGCCAGTTCAGCAGCGCCGAGTTCGTTGCAGAAGTGAAGCGCATCGGCGCGCGCCAGAGCATGGACGGCAAAGGCTGCTGGCGCGACAACGTCTTCGTCGAGCGGCTGTGGCGCAGCGTGAAGTACGAGGACGTGTACCTGAAGGCCTACGACGGGGTCAGCGCCGCGCGGCACAGCCTGGCCGCGTACTTCGACTTCTACAACGCGCGCCGGCCGCACCAGTCGCATGACGGACGCACGCCGGACATGGTCTACTTCACCGCGCTGCCGCCGATGCAGGCCGCAGCCTGATGGGTTGAACCATGAGTACATGGGCTCAACCGGGGCGCCTCCGGCGGCCTGGCAGGGGCCTGGGATTGAAGAACTTCAAACCGCAGCCAATCCACTTACTTCAGGCCGCTGCGTGTTCAAACGAGCGGAGCCGGCTCTGATGCCGGATGCACGGGCAATCCCGGCCCGCGCCTTGACGATGCTCAAACCGACGCCCTGCCGCAAGATGCATACTTGATTGAACTTCTGGACTCGACCGCTCATGTTCCGCCGCCCTCAACAGCTCCGCCGCTGGGCCCTCCGGGTCCTGTTGGTGTGGCTGTTCGGTCTCGGTCTGGGCGTCGCCAATGCTTGCCTGGCCGCCCAGCAGTTCGCCGGCGGCGATGAGGCTTTCCAGGCGGTGGCCAACGTGCAGGCCGCCGACGACGCGGCAGCGCCTGCGGACTGTGAGCATCACTCGGTCGCTGTGCTGGATCAGTCCTGGCATGATCAGCAGGACTCGAAGCCGAAGTCGAACTGCGAGAGTTTCTGCGAGCGGGCCGGTGTGACGATCCCGCCGCAGAAGTCCGTTCTCGACAACTACCAGTTCCAGGTCCTGCCGCCCCCGATGGGGGCCTTGACCGTGCCGGCGTCCGTTGACGTGTCGGCAGATGTGGGGGCGCCGCGCCGGGACGGCGCAAGGCCCCTGCCGATTCCAATCGTCTTCTTGCGCCTGGCGCTATAGCGGTCACCAGCGCGCAGCCGGCCTGTCTGGCCGCGCAGCTTGCGTGCATCTCGCGTTCTTTCGCAGGCCGTCTTCAACGGCGGCGCCTCGGAAGACTGACCGTATCGCCGCTGTGATCGGAACCCCGGATCGTCCATGTGTCCGGCTCTCCGAGCGGCACCCAAGGAGAAGACGAATGACGACCGTACGGGGTCAAGCGAATACCGCATGGCCAGGCGTGCCGCGCTGGGCCGGCTCGCTGGTGGTGGGGCTGGTTCTCGGTGCGGCCGGGCCCGTTGCCGCCGTTGCTCAGGAGGCGCCGTTGGGGCGCGACCTCCCGGGGTTGCTGGCCTACGCCCGTGCCCAGAGCCCGGAGATCCGAGCCATGCGCGAGGAAGCCGAAGCCGCCGCGCACCGGGTGGGACCGGCGGGGGCGCTCCCCGATCCGGTGCTGCGCGTGGAGTTCATGAACATCAACAACTACGGCAACGACGCTTCGCCCAGCCTGCTGCCGTGGAAGGTCGGTGAAACCAAGTACACCTTGATGCAGGCACTGCCCCTCTGGGGCAAGCGGGAGCTCAAGCGGGACGCCGCTGCCGCGGATGTGCGGCAGGCCGAGGCCCGCGCGAGTGCGACCTGGGCTGAGCTGGCGGCTCGAATCAAGGCGGCCTATGCGGAGTACTACCGTGCCGCAGGCAACGAGCGGCTGACCAAGGAGGTGCTTGGGCTGATGACACGCCTCGAGCAGGTCGCGCAGGCGCGCTACGCGGGCGGACTGGCCGCCCAGGCGGACGCGATCCGCGCGCAGCTGGAGCAGACGGCGATGCGCTCGGAGCTGATCATGATCGACAGCGAGAAGCGCCAGATTCGCGCCCGCCTGAATGCGTTGCTGGCTCGCGAAAGCGGCGCACCGCTGGCCGATCCCCTGGAACTGCGCGCGGTACCGACCCTGAACACCGCCAATGCCTCGTCGCTGGCGGAGCGGGCGCGGTCGGGCAATCCGCAGATCCAGGCCGAGCTGGCCCGCGTGGCCCTCGCACAGAAGAGTCGTGACCTCACCCAGCGCAATCGCTATCCCGACCTTACCGTCGGCGTGTCGCCTTCGCAGATGGGCTCGCGCATCACCACCTGGGGCGTGATGCTCGAGATGAACATCCCGCTGCAGCAGGAAGCCCGCCGTGGTCAGCAGCGCGAAGCCGAGGCGATGGTCGCCGCGTCGCGGTCGAGAGCCGAAGCGCTGCAGCAGCAACTGCTGGGTGACCTGGCGGTGAACCTGGCCGGGCTCGAAGCCGCACGGCGCAACGAGACGCTGCTGAAGGCGCAGCTGCTGCCGCAGTCGGAACTCGGCCTCCAGTCGGCGCTGGCTGCCTACGAGAACGGCAAGGCGGAGTTCGCGATGTTGCTCGAGGCGCAGCGCCAGATTCGCAAGGCCCGCCTGGAAATCCTGAAGACACAGGTCGAGGCGCAGATGCGCTTGGCCGAAATCGAACGCATTGTGGGAGAAGACCTGTGAAGACCACCGCGACCGTGCTCGTGATCGCCCTGATCGGCGCCGTCGGCGCCGGCAGCTACTGGCTGGGCTCGCAGTCGCTCAGCGCCGCACATTCGTCCGCCGAAGCCAGCCAGGAGTCGCCCTCCGCCGCTGCGCCGAAGCCGCGCAAGCTGCTGTACTACCGCAATCCCATGGGGCTGGCCGATACCTCGCCGGTGCCGAAGAAGGACCCGATGGGCATGGACTACATCCCGGTCTACGAGGGCGAGGACGAAGCAACGCCCAACGCCGGGCCCGGGGCTGCGGGCCAGGTCCGCATCAGTACCGAGAAGATCCAGAAGCTGGGTGTGCGCACCGAGCCGGCCGGCATGCGCTTGCTCGGCAAGACGATTCGGGCGGCGGGTCGCATCGAGCCGGACGAGCGCCGGACCTTTGCGGTGACCGCGAAATTCGAAGGTTACGTCGAGCGGCTGCACGTCGGTGCGACCGGTCAGCCGGTGGTCAAGGGCCAGCCGCTGTTCGAGGCCTACAGCCCTGAACTGGTTTCGGCGCAGCGCGAGTACGCGATCGCCATGCAAGGGCTCGAGGCAATGAAGGAGGCCGGCACGGAGGCGCAGGCGGGCATGCGCCAGCTGGCCGATTCGAGCCTCGCGCGCCTGCGCAACTGGGATCTGTCGGCGCCGCAGGTGGCGGCCTTGATGAAGTCCGGCCAGCCGCAGCGGACGATTTCGTTCCCTTCGCCGGTGACGGGCATCGTCTCCGAGAAGAAGGCTCTGCAGGGCATGCGCTTCATGCCGGGCGAACTGCTGTACCAGGTGACCGATCTGTCGGCGGTCTGGGTGATCGCCGATGTGGCCGAGCAGGACATCGCCCTGGTCAAGACCGGTGCGAAGGCGCGCGTGACGACCACGGCGTATCCGACCGAAGGTTTCGAGGGGCGCATCACCTACGTCTACCCGACGATGAAGGCCGAGACGCGCAGCATCCCGGTTCGTGTCGAACTGGCCAACCCCGGCCAGCGTCTCAAGCCGGCGATGTTTGCCCAGGTGGAACTGAGCGTCGGCGGCAAGTCGCCGGTGTTGGCGGTGCCGGACTCCGCCGTGATCGATTCCGGCACCCGGCGGATCGTTCTGGTCCAGGTGGGGGAAGGGCGCTTCGAGCCGCGCGAGGTCGAACTCGGCGCGCGAGCGGAGAACTACGTCGAGGTGCTGAAGGGCGTGCGTGACGGCGAACCGGTCGTGGTGGCCGCGAACTTCCTGATCGATGCCGAGAGCAACCTCAAGGCTGCGGTGGGTGGCCTCGGTGGGCACGCAGGGCACGGCAGCCCGGCGGCCGGGGGCGCAGCAC
>ERZ761603.2352-NODE-2352-length-13116-cov-34.646199_pt1 | contig 13116 bp, 10 predicted proteins | sample MGYA00511879_ERZ761603 | MGnify/ENA primary metagenome ERZ761603 (study PRJEB28899, sample SAMN02850040) | bioreactor sludge metagenome | biome: EBPR Sludge; feature: EBPR Bioreactor; material: flocular biomat | place: Australia: Thorneside Wastwater Treatment... | reverse complement strand
GTCAGGAGGGTTTCCGTCGGCCTTTCCGACCTCAACGGGCCGCGCGGTGGCGAGGACAAGTGCTGCCGCGTCCAGGTGACCATGGCCGGAGCGGCAGACGTGGTCGTACAGGATATCGAGACCGATCTCTACGTCGCCATCGATCGCGCCGTCGATCGCGCCGGACGGACGCTGGCACGCCGGGTCGCGCGACTGCGAGAGAATCGCCACGTGGGCCCGCGCGACACGCGCGGCGTGCAGGTGGCTACTGCCGCGGCAGCAGCGGGCGCCACGTCACTGGTTGCCATCCCTTGAAAACAGCCTCTTGAATCCGATCTTGAAAAAGTTCAGCATCAACAACCCTGGACACGACAACGCGGGGATGTCGGCAGTCAAGCTGGTCGTCGCCCGCTGCAACCGTTTTGCCCGCTGACTCAGTTGCTCGGCTTGATGAACCGCCGCGACTGACCCGGCCTACAGTTTTCACGGAGATCGAATCATGAAACGCATCATGTTGCTCATCGGCACCAACCTGGCCATCATGCTCGTGCTGGGTATCGTCAGCACGCTCACCGGCGCTCACAGGTTCTTTACCGGCAGCGGCCTCGACCTCGGCAAGCTGCTGTTTTTTGCCCTGCTCATGGGCTTCGGTGGATCCTTCATTTCATTGTGGATGTCCAAGACCATCGCCAAGTGGAGCACCGGCGCAAGGATGATCGAAACGCCCGGCAACTCAACCGAGTTCTGGCTAGTCGACACCGTGCGCCGCTTTGCCAACAAAGCCGGCCTGTCAATGCCGGAAGTGGCGATCTATGAGGGCGAACCCAACGCCTTCGCCACCGGCGCCAGCCGCAACAACTCGCTGGTCGCTGTCTCCACCGGCTTGCTGCAGACGATGACGCGCGAAGAGGCCGAGGCGGTGATCGCCCACGAGGTCGCTCACATCGCCAATGGCGACATGGTGACCTTGACCCTGATCCAGGGCGTGGTCAACACCTTCGTAATCTTCATTGCCCGCGTCGTGGGTTGGCTAGTCGATTCGGCGCTGCGCCGGGGCAGCGATGAACACTCGGGGCCGGGAATCGGCTACACCATTACCGTCGTCATCTGCGACATCGTCTTCGGCATTCTGGCCAGCATCATCGTCATGCATTTCTCGCGGCAGCGAGAATTCCGCGCTGACGCCGGCGCCGCGCAGTTGATCGGCTCGCCGCGACCGATGATGGCGGCGCTGCACCGCCTTGGCGGCATGGAAGCTGGAGAACTGCCGCAGAACGTCGCCACAGCCGGCATCAACGGACGCCCCGGCTGGATGGAACTGTTCTCCAGCCATCCGCCGATTGAGCAGCGCATCGCTGCCCTGCAACGCGGTTCTTGACGCCTGACGGCAAACTCGGCCACAAGTTCGCCAACCGGCTGGGCAGTGGAGTGCCGTGTGGGCATCCTCCGGACCCCTACCGGGTGGCGAACTCGAGAATCTGCGCCGGAATCGCGGTCACGCGCACACGCATCCCGTAGATCTGCCCGTCCAGCTGCGCCTCCAAACCTTCCCGGGGAGGAACTGCGCCAGTACCGGTGACAACGACGCTGACCTTTTCGTCGCTCGCCGTTACCGACATCAAGCGGTAGCCCGTGCCCGCAGTCCAGGACTTGGTCACTTCGGTGACTCGGCTTTCAACCAGATTGTCACGAATCACTCCGCGACTTGCGAGCCCTAGGGGGACGGCGATGAGGACGATCATCACAAGAACGGTGGCTATTGCGAAGTGCCTGGCGCGTCGCGTTGCCCCCGACAGCGCAGCCGCCGGGAATCCCATGAGGCCGAACACGAACGATCCCGTCAGCAGAATGGCAACGTAGTTGGTCACGAACAGCAGCACGCTCCCGAGCGCCAGGTCGTGCCGGCCGGCGCCCAACAGGATGCCCGCGTTGGCCAGCGGGGGGACCAGCGAGATGGCAATGGCCACGCCCGGCAACGTGTCCGAGACATCCCTGCGGCCGATGGCGAAGGCCCCTGCGAGGCCCGTGGCGAGCGCCGCAAGCAGGTCGATCAGGCGCGGGGTGGTGCGGACCATGATTTGTCCGACGTTCGTTGGGTCGAAGGAACTCGGCATCAGCAGCGCGATGAGGTAGCCAACGCCGATAGCGGTTGCGATCCCACCTATGCCGACGACGAGGGAACTCCGGATCGCGCGCAGATCGCCGATGCTGATGGCGAATGCCAGGCCCATGATTGGAAGCATGAGTGGCGCGACGATCATGGCGCCGATCACGGCCGCCACCGAATCCCCGTACAAGCCGAAGGTCGCGATCGCCGATGCCAGGGTAAGCAGCGCCCCGAAGCGCACGAGTCTCTCGCGCAGAGCCGGCTCCTCGAACAGGATAACCTCGCGCACGCGCGCAATCTCGACCGCGTCTACCGGCCCCCCATGCAACAACTCGCTGAACTGTCCCATACCTTTCTCCTTCAGGGCCACTGCTACACCCTGCTCTGTGCACGCCCCTCACACGGTGCGCCCATAGCCCAGAAGAGCCACAGGTGGCAAGCGGGAGCGTGCGCCGCCAGGGCAATCGCACCAATGCCGGGCAGAGCACGGAACGTGCCCGCGCAGTCAGCATCAACGAACAGCTCGTGGAGGCCGAAGGCGACGAGAGCATCACGGGAGAACAAGAAATCCAACGGTACCAATCAGAGTATATGAGCCCTCAGCAAACGGCGTCAATCTGGCATCTTGGCGCGGAAGCCCGTGAAAGAACGATATGAATTCGCTCCGCTCCGTGCCTGCGGCCAGCGCACGCCGGGCGGTGACAGCTCGCCTTGCCTCAGTCTCGACCCTTGCGCGTTGACAACCACCAGGCACTGCTCTGGTCGGGCTTCCACCAAGGGGAACCTGGCTCGTCTCATCGATGCCTCGGAGGATGCGCGCCTTGCGCTCGTGGAAAAAGGCGACGCCTCGTTCACGCCCACACCACGCTGGAAAAGGCTTTGCCTATCCCCGGCAGCCTGTCTCGTGCGAAAATACGCCCATGTACATGCGCGATCTCCAGAAAATACTCGGCGGCGACGCGGTGGGTGAAGTCAATCAGCCGCTCACCGGCGTCGGAACAATCCGTTCGGCTACTTCGACACAAATAACGTTCCTGGCGAATCAACGATACCGCTCCGATTTGTCGTCTTCCCGGGCCGGCGCGGTCATTGTCGGCAACGCAGACCGGGATCTGACGCCGCTGCCGCGCCTGGTGGTAGCCAATCCGTATGCCTGTTTCGCGCGCGTGGCCCAACTTTTCAATCCGCCAGCACTCTACGCTAGCGGAATTCATCCGTCCGCCATCATCCACGCCAACGCACAGGTGGCTGAAAGCGCGTCCGTCGCAGAATATGTTTCGATTGGTCGCGGTACCGTGATTGGTGAGGGTGCGCGCATCGGGCCGGGATGCATCCTCAGTGACGATGTGTGGGTCGGTGCCCATACCTGTCTCGTCGCGCGCGTCACAATCTATGCGCGCTGCACGATTGGCGCGCGCGGGATCGTCCATGCCGGCGCGGTGATCGGGGCCGACGGCTTCGGGTTTGCACCGGATTTTTCAGCGAGCGATGGTGGCTGGGTGAAAATCCCGCAGGTCGGGCGCGTCGTCATTGGGGATGACTGCGAAATCGGTGCCAATACGTCCATCGATCGCGGTGCGATCGACGACACCGTGGTCGGCAACGACGTCAAGATCGACAACCAGGTTCAGGTTGGCCACAACTGCGTGATCGGTGATCACACAATCATCTCCGGTTGCGTCGGGATTGCCGGCACCACCACAATCGGCCGCCGAGTCATGATGGGCGGCGGCTCCGGTGTCATTGGCCATCTGGAAATTTGCGACGATGCCATCGTCTCGGCGATGACGCTGGTGACCAAGTCGATTACCGAGCCGGGAATGTACACCGGGTCGATGCCGTTGATGAAGCACGGTGACTGGCTGAGGAACGTCGTGCATGTGCGGCGCTTGGGTGCTCTCGCCGAGGCGATCAAGAACGCGGCAATCCCGAAATGAGCCATGGACATCCGCCCTCCGGGCACGACCGGATTCCCCGAGGAATGGCTGCCGTGGCAATTCTCGATGAACGACAGCCGCCCGGATGGCGCCCTACGGCTGTAGCGCCCGGGCTGAGGCCACCGCCAAGAGCCACTCGAGTCCTGAGAGCGCATCGATGGCCGAATGGGCAAGCGGCAGTTGCGAGATCCTGATTTCCCGGTGTTCTGGAGAGCGAGTGAGCGTGGCACGCACGGGGTGGCCATCCTTGCCAAACGAGACCACCGCCAGGAGCGTCACCTGATTCTCCCTGCCGCGCGTCGTCTCCCAACCGGTGCTGCATTCGCTCCCTCGCTGCAGCGGCGGCAGGCAAAGCCGTTCGGCCGCCACGCCGCCTTGAGTGGTGGTGCCTCCTGCGGCTCGGTTGCGGCGCGCTGGGTGAACTCAGGGGTCGACAAACCGGGTTTGCAACGAGTGCCGATTCTCTGCCTTGATGCTGCCCGCGGTGTGCTTACAGACGGCAGAATACGCCGTGCCGGCCTCACCAGAACTGTTCCGCTGACGATCGTTGCCAGTCGGGATGGTTTCTTATACCTTCGGAACGTCTGCGCGAAAACAGGACGAAAGAGAATAACCAGCCTGTCAGGAAGTCGGCAAGGACGTCTTTCATTCCTGGTTCTTGCAGCCTTTCAGATGCCCCGGGATCGCCTTGCCTGATCCGTTTGATGCTGGTTGGAGTCATAGGAGAACCGATGGCAATCAATGCCTCAACACGTCTGGATATCCTCAAAGCCCTTTACCTGACCATGGTGTTGTCGCGCGAGGTCGATCTGGTGGAACAAGAATACACGGCTCGAGGGGAAGCCGTTTTTCACGTTTCCGGAGCAGGCCATGAAGCGTCTGCAGCCCTGAATCCCTTCCTGGGACCTCAGGACTGGCTGCACTGCCATTACCGAGACAAAGCTCTGATGATGGCCCGCGGCATTCCCCCACAGCAGTTCTTTCTTTCGCTTTTCAACAAAGACGGCTCCCACAGCCGTGGTCGTCAAATGAACGCCCACATGAGTTCCCCGCAGCTCAAGATTCTTTCCATGGTGGGACCGGTGGGCAACTCGGCTCTCCAGGCCGTCGGCATTGCCAACGCGGTGAAGGGTGACGCCGACCAGCCGGTGGTACTGTGTTCGCTCGGGGATGGAATGACTCAGCAGGGAGAGGTTCTCGAAGCCCTGGCGCACGCCGTCAGAGAAACCCTTCCCGTGCTTTTTCTTGTCCAGGATAACAAGCTGGCCATCTCCACCTCCACCACCGGAAAAACCTTCTACCAGACGCCGACCGGAGATGCTTCGGAGTTCTATGGAATTCCTATTCGCCGGATCAATGGCCGATATCCGCAAGCCTGTCTGGAGACCTTCGAAACCGTGGTCGCTGCCATGAGAAAGGACCGGAGCCCCGCCATTGTCGTCATGGACGTGGACCGACTACATAGTCACACCAATGCCGACGACCAGAGAATCTATCGCAGTGTCGGCGAACTCGAGCAAGTGAAAGAATCCGGGGACCCGGTAGTGAACCTGGAAATCTGGCTCAAGGCGCGGGGCGTACAGGAAGACTTTTTCGCTGGGCTGGTGGACTCCTTTCGCACAGACCTCAAGACGCAGGCTTTTCTGGCCCAAAGAAGTCCGGAGCCGTCGCCCACCCATACGGCGCTGAAGCCTTTACCATCAAAGCTCGAGGACCCCTCGTCTGAATATCGAGGCTCCCCTTCTGCCGCCGGTGAGAACAATCTGGTCATGCTCGAGGCGATCCGCGAAGTCCTGAGAAAACGCATGTCGGAGAACGAAAAGATTACTCTTTTCGGCGAAGATCTCGAGGATCCCAAGGGAGACGTTTTCGGGCTGACCAAAGGCCTTTCCACCACGTATCCGGGCCGGGTAAAAAACTCTCCACTGGCCGAATCCACCATTGTCGGTGTCAGCATCGGAGAAGCCTTGGCGGGAAGGCGCCCGGTAGCCTTCCTGCAATTCGCCGACTTTCTTCCCATCGCCTACAATCAGATCGTTTCGGAACTGGGGTCGATGCATTGGCGAACCGACGGGGGTTGGGAAGCGCCAGTGATTGTCATGGTCACCTGTGGCGGCTACAAACCAGGCTTGGGTCCTTTCCACGCCTCGAGCTACGAAGCCTTGGCAGTTCACACGCCCGGCGTGGACGTTTTCATGCCTTCGACAGCTGGAGACGCCGCAGGTCTTCTCAACGCGGCCTTCGAAAGCGGACGTCCAACCCTCTTCTTCTATCCCAAGAGCTGCCTCAACGACCGGGAAAACGCCACCAGTTCCGACGTGGAAAAACAGCTCGTTCCCCTGGGAAGAGCGAGAACAGTCCGGCAGGGCAAGGATATTACCCTGGTTGGCTACGGGAACACGGTGAGACTTTGCCTCCAGGCAGCTGCAGCCTTGTCTTCCCAGGGTGCGCAGGCAGAGGTTATCGATCTCAGAACTCTGCAGCCCTGGGACAAGAAGACTGTGGCCGCTTCGGTGGAAAAAACCGGGCGCCTTGTCGTCGTGCACGAGGATAACGAGAGCGCGGGCATGGGCTCGGAAATCATAGCGGTCATGGCAGAGACGGTAACGAGACCCTTCCGCGTCCGCCGGGTGGCGAGGGCAGACACCTATGTTCCCTGTAACTTTGCCAACCAGCTGGAGGTCCTCCCCAGCTACAAACGCATACTTGAAACAGCGGTGGAAATGCTCGGCGGTCATGTCGGCTGGAAACGTCCGCCCACCGCACAAAGGGGCTACTTCCTGGTGGAGGCAATTGGTTCCAGCCCCTCTGATGAAGCCGTCACGGTGGCCAGATGGTTGGTAAAACCGGGCGATACCATCGCTGAAGGCGACTATATCGGCGATCTGGAAGCTGACAAGGCTGCCGTGGAGTTAAGATCGCCGGCCTCCGGACTACTGGAAGAAATGCTGGTCCCAGAAGGGGCGATGGTCAAGGTGGGTACCCCTGTCCTGAAGGTAAAGATCGGTGAGGGCGAGGAAGGCTTCAAGCCCCTCACAAAAGAAAATCCGGGAGAACCCCGGATATCCGACCTGACACTCGAACCCGTCACACAGATCACCCCGCTGGCGTCGTCCCGGGATCCCGATGGACTGGTGGGCATTCAAGCCGTAGCCAGTGTCAGGGGAAGTCGGCTTGTCACCAACCTCGACATTTCCAGGATGTGTCCGGAATGGGAGACCGATGAGATCTTCAAGCGCATTGGTATTGAAACGAGACCCTGGATTGCCGACGGAGAAACGGTATTGCTCCTGGCAACGTCGGCAGCAAGAAAGCTGCTCAAGCAAACGGGTCTGACGCTGGCCGATATTGATCTGATTCTGGTATCGACGGGTACGCCGCCAGCCCATACCCCGTCCCTCGCTGCCATGATCCAGATGAGCCTGAACCAGGATGAACCCGAAGCCGTCCTGGTTCCCGCCTATGACTTCTCTTCTGCTTGTTCTGGATACATTTTCGGACTGAAACAAGCGTCCGATCACTTGCAACTCCGGCAAAAGGATCGGGTGCTGCTGATTACCGCAGAAGTCCTTTCGCCCCAGATTGATATGGCTGATTACGGTACGGCTCCCGTCTTCGCGGATGCTGCCACGGCCACTCTGCTGGTCGGGTCGGGGAGATCCGGCGTCATGAAGCTCAAGGTATTGGAAACAGTCATAGGAACGTATGGGGAGTCGGGCGAAATATTGAAGCTCCCTGCCAATCCCGGCGACAAGATTTCCATGGATGGTCCCAAGGTTTACCTGGGTGCGGTCAAGTACATGCGACAGGCCTTGATGGACGCTTGTCGCCAAACAGGTATCGAACCGCACAACCTGGACCTCGTCGTTCCGCATCAAGCGAACCAGAGGATCATCAATGCCCTCCGTCAGAGAATGAAGCTGGCGGAAGACCAGGTCTACTCCAACATCAGCCACAGCGGAAACACCTCCAGTTCGACTATTCCTCTTTGCCTTGAAGAACTTCTCCCCTTGGCTACAGGTGGTCAGAAATGGGGTCTTACGGCTTTTGGGGGAGGCTTTACCTTCGGTGGGGCGGTGCTGGAAGTGGTGTGAACGACCGGCGAAGCAGGCCGGGGAAATGGCAAAGACGGTAGGTTGCGCTCGTCGCCTGTTGCCCTTATGCCATGCATCATGGCGGTCGATATTTCGTTCGGCCAGATTGCCGAGAGCGTACTTCTCTCTCGTGTGATTTCCTGCGGCGCCGGCGTCCTGACCCAGGTCATCATGTTGTCCGCCCGCGGCAGTGTCGCCAGAAGCAAGAGCGCCAGTGTGAAAGGACAATTGTCGGGTGGCCACCCCGCGCAGGCATGACCACACCTTGCCGGTTCGCTGCCTAGCCAGCAACCCAGACTGAGCTGCAGGCCTCTTGCGCCATCGCATGAGCCAGCATGAAGACGCCGGTCATGCACTGTTACGATGGCGGTTCGATGCTTGCGCTATACTTCGGCGCAAAAACACCATACCCGCAGGCCACAGGAAAACCATAGAGCATGAGCGAACGCGAAATTGACCAGCAGCTGGTCGAACGCGCACAGGCAGGTGACAAGCACGCTTTCGAGCTGCTGGTGATCAAGTACCAGCGCAAGGTCGGGCGTTTGCTCTCGCGCTTCGTCCGCGATCCGGCGGAAGTCGACGACGTGGCGCAGGAGGCGTTCATCAAGGCTTATCGGGCACTGCCGGCGTTTCGCGGTGATAGTGCCTTCTATACCTGGCTCTACCGGATCGCGATCAACACCGCCAAGAACTATCTGGTCGCCCAGGGTCGCCGGGCGCCGACTTCGACCGAGTTTGATGCCGAAGAAGCCGAGGGTTTTGAGGACGCCGGTCAGCTGCGCGACATCAATACCCCGGAGAGCCTCCTGCAATCCAGGCAGATCGGTGAAACCATCAATGCGGCGATGGACGCACTGCCGGACGAACTGCGCAGCGCAATCGTCCTGCGCGAGATCGAGGGCTTCAGCTATGAGGAAATTGCCGCGGCGATGTGCTGTCCAATCGGTACGGTGCGCTCGCGGATCTTCCGTGCGCGTGAAGCCGTGGCGGAGAAGTTGCGACCCTTGCTCGACACCTCTGCCGATCGCCGGTGGTAACCATGGGTAAACCAATGTCCGCATTGGCTGGCGGGGTGACAACTGACGCTTGGGGCACGATCATCGCCAGCGATGAGCAACAGGCAACGGTTCGCATGGACGAGAGCGGTTGCGGCCGCTGCGGAGAACCCGGAGGATGCGCTGGCAACCATGCTGGCAGGCTATTCTGCAGCCCGCCCCGGACCTTTCGGATACCGAATGCTGAGCATCGTTCGGTGGGCGAGCGCGTGCGCATCAGCGTTGTCAACGGATCGGTTGGCCGCAGCGCACTGCACGCCTATGTTTTTCCCTTGCTGACGCTTCTTGCCGGCGCCCTGTCCGGGTCGGCTCTTGGCGACGAGGCTGGCGCAATTGGCGGCTCTATTGCCGGGCTGCTCATCGGCTGGCTGGGATTGCGGCAGGCGCAGCGGCGCAGCAGGCGCGACCCGCGGCTGCAACCATCGATCGGGCCTTGATATTCCGTCGCCAGGTCCCCACCTTCCGATCTGTTTTTGCCGTTCCGTCATTGAAAGACACGCTGGAGGGTTTTGCTGCCATGAAACAGTTGCTCGTCGCTTTCCTTTTCGTGCTGTTCTCGCTGCCGGCGCAGGCGCAGAACCGGGGCCTCCCCGATTTCACCGAACTGGTTGAAAAGCAGGGGCCGGCGGTGGTCAACATCAGCACGACCCAGTCGGCCCGCAGCAACGGTCGGGGTGCCCAGCCTTTCCCGTTCGATGAGAACGATCCGATGTACGAATTCTTCCGCCGCTTTATCCCCCGCCAGCCCGGGATGCCGGGCGCGCCTGGAGCGCCGCGTGAATTCGAGAGCAGGTCGCTTGGTTCCGGCTTCGTCGTAAGTACCGACGGCTATATCCTGACCAATGCCCACGTGATCGATGGGGCTGACGAGATTCTGGTTCGTCTGACCGACAAGCGTGAGTTCAAGGCCCGGGTCATTGGTGCTGACAAGCGAACCGATGTCGCGCTGATCAAGATCGAGGCCACCGGCTTGCCAACGGTTCGTTTCGGCGATCCAGGCGTCCTCAAGGTTGGCGAATGGGTAGTCGCGATCGGTTCGCCGTTTGGCTTCGAAAACAGCGTGACGGCAGGCATCGTCAGCGCCAAGGGACGCGCCTTGCCGCAGGAGAACTACGTGCCGTTCATTCAGACCGATGTCGCCGTCAATCCCGGCAATTCAGGTGGGCCCCTGTTCAACCTGAAGGGCGAGGTGGTCGGCATCAACTCGCAAATCTACAGCCGTTCGGGTGGCTTCATGGGCATCTCCTTTGCCATTCCGATCGACGTCGCCATGGAGGTGCAAAGCCAGTTGCGCGCCAACGGCAAGGTCAGCCGGGGTCGAATCGGCGTCGTCATCCAGGAGGTGACCAAGGAACTGGCTGAGTCCTTTGGTCTGAGCAAGGCCCAGGGAGCGGCGGTCAACGCGGTGGAGAAAGGCGGCCCGGCAGAGAAGGCGGGCATCGAGCCCGGCGATGTGATCCTCAAGTTCGAAGGCAAGACCATCACCAGTTCGAGCGACCTGCCACGCCTCGTCGGCAGTACCAAGCCGGGAAGCAAGGTGACGATTCAGGTCTGGCGGAAAGGGGCAACCAGGGAACTGTCACTGGTGGTCGGAGAAGTCGCCGACGAGAAGGTAGCGACGCGAAGCTCACGCGGTGCGAAGCCGGCCGAGCGGGCTGCGAATCGCCTCGGACTGGTGGTATCCGAGCTCTCTGCAGAGCAAAAGCGCGAACTCAAGGTCAATGGCGGTTTGCTCATCGAGGATGTTCGCGGCAGCACGGGTCGTGTCGATCTGCGTCCAGGCGATGTCATCCTGGCGCTGATTACGCGTGGCGAGAGCATCGAACTCAGGACGACCGAACAGTTCAACAAGTTGCTCGCGCAGTTCGACAAGTCGGCGAACGTGACTCTGCTCGTCCGGCGCGGCGAACTGCAGACCTTCGTCACCATCAAGGGTCTGCCCGACAGGCGGACGGAGTGAGCCAGGCAACGAAGCTGACGCTGGTTTCGCGTCGCTACTGTCATCTGTGCCAGGAGATGGAGCAGGCGCTCGCGGTGCTGCTGGCTGAGTTCTGCGTCGACCTTGAGGTGCTCGACTGCGATGCCGATCCAGCGCTGGAAGCCCTCTACGATGAACTGGTCCCGGTGCTGCTGCACGACGGCAGAGAACTCTGTCACTACTTCCTCGACGTCAGCAAAGTCCGTGATTATTTGAGCAAAATCGGCTAGAATCCGCGCCTTCCGGCAGTTCGACCAAGGGTGCTCGCTGGCACCCTTTTTTTCAGGGGCGGCTCGCCAGCGCCAGAGCCCACGCCATGTTCATGCAACACATCCGCAATTTTTCCATCATCGCGCACATCGATCACGGCAAGTCGACGCTTGCCGACCGCATCATCCATCTTTGCGGCGGCCTGTCCGATCGTGAGATGGAGGCGCAGGTGCTGGACTCGATGGATATCGAGCGCGAACGGGGCATCACCATCAAGGCGCAAACCGCAGCCCTGCAATACCGGGCGCGCAGCGGCGACCTCTATAACCTGAACCTGATCGATACGCCCGGGCACGTCGATTTTTCCTATGAGGTGTCGCGTTCGCTCTCGGCCTGTGAGGGGGCCTTGCTGGTCGTCGATGCTTCGCAGGGGGTGGAAGCTCAGACCGTTGCCAACTGCTACACTGCGATTGAACTGGGCGTCGATGTGCTGCCTGTCCTGAACAAGATCGATCTGCCCTCGGCGACACCGGACAATGCACGCCAGGAGATCGAGGACGTGATCGGCATCGATGCCTCGGAGGCGGTGCTCGCCTCGGCGAAAACCGGCCTTGGCGTCGAGGACATCCTGGAAGCGATCATCACGCGCATTCCGGCACCCCAGGGTGACCCCGATGCGCCGCTCAAGGCCTTGCTGGTCGACGCGTGGTTCGACAACTACGTCGGAGTGGTCATGCTCGTCCGGGTCTTTGACGGTACGCTGCGACCGAAGGACAGGCTTCGCCTGATGGCCACCGGCTCGACGCATCTCTGCGAACAGGTCGGCGTGTTCACGCCCAAGGCCGTGCCTCGCGATGCCCTGCGCGCCGGCGAGGTCGGCTACGTCATCTCGGGCATCAAGGAGCTGCAGGCGGCCAAGGTTGGCGATACCCTGACCCTGCTGGAGCGGCCGGCAAGCGAGGCCTTGCCGGGGTTCAAGGAAATCAAGTCGCAGGTCTTCGCCGGTCTCTATCCGGTCGAGTCGAACCAATACGATTCCCTGCGCGAGTCGCTCGAGAAACTGAAGCTCAACGATGCGTCGCTGCGTTACGAGCCCGAGGTTTCACAGGCCCTCGGTTTTGGCTTCCGCTGCGGCTTTCTCGGCCTGTTGCATATGGAGATCGTCCAGGAGCGTCTCGAGCGCGAGTTCGATCAGGACTTGATCACTACCGCTCCGACCGTCGTCTATGAAGTCCTGCTGCGCGACGGCACGCTGGTCAATGTCGAAAACCCGGCCAAACTGCCGGAACTGTCGAAGATCGAGGAGATCCGCGAACCAATCATCACCACCACGGTTTTCGTGCCCCAGGATTATCTTGGCAACGTCATCACGCTCTGCAACCAGAAGCGCGGTAACCAGGTCGACATGACCTATCACGGTCGTCAGGTACAACTGGTCTATGAGATGCCGATGGCCGAGGTGGTGATGGATTTTTTTGATCGCCTGAAATCGGTCTCGCGTGGGTACGCCTCGCTCGATTACGAGTTCAAGGAATATCGGGCGGCGGATGTCGTCAAGCTAGACGTGCTGATCAACGGCGAGCGCGTCGATGCCCTTTCGATCATCCTGCATCGCGCCAACTCGGTCTATCGCGGCCGCGAACTGGCTGCCAAGATGCGCGAATTGATCCCGCGCCAGATGTACGATGTCGCGATCCAGGCCGCGATCGGCGCCAACATCATCGCCCGCGAGAACGTCAAGGCGATGCGCAAGGAC
>ERZ761603.2349-NODE-2349-length-13130-cov-17.037629_pt1 | contig 13130 bp, 4 predicted proteins | sample MGYA00511879_ERZ761603 | MGnify/ENA primary metagenome ERZ761603 (study PRJEB28899, sample SAMN02850040) | bioreactor sludge metagenome | biome: EBPR Sludge; feature: EBPR Bioreactor; material: flocular biomat | place: Australia: Thorneside Wastwater Treatment... | reverse complement strand
AGCGGCGCGGTGGCGGGCAGGCCACGCCAGTCGCGCAGTTCGATGGCGAGGGCCTGGCGTTTACCGAGCGGGCCGGCGGGCGGGGCGGTCACGAGCGAGGTGACGGCGTCCGGGGTGTTGGTCAACCCGGCGCGGAGCGTGTCAAAGGCGGCGCGAAGTTGCAGCACCGGGTCGGCATCGGCGCGGGCCTGGTTGGCGATGTTGAAGCTCAGGAAGTAGTTGCCCGGGGCGAAACCGGGCTGGTTGATGAGCGTGCCGCGGCTGTTGCACGAGACGGTGAGCGTGGTGCCCGCGCTGTAGAGTCGCTCGGCGAACCCGTCGCCGTTGAGGTCGGCCAGCGCGATGGCCCCGGCGGTGGGGTAGTCTGTGCCGCGGGGTGTGAGGGTGAAGGTGCCGTCGCCGTTTCCCAGCGCGTGCCGGCTCTGCACGAACTGGTACATCAATGTGAGATCGGCGCGACCGTCGCCGTTGATATCGCCGCCGGCGATGTTGACGCCTCCGCCGCCGGGGAGCAGCACCTGGCCGGGTGTCAAACCGGTCGGCGTCCGGAGAAGAACCTGACAAGGGGTGAGACTGGAGGAAATGACCACGGCGAAGTCGGTGTCTCCATCGCCGTCGAAATCGCCCGGCACGCAGCCGCGGGCCGTGCTGCTGAGCGCATACGTCTGTTGAGCGCTGAAGGCCCCGTCGCCGAGGTTGATGAAGTAGCGCAGGCCAGCGAACCCACCGCCGATGATGATGTCGGGGCGTTCATCGCCGGCGATATCGGCGATGGTGAGGGCGAAGCCGCTGCCGGGCGAGCCGAGTTGGCTTTGAGCGCCGAAGTTTCCCGCGCCGTCGTTGAGCCGGATGAACAGGCCGCTGGCGGTGAGGTAGACGAGGTCAAGCCCGTTGATTCCATCGAGGTCCGCGAGGGCCACGCCGACGATGCGCCGAGGAGAAGGAACATCGAGGCGCGAGTCCAGAAGGCCATCGGCCCGGCCTCGGTAGAGCGTCACCGCGCCCGCAGCGCCCGTCGCGGTGGAGCCGCCGCCCACGGCGACATCGGGGATGCCGTCGCCGGAGAAATCGCCGATGGCGGCGGCGGCGGCATTGAGGACACACGGGTAGACCACGGCAGCGCCGAATGATGGAGAGACGACGCCGGGGAGTGTCGTATTCGGGTAGACCAGGAACCGGGAGGCTGAGCCGGTCGAGGCATCGGGCACGACCAGGTCGGGCCGGCCATCGCCGGTGACATCGCCCGCGGCGGTGATGCCCGCGCCCCCCGCGGGGAGCGAGAGGCCGCCGATGTCCGAATCTCCCAGGCGCGAGACGATCATGTAGCCGATGTCCGCGGACTTGATGAACGTTGCGGGCGGCGCGCCGCAGGCCTGCGGCCCGCCGGTGGTGCAGGAGCAGCGGCCATCACCACCCATCTGCCGGGCCGCTTCCATCGCGGCCATGAGGCGCGCGGGGATGTCGCCCGGGGTGGTGCGGGCGGCGCTGAGTGCCGCGGCGACAACCGGCTCGCCGGTCAGCACGTTGCCCTGGATCGCGTAGATGATGCGTCCGGTGAGTCCGGCGTGCGTGTAATCGAACGAGCCTGTGATACCGCCGGCCCACGCCCCGGCCTCGGACCCGGTGAAGGTCACAGCGCGGGCCTGGGTGTCGAGGATGCCGTACTGGCGTGTTTGATGCCCGCCGTCGAAGACCGCGAGTTCGTTCAGGATGGCCTGTGGTGATGAGCCGGCGATGAGACGGTCGCGGATGAGTGCCCGGTTCTGGCCGGTGGAGTCAACGAACGACTGCGCGGCGGCCGCGCCCCTGCCGACCACGACGACGGAGGCGTTGGCCTGAAGATCGAAGTTGGTGAGGCACGTCGCGGAGGCGATGGCGAGTTCACCCGTGCGGGCGTCGAGCAGGATGATCGACCAGGTCGCGTGAGCCGCGGAGACCAGCGAGAGAGCGGAACAGACTGCCAGTCGGGTCGGGGTGTACATGGTGTATCCGTGAGGAAGGAATTGAGAACGAAGGACCTCGTGGATTGTTCGTCTAGAACTAAGTGGCGTATCGACACGGCGTACAGCCTGCGAACAATAAACCTGCAAGATGCGGCTTGTCCTGAACAAATACGGGTCTGCATATCAGATCAGTACCCGTCCAACTCAACCGAGTAGCACAATGAAGTGCTACGGCTCTCCCAAACATGCAACTCAGAAGGCACCGCAGTTTCGTCCTTAATACAGAACGAGCATGGAAGTTTGGAGTTCCAGACGGGTCTACACTGCACGAGTCACACCCCCTATTGCGGGGGGTGGTGGGGGCTGATCACTCGTGGAGTAACATCTGATGCGACCTTCAATTCGATCCTTCCAGGTCTTCTGGATCGCGGTGTCGGTTTTTGTGTCAGCGCATGATGCATCTGGCCAGCCGTATCGAACATATGTCTACAACGGGCCAGCCTTAGAAGTCCAGTCGGGCGCGAGGTTCCGTTCCACCGACACGATTCAGGCCTCCATCACGATCGATTGCGCGCTTGCCGGCGCGTCCGGCGATGGGTTGAACCTGCCGGTCGCTGACTACACGGCGGCCCTGACTTCATTCTCCTTTACGGCGACGGGAACCATGCCGCTGAGGATCAACGCCGCGGACAAAGACGCGATGATGACGTTGACATTCGGGACGGACGGCGAGGGCAACATTGTCGGGCCGTACCTGTTCGACCTCTCGAGCGGACGCGAGGATGCAGGCATTATGCTCTCCGACTTGGGGGGGGCGGTTTTCGCCGCACCCGGTGCGCCCGGCGGCTCCGGCGAAGCGGTGTGCGGTCCAGGCCGGTGGCTTACCATGCTTCCTTCTCCCGCTGCCAACGCGGACTACGCTGAACAGAAACGGGCTCTCACCGCGGCGGCGATCGTACGTTACGAGTATGGCGCAAGCCTGACGCCCCGCCCACGGTTGCTTGCCACGCTGGTTGCAATGCGCCGGATCGCGGCCCGCAATCCGAGCATGACACCGACGCAGTTGTCTGCGTTCGCTGCCGCGTACGACGCGAGGTTGCGAGCCGCATCACCCGGCGACTCTGATCTGACCGCGAGTATCGGGCTGATGACAGCGGTTCGGTTTCCGGCGGCAGACCTCGCGCCCGTTCCCGCGGGGATTCTCAACGGCATCGATACCGAGATCGACGCTGAAGTGCTGCAAGACCTGGACCTCGATCCCTACGTTCGCGTCACTACCGCACTGGGCGGGCAGGGCTCCGGCGGCGTTCAGCAACGCCAACTGCAGGAGTTTCAGTTTACGCAGGTCGGGTTTCTGGTCAACAGCGGCGTCGTCGCTCAAGCCCTTCGCGACCTTTTCCTCTCACGCGACGCGGACGGATTCGTGCACCCCGCACTCGCGCCTGCGGCGGCGGCCTATCTCGCGACGCAACCCGCGTGGGACTCGACGGGCGCTTCGCCGATCGCGATTAATCCTTTCCCGACCGAGGCGGTGCTGGCCGCGCGATACCCCAGCATCCGTGCCGCGCTCGACCGTCTCCCGCCGACGGCGGAGGCCTTCAGCGCCGCCGCGGCGGACGGGTTTGAAGAAGAGGCGAGCGATGTGATCGCAGAGATGCGGCTGGTTCGTGCCTTTGTGGATGACAAGGCCACCCTGGTCCGCGCGCTGCTGTCGAACGGAGCAACATCGCTGCACGACAACAGGATTTCATCGCTCAATACCGCACTGGTCGAGCGGGCCGTGCGTCAGCGACAGAGCGACCTGCGTGAGTTGGCCGATCGCCGCGCCGCGGTCGATGTGCGGGTGCTCGTGATGACCACCGCCGCGCTGCAGGACGAATCTCGGCCGTACATGCTCCAGCGATTCTCGGCCGTGCAACTGGACGCCGCGGCGTCCAGTTGGTCCACCGCCGTGACGGCGATTCAGGGGGTCAGTCAACTGGCGTTGGGCGGCGCTGGCGCCACGCTCAGAAAGGGCCTGAATACTGCGGAAGGACTCTCCATTCTGATCGGAGCGGGCGGAACGCTCGCCTCGCTGTTCAGTTCCGGGCCGTCGCCAGAAGAGCAGATCCTGGAGGAGCTCGCGGCGATCCGCAACCAGTTGAGTGAGTTCCAGTTGGACATGCAGGAGCGTCTCAACCATATCGACCGAGCGATCGCGGCCTCGTATGCCGGGCTGAGCACGCAGTTGTCGTCGCTCGAGCATGCCCTCAACACGCTCGGGAACGATGTGCAGCAGTTGCGCGCCGCGATGGCCTCGGTGCGGCTGGAGTTGTCGCAGCAGAAATCCGCCCTCGCCCGGTTCGAGGAGAACGTGTACGGCATGCTCGAGAACGGCTTCAACTACGACTTCCGCGTCACGTCCGACATCGCGCTGGGCTTCCGTGATCGCAACTCGGGCATCGACATGTATTACGCGGCGCCGACCCCGGCGTACGACTCGTTCGAGGGTGTCTTGCACACCTACGCGACGCAGGACGCTGCCAGCGCACCGGGGGGAACATGCACGGCGGGGCTTGGCTCATGCGGGTTCGGGGGGACGGACACGCTCGACCTCTCTGCCGGTACGATCGGCGCGGGCGGGCAGTTGGTCTTCACGCCCACCAACCCGATCGGGCGCCAGATCAACTCTCTTCGTACGGCGCCGATGCAGTTGGGCCTCCCGCCGCTGGCGGCGACCCGGCTGGCAAACCCGACGACCTGGGCGATCAACACCGACGCATTCGCCCAACTCCAGCGAGAGAATCCGTGGTACGCCGCGGCGCATTCCGTCACGGCGGCGGGCCGGTGGAACGCGGTTCGCACCGTGGGCCGGGCGGCGCAGCAGGCGATGTGGGACGCCAAGAGTCAACCGCTGTTCGATGCGCTGTTCGAACGGTACGCGGCGGATGTATCGCTCCTTCAGGCCGACCTCGAGAGCCAGGCGGCGCTCAACGAATGGGAGGCCGAGGCTTGCATGAATTGCGGCACGGACCTGTGGCCGGGGAACCCCGCACGCCAGGCCTCGTTTCTTCGATGGGCTGCGAGCAAAATGACCGGTCCGAACGCGCACTTCCTTAAGCAGCGTGCCGAACAGGCCACGGTGAACATCCGGCTCATGGACGCCTATCTCTCCATCGCGTGTCCGAACACCCTCGAACGATCCGAGTTGCTCCGCGGCATGCTTCGAGGTAACGAACTCTCGATGGATCGGGAGGCCTACGCCGGGCATTTGTCGCTGGTTGCCGGCATGCTCGAAGTTCCGGGTGCGGTCGGCCTGATGGCCCCCCCATCGCTCACCTCCGGCTTCGCCCGCTTCACGCACACGCCGACCTTCGCCCCGGCACCTTCGGTCTTTTCTCTGGCCGTGCGCCAGCACGCACCGACAGTGTGGATCAGCCCTTCGCACGTCGCCATCGGCGATCTGAACGGCGATGGTGTGCCGGACCTCGTGACGGCGATGGAGTCGAGCCAACGCGTCGAAGTGAGACTCGGCCTCGGGAATGGGAGGTTTGGCGAGGAAGTGGGAGTCTTTACCGTCGGCAACTCGCCCCGGGGAACCGTGATCGGGGATTTCAACGGGGACACAACGCCCGATCTCGCGGTCTTGAACAACGGCTGGAACAGCGTCTCGATACTACGCGGAACTGGGTCGGGGGATCTTCAGTCCATGTTCGTGACGGGCGGCTCCACATTCGGCACGGACGGGTCTCCCCTGGCGATCGCGATGGCTGATGTGAACGGTGACGGCAGGCCCGATCTCGTCGTTGCCAACGGAAACTATAATGAGACGGAGCCATTTCCGCATAGCGTGACCGTGCTGATCGGGCAGGGGAACGGGGCGTTCGACGGCACGCGCTGGGAAACCAGCTTCCCGGGTTCCGCCCCGCCCAACTCGGTCGCTCTGGCGGATATGAACCTCGATGGTTGGCCCGACATCATCACCGCAAGCCCCGGCCAAGTCAACTCGCTGGTCTCGGTGTTGCTGGGGAACGGGAACGGCACGTTCCAGCCGCCCATAAACCACGTGTTCGGGAGTGAAATCAGCGTAGTATCGGTTGCGGTCATCAACGCGGACACGGACGGCTTCCCCGATGTCGTCGTGGCGAACTTCGGTACCTCCACCGCATTGGTGCTCCGCGGGAACGGCGACGGCACACTCCAAGTGCCCTTGTCATTCACGACGCCACAACGGCCCACGAGCATCGCTGCGGGCGACCTCGACGGCGATGGTCGGCCCGATATCGTCACCGCGCACGGCCAGAGTTCGCACTTCCATGTGCTTCGCGGCATCGGCGACGGTACGTTTCAGCCGTTTGGCACATTCACGACCGGCGCGGGATGCCGATTCGCAACAGTTGCCGATCTGGACCGTGACGGCCGGCCCGATGTCATCGCGGCGAACGCCACGGCCAACACGGTCACGGTCTTCAGGAACACCAGCCCGTTCGACCACGCGGCGGTTGTGCCCAGCGGTACGGCCCCTTACGCCTTGATTTCGAGCGATGTGAACGGTGACGGCGCGCCCGACGTGATCAGTGTCGATTCCCAGGGCGACCGTTTGCTCATTCACCTGCGGCTCCCCCAGGGGGGGTTCGCCTCGCCCGCGGTGTACGCGGTTGGTGCAGGACCTTCTGCCGTCGCCGTGGGAGATGTCAACGGGGATGGTCGCGTCGATCTGGTCATCTCCAACTACACAGGGAACACTGTCTCGCTTCTCTTCGGCCTTGAGAATGGCACCTTCGGGCCAGCGCAGCACCTCACGGGGGGCGTTACGCCGCACGCGGTCGCACTGGCCGATGTGAACTCGGACGGCCTTACGGACATCATCACGGCGAACCACTTTTCAAACAGCGTGATGGTCCGGCTTGGTGCGGGCAACGGGTCGTTCCTCGCGCCGGTGGGCTTTGGTGTAGGATCGCAACCGCTCTCGGTCGCGGTCTCGGATTTCAATCGCGATGGGCGGCCCGACCTCGTGTCCGCGAACATCGCGGCGAACAGCGTTTCACTCCGCCTCGGCAACGGCAACGGCACGTTCCAGCCCGCGGTCAACTTCGGAGTTGGTGCCAACCCCTATTCACTCTCGGTCGGTGATTTCAATGGCGACGAGTACCCCGATGTAGTGACCGCGAATCATGGCGGCAACACCGTCACGGTGCTGCTGGCCAATCCGACCGGCGGCGGGCCCGCGATTACCCATTATCCGGCGGGCCCCCTACACGACGCTCTTCCGATCTCCCCCGCCCGCGCCACGTGGCCGTCGGTGACCTGAATGGCGACGGAGTCTTGGACCTGGCTGTGTCGAACTTCGGCGGGGGTGTGTCCGTGCTCATCGGCCTGGGAAACGGCACATTCATGCCCATGACCCAGTACGCGGCGGGGGTGACGGTCTCGTCCGTGGCGATCGGTGACATCAGCGGGGATGGCCGCGCGGACTTGATCGCCGCGAACCTCGCGACAGGCACGTTCACAATCCTCAAGGGCGACATGAACCGAGGCAAGGAGTTCCGCGATCTGGTGAACGCCGTGATCGTGACGGCGAATCTGGACTCGCTGACGGGCAACGGCGCGACGGCGACGGCGACCACCGATCTCCCTCATCCGTTCCGTTCCGGCGACATCGTGACCATCTCAGGCGCGACTCCGGCGACGTTCAACGGCACGTTCGAGATCATCGACCACAGCTCCACGACATTCCGCTTTCTGTGCGGGGCCGTCGGGACGGCGGGCGGCGCGGTCAAGCGAGCCACGCGCCCGCGCGAGACCTATCCGTTCATGCAATGGACGCTCGCAAACCTCGAGCACCTGCAGCGCACCGCGATGAGAACGGCACGTCACGATCAATATCTCATCCCCGTCGGTGGCGGCCTCTCACTCGTGCAGACTGGTGTTCTGACGAACGATGTAGCAGCCCCGTCGCCGCTGCAGTCGCCGCCGTGTCTGACGGCGTCGCTCTCCACAACACCCGATGACGGCGAGTTGTCATTCCTTGCCGATGGTCGATTCGAGTTCACCCCGCCCGCACTGTTCGCCGGCATGGTCCGCTTTCAGTACCGGGCCGCGGCGGCGCTTACACCATTGCCCGTGCCGAATCCCGCGTGTTCCGGGGGGAGTGCCCGCACGCCACTTCAGAGCGATCCGGCGTGGGTTTCCGTGGTCGTTGGGCCTTGTGCTCCGGTGATCGAGGAGCAGCCCGAGTCCGCCGAGTTCATGCAAGGTTCCACCGCGACGTTCCGGGTGCGGGCGAGCACGTCCGCGGGCCGACTCCTGTTCCGCTGGCGTCTGGACGGGGGCGATCTGGAGGATGGGCCTACCGGCGATGGGGCGATGGTCACGGGTTCAAGCGGGCCGGTCCTTGTGATCGCCAACATGCAGCCATCGCAGCGCGGCGTATTCACCTGCCTCGTGTCCAGCGCCTGCGAGCAGATCGAGTCACTCGGAGCCGGGCTGGGGGATCTCTGCACGGCCGACTATAACAGCGACGGCGGGATCGATGGTGCTGACGTACAGGCCTTTTTCGATGATTGGGAGCAGGGGTACGCGGCGGCCGACGTCAACCGCGATGGCGGCGTGGACGGTTCCGATGTTGGTTTCTTCTTCTCACAATGGGAAGCAGGCGGATGCGATTGACCGTGTGAAGACCGGCGGGTACCCGTCAGTTAGGCTTTTGCGAGTCTTAGCAGTCTGTTGAAAAACTTTTAGAGCCTTCACAAACGACGCCTCAACACGCGATTTCAGCCTCAAAATGAGGGTCGTGACCGCGGAATTCACTCGATGTTGCGACCAGAGGGTTTTTATCAACAAGCTGTTAGTTGTGAGGCTCAACACCTTCGGAATTTCGCTTGGTATCTCGTGCCGATCAGTGTATGATGAAAAATAGTGCAATCTGTGCCGGTTCGAGTCACATCGGCTTGTCGAGCGCACTTGCACGAAATAGAGGTTCGCAGCAACAGCCTCACACAGAAGGAGGAACACATGAATCGTGGATGTCTTTGGATTCCGGCGCTGGCCGGGGCGGCGTTGGCCGTTTTGACGCCGATGGCGGCGGGGCAGGGTGCCCCTAACCCTCGGAACGGACCGATCAAGACCGCGAATCCGGAACCGTTTGACGCGACGAAGTTCCCGCTCCAGCAGTGGCGACCGGATACAGATCTGCCGGCTCCGATGCCCGACCACCCGCCGATCGATAAGGTGCCCCCGATGCCGATGCCGGACTGGGTGCCCCCGCCGCGGATCGGCCCGCCTTCGTTGGACTCTGTGACGCTGCACGATGCCGAAACTGGAAAGACGGTCGTGCTCCCGTTGGGGGATCCGCGCGATCCGGTCGCGCGCGTGAGTGAAAATCCGTACTACGGCGCGGACCAGGTGGTGAGCCTGGGGCTGGAGATGCAGCGCGGGATGGGGTCACGCACGGCGGTGTCGGACGCGACGCTGGCGACCTGGCCAGCGCGCACCAACGTTCGCCTTCTGATGCGCTACGTGGACAACACCGGGGCGAATCGGTTTTTCGTCTGCTCCGGCTCGATGATCGACGGCGGGGTGGTGCTGACGGCGGCCCACTGCGTCTATGCGCGGGAGGCCGACGGCCCCGACATCTTCGACTGGGCCCAGGAAATCTGGGTTTACCCCGGCTGGGACGGGAGCGGCAACTCGCAGCCCAACAGCACCGACATCATCCAGACCTGGGGTTGGGCGAGGGGCACGTTCTACATGGCCGGCTCCGGCTACGTGAACAGCGGCGACTGGGACCGCGATGTCGGCCTGATCCGCCTGAACCGCGCCAACACCCGCAGCGTGGGCATGCTCACCGGCTGGTACGGGTGGGGACTGAATCTCTGCAACGGCAGCACCACACACTACAACTATTCGTATCCGGCAGAAAGTTGCAGCGCCTCGCTGCACACCGGCCGGCAGATGTACTTCTGGGACGGCACGATCGACGGCTGCCCGGGCCTGTTCAACGGCAACCAGTATGATCTCGACACGTCCAGCGGCTGCCACACGGCGGTGTGGGGCGGTATGAGCGGCAGTTCGATGAACCGTTTCTACGACGGTGGCGGCCCGTTCAGCGTGGCGGTCTGCTCGACCTCGAACCGGTCCAGTGATGCCAACTACTGCGCGCTGTGGGACCAGTTCGTGGACGACATGAACAACGACTTCAAGCCCGGCACGCGCGGCAATACCTTCGATATTGAGGCGCTCCAGTACCGCACGAGTTCGACCACGGTGGTGCAGGGGAGCAACGTCGCGGCGGGCAGCGTCCAGATCTGCAACACCACCGACAACAACCCGGGGTCGCGCCAGGTCACGCTCCACGTGTACCTGTCGTCGAACACCGACGTCTCCACGAGCGACACGCTGCTGGCGACGTACAACTACAACAACGTGGACTTCGGGGCGATGGACTGCATCCAGTTCAATGTGCCGGCGACGCAGATTCCGTACAACACGCCCACCGGCTCTTATTACGTGGGTGTCATCATTGATTCCTCCGAGGACACCAACAGCGCCAACAACGACACGGATACCTGGGACGCGGACCCGATCACCGTCTCGTGCCTGACGATGGCGACGCCCGGCGGGGTCTCCGCCAGCGACGGCACCTCGTGCGCGCACGTGGCGGTTTCATGGAATGCCGTGACGGGCGCTTCGTCCTACTTCGTGTACCGCAACACGGTGAACAGCACCGCATCGGCGACGCTGATCGCCACCGTCAACGCGCCCACGACGTCGTACAACGACACCGGGGCCTCCTCGGCGGGCACCACGTACTACTACTGGGTGCGTGCCGACAGCAACTGCTCGACCAGCGGCTACAGCACGGCGAACACGGGCTACCGCAACACCACCCCGGTCGCGCCCACGGGCGTAGCGGCGAGCGACAGCACCAACTGCGGCCTGGTGTCGGTGAGTTGGAACGCGGTCTCGAACGCCACCACCTACTCGATCTACCGCAACACCGTCAACTCGACCGCCGGGGCGACGCTGCTGGGCAGCGACAACGCCAGCCCGTACTCCGATGCCACCGGCGTTGCGGGCACGACGTACTACTACTTTGTGCGGGCGGGCAACGCCTGCGGAACCAGCGGGTACAGCACGGGCAATGCCGGCCGCGCGCAGACGCCCGCCTCGCCGCCGACGGTCAACGCCAGCGACGGCACCCTCTGCACCGGTGTCGCCGTGACGTGGAACGCCGCGACGCAGGCCGACTCCTATTACGTCTACCGCAACACGGTGAACAACACCGGCACCGCGACGCTCCTGGTGACGACCGCGGCCACCAACTACACCGACAACGCCGCCGTGGTGGGGACGACCTATTACTACTGGGTTCGCTCGAACAACGAGTGCGGCCCGGGCAACTACAGCACCGTGAACACGGGGTACCGGGGCACAGCGCCGGCGGTGCCGACGAACGTGTCGGCGACGGACGGCATCCCCTGCACGCCGGCGGTCACGATCTCGTGGACGGCGCCGGCGACGGCCTCGGGGTACCAGGTCTTCCGCAACATAGTGAACAACTCGGCGACGGCGACGCAGATCGCCACCGTCTTCTCGCCCAACACCACGTACGACGACGCGACGGCGCTCCCCAACACGCTCTACTACTACTGGGTCAAGGCGACCAACGCCTGCGGCGTGGGCGCGTTCAGCGCGCCCGACACGGGCAACCGGGGCGCCGCACCCCCGATCCCCACGGGGGTGAACGCGACCGACGGCGTCCGCTGCAACAGCGTGGTGGTGTCGTGGACGGCCTCGACGGGCGCGACCGGGTACGAGATCTGGCGGAACACGGTGAACAACTCGGCCACGGCGGTGATGATCGGCACCGACAACGCCAGCCCCTTCTCCGACAACACCGTGGTGGGAGCCACTGTTTACTTCTACTGGGTGCGCGCGACCAACTCGTGCGGCACGAGCGGGTTTAGCACTTCCAACTCGGGCTTCGGCGGCGTCGGGGTCTTCTTCGACCTCCAGCCGTCGGACCTGACGGTCTTCGAGGGCAACCCCGCGCAGTTCAGCGTGCTCGTCGGCGGCGCGACGGCGCACCAATGGCGCAAGAACGGGGTGAACATCTCCAACGGGCCCAACATCACGGGCGCGACGACCAACACCCTCACCATCCTCTCGGCGACCGAGGGGGATGAGGGGGTGTACACCTGCTTCGTCACCACGCCCTGCGGCACCGGCCTTTCCGACCGGGCGCTGCTCACGGTGGACCAGATCCCCTGCCCGGCCGACTACAACCAGGACGGCGGCATCGACGGCGCCGATGTGGATGCCTTCTACGCCGACTGGGAGGCGGGCGACCTGAACGCCGATGTGAACCAGGACGGCGGCGTGGACGGGGCCGATGTGGACTACTTCTTCGAGAAGTGGGAAGCCGGCGGCTGCTGATCCGGGTTCGGTGTTGATCCCACACGCCCCGGCGCTGACGGCAGCGCCGGGGCGTTTTCGTGCGCACTCGCTACGATCCCCTGTGCGCATCCTCGGCATCGATCCCGGCCTGCGGTTCACCGGCTACGGGTGCATCGAGCACCCGGGTGCCGATCCGGTGCTGATCGAGGCCGGGGTCTTCCGGCTCACGAAGGGCGCGGGGCGGACAGCGCTCTCGGTCTCGGCCCGGCTCGAGGAACTCGACAGCGATTTCCGGGCCGCGCTCGCGCGGCTCCGGCCCGATGTCGTCGCGGTGGAGTCGCTCTTTGCGCACTACAAGCACCCGGCGACGGCGATCGTGATGGGTCATGCGCGGGGCGTGCTGCTGCTCGCCGTGCAGCAGGCCGCGGTGCAACTGGTCGAACTCAAGCCCAACACGGTGAAGAAGTCCCTGACGGGCTTCGGGCACGCCGACAAGGCCCAGGTGCAGCGCGCGGTGCAGGCGCTGTTCGGCCTTCCCGAACCTCCCAACCCGCCCGATGTGGCCGATGCTATCGCGGTGGCGCTGTGCGCAGCGCGTCGGGCCGCGGCGTTGCCGGGCTAATGTGCGCGCGTTGCCACGCGAACGCGACATCCCCGCCGCCCGCTCGCGCGCCCTGATCGCGTTCGCATCGGTGGCCATCGGGTATGTGTTTTCTGATCGGTTGATGTGGGCCTCCGCGGCGTGCTTCGCCGCGGCCCTGGGCTGCGCCGCCATCGCCGCGGCGGGCATAGAATATCGCGGTCACGATC
>ERZ761603.2345-NODE-2345-length-13145-cov-6.099389_pt1 | contig 13145 bp, 14 predicted proteins | sample MGYA00511879_ERZ761603 | MGnify/ENA primary metagenome ERZ761603 (study PRJEB28899, sample SAMN02850040) | bioreactor sludge metagenome | biome: EBPR Sludge; feature: EBPR Bioreactor; material: flocular biomat | place: Australia: Thorneside Wastwater Treatment... | reverse complement strand
TGCCGTGCGCCGCCGCGTAGGCGTGGTTGGCCATCGCCAGTTGGCGCAGATTGCTCGTGCAGGCCGCCCGCAAGGACGCCTGCCGCGCCCGGGCCAGCGCCGGCATCAGCAGCCCGGCCAACACGGCGATGATCGCGATCACGACCAGCAACTCCATCAACGTGAAACCGCGCCGGCCATGGTCGCCGCGCCCGTTTCCAATGATTGGAACCAGCACGCGGTTCGCTTTCCAACGAGTGGAAAAACTCGTCACGGGGTCGCCGCCTCCGGAATCGTTTGCTGCACGCGCATCATCTGGAACGGCGCACCGGTCGGCACGCTGACCTGATGCCATCCGCCCGTTCCCGGCACGGCGACGCCGTGATCGGTCCACGCCCCGCCGCCGGAAACGTGCGGCTGATAGGTGCGCCCGGCATAACCGTACCAACGCAGCGCCGGCGCTCCCGCCATGGAGACGAACTCCACGCCCGCGTGATGCACCACACCGATCGCGCGCAGATCGAAACCGTCCGTCATCGCCGCCGACGCTTGATACGGATCGTAGATCGGACGCCCGAACTGGTCGTGCACGGAGCCGTCGCCCACGATGTCGATCAGACGGATGTAGGCGATGCGGTTGAGATCGACCGCGCCGCTTAGCACGTTCGTGTGATGCCGCAGCCAATCGAGATCGAACGGCGTCCCGTACTCCAACGCATGTTTGCCGGCCACGCCGTCCACCTGCGCGGCATCGAGTCCCTCGTACGGCCCGACTGGCGTGCCGGGATAATACGTCACCGGGAACCGCGCCCAGGCGTTGGTGGTGGTGGCGACTTCGACGAAAGCCAGCTCGGCGAACGTCAGGTCGCCGTAGTTGAATCCGTTCTCGAACACCGCGAAGTCCGCGCCGGGGCCGTTGACGATCAGATCGTCGAACGCGAGGGTGATCGATCCGCCGTTGCCGAGCGACCGCACATGCGTGGTGCCGTCCTCGGGATCGAACGCCTCCGGCTTGCCGACGATCGCGCCCTCGGAAAAACCGCCGCTGCCCGGATCCGGTTGCACGAGCTGGTCGATGGCGGCGATCCAACCCTGGAACGGCGTCGTTGCGCCGGGCAGGCCGTTGGTGGAGCGCGCGAAGGTGATGGCTTGGACCGTGCTCGCCGAATCGACATAATAATCCGTATGCACGACGAGCAGTTGGTTCCGTTCGTTATCCCAATCCAACCAACCGAGACCGTAACCCGAGGCGGAATCGAACGCCACCTCGCGCACCACGTCGCCGATCGCAAGATCAATCTGCACCAGGCGGTTGCCGTAATCGGTCACGGCATACAGCCGGCCGTCGCCATCGAAACACAGATAGCTCGCCTGGATATCGGCCATGACCTCGCCGTGGGCGGCGGTGAGGTTGCCGCTCTGCAACTGCTCGGGCGTGAAACGGAGAATCCGGCCCGCGGTTTGTTCGGCGACATACAGGCGGTCATCGGCATCGAAGGCCAGGCCGCCGGAAAACCCGCCGACCCGGATCACCTCGACCAGCGTGGTGGTCGCGGTCTCGAACCGGTACACGGTGGTGCCGAAGGCGGGCGGATAGGCCGCCAGATACAACGTGCCGGCCGAATCCACCGCCGCGTCGTAGATGCCCAGTTGGCCGCCCTGATCGCGGAAAACGCCATCCACGCCGACCAACCCATAGCGATAGGAGGGAGGAAACCCGTAGGCGTCGGCATACGCGATGAAGATCTCGTCGCCGATGACGCGGACATAACTCGCTCCCACGTTCGGCGACGGCAGGGAACCGACGGTTTGCCAGGACGCGTTGGAAAGCGTCAGTTTGACGACATTGGTGCCGGCCGTGAAAAAAGCCGCGCCATCGGCGACATCGAGGCCGCCGGCGAAGACAAACGGATCGGTTCGGAAAAGCTCCCGGGCTTCATAACCCAGGCTGGACATCGGCGCCGCATGCACAGAAAACGCGGAGGCGGCGGAAACAAGAGCCAGCGCCAACGGGCGGCGGCAAATAAATTGAAACGACATGACGAACCTTTTCTCCCCTTGCGCGGGGGGTATCTCCCCGGGAGGAAAATGAAAAGCCGTCAACCGGACGACCTCCGCATTCCATCGCGAAAGGAGAAGTCAACCATGTCCGGCTCGTCTTCTGGCTCATCCGCCCGATCGACCGCCTTCCCATCCGCATGGGGCGGACAGTGGCGAAAATGTCGATGGTTCTCCCTCGCGGGAGACGGATTTACAGCGGCGCGACCGCGTCCGGTTTTCACGGACTTCCGTTAGTCGAACATGCTAGGCAAACCTTCAAAGAACGCCTGCATCTTCCGGTGGAAAGACCTCCCCGGTCAATGCCCAAATCGCGGAAATTTTTCGTGCTTGCGCGGCAAGGAGTTGGATAAACGGTTTAACCGACCCAGCCCTGCGGCTTGAGCAGGTAGAGATAGAGCAGCCAGTTGAGGCCGAGGGCGTAAATCGACGAGAAGACATCGTCGATGGTGATGCCGAGTCCGCCGGGCAGGCGTTGCAGGCCGCGCGCCGGCGGGGGCTTGATAATATCGAGCACGCGGTGGGTTAGGAAAGCCGTGGCCAACATAACCGGCGAAGCGACCGGCAGCCCGATCAACGTGAGCGGCACCGTGAGGTATTCGTCGGCCACGATGCGGCCGTCGTCTTTTTTCCCGCCCAGCGCTTTCTCCGCTTGGTCGCAGATCGGCACCGAGATCACGCACAAGACCAGCGCCAAGGCCGCCTGCGCCGGCCAACCGGTCTGCCAGGTGAACAACGCATACGCCAGCGGCAATCCCAGCAACGCCCCGAATGTACCCGACGCCACCGGACTCAAGCCCAACCCAAAACCCGTCGCCAACAATACCCATGGATTTTTCAACATGATCGCACCTCGTCGTTCGATTGCACTATGGTCCCGTCTGGAAATCAACTTCGATGAACGCGGCCGTGCGCCGCCCGCTCAAACGCAGATACTGCAAGCGCGCCAGCACATCGAGCCACGCCTTGGCTTCGTTGAGCTGCTGCCGCGTGGCGCGCGAACCCTCGGCGTCCTCGAATAGCAACTTAAGCGAATAGGCGCTCAACGCCAGCCGCAACGTTTCGCCTCCGCGCACCAAGTCCATGCCCAAATAACCCCACTGATCGCCCGCCGGGTCCGTGGCCATCAGCGCCTCGCCGCCGGCATCCGGCCGCGACAACAATTCGATCAAGCCCTTGGCGTTGCTGGACACGACCAACCAGGAGCCCGTGCGGGTCATCGCGACCTGTTCGGAAGCGGAGAGACCGGCATACAACGAACCGGAGGTCCCCTCGAACCGGTACACGGCGTGCTCGCCCGCTTTTTCCTCGACCACCACCAGCCCCCACCGGTCGCGCGCGTTCCACCGGTCGGCCAACGCGCGGGCCAGCTCGCCGGCATCGCGCGCCTCATCCATCGCCCCCCCCGCCATGATCGTCGGCACCTTGATACCCTTGTAGCGGCCGCTGAAGTCGCCGCCAAACAATCCCCAAGCCAACGCCTCGCCGCCCGCCGCCTCCACCACGTCGGTGATCAATCGTCCCGTCACGGTGTTGGTGTCGAGCACATCGGTGTCGAACAAGTCGGCGCTCAACACGCTGTAAGCGATCGGATGCGCGCGCCACAGATCGAACAGTTCCGCGATTTCCACCTCGGGCGGAATCGTGTCGAGACCCATCGGCGAGGTCAGGCGCGCCGTGCCGGCGACGGTGGTGTTTGACCGCAGGTCGAGTTCGAACATCCACGGATCGTCGAGCGTGGCGTTGCCGCGCGGGTTCATCGACTTGTACCAGAGGCGATCCGGATGCCGCGACCGCAGCAGCCGTTCGTTGACATCGCGCAGGTCGGCGCGACGCCGGATCGAAGGAAACGTCCCGTTGTAGGCCTCGATGATCATTTCCATGGCCAGCGGATTGCGGGCCTGGCAACCGAGGATCATGCCTTCCACCAGAGCCAGCGTGATCTGATGCGCGACGCCGTCGGTGGTCCAACGATACGTCCACACCGGCCACCCGCCCATCTGGCCGGTGCGCTCCAGGCCGGGGATCTTCAGATACGGGAGCATCCAACGCAACCGGTGGCTGCGCCCGCCCACCCAACTGGCCATGACCCATGACGGTTCGCGCTGGTAGTCGAGATAAGGCACATACGCCATGACCAGTTGATCGCGGCCTACGAGGTCGAGGATGTAGGCGAGGCCGGGATCGCGGCGCGTGGCCTCCCACGCTTCGGGTTCGACGCCGAACACCGAGGCGAGGCTCGCCGCGACGGGATGCGCCGACACCTCCAGCCAGCGGTCGGCCAACCGGTCGTGCATCGTGACCGCCATCGCCTGCCCGGGAATCGCCCGCAGCAGTTGGTCGGTATCGCGCGGGATGATCAGGGTCCACCAGATGGACACGCCGATGTAGGCGAGCAAAAGCAACCAGAACAACCACCGGGCCGCGGCGCGTTTCATGCCTGCACGGTTCCCACGATCTCGCCCGGCGAGGCGTGCCCGCCTTTGCGCAGGTAATCGGCGAGCTCATCGACCAGGGTCACTGCCGCCGAGGGATCGGTGAAGTTGACCGTGCCCAGCGCCACCGCGTCCGCCCCGACCATGAAGAATTCGAGCGCGTCCTCGAGCCGGCTGATGCCGCCCATGCCGATCACCGGAATGGTCACCGCTTTCGCCGCCTGCCAAACCAAACGCACCGCGATCGGTCGGATGGCCGGACCAGTGAGGCCGCCGGTGATGTTGGCGAGTTTCGGGCGGCGCGTCTTGATGTCGACCGCCATCGCCGGGAAGGAATTGATGAGCGAAATCGCGTCGGCGCCGCAAGCCTCGGCCGCGCGCGCGAACACCGCGATGTCGGACACGTTGGGGGCGAGCTTCGGAATCATCGGCAGACGCGTGGCCGCGCGGATTGCATCGAGCACGCGGCGGAACATGTCGAGGTCGGTGCCGAACAACGCGCTGCCTTCCTTGATGTTCGGGCACGAGACATTGACTTCGAGGCCGGCGATGCCGTCCACCGCATCGAACCGGCGCGCGACCTCGGCATACTCCTCGATGGTCTTGCCCCAGATGTTCACGATCACCGGCGTCTGGTAGCGTCGCAGGAACGGCATGTAGGTGCGGACGAATCCGTCCACGCCCGGCCCCGGCAGGCCGATGGCGTTGAGCAGGCCGCTCGCCACTTCGGCGGTCCGCGGCGTCGGATTGCCGGTCGTCGGGTTGAGGCAGATGCCCTTGACGACAATCGCCCCGAGGCGATCGAGGTCGACCAACTCCGCGTATTCCGGCCCGTACCCGAACGTGCCCGAGGCGACCATCACGGGATTGCGCATGCGGATGCCGCCGATGGTGACGGAAAGATCGACGGGGCGTGTTGGCTGCTGATCGTTCATCACACCGCCTCCCACACGATTTCCTCGGCGCGGAACACCGGGCCTTCGCGGCAGGCCCGCGCCCACGACCAGTCGCCCGGTTGCTCGCCGTGCACCTTCAACACGCAGGTCAGGCAGGCCCCGACCCCACAGCCCATGTTGTTGTCCACCGAAATCCATGCCGGCCACTGGCGCTCCAGCGCCCGCGCGGCGACGGCCTTCAGCATGCCCGAAGGACCGCACACGAACAGTTCCGGCGCTATCGCCGCGCCCTCGGCGGACAGGTAGGCGTCGAGCGCATCGGTCACCTTGCCGCGCCGCCCGAGCGAGCCGTCCTCGGTGGTGACCTCCACCCGCCAGCCCAGCGCCTCGAACTCGCGCACGCACAGGATGTCGGCGGCGGCGCGACCGCCAAAAAACGCCACGCCCTTCACCGGCAAGGTGCGCGCGCAGAGGTACAACGCGGCCATGCCGTAGCCGCCGGCGACCAGGATCGGGAAACGCCCCTCGGTCAGGCCGGGATAGCCGCGCCCGAGCGGGCCGACCAGGCTCAACGTCTCGCCATGGCGCAGGTAGGTCAACGTGCGCGTGCCTTTGCCCACGTCCTTGTAGAGGATCGCCAACCGGTCGCCGTCGGCCTTGAACACGCTGAACGGGCGGCGCAAGATCGATTCGCCCAGATGCGGCACCAGCACATGCACGAACTGACCGGGCCGCACCGCCGGGGCGATCCTCGGCGCGCGCATCAGCAGCAGGTTGTAGCCCCCTTGGATCGCGATATGCTCCAACACCGTGGCGTTTTCCTGGTACATGCTCATAGAGGCGGGCGAGCATGCCGAATGACCGGCCAAGATTCAACTTCCAACTCAAGGGCTCTTGGGCCGCCCTAAAACCAACCCGCCCGCGAATTTTCCCTGTCCATTCCCGCCAAAAAGATTTACATCTACCAGCCGAATGATTTGCGTCGAAGCCACGATCCAGAACGAGCATGGCATCCATTGCCGGCCGACCGCGCTGATCATTCGCGCCATCGGCGATTATGCCGGCCGCATCGAAGTCGTTCGCGAAGACATGCGGTCGAACCCGCGTTCGATGCTCGGCCTGATGTCCCTCGGCCTGGCCAAGGGCGCGGTCATCACCATCGAGGTGGACGGGCCGGACGAAGCCATGATGGCGGGTAAACTGAAGGAATTGTTCGAAACGCACTTTGATTTCGAACGTTGAGACAAAGGAGAGAGGTATCATGAAGAAGACGATCGCGAAGACCCTGCGGATCACCACAACGGCCATGCTCTGGCTGCTGACCATGTCCCCCTCCGACGCCTATTTGCTGTGGAAAGGCGAACTCGAAGGCAAAACCGTGCACGTGTTGGCCGTTACCCCGGCCATGACCGAGGGCCTTTCCGCCTCGTTGCCGGCCGAAGTAACCGGGGCCTATGAGGCGGCCGCGCTGATTGCGTTCGAGACCCAGGCCGACCCGGAACGCCGCAAACAGGAGCGCCGCAAGATCATCGACCAGGCTCTCTATCCCGAAGGCGAGTCCGTAACACAACATCTGCCCGCCGAAACAACCCGCCGCCTCGAGACCGTGTTGCGCGATTTGAACGTCCAAAACCGCGGCATGCTGCGCGTGCAGCCGTGGGCGACCGCGCACAACCTGATGAACATCGCGTCCACCCGAGCCGGCGTAAAGCTGGCCGAAAACCTCGAAACGTACTTCCAGCAGAAAGCCCTGAACGACGGCAAATCGACCGATACCTTGAACAAGCCGGATGAAGTCGTGGCCCTGTACAACGCCCTAACCAAGGCCGAGCAGGTGAAGATCCTCGAAATGGCCCTTCGCGACGCCGCCGCCCTGAACACCATCTACCAGCAACGCGAAACGGCATGGGTCAACGGTGACGCCGACGCGGCCGCCGCGTTGATCAACGGCTCCTTTGCCGAATACCAGGACATCCAGCGCGCGCTGTTCGATGAAACGAATCGCCGGTGGGCGAAGAAGATCGCCGGCATGACCCGCTTCGACGACGTCATCATGGTGGTCGTTCCGCTCCCCCACGCCGTCGGCCAGTTTAACCTGCTCGACCACCTGCGCGAACAAGGCTTCAGCGTGGCCCAGGTCGTGCCGGTCGCGCCGTGACGGCCGTTACAGCCGGTTGAGGTCGGCGCCTTCGCGCACCCGCACCACCGCCGCCATCTTCGGCACGTACATGCGCGTCTCCGCCGGCAGATGTTCGGCGATCTCCTCGAAGCTGTTCGCCTCATGCCGGGTCAGCAACTTGCCCACCCGCCCCTCGCCGGCATTGTAGGCGGCCAACGCCAGCGGCCACGACTGGAAACGCCCGTGCAGGAACTTCAGGTATTTCGCCGCGGCCAATGCGGAACGTTCCGGCACCATCCGCTCGTCCTTCGGCCGCAACGACAACCCGAACCGCTCCGCCGTCGCCGGCATGAACTGGTATAAACCCAGCGCGCCGACCGGGCTTTTGGCCTGCGGATCGAAACTCGACTCCACTTCAGCCAGCCAGACCAGCTCGGTCGGCACCCCCTCCTGCTTGAATACCGGCTTCAACAGCGGCACGTACTGGCTGGCGCCTTTCGGCGGCGGACGGCTTTCCAGGCGCTTGACCCAGCGGTCCATGTCCATCGACTTTTTCGTCGCCGCCGTGGCGGCCGGAGTTTTCGGGGGCGGGGCTGGCGGCGCGGTTTCCGGCTTTTTCGGAGGCGGGACGATTTTCGTGGGTTGGGACGGAGGGGGCGGCGGCGGTTGGGTCGGCGATGGCGGGCGAGCGGCCTTTTCCTCTTTCACCACCTGGTCGGCCATGTCGAAATAATCCATGCGCTGACGCAACCAGTCGGCGTATGGCCGCGCCTCGGGAACGCGGTCGAGATAGGCCAAGCCCAGCCGCGCATACGGCAGGAACGCGGCTAGATCCTCCAGCGAATACGACTGCAAGGTTTCGTTCGCGATCTTCCAGAATTGCTGCCAATCCTGCGCGGCCGGCATGGCTTGGAGCAGGCGCGGGTCGATTTCGTACTCGCCGGCCATTTCGGTGAGGCTGCCGATGATACCGGAAAAGTCCTGGGCCGGCGCGCGCGGCAAAGGCACCAGCAACGCGGGCAACAACCAGATCCACTTGATCGTTTTCATACAGTCACCATGAGATACGTTTACGGCCCAGCAGCGAAAAGGCGTTTTCGATATGACGCACCACCGGTGCGCTTTGTTCAGGTGTTCCGATCACTTCTACGACATCAAAGCGAAAATAGGCCGGTTTGGGATGCATGCGTTTCATGTATGTCCACGCCGCGCGCGACAGCGCCTTGCGTTTGCGTTGATCGATCGCGGCGAAGGGCCGGCCGAATTCCTCGTCCGCCCGCGTCTTCACCTCGACGAACACCAGCACCTGCTCCGGCGACCGCATCACCAGATCCAGCTCGTCGCGTAATCCCACCTTCACCCGCCGCCCCAGCACCCGGTAGCCCTTCGCCCGCAACCAACGCTCCGCCTGCTCCTCCCCCCACTCGCCCACCAGCAAATGCGCCGCCGCGCCCGCGCGCCTCCGCCACCACATGTTCACCTTCCACCACATACCGCACCACCATAGCGGGAAGCCGCCACAAGGGACACCGAAATGATGAGATGAAGTTGTGTTTCTCATCGCGCCTCGTCGGTCACGCCGTCTCTTCCCGCCCGATTTCGCTGGCCGGGATTCCTTGCCTGCTTTACGGTCTGGCGGAGGGGATGATGACATATCGACGATGCCGATTGACTGAAGGAGTCCATGCCGCGCTTCGCTGGAACTCCATTCGATTACCTTTCCTGTTGGGTGCGGCGCTGTGTGTATCGCCTGCCGCAGGGATGTCGGTGACGGGTTCTGACTGGCGCGTCCACTTCAATTTGCCGGACCAGAACGGCAGCATGGTGGCGGCTGGCGAATTCAGTATCCGCGACGCCTTGCTGGCCCGGGTTGACGCCTTGCGCACCGGGCATGTCGCGACGTTGTCGACCTTTACGTTTTCCGGCAGTTCCGCATCGGCCGGCGCGGCGGGACCGATCCTTACCGCCATCGACCGCGCGTTAAACACCGGGGCCACGGTGCGGTTCATCGCGGACAGCGACGTCAACATCCACTCCAACTTCAACGGCGTGCATTCCCTGACATCACTCGCGGCCCGTCCGATCAATCCCTTGATCCTGTCCCGGGAAACCAACACCGCGCTGGTCATGCATCACAAGTTTGCCTTGTTCGACTATGGTCCGGGTCAGCGATGGGTCTTCACGGGATCGGCGAATTACACAGGCGGCGCGGGCACCTTTCAATGGAATGTCGCGCTGGAGGCGCGCAACGATGTGTTGTATGCGGCCTATGCGGCCGAGGCGGCGGAACTGCTGGCCGGACGGTTCCAAGGCCACCCGGCCAAATCCCATGCCCATGACAAAACCACTTTTTTTCTGACGGGTTCGTGGAGCAACGGAACGGCGCGGTTTTCGCCGCCGGCGGATTCGTCATCCGGCGGAGACAACCCCGTCACCGACATCCGGGCGGCGATCAATGGCGCGGCCGCGGAGATCGTATTCGCCCTCAACAAGCTGACGCTTCCAGTCATCGCCGATGCGCTGGTGCAGGCCGCCGACCGGGGTGTCCTGATTCACGGCTCGATTCCCCTTAGCGATGCCGGTCCAGGAGGAACGTCGGCCGCCATCTACAACCAGCTCAACAACCCGGCTAATTACGCCTCCACCAACCGCGTCCACTTCGTCACGCCATATAGCCGGGCCGACGGATCCACCTTGGACGCCGGCGAACCCGATCTCGTCCACGCCAAATACATGGTGATCGACCCGTGGGGTGAGCGGCCGATCGCCATCTTGGGCTCGCCGAATTGGACGGCAACGGCCCTGAGCAACACCAACGGTAACGACGAGAACCTCCTGTTCATACCGCATCGCGAGATCAGCCGCATGTTCTATGGTCAGTTCCGCCGCATGACGGGCGCCTTCCCCCACCGCTCCGACTTCTGGTGCCACTTTGATCGTTTCACCGCCGCGCCGCGGCTCACCTTGTGGATGACCGACACCAACATCTACCGCGTGGAGTTCGCTACACCATCCGCCGGTAATCCGGCCTGGTCCACCTGGATTCCCGCAGTCACCGGCCACGTGGGGCACCTCTCATTCACCGCCTCCCCCGACCCCTCCATCTGGTTCCGGGCCCGTCGGGAACCATGAGGCTTCTGGCTCTTCGCACTTACCGGGAGAAAGGGCTAGCGTTCTGAAGGGCTAGCGTTCTGTGTCCCTCTCGCGAGCCATTACTTGACCGGCATGGACCGGACAAGGGAATCGGCCACGGCTTGTTTGAGCCCGGTGCTGCAGAGGGTGGCACCGGATATGCCGTCAACATCCGGACGCTGCTCCTCGAGGATCAACGGCACGACCCCGGCGGCCTTTCGGCCATGACGCGAATCCTTGTTGGCCAGAATCTGTATGTCGATTATCCGGTGTTGCTTTACCGTCGTGGCGACGCGATATGTAAATCGCCGATATAACGCCGCGCCTTCATAAACACCATCCGGAACGGCGCTCATATCGATCGCCGGATAGACTTCTTCCTTTGGTCCTCCCGCCGGCGCCATGCAGCCCAGACTGATCAACAACAACACACCCGCGATGCCTCCCAAAAGCCACCTCGTCTTCATTTGTACGCCCTTCCATTCTTTCCCGCCCACTATTCCCGGCCCAACACTCGCCGCGCAAGCACAGACACCAACCTTGCGAAAATGTAAGGGACACAGAACGCACGAAGACCGAGTCCGGATAAATCGGCTGTTGATAATGAAGATGTTACAAAACGTTCTATGTCCCTTATCTCGTACCGAACTGACAACTGGCAACTCCAGCGAGAGTTCTATGTCCCCGGCAGGGGGAGCTGGCGGACGGGGGCGAAGGAGCGGCGGTGGGCCGGGCAGGGGCCGTGTTGGCGGAGGGCTTCGAGGTGCTCACGGGTGCCGTAGCCTTTATGGCGAGCGAAACCGTAGGCGGGATACTGCCGGTCGAGTTCGAGCATCAGGTCGTCGCGGGTGACCTTGGCCAGTATGCTGGCGGCGGCAATCAACAAGCTTTTACCGTCCCCGCCGACAATCGCCTCGTGCGGCAGCGGCAATCCCTTGACCGGCAAACCATCAACCAACAACTGGCTCGGGGCTTGCGGCAATTCGGCCACCGCCCGCGCCATGGCCAGATGCGTGGCCCTCAAGATATTGTGCTGATCGATCTCATCGGCCGAACACATGCCGATGCCGAACAGCACGCCGGCATGCCCGGTAATGGAAAGAAAAAACGCCCGCCGGACAGCGTCCGACAGGCGTTTGGAATCGGTCAGTTTTCGCCATGGGCCGGCCAGCAGTTCCTCACCCAGCTCGGGCCGCACACCCACCGCCGCCGCCACTACCGGTCCGGCCAGCGGACCCCGCCCCGCCTCGTCGATCCCGGCGATCAGGTGATGGCCGGAAGACCACCAGCGTCGTTCGTGATCGAGCATGGCCCGGTCAGGATCAGGCCTGCTCTTCCTTGGCCGCCTTTTCCTTGATCTTGGTCTTCTTGCCGGTCAACTCGCGCAGGTAATACAACTTGGCGCGCTTCGGCTGACCGCTGCGTTCGACCTCGATCTTGTCGAGGCTCGGGGAATACACCGGGAAGATACGCTCCACGCCTTCGCCGTAGGAGATACGACGCACCGTAAAGGTCTCGGTGCTGCCCTTGCCGTCGCGGGCGATCACGGTGCCGGCGTAGGTCTGGATGCGTTCCTTGTCGCCTTCGCGAATCTTGACGTGCACCTTGACGCTGTCGCCCACGTTGAAATCGGGAATGGAACGGCCCTTGCGCTGTTCCTGGTCAATCTTTTCGAGAATTTTTGTGGCCATGATCGTTCTTCCTGTATGCAAAGGGGCGTAATACTATGCAGTTTCGGTCCGGCGTCAAGGGTTTAATCCGTCCTTCAACAAGTCCGGTCGGCGCGCCGCCGTGCGGAGCCGCGATTGCTCGGCCCGCCATATCCGGATCGCCTCGTGATCGCCCGACAACAACACTTCGGGCACCCGGCGCCCCTCAAACTCTTCCGGCCGCGTGTAATGGGGATATTCGAGCAAGCCCTCGGAAAACGACTCCTGCTCCGCCGCCCCCTCCCCGCCCAACACGCCGGGCAACAGCCGCACCACCGCGTCGATCACCACCGCCGCCGGCAACACCCCGTTCGTGAGCACGTAATCGCCGATCGAAAGTTCCTCGTCGACCAGCGCCTCGCGCACCCGTTCGTCGATGCCTTCATAGTGGCCGCAGATAAACACCAAATGGGTGGCCGACGACAATGCGCGGGCCACTTCCTGTTTGAAAACCCGTCCGGACGGCGACATAAGGATGACCCTGCTATCGGGGCGTTTGACCGAAGCGACCGCCTTGAACAGGGGTTCGGCCTTCATCACCATGCCCGGCCCGCCGCCATACGGGCGGTCGTCGGTGGTGCGGTGGCGGTCGGTGGTGAAATCGCGCAGGTCAATCGCGCGGAAAGACGCAGCCCCCATGCCGGCGGCGCGTTTCATCATGCTCTGGCCGAGAAAGCCGTCGAGCATGCGGGGAAAAATCGTGATGACGTCGATTTCGAGCACGGCGTGCTCCCATCGCCGTTATTCGACGACTTCGATCAGGGCGCGAACACCAGATCGGAAGAGCACACGTCTGAACTCCAGTCACCTTGTAATC
>ERZ761603.2342-NODE-2342-length-13149-cov-213.814342_pt1 | contig 13149 bp, 11 predicted proteins | sample MGYA00511879_ERZ761603 | MGnify/ENA primary metagenome ERZ761603 (study PRJEB28899, sample SAMN02850040) | bioreactor sludge metagenome | biome: EBPR Sludge; feature: EBPR Bioreactor; material: flocular biomat | place: Australia: Thorneside Wastwater Treatment... | reverse complement strand
TCTACGCCGGCGACGACGTCATCGGCGCGGAGGTCGGCGGTGCGGTGAAGAACGTCATGGCGATCGCCACCGGCGTCTGCGATGGCCTCGGGCTGGGCATGAACGCGCGTGCGGCGCTACTCACCCGTGGTCTGCACGAGATCACCCGCTTCGGCAGGGCTCTGGGTGGCCGCCCGGAGACCTTCATGGGCCTTTCCGGCATGGGTGACCTGATCCTCACCTGCACCGGCGACCTCTCACGCAATCGCCGTGTCGGGCTGATGCTCGCCGCGGGCAAGCCACTGGATCAGATCACCGAGCAGCTCGGACAGGTGGCCGAAGGCGTTCCCGCAGCGCGCGAAGTGCAGCGGCGTGCCGCAGCGCTCGGAGTCCGGATGCCGATCACAGACTGGGTGTGCACCCTGCTCGACGGCAGCGTGAGCCCGATCGAAGGCGTCGCGGCGCTGATGGAGCGGGACATCGTTTTCGAGGACGCCTAGCAGGCTCCGTCTCGTCCCGCTCAATACGCACCGCGGTAGCCGATCTGCCGCCAGGCCTCATAGACGGTGATGGCGACCGCGTTGGACAGGTTGATGCTGCGGTTGTTGGCCACCATCGGCAGGCGCAGGCGGTGATCGGGCGGGAACTCGGCAAGGATTTCGTCCGGGAGGCCGCTCGTTTCACGGCCGAAAACCAGTATGTCGCCGGCGCGAAAGCCGGCGCTGGCGGGATGCGAGCTGCCTTTGGTGGTCAACGCATAGCGCTGCGCGCGTGGCGAAAGCTCCGCCAGTTGCGCGCTGCAGCTCGCCCAGTCGGCATGGACGCAGACCGCTGCCAGCTCGGCATAGTCCATGCCCGCGCGGCGCAGCCGATACTCGCTGAGCTCGAAGCCGAGCGGCCGCACCAGATGGAGCCGCGCGCCGGCATTGGCGCAGAGGCGAATGACGTTGCCGGTATTCGGCGGGATTTCGGGGCAAACCAGAACTACCTCGAACATCTCTGGTGCCCCCCTGCCCTACTGTGTCAGACCCGAAGTGTTGATCAGCTCCGTTGCCGGCAGCGGCGCCTGCACCTTGATCACGCCGTCGGCGATCAACTTGCGAACGATCTGTTCCTGCAGCCCGAAGGAGCGGACGAAACCCTCCAGGGGCATCACCACCTGCTGCGTCGGAGCCAGATGAACCTCCTGCTTTCCTTCGGCATTGGTCGCGGGCGTCGCAGTGCCGAAATCGATCCGGATCAGCGGTCCGGTAACGGCAATATTGAGGATGCCGTCGGCGAAACTGGTTTGCATGTTCTTCCTTTCGCTGCTGGTGGGTGGGTGCGGCGGTGCCGTAGCGCAAATCCCCGCGTCTCTCGGCCGCACGCTGCCGCGGCGATGCCATTGCTTGCATCCGCGACGCGCTGGCAGTACAGCCTGCCCCTGCCGACCGCCCGGCGCGGGCGGGCGATTCGTCATGGCCGACGACCGAGAGGAGAACGGCCACAGCATTCCTGGTCGGCAGTCGCCAAGAGGCCCGGTAGTTGCACGACATCGCCGAAGCGGCGTTCTGCAACTGCCGGGCCGTCGGCGCGGCTGGATCAGCCGCGCCCTGAGGCAGAGGGAGTCTCTGTTTCGGCTAGTGGCCCGAAGCCGTGGCGGCGCCGACACCCGTTTCCGAGCGGACCTTCTGTGCCGGGTACAACGAGCGCTCGAGCTTGGCCTGCGCACTGTTGTCCATCTTCGACACCAGATAGATCACCACGAAGGCAGCGGTCATCGAGAACAGCGCTGGCGACGAGTAGGGGAACCAGGCGCTCCCCTTCGGGTTCTTCAGCACGGCCTCCCAGACGGAAGCGGACAGAACCGTCAGCACCACCGAGGCGACAAGGCCAACCACTCCACCAGCGACCGCTCCCTTGGTCGTGCAATCCTTCCACAGCACCGACATGAAGAGCACCGGGAAGTTGGCCGAGCAGGCGATGGCAAAGGCGAGCATCACCATGTAGGCGACGTTCTCCTTCTCGAAGGCAATCCCGAGGAAGACCGCGACGATGCCGAGGCAGACGGTGGTGATCTTCGAGACGCGCAGTTCCGAAGCGGAATCGGCGTTGCCGTGCTTGAACACCGTCGCATAGAGGTCATGCGAAACTGCCGAAGCACCCGACAGCGTCAGCCCGGCAACCACCGCCAGGATCGTCGCAAAGGCCACGGCCGAGATGAAGCCGAGGAAGACATTGCCGCCGACGGCGTTCGACAGGTGAATGGCGGCCATGTTGCCGCCGCCGCGCAGGCCGTCCCAGACCGGTTTGCCGTCGGCACCAATCGCCTGTACGCCGTCGACCATCTTCGGCACGTAATAGGTTGCCGGGTCCTGCGTCAGCATGACGATGGCGCCGAAACCGATGATGAAGGTCAGGATGTAGAAGTAGCCGATCCAGGTCGTCGCCCAACCGACGGACTTGCGTGCTTCCTTGGCGCTGGGCACGGTGAAGAAGCGCATCAGGATGTGTGGCAGGCCGGCGGTGCCGAACATCAGCGCCATGCCGACGGAGATCGCCGACACCGGATCCTTGATCAGCCCGCCCGGGGCCATGATTGCCTCGTGCTTGGAATGGACCTCGACGGCCTTGGCAAACAGTGCCTCGGGATTGAAGCCGAACTGGAAGAGCACGGCCAGCGCCATGAAGGTGGCACCGGTCAGCAGCATGATGGCCTTGATGATCTGCACCCAGGTGGTCGCAGTCATGCCCCCGAAAAGGACGTAGCACATCATCAGCACGCCAACGATAATGACGGCATAGGTGTACTCGAGGCCGAACAGCACCTTGATCAGTTGCCCGGCACCAACCATCTGGGCGATCATGTAGAAGGCCACGACGACCAGCGAACCGGTCGCTGCGAAGCTGCGCATCGGCACTTGCGAGAAACGGTAGGCGGCCACGTCGGCAAAGGTGAATTTCCCGAGGTTGCGCAGACGCTCGGCCATCAGGAAGGTGATCACCGGCCAGCCGACGAGCCAGCCGATCGAGAAGATCAGTCCGTCAAAGCCATTGGCAAAGACCAGCCCCGAAATGCCGAGGAAGGACGCTGCCGACATGTAGTCACCGGCAATCGCCAGTCCGTTCTGAAACCCGGTAATGCCGCCGCCGGCCGTATAGAAGTCCGCCGCGGACTTCGTCCGTGCCGCTGCCCACTTGGTGATACCCAAGGTCACGGCGACGAAAATGGCGAACATGGCGATTGCCACCCAGTTGGTCGCCTGTTTGGTGGTATTGCCGAGATCGGCTCCGGCGGCCAAAGCTCCACCAGCAGCGAGCAATCCAGCCGCGACGAAAAGGGTATTGCGCAGCGTCCGATTGATCATTTCTGGTTGGCCTCCTTGATGACTTCGGCGCTCATGTCGTCGAAATCGGAATTCGCCTTGCGCACATAGACGTTGGTGATGGCGATGGTAAACACGATCACGCCAACACCCAGGGGAATGCCGATCGTCGTCACCATCCCTGGAGCGAGCGGCGTCCCCAGCCACTCCTTGTTGAAGGCAATGAGCAGAATGTATCCGTAGTAGGCGATGATCATCAGGATGGACATGATGATGCTGTAACTCGAGCGCTTGCGAACCAGCTCGTGGTATTTGGGATTGGCTTCAATCCGTGCAACGATGTCGTCGTTAGCCATTCGATTGTCTCCGATAGGTATGGAATATCCGGCCTCGTTCATAATGACCGCACACCTAGCATAGCGACCATTGCTTACGCCATTCTTACCAGACCACGGCTGGGCGTTAGTCGTCGCGTGCGGCAGGACCGGCTTCGGAAGCCCGCTGTTGCGCCGCAGTTCCCGATTCTCCGACGCAGCTACAGCTCCCTGGAGGGCTGCTGGTGTGGTTCCGCGATGGGCGCTTGCTTCACGGCCGGATCACCCAAACCCGAATCGCGAGGCACGGCGGGAAGTTGTGAACCCGGCGAGGCGCGGACATTGCGCCGGTTTCACTTCAGTGGCAACAATTTCACGGCCGACAGGCCTCTTCTGGTTAGAATTCGACTCCACAACCAGCCGCCGCCTCCGACAAGATGAACGATGCCAGTCTGCTTCCGGACCTGATCCGCTGCTCAGCAAGTCGCCAGCCCGGAGCCAGCGCCCTGACCTGCGGCGACCACTCGATGAGCTACGGTGAGCTGCAAGCCGCGGTTGCCGGCTTTGCCAGCGGCCTGATCGAACTGGGCCTGCAGCGCGGTGAGAGGGTCGCCATTTACCTCGAAAAGCGCCTTGAAACGGTCGTCGCCAGTTTCGGCGCTGCTGCCGCCGGCTGTGTCTTCGTGCCGCTGAATCCGCTGCTCAAGGCCGAACAGGTCGGCTACATCATGCGCGACTGCAACGTGCGCGCGCTGGTCAGCTCCAGCGAGCGACTCGCATTGCTGACGCCGGTGCTGTCATCCTGCCGCGACCTGCGCCACCTGATCACCGTCAACAGCCGCGCCCCGGCCCCTCCCGAGAGCCCGCTCGTCAGTCTGGGATGGGACGAACTGCTGGGCACTTCGGGGCGCGGTGGCCACCGAGTGATCGACACAGACATGGCGGCAATCCTCTACACGTCCGGCAGCACCGGCAAACCGAAGGGCGTGGTCCTGTCGCACCGCAACATGGTTGCCGGCGCCGTGAGCGTTGCCGGCTATCTCGAGAACACCGCCGAGGACACCCTGCTGGCGGCGCTGCCGCTGTCCTTCGATGCCGGCTTCAGCCAGTTGACGACAGCCTTCCATGTCGGCGCCCGTGCCGTCCTGCTGAACTACCTGCTGCCGCAGGACATCCTCAAGGTGCTGGCTCGCGAGCGGGTCAGCGGGCTCACGGCAGTGCCGCCGCTGTATATCCAGCTCGCGCAGCTGGAGTGGCCGGCGGTCATCAGCCAGCAACTGCGCTACTTCGCCAACACCGGCGGGCGCATGCCGCGTGCGACCCTGGCCGCTTTGCGAGCGCGCTTGCCGAACAGCAAACCCTACCTGATGTATGGCCTGACCGAGGCCTTCCGTTCGACCTTCCTGCCGCCGGACGAGGTCGACCGACGGCCGGACTCGATCGGCAAGGCGATCCCCAATGCCGAGATCCTGGTCTTGCGGGAGGACGGGTCGCCCTGCGTCGCCAATGAGCCGGGCGAACTGGTCCATCGCGGCGCCCTCGTCGGTCTCGGTTACTGGAACGACCGCGAGAAGACGGCCGAGCGCTACAGGCCACTGCCCGCCGGCGTTGGCGGCCGCGATGCCGGATTGGTGCTGACCGAACTCGCAGTCTTCTCGGGTGACACCGTCAGCATGGACGAAGATGGCTTCCTCTATTTCATCGGCCGGCGTGACGAAATGATCAAGACCTCCGGCTACCGGGTGAGTCCGACCGAGGTCGAGGAAATCGTCTATGCGACCCGACTCGTTGGGGAGTGCGTGGCCTTCGGCGTCGACCACCCGATGCTCGGCCAGGCGATTCAGTTGATCGCCACTCCGGCCGAGGGCGACAGCCTCGACTCCGACCAGTTGTTCGCCGAATGTCGGCAGCGGATGCCGGCCTACATGGTACCGGCGGGCATCAGCCTGCGCCACGGCCCCCTGCCGCGCAACCCGAACGGCAAGCTCGACCGCAAGACTCTGGCAAGCGAATTCCGGGCTGCCGCAGAGGGATGCGCTGCGGCGACTCAGATCCCATCCGGGTCAGGTTGATGGATTTCGCATGCCCCCCACAGCAACGCCGGCAGCCAGCGGGCATTGGTGCCAGCCCGTTGACAGCCGCGACCGCGACTGCCGGTCACCACAGGAATAACCGGCGGACGGCGCGCTGCCTGCCGCTGGGTGCGAACGTGCAGCGCCCAACCATACAACGACCCTCCAAGGCCAGTCCGTGGTGACCAACAGCGAACGAACTCCGCCTGCACATGCACCGATGCATCAGTTTCCGGTACTGAACGGTGAACTTGTCATCGGTGGCGTGCCACTCAGCCGCCTCGCCGCACGGGTTGGCCAGACTCCCTTCTACGCCTACGACCGGCGGCTGCTCGCGACCAGGGTCGCCGAGCTGCGATCGTTGCTGCCAGACGGCGTAAGGCTGCACTACGCCATGAAGGCCAATCCGATGCCGGCTCTGGTGTGCCACATGGCGAGACTGGTTGACGGCATCGACGTCGCCTCGGCCGGGGAACTCAAGGTGGCGCTCGATGCCGGCGCCAATCCAGAGGAAATCAGTTTTGCCGGACCGGGCAAGGGGCGCGGCGAGCTGCGCCAGGCAGTCGCTGCCGGAATCCTGATCAATATCGAATCGCCGCGCGAGATCGATGAACTGGCAGCAATCAGTGCCGATGCCGGTCTTGCCGCACGCGTGGCGGTGCGCGTCAATCCGGACTTCGAGCTCAAGAGTTCGGGCATGAAGATGGGCGGCGGGGCCCGGCAGTTCGGCGTCGATGCCGAACAGGTGCCGGAATTGCTCGCCGGGATCGGCCGTGCCGGTCTCGCCTTCGAGGGTTTTCATCTCTTCGCGGGCTCGCAGAATCTGCGCGCCGAAGCGATCGTCGAAGCACAGATCAAGAGCTACGAACTGGCCGTCCGGCTCGCCCGCTTCGCGCCGGCGAGCGTCCGCTTCCTCAATCTGGGTGGTGGCTTCGGCATTCCCTACTTTCCTGGCGAGCGCCCGCTCGAACTGGCGCCAGTTGCGGCGGGCCTGGCAACGATCGCGGAGCGTGCTGCGCACGAACTGCCGGCCGCCAGGCTGGTCATCGAGCTCGGACGCTATCTCGTCGGCGAGGCCGGAGTCTACGTCAGCCGGATCATCGATCGCAAGGTGTCGCGCGGCCAGGTCTTCCTCGTTGCCGATGGCGGACTGCACCACCATCTCTCGGCCTCGGGCAATTTCGGCCAAGTGATCCGCAAGAACTACCCGGTGGCGATCGGTAACCGACTCGGGGCACCGACCAGCATCACCGCGTCGGTCGTCGGGCCCCTGTGCACACCACTCGACCTGCTCGCAGACCGGATGCCGCTGGCCGATGCGCAGCCGGGTGATCTGGTGGTCATCTTCCAATCCGGCGCCTACGGATTGTCCGCCAGTCCACAGGCTTTTCTCGGCCATCCCACCTGCCTCGAGGTCCTTGTCTGACTACCAGCCCGGGCCAGGCTTCGGATTGTGAACGAAGCCGTCCGGGACGAACAGCCACCCCCATGCCACCCATCTCAAGAGCCTTTCGCTGCCGATCATGCTGCAACCGATCGCTGACCGGGCAATCCGGTGCACGGGTGGGCAATGGTCGCGGTGGCGGAGCGGCGCATGACGGCCCGTGACGGGACGCGGCAACTGCCGCGCACGCCCTTGCTCGACTGGTCGAGCTTTGCCGGCCCGCGGCGTCTGGCTGGCGTGCCCAGCATCGATGATATGGCCGCCAGCTGCCTGACAACCAGCGGCCGGGCCGCCATCTACCTGGCGTTGCTGCAGTTGCGGCTCGACCCGGGCAGTCTGGTCCTGGTTCCCACGTATCATTGCCCGACGATGGTGGCTCCGGTGATTCTGGCCGGACTGCGGGTGGCGTATTTCGGCATCGGTGCGACAGGGCTCCCGCAGCTTGGCACGATCGCTGACGCGACCGCGGCACACGCGAAAGCCATGCTCGTATCGCACTATTTTGGCCACCCACGATCACTGGCGGAGGTCCGGCAATGGTGCGACGCACGACAGATTGCCCTGATCGAGGACTGTGCCCACTGCTATTTCGGCAGCGCCGGCGAGCGGCCGGTGGGCGCCTGGGGCGATTTCGCCACCGCCAGTCTGTCAAAGTTCTTCCCGGTGCCTGAAGGCGGCGTACTGGCGTCGGCAAGCCGGCCGATCGTTGCCCCCAAACTGACACCGCAGGGCCTGCGAGTGGAACTCAAGTCTTGGACCGATGTGCTCGAATCGGCCGTGACTTACGGCCGCCTGGCCGGTGTCGGCTGGGTCCTGGCCCGGATCTTCGCGATCAAGAACCGGATCAACCGCTCCAGAGCCGCGGCCGCACAAGACGAATCGACCGCCCCGCCCAACATGATGCTCGCCTGTGACATGGGGCGCATCACCCGAAGACCCGCATCAACGGCCGTCGTGCTGAAGAGGCTGCTGCCACACGGACGCATCATCACCAGACGCCGATCCAACTATGCGGTCTACGCGCAGTACTTCCGGCAGGTCGATGGAGCGTACCCGCTCTACCCTGAAGCGGCAGCCGACGCCGTGCCGTACGTCTTTCCCCTATGGGTGGACGACGCCGACCGGGTCTATCAGAACCTGCGCTCACTCGCCCTGCCGGTGTTTCGCTGGGACCGCATCTGGCCGGACACTCCCCTGCTCGCCGGCGACGTCGGACCCTCCTGGAGCCGGCACGTCCTGCAGCTGCTCTGCCACCAGGATTTGAGCGACGCCGACGTGACACGCACGGCGGTCGCGACGCTCGCTCTGCTTTCGGCGGAACGCAGACCGACAGGCAGCGGCACTGGCTAGAAATCGAAAGGCACGCCCGAAAATGCCACCATCACCCGCGCTCGTCTGGCAAAACCTGCCTGCGGCATCGCTTCACCAGGACGCCGTTCTGTCCGCTGCCTGGGACCGTTTGAATGCGCAGCGCGGCGATCTTCCTTTCCTGAACACTGAGGCGATCACCGCCAGCCTCGATTCGTTTGGCACGGGCCGGGAAAGGCTGCTGGTCGGCCGACAGGAGCACACGATCACGGCGATGTGCCTGCTGGTTCGCACCTCCGCCACCGCATGGCAGAGTTTCCAGCCATCCCAGTTGCCCCTTGGTGCCTGGGTGGCCGATGACCGACTGCCGGTGCTCGAGCTCGCGCGCAGCCTGATCCGGGGACCGCTTGGCCTCTGCCTCTTGCTGTCAATGACGCAAATCGACCCACTCCATGCAGCTCGCCCGGCCAACACCGCCGACAGCGAGAGCAGCGACTACATCCGCACGGCCTGGACCGAACTTCCTGGCAGCTTTGCCGAATACTGGAACCAACGCGGCAAGAACCTCCGCCAGAACATGCGCAAGCAGAGAAACAGGCTGGCGGGCGAGGGGATCAGCGGGCACCTTCGTGTCCTCGACCAGGCGGCGGACATGGCGGCCGCGATCGAGCGTTATGGCGCACTCGAGAGCGCTGGCTGGAAGGGCGGCCAGGGCACGGCCGTCCATCCAGACAACTCGCAGGGGAGGTTCTACCGGCGCTTGCTGGAGAACGCGGCGATGCGCGGCGAAGCAGTCGTCTTCGAGTACCTGTTTGACGACCGGGTGGTGGCGACCAACCTCTGCCTGCGACGCGACGACGTTCTGGTCATCCTGAAAACGACCTACGACGAGTCGATCCAGTCGTACTCACCCGCGTTCCTGCTCAGCCAGGACGAGATCGAGCTACTGTACCAGGAGGGCAGAATACAGCGCATCGAGTACTACGGCCGCATGATGGAGTGGCACGGCCGGTGGACCGAAAAGTCGCGCATCCTCTATCACCTGACGCTGTATCGCTGGCCGCTGCTGCAGCGGCTTGCCGAGTGGCGGCGTCGAAGGCGGTCCGGCACCGGCGCATCGGCCGGCTGAACGCGGGCACGCGACGACCGGAAGACGGACGCCATTTGTGCCGAGCACACGCGTGCGCGGCTCGGGAGCATGAAGGACGAAAGACCGGCTTTTGGCCGGTCTTTCGTTGACTGCTGCTGCTCGGTTCAATTGGTCGGGGCGCCGGGATTCGAACTCGGGACCCCTTGCACCCCATGCAAGTGCGCTACCAGGCTGCGCCACGCCCCGACAGGGGATAGATTATATCCCAAAAACCGCAGAACTCAGGGCCGCAGCATTTCGACGATGCTCAGGAGTTCTGCACGAACTCCCTCGAGCGTCAGCACCGAGGCCTTCGCCGTGGCCTCAGCCTCGGCGTCCTCCAGACGATTGCGCGCGCCACTGATCGTGAATCCCTGGCTGTAGAGAAGCTCGCGGATACGCCGAACCAAAAGGACTTCATGGTGCTGATAGTAGCGGCGGTTGCCGCGCCGTTTCACCGGTCGAAGTTGCGCGAACTCCTGCTCCCAGTAACGCAGGACGTGCGGCTTCACGCCGCAAAGTTCGCTCACCTCGCCGATCGTGAAGTAGCGTTTGGCAGGAATGGCCGGCAACGGCTCCGGAACCGGCTCTCTATGACTGGCTTCCATCGTAGGCGTTCTCCACCTCGGCCTTCAGTTTCTGGCTGGCGTGAAAGGTCACCACTCGCCGGGCAGTGATCGGGATTTCTTCGCCAGTTTTTGGATTGCGGCCTGGGCGCTGCGGCTTGTCTCGCAACTGGAAATTGCCAAACCCGGACAACTTGACACCGTCACCTCGTTCGAGCGCGTTCCGAATCTCCTCGAAGAACGCCTCGACCATATCCTTGGCCTCACGTTTGTTGAGACCGACCTTCTCGAACAACAAGTCGGCCAGTTCTGCCTTGGTTAGCGTCATTCCCATCCCTTCTCAGACGCGAAGCTGTGCTGCGAACACCCGCTGCAGATAGGCCACCAAATGCTGCATGGCGGCGTCGACTTCAGCCTCAAGCAAGGTCTTCTGAGTATCTTGCATCACTATACGGAAGGCAAGGCTTTTCTTGCCGGCCTCGACACCGCGCCCGACGTACACATCGAACAGCCGGATGTCACTGACGATCGCAGGCCGATCGGCACTCAAGGCATCGAGCAGCAGCTGCAGCTCGAGTGCGTGGTCGACGACGATGGCCACGTCCCGGATGACAACCGGTTGGCGTGATCCCTCGACATACTGCGGCAGCCGGGCCCGCTCGACGGGGTCGAGGTCTACCTCGAACAGCACAGGTGCCAAAGGCAGATCGTACTTCTGCTGCCACTGCGGGTGCAACTCGCCGATGAAGCCAATTGCCTGGCCATCAACCAAGACCCGCGCGCTGCGACCCGGATGCAGCGCCGGGTGCTCAGCCACCTCGAAGCGCGCAACGCGCGGGGTGAGCAATAGCTCGAGGTCTCCCTTGACGTCAAAATAGTCGACGTTGCGGGCGGCACAGCCCCACTGTTCCGGCAGCGCCGTGCCGTAGGCGAGCGCCGCGAGCTTCCATGGCTGACGAAAACCCGCGACCGGGCCACCAAGCGGATCTCGCAAGAAGCACCGGCCCGTCTCGAAAACACGCACACGGCTTTGCCGACGTTTGAGATTCGTTGCCACGTTTGCGAGGAGCCCGCCAAACAGCGAAGAACGCATGACACTCAACTGGCTGGCGATCGGATTGGCCAGTCGGATCACCCGATCGTTGCCGGCGAGGTCCCTTTCCCAGGCTTCTTCGACGAAGGCAAAATTGATGACTTCCTGATAGCCGCAATCAGTCAGCATCTGCCGCACTCGCGCTGCGGGCCGCGTCTGCTCGCTCTGGGGCAGCATCGACAGCGCCGCCCGAGGCAGGGCCGCAGGGATGTTGTCATAGCCGTGGAGACGAACGATTTCCTCGATCAGGTCTTCCTCGATCTCGATGTCGAAGCGATAGCTGGGCGGCGTGACGACAAAATCGTCGGCGTCGCGGACGAATGACAGGCCGAGGCGGCGAAACAGCTCATCGATTCTCTCGGGAGAAAGGTCCAAACCCAGCACCTTGCGCACGCGTCGCGGGCGCAGACGAACCGGAAGCCGCTGCGGCAGACTCGCCAGCGCCTCACTGACCGGACCAGCCTGCCCGCCACAGATGTCGATAACGAGGCGCGTCGCCCGCTCCAGCGCCCGCCGCGTCGCAGCGAAATCGACGCCCCGTTCGAAACGATGTGCAGCATCGGAGACGAAACCGTAGCGACGGGCGCGCCCAGCGATCGCTTCGGGTGCAAAGAATGCCGCCTCCAGGAACAGCTCGGTTGTCGCCAGAGTGATGCCGCTATCCTCGCCACCCATCACTCCCGCCATCGCCAACGGCCGCCGCTCGTCGGCAATCAGCAGGATGTCGCTCTGCAGCTCGACAGTCTGTTCGTTGAGCAGCTTGATCGTCTCGCCCGCCTGCGCCATGCGCGCGTGCACGGCTCCAGCAAGCCGCTGGTTGTCAAAAGCGTGCAACGGCTGGCCGAGTTCGAGCATCACATAGTTGGTGATGTCAACCAGTGCCGAAATCGGGCGCAGGCCGCTGCGCTCGAGTCGCCGCCGCATCCAGGACGGCGTCGCGGCGGCCGCGTCGACGCCGGCGATCACCCTGCCGCAGTAACGCGGGCATGCCGCCGGAGCGTCGAGGAAGACTGCCCGCTCGGTGGCAATGCCGACCGGCACCTCCTCGGCCTGGATAGAGGTCGCCGGTGCGCCAGTAAGGGCCGCAACCTCGCGCGCCACACCCTCGAGCGACAGGCAATCCGCCCGATTGGGAGTCAACTTCAGCGTCAGCACGCGATCATCGAGATCGAGATGGTGGCGCAGATCCTCGCCCACGGCAGCCGCAGTGTCCAGGAGGAGCAGTCCCGACGCGTCGTCGGTGATGCCAAGCTCCCGTGCCGAACAGAGCATGCCAAAGGACTCGATCCCGCGCACCTTGCTGAGCCTGATCTGCAAACCACCCGGAAGGTCGGCACCGACCAGCGCACACGGGACCTTGCTGCCCGCAACGACATTCGGTGCACCGCAGACGATCTGCAGCAACTCGCCGGCACCAACATCCACGCGACAAAGGCTAAGCCGATCGGCGTTGGGATGACGGTCCACGCTGACGACTTCGGCGACGACGACCCGGCTGAAGGCGGGAGCGACGGTCTCTTCCTCCTCCACCTCCAGACCAGCCATGGTCAGGAGGTGCGAGAACTCTTGTCCAGAGCATGCGGGGTCTACGAAGCTGCGTAGCCAGGATTCAGAGAATTTCATTCCCGTTCGCGGTCACAAGGGGTCGCCATCAGACGAACTGCCGCAGGAAGCGCAGGTCGCCATCGAAGAACATTCGCAGGTCATTGATGCCGTAACGCAGCATGGTGAGGCGATCAGGGCCCATGCCAAAAGCGAAACCAAGGTATCGCTCGGGATCGATGTTGACGTGGCGCAGGACGTTCGGGTGAACCATTCCGCAGCCGGCGATCTCGAGCCACCGCCCCTTGTGCGCACCGCTCATGAACGCCATGTCGATTTCTGCCGATGGTTCGGTGAAAGGAAAGAAGGAGGGCCGGAAACGCACCTGCAGATCGTC
>ERZ761603.2341-NODE-2341-length-13158-cov-18.810501_pt1 | contig 13158 bp, 13 predicted proteins | sample MGYA00511879_ERZ761603 | MGnify/ENA primary metagenome ERZ761603 (study PRJEB28899, sample SAMN02850040) | bioreactor sludge metagenome | biome: EBPR Sludge; feature: EBPR Bioreactor; material: flocular biomat | place: Australia: Thorneside Wastwater Treatment... | reverse complement strand
CTCTTTCCCTACACGACGCTCTTCCGATCTGCCCGGGGTGCTGGTCAGCGCCGGCAGGCCGCCAGCGGTGCGAGCAAGGTCAGCAGTGCGAGCAGGAAGCCGCGGCGGCGGAGTCTAGCGGCCTTCATTCTTGCGCTCGGCGATCTGCTGGAGCCATTTCGAAAAAGGCTTTTCACCGTCGCCGCTCGATGGCAGCTCGCCTTTGGGCAGGGTATGCAGGGTGCGGATCTGGCCCGGCACCAGGCCGACAACCAGCCAGGTGTCGCCAACCTCGACCAGCACGATGCGCTCTCTGCTGCCGATGATCAGGCCGCCGACGACGCGCATCGGGCCATTGCTGCCGAAACCGCGACCGCCGTTGAACTGGCGCAGAAAGTAGGCGGCCAGAAACAGAATGGCAATGACCACCGCCAGTCCGACGACGGTTTGCAGCATTGTCGCCAGCGACAGGCCGGGCGGATCGGGAAGCGTTGCCTGCTGCGCTAGCGCGCCACTCGAAAACGATGCGCACAACAGCCAGCACGCATTGCGCGTCGGGTGGTAAACAAAGGGCTTTAGGTGTCGAAGCAAGAGGGTCGGCCGGCTCGGGATGCTGCTCGCTATCTTAAAGGAAGCGCGGCGAAGCGCAAACGCCGTGATCGACCGGCTCACCGTTTCCGGAAGGCGCCGAGACGGTCAGCGTCCGATATGGCGAGCCCTTTCGGAGGGGGTCACGATATCCGTCAGCCGAATTCCGAACTTGTCATTGACCACCACCACCTCGCCCTGTGCGATCAGCGTGCCATTGACGAAAACGCTCATCGGTTCGCCGGCCATGGCGTCGAGTTCGACGACCGAGCCGTGTGCCAGCTGCAGCAGGTTCTTGATGGTGATCTTGGCCCGCCCGAGTTCGACGGCGATCTGGACCGGGATGTCCAGAATCATGTCCAGTTCGTTCATCAGCGAGGTCTTGTTGCCGGGTTCGTCAAAACTCGGGAAGATGTTGGCCGCTTGCGCGCCAGCGGCCGGCGCGGTATCCGCCTGTGCCTGTTCGGCCATGGCCGCCGCCCAGTCGTCGTCGGCGCTGCTGGCGTCAGCGCTGCCAGCGTCCGTGCCTGGAATGTCAAATTCGTCCGTTTCTTCCTTATCCATTGCTTTCTCCGGCGGGGGCTTGCTCCTGATCGGCGGCCATGAAGCGTTCGACCTTGAGGGCGTATTGGCCATCCTGCTGCCCGTAGCGACATTCCATTACCGGCACGTCGTCGACCAGGGCGATGATCTTGTCGGGGATGTCGATAGGAATGACATCGCCGACTTTCATCGCCAAAATCTGGCGCAGGGCGACGCTGGTCGTTGCCAGTTTGGCCGTGATCTCCACCTCGGCGTTTTTCAGTTGCTTGCGCAGCATGACGATCCAGCGTCGGTCGGTTGACAGCTGATCGCTCTGCATGGTGCTGTACAACAGATCGCGAATCGGTTCAATCATCGAGTAGGGAAAGCAGATGTGCATGTCTGCACCCGATCCGCCAAACTCCAGCGAAAAGCTTGTCGAGATGACGACCTCCGAGGGAGTGGCAATGTTCGCGAACTGCGAATTCATTTCCGAGCGGATATATTCAAAATGCATGTCGTAGACCGGCTTCCAGGAGCGGGAATACTCGGTAAATACGACCGCCAACAGGCCCTGGATGATGCGTTGTTCAGTGGCCGTGAAATCGCGGCCTTCGACGCGCGTGTGGAAGCGGCCATCGCCGCCAAACATGTTGTCAACCACCAGAAAGACCAAGCTTGGGTCGAACACGAACAATGCCGTGCCGCGCAAGGATTTTGCAGCGACTAGATTGAGGTTGGTCGGGACCACCAGGTTACGGGTGAACTCGCTGTATTTCTGCACCCGTATCGAGCCCACGGATATTTCGGCGCTGCGGTGCATGTAGTTGAAGAGACCGATGCGCAGGTAACGGGCAAAGCGTTCATTGACCAGCTCGAGCGTCGGCATGCGCCCGCGAACGATTCGCTCTTGCGTTCCGAGGTTGTAAGGGCGCGGGCCTTTGCCCTGGTCCTCCGCTTCCTCCAGTTCGTCGGCTTCGCCGCTGACGCCCTTGAGCAGGGCGTCGACTTCATCCTGAGAGAGGAAATCGGCGCTCATTGCCGCTCACTGGATGATGAATGAAGTAAACAGCACTTCCCTGACTGGCCAGTCATTCTTCTTTCCTCTGCCGGCTGGATCAAGGATGTCGTTTATCCCCTCCTTGATTTCGGCGGCGAGCTGGGTCTTGCCTTCGCTGCTTATCAAGTCCGAGGCCTTCTTGCTCGAAAGCAGCAGAGTCAGGTCGTTGCGCAGCTTTGGCATGTACTGCTTGAGTTGTTCGTCGACCTGCACGTCCTCGACCTCGACCGAAAGAATCAACTGCAGGTACTGGTCGCCGTTTTCCGGTACGAGATTGACCGTGAATGCGTCGAGCGCGACATATACCGGTGGTGCATTGTGATCTACTTTCTTTCTCTTGGACGGCCTGGGTCTTTCCCGCGGGGCGTCGGCGTATTCCTCGTCGTATTCCGCCGCCGGCTTCAGGAGAAAGTAGGCACCCACTGCGCCGACGCCGAGCACCAGTACCAATACGGCGATGACGATGATCAGCAGCTTTTTCGTGCTTTTCACTGGCGCGGCACCCGCGCCGTCAGCTTCGGCTTTTGCATCCTTGGCCATTCAGCAACTCTCTCCCTGGTTGATTCGCCTGGTGGTGTTCGTTTCCATGGTGTTCCGTCGCGACCTGTTTGACGCCCGGCCGGCGGCCGCTTCTCTAAGCGAAAGTGTCGACCAGCGCGCTGCCGCGGTGTGCGACGACGCTCTGACTCAGCAGACCGCTGATCGAATCACCGCCAAGTATAGCCGTATCGGCCATCGGGCGGGGTGGGCCCGATGTCTGTCGTTGGCTATCGGGGGATTGCCGGAAGGATTCGCTGCCGACGCTGGCTTGCCCGAGGTCGATTCCCGCGCTGGCGAACATCTCACGTAGGCGCGGCAATGCTGTTTCGATGGCCCCGCGAACATCGGCGTTCGCCGAGACGAAGTGTGCGTTGGCGCCGTCCTTGTCGATCTTGAGGGTGATTTCGACGGCTCCCAATTGGGGCGGATTGAGCGTCAGTTGCGCCAGCTGTTTGTCGTTGGCCGCAAACCACAGCAGTTTTTGGCCGAAATCCGTCGCCCAGGCGGGGTCGCGGAGTGCCGTCTGTAGGCCTAGTGAATTTTCCTGGGCGACGGTGGCGTTGTTCGGCGCCTGGCTCGCGGGCCCGAGAGTGGCCAGGTTGCTGGCGGGCGACAGCTGTTGCTCCGGGCGCTTCCCTTCGTTTTGCGCGAAAGCCTGTGCGACGAAGTCGGCAACGGCAATTTTTGCCGCTTTGCCGTCGCCGATCGGCGTTAGCGGCGCCATTGATGGCAGCTCCCCGCGTTCGTCGTTGCCGGGATAGGTGCCCTGCGCGTCAGTGCGTGGCGCGGATGGGGTTATTGCCGAGGCGAGCAGGGGCGTGCCAGGAGGCGGCAGGGAGCGGCTCAGCTCAGCGATGTCCGCGCCATCCAAGCGGCCCGCAGAATGGGCAGGCTGCAGGGGGGGTGGCTGATTCGCTTGAACGGGCTGATTCAGCCCGAGCATGGCCAGCAATTCGTGGCCCGCCAAAGCTGTTGCTGCCTCGGGGAGCGTCGCCTGGTCGCCCGGCCGGGCTTGGCGACTGCTTTCGGCAGGGAGTGGCGCGGCGTTGCCCACTGGCAGAGTCAGCAGCATGCTTGCAAAGTCCAGCCCGATGCGCGCATCGTCAACGGCCATCAGCTTGCTGGCGCCACCTGCGGCGGACGCTCCCGCGACGGCTGGCTGGGCGAAGCTTGCGACGATTGTAATGCTCATGGACGATGCTCTCCGGCAAGGGTTGCCGATATATCCAAGCAACTATCGTTCCATGCAATCCAGGCCTTACCGTAAAAGCCGCGTACGCGACTCGCGAACCTCCCTTCTCCCCTTGCCGGAGAAGGGCCAGGGGAAGAGGGGGACGGTCATGGCTTTCATGATTTGGGGTGTCTCCACGTGTCATGACCGTTAGGCCTCGTCTTGTTTGTCGTGTCTTCGGCGAGCGGCAAACTCGTCCTGTGCCTTTTGCTCTTGACGTTCTTCCAGCTTTGCTTCACTGGCGCGATGGCGCTCATAAAGGGCGTCGAGCGCTTGCAGCTTGGTTCGCTGCTGCTGCCATTCCGCCTGGCCGGCGGCAGTGTGTGCCTGCTGTTGGCGGACGGCCTGCAACTGCTGGCTGATGGCTTCGTCGAGGCGGTTCAGGAATTCCTGATAGTTGCGCCATTCGGGCTGACACAGCCCGCCTTGAATGGCCTTGCGAAAGCGCTCGGTGTAGTCGTCTCGATAGTCTTCGAGCATGCCAAGTTTGCTTTGCGCATCGCGTTCCGTGGCAATCAGTCGTGCCAGCCGTTGCGTGGCTTCGTCGCTACGGTTCTGCATGAGTTCCAGGACCGTTTGCAGGGAGAAGGGTTTGGGCACGTTGATCTCGGTGTGATCGGTGAAAACTGAGAGTTCGGCTGAGAAATTCGATCGCGCAGCGAAGGGTCGCGGTTTAAAGCATGGCGGTCAGGCGTGGATCAAGGCTTGGTCGCAAACAGGGCCTGTAGTTGCGCGATGCTGCTGTCGAAGTCCGCGCGCTGGGCGAGATTCTGCTGCAACAGTACTTCGAATTTTGGATAGATGGCGATGGCCTGGTCGAGTTGCAGATCCGAGCCTGCGGCGTAAGCGCCGACGCTGATCAGGTCGCGGGAACGCTGGTAGCGTGAGAAGAGGCTCTTGAAACGGCGAATGTGCTCGAGGTGCGCCGGGCTGACCAGATTGACCATTGCGCGCGAGATCGATTGCTCGATGTCGATTGCCGGGTAGTGCCCGGCGTCGGCCAGCGTCCTTGACAGGACGATGTGCCCGTCCAGGATCGCGCGCGCCGAATCGGCGATCGGATCCTGCTGGTCGTCGCCTTCGGCGAGTACGGTGTAGAAGCCGGTGATCGAACCGCCGCCATCGGCACCGTTGCCGGCCCGCTCAACCAGTTGCGGCAGGCGAGCGAACACCGACGGTGGGTAGCCGCGGGTGACCGGCGGCTCGCCGATGGCCAGGGCGATCTCGCGTTGGGCCATGGCGTAGCGCGTCAGCGAGTCCATGATCAACAGCACATGCCGGCCCCGATCACGGAAGTACTCGGCAATGCAGGTCGCGTAGGCAGCCCCCTGCAGGCGCATCAGCGGACTGACGTCGGCCGGCGCGGCGACGACCACTGCACGGCGCAGGCCTTCCTCGCCAAGAATCTGCTCGATGAACTCCTTGACCTCGCGACCGCGCTCGCCGATCAGGCCGACGACGATGACCTCGGCCTCGGTATAGCGAGCCATCATGCCAAGTAGCACGCTCTTGCCGACACCGGAGCCGGCAAACAGTCCCATGCGTTGGCCACGGCCGACGCAGAGCAGGGCGTTGATGGCGCGGACGCCGACATCAAGGGGCTGCTCGATCGCTGCTCGGGACATCGGGTTGACCGGTCGGCTTTGCAGTGGCCGTAGGGAGCCGGCCTCCAGCGGGCCAAGCCTGTCGAGCGGACGGCCAGCACCGTCGAGGACGCGACCGAGCAGTGACTCGCCGACCGGGACCAGCTTCGCGCGGTCGATCGAGCGCCGCCGTGCCGGTGGAGGCTGACCGATTCGTGGCGGCTGCTTGGGTGCTTCGAGGGCCACCACGCGGGCTCCCGGTGGCAGGCCATAGACATCTTCCGAGGGCATCAGAAAGAGGCGTTCGCCGTTGAAACCGACGACTTCTGCTTCGATCGGCGAGCCGCCCTGGGGTACGATCCGGCAGGAGCTACCCAGCGGTAGTCGCAGGCCCGAGGCTTCCATGACCAGCCCATTGATGCGCGTCAGGTGGCCGCTGGGCAGCAGCGAATTGACCTGGCCGGCCGCTTGTCCGCAGCCCTCGAGAAAGCGGCGCCAGTCGGCGAGGTGTGGATTGTCCGCCGGCTCGCTCATCGTTCGCCGCCCTTGGCTTCGGGCTCCTTGCCGGTGAGCCAGTCCTCGCTGATGCCGATGCCTTCGACGACCCGTCGCCAGCGCGTTTCCAGCGTCGCGTCGACTTCACTCGCACCCACTTCGACCCGGCAGCCACCGGGCGTCAGGGCGCCGTCCTCGACGATTTGCCAGTTGATGTGCGGCAGTTGATCGCCCAGGTGCTCGCGCACCAGCGCCGCATCGTCGGGGTGAACGAAGAGCAAGGGCTTCCCGTGATGCGGGTGCAGCGTGCTGACTGCCTCTTTGACGACCGCCAGCAGCAGCTCCGGTTGCAGACGGAGACTTTGCCGTAGGACCTGATTGGCGACTTCGATGGCCAGGGTCAGCAATTGATCGGCAACGCCCTGATCGATGCCGGTCATCGCCTGCTGCAGGTTGTCCAGCAAAGTCGCCATGGCATCTACCGAGGCCTGGGCGGCAGCGATACCTTCCTGATAGCCGTTGGCATAGCCGTCGGCGTGCGCCTCGTGGTGCATACGTTCGATATCTTCGGCCGTTGGCAGCACTACAGGCGGCTCGGCCGGCGCTTGCGTGCTGCCGCTGTCCTCGACCTCGGGCGCGGCTTCGGTCAGCGGTGGGTCATCGGCAGGGGGTTCCTGGCACGGCGTGGAGTCGGCCGGTGGCGTTTCTGGCGGCCGCGTCTTGCTGCGTGTTGGCGCGTCGGCATCGCTGGCCTGCTCGTCGAAGGCGGCGACCTCCCAGCGCTGGTAGGCGGTCAGCTTCTCCTTGGGGATCCAGTTGCTCATGCGCTGCGCTTACTCAGACCATTTCCTCACCACCGGCACCGCCAAGCACGATCTGCCCTTCGTCGGCAAGGCGGCGGACGATCTTGAGGATTTCCTTCTGCTCGCTTTCGACTTCGGAGAGGCGCACGGGACCGCGCGAGTCGAGGTCTTCGCGGAGCATTTCCGCGGCGCGTTGCGACATGTTCTTGAAGATTTTTTCGCGCAGCGATTCGGTGGCCCCCTTCATCGCCAGGATCAGCGATTCGGACTGAATTTCCCGCAACAACAGCTGAATCGCGCGGTCGTCGAGATCCATGAGGTTTTCGAAGACGAACATCTCGTCGAGAATCTTCTGCGCCAGATCGGGGTCGTACTCGCGGATCGAGTCGACCACCGAGGTTTCGTTGGCCGTGCCCATGAAGTTGAGGATTTCGGCGACCGCGCGTACGCCGCCCATTGCCGATTGCTTGACACTCGCGGAACCGGAAAGCAGACGCAGCATGACGTCATTCAGCTCCTTCAAGGCTTCGGGCTGAATGCCTTCGAGAGTCGCGATACGCAAGACGACATCGTTGCGCAGGCGCTCGGAAAGCTGGTTCAGGATGTCGCTGGAGTGGTCATGGGCGAGGTGGACGAGAATCGTGGCGATGATCTGGGGATGCTCGTTCTTGATCAGGTCGGCGACGGTTGGCGCGTCCATCCACTTCAAACCTTCGATGCCATTGGTGTCGCCCGGCTGCAGAATCCGGGAGATCAGATTCGACGCCTTGTCGTCGCCCAGGGCCTTGGTAAGTACCGAACGGACGTAGGAATCGGTATCGAAATTGACGGCGGCGGACTCTTCGGCGGTGCTTTGGAACTCGGCGAGCACTTCGGCGACACGTGTGCGCGGAACCGATTTCAGGGCGGCCATGGCATGCCCCAGCTTCTGCACGTCCTTTGGCCCGAGATGCTTGAGCACCTCGGCCGCGTAATCCTCGCCAAGCGCGATGAGCAGAATGGCGCTTTTCTCGATGCCGTCTTCAGCTGGCATTGGCGCCGGTCCATTCCCTGATGATGTTGGCTACTGCCCGCGGATCCTGCTGCGCCAGCGCACGTGCCTTGGCGAGTTGCTGTTCGAGGAGCATCGCTGCCGTCGGCACCTGTTCCTCGCCTTCGTCTTCTTCGCCCTCCTCGCCAGCAATGACGTCGATGGTGCCACCGACGCCGCTGTCGCTGGCTTCCTCCGGGTGCAGTATGGTCTTCAACAACGGACGCACGACGCCGAGCAGGAGATAGGCGACAATGCCGGCAAGTGCTCCGTATTTGAGCAGCTCCTTGACCAGCGAGACCATTTCCGGGTCTCGCCACAGCGGCAAGGCGTCCTCTTTGTCGAGGACAGTGAAGGGCGCGTTGGCCACGGAAACGGTGTCGCCGCGATCCTTGTTGAAGCCCATTGCCTCCTTGACCAGATCGCTGATCTGTTTGATTTCGGCGTCCGACAAGGGCTTGCTGACGCTCTTGCCGTCCTTGTCGATTTCCTGGCGCTGATTGACCACCACTGCGCCAGACAGGCGCTTGATGGTTCCGACGGCGTTTTTGACGTGGCGGATGGTCTTGTCGACCTCGTAGTTGATGGTCGCATTCTTGCTGGTGTTCAGCGGTTGCCCGACACTGCCAATCGATGCCTGCACTCCGGCGGCGTTGATCTGTCCGGGGACGGGAGGCTGACCCGCGGCGGCGGGTCCTGCGCCAGGTACGCCGGGCTGGGTCAGCGGCGCCGTTGCCGGGACCGGTGGCTGATTGCTGAGCGCACCGGGAACGCCTTGCGCGGTTGGGGTGGTGCTCGCGCTTTCGCTGGTCTGCTGGCTGCGAATGCTGATGTCCGGAGGGGTGGTGTTCGGTCGATGCGTTTCGGCCGTTTGCTCGCTTTGCGAAAAGTCGATGTCCGCGGCGATCTGGACGCGTGCATTGTCGGGGCCGACGATCGGTGCCAGGATGTCTTCGACCCGTTTGATGATGCTCGCCTCGACTTGGTGAATGTAGCTCGCCTGTGTCGGATCGAGGCCGGCTTCCAGCAGTGCGTTCTTCTTTCTCGACAGCAAGGCGCCGCTCTGGTCGAGCAGGGTGACGCTGGCCGGCGCCAGTTGCGGGACGCTGGCGGCGATCAGATTCTGAATGCCGGCGACCTGGGTTGGGTCGAGCTCGCGTCCGGGGTAGAGATTGAGCAGCACCGACGCAGATGGCTTCTGGTCTTCGCGCATGAAAACGCTCGGCTTCGGAATGGCCAGGTGCACCCGCGCTGCCCGCACGGCGGCGATCGACTGGATGGTTCGCGACAGTTCGCCTTCCAGGCCGCGCTGATAGTTGACCTGTTCGGCAAACTGGCTGATGCCGAACTTCTGAGCTTCCATCAACTCGAAGCCGACGGCGCCGCCGCGCGGCAGGCCTTGCGACGCGAGGCGCAGGCGGACATCGTGCACCCGGCTTTCGGGAACCAGGATCGCGCTGCCGCTGTTGCTGAACTGATAGGGGACGTTCATCTGCTCGAGCGCAGCGATAATTGCACCGCCGTCGCGCTCGGAGATATTCGAGAAGAGAACCCTGAATTCATTTTGCCTGAGCCAGGTGCTGGCGACGACGAGCAGGGCGAAAATCGCGGCGATGGAGACCATCAGCACCACTTTTTGCTTGTCCGTCAAACGCGCCAGCGCCTCGCGAGCGCGATCCAGCGGTTTGCCCGCGCCTGCAATTTCGTTGGTTTCGGTTCCGGCTACGGCCATGCGCCTGATACGGTGAAAGCCTGCATTTCAGCAGGCGAAAAGCGAAAAATGATGACAATTACTCTGCTATTGTAGCTGCTAACGGTCATGACACGAAGGGACACCCCAAATCATGCAAGTCATGACCACCCCCCTCCACTTGCAGTGCGCAGTCCGGCCTGCACGCCGGAATCGTTCGACGGGCAGGGAGCATGCTCCCTGAATTCCCCGTCTCACCCCCCGGCCCTTCTCCCGCAGAGGGGAGAAGGGAGTTTCGTGAGTCGCTTGAGCGACTTTCACGGTAAATGCACGGGACTTTCCATCGGATGAAGCAAGTTGTACAAATGCCGGGCCACGAACTGGGCCATGAACTCAAGGCGCAGGAACTGCAACGAGCGTTCGACGCCTTCAACCAGGTTTCACTGGCGCTGACGCAGTCCTACCAGGGGCTGCAAGGCCGTGTCGAATCATTGACCGCTGAACTGGCAGTCGCCAACGGCGAGTTGCGTCGGCAATACGAGGAAAAGGAAGCGCTTTCCGAGCGCCTGGCCCTGTTGCTCAAGGCTTTGCCGGCGGGCGTCGTGGTGCTTGACAGCGCTGCTCGGGTCAGCGAGGCTAACGCGGCGGCTACCGAGATGTTCGCGCAGGCGCTGATTGGTGAATCCTGGCCCCTGCTGGCACAGGCCGCGCTGGTGGCGGCCGAGGCGCCGGATGAGTGGCAGCTTGGCGTGCGCCGACTGGCGATTGCCGAAAGTCCCCTGGATTCGGCCGGTGGGCGAATCCTGCTGATTCACGATGTGACCGCAGCGCACGCCCTGAAGGCGGAACTGGAGCGTAACCAGCGCCTGGTGGCCATGGGTGAGATGGCCGCTTCCTTGGCACATCAGCTACGTACCCCCCTGGCGACGGCCTTGCTCTACAGTGCCAACCTCGCGCAGCCGGAACTTGCCGATGCGGCGCGGCGTCGTTTCGCCGACAAGGCGACCGCCCAGCTGAAACGTCTCGAGCGCCTGATTCAGGAAGTGCTGCTCTTTGCGCGTGGCGAAAGCATCGGCCGCGATACAACGCCGGCCAGGCAGCTGCTCAGCGAAGCGGCGCAGACCGTTGAACCCTTGTTTCTGGAAAAAGGAATCGCTTTTCGGATCGTCGGCGACGCTGTCGAGACGGTCATCACCGGCAGTCGCAAGGCTTTGGTTGGCGCCTTGGTGAATCTGCTCGAGAACGCCCTGCAGGCCTGTATCACGGTGGGCGAGGTGGGCCAACCTGGCGCTATGGCTGAACGCGCCGAAGTCTCTCTTGGCGCCGACCTGGCCGCCGGCCAGTTGCGCATCGCCGTGCGCGATACCGGCGCTGGGATTGCGCCCGAAATCCAGGCGCGCGTCTTCGAACCCTTCTTCACGACCAGCGGGCAGGGAACCGGGCTTGGTCTGGCCATTGCGTTGGGGGTCGTGCGTGCCCATGGTGGGGCGATGACAGTACACTCGGTGCCGGGCGAAGGCTCGGAATTCGTAATCATGTTGCCGGTCGCGTTGGCGACCGAGCAGGTTTCATTACGGTCATGACGGTCGAGACGCCCCAGATGATGAAAGTCATGACCGTTTCCCCCTCTTCCCCAACCCTTCTCCCACAAGGGGAGAAGGGAGCGTAGTGAGTCGCTTGCGCGACTTTCACATTAAGGACCCGCCTATGACGCCGGCTTTGCCGATATTGGTGGTCGAAGACGACGCCGCCTTGCGCGAGGCGGTGTGCGATACCCTTGAACTTGCGGGCCTGGCGGTCGTCTCCGCGGGCGGTGGTGACGAGGCGCTGCAGGTGCTCGCCGGACGGACAGTCTCGCTGGTGGTCAGCGACGTGCGCATGCGGCCGATCGACGGCATCGCCCTGCTCAAGGAAATACGCAGTCGCCATCCCTATTTGCCGGTCGTGCTGATGACCGCCTTCGCCGACGTCGACCGCGCCGTCGAAGCCATGCGCGCGGGCGCTTGCGATTTTCTCTTGAAGCCCTTCGAACCGAAGGCCCTGCTCGATCACGTGCAGCGCTATCGCCTCCCCGAAGTCCACGACGACGAGCGAGCGATTGCCATCGATCCGGTGAGCGTCAACCTCTTCGCACTTGCCGGGCGGGTCGCGCAGAGTGACAGCACGGTCCTGCTGACCGGCGAAAGCGGCGTTGGCAAGGAGGTGGTGGCGCGCTTCATTCACCAGCACTCGGCGCGCAGCAAGGGGCCGTTCGTGGCCATCAACTGCGCGGCCATTCCCGACAGTCTGCTCGAGGCGACCCTTTTCGGTTATGAGAAAGGTGCCTTCAGCGGCGCGCAGCACGCGCAGGCCGGCAAGTTCGAGCAGGCGCAGCACGGCAGTCTGCTGCTCGACGAGATCACCGAAATGCCGCTTGGTCTGCAAGCCAAGCTGCTGCGCGTCTTGCAGGAGCGTGAAGTGGAACGGGTCGGCGGCAAGCAGCCGGTGGTCCTCGATATCCGCGTCATCGCGACCTCCAATCGCGACATGGCCGATGCCGTGGCGACGGGCCACTTCCGTGAGGATCTATTCTATCGCCTGAACGTTTTTCCCCTTCTAATCCCGGCGTTGCGGCAGCGCGGCGAAGACATCGTGCCGCTGGCGCGTCATTTCCTGGCCGAACACGGCGCCCGTGCCGGTCGTCCGGGTCTGCGCCTGTCGGCAGCTGCAGAAGTGGCTCTGCGTCAGCACGCCTGGCCGGGCAACGTTCGTGAGCTGGAGAACGTGATGCAGCGGGCGGTCATCCTGGCTCCCGGCGACAGAGTCGAACGCGATGCCCTGCATCTGGCGGCCGCCGCAGCACCGCTGGCTCCGGGTGCGGCGCCAGCGCTTGAAACGGCCATGCCGGCAACGCCCGCCGCCGCGCCTGCGGCAGCGCCTCGGAAGGCCAACAAAATGAGCGAAGTGGAGCGAGAGCATATACTGGCAACCTTGGCGTCGGTCGGTGGGTCGCGAACTCTCGCCGGGCAGCGCCTCGGGATGTCGGAGCGGACCTTGCGCCACAAGTTGCGGCAGTATCGCCTCGGCGGTTTTCTGAAAGCTTGATCGTGCGATCAAGCTGACGGGAAAGCTGGCGCGAGTCTTGCTTCGCTAAATTGGGCAGTGCTTGGAGAAGAGAATGGACAGTAAGGGTATCGAGCAGATGTTAAGCGCGTTGCAGGCGACGTCAGCGACCGCCGGCGGCCGGGTTGCCGAGGCGCAGAGCCCTCAAGCCGGGGCCGACTTCGCGCAGGTGTTGCAGAGTTCGATCGCCCAGGTCAGCCAGACACAGCAGCAGGCGGAGGCCATGGCGGCAAATTTTGCCGCCGGCAACAGCACCGAGAACCTGCACGAAGTGATGATTGCGCTGCAAACGGCCAGCCTTTCATTTCAGGAAATGATCCAGGTGCGCAACAAACTCGTTTCGGCGTACCAGGATGTCATGAACATGCAGGTCTAGCCTGCTGGATCGATCGCCGGGGCGCCGATTTTTGCCTTGCCCCTGCCGGGAGCTTGCGGTTCCTGGAGCTTGTATTCCCGCGCTGCTGCACCCATAATGTTTTCCATGGTCGTAATTCCGGCAAACCGGAAGCGTTCTGGACGCGGGTTCGATTCCCGC
>ERZ761603.2340-NODE-2340-length-13160-cov-43.509576_pt1 | contig 13160 bp, 8 predicted proteins | sample MGYA00511879_ERZ761603 | MGnify/ENA primary metagenome ERZ761603 (study PRJEB28899, sample SAMN02850040) | bioreactor sludge metagenome | biome: EBPR Sludge; feature: EBPR Bioreactor; material: flocular biomat | place: Australia: Thorneside Wastwater Treatment... | reverse complement strand
ACGCACCGTTCTGTGAGAGGCCGGGGGTGCAACTCCTCCGGCCGACTTGCCACCGTTGCCACTATGTCATCGACTGGAACTTCGACGAGGACCGGAGCCGCATCCGCACCGGCCACGGTCCCGCGAACCTCTCCCGCCTTCGCCGATTCGCCGTCGGTATCCTTCACCACTTCTCGGACGGCAAGACCAGCATCACGCAAAAAATGGCCCACCTGAACCGCAACATCCGCTTGGTCTTTGACTATCTGCGGATGACCAGAAACTCCGTCGGCAACACCAACGCGTGAAATCAGCCGGAGAACAAATTTACCGTGTGGGCCAGGTAGATCGGCGTAAATCTGGACATAGTTTTCGCTATTCTGTGCAGTGGTGGTTCCACTTCAGGAGACCACCATGGGAAACACACGTTCATCCGAGCACTCCAGCATCGATTGGCTCGCCAAAGGGCCACTCGCCCCGCACATCGATGCGTACATGCGGTACCTGGCAAACCGCGACTGCGCAGCGACCACGTTTTCCAAGTGTCTCGGCAGTGTTAGCCAGTTTGCACAATGGATACACAGTTGCCGACTAGACTTGCAAAGCATCAACAAAGCACTGGTAGCCCAATTTCTTGATCAGCACGTGCCGCGATCCCGCTGCTCCGGCCCGGTTCAGAGAGATCGCCGTACGCTGAGCGCTGCTCTGGGTCATCTCTTGGCTGTGCTGGAAGGCACCCGACACAAAGATACGTCGGTACCAGGCGCCGCATTCACTCATGCGTTTCCTGCAGACGCTGTAACTATGCGCAGCAGCGCCGGCCTGAGCCGCGGCTGCCGCTGCGATTCTCGGGGTGTGTGCGCATAGTTGGGATCTGCGCATAGGGGTCGCTATGTAAGTCTCTCCATAGCGACCCGCTACTGCCGTTGGCGCTGTAAGGGATTCAGCGGCAGCTATCGGAGTCGAGTAGTCGCCCGGAGCGAGATCTCCAAGACGGCATCTCGGCCTTTTCTGGTTTTCGGCTTACTTCACAACATTGACTGCTCTGGGGGCCAAGCAGCCATCTGATTTGACGACGAAAGCCTGAGCAATTCAGTATGAACAGAATGTGGAGGCGAAATGCCATTGGATCAGCAGACGAGAGACCGTAGGCTACCAAAGGGCCAGGGCAATTGCATGAATCTTATACAAGACCGAGCAGTTCCGCGCGGAAGGTATCGGAGGTGGCGGCGATGAGGCGCTGAACCTTTAGGCCGCCCTTGCGCTTGACCGGGGAAAGGCGGATGAGATTCAAGACGAACTGGCGTACGACAGCGAGGTTGTGAGCGGCATGATCGGTACGGGCCCGCATCTGGTCGTCGCCAAAGACCACGTCCATGCACCAATGCAGACTGTTCTCGACACGCCAGTGCTGGCGGACGCTCTGATTCATGCGCTGAGCGTCAGGTGGCAAGCTACTGAGATACGCGCGCCGTTCAGTCGAAGTCGCTTTCCCCCTGATGGTCCGTTCGCTGGTGATCACCGCAAACGATTTCAGGTCTGGCCAGCGCTCGGGGGCGTGCAGACAGTCCAGCTGGTTGAAGACGTAGCAGCGACGCACTTCGATCCGGCCATGATCCTTCTCGACGACTTCGTGGAACTGGTGGGGCGTCTTGGCTGGTGCCGCCTCGAAGGCGATGAAGAAGTCGTCGATCGATTCGGCCAGCTTGGGCTGATTGTCCTTGACGGCCAGGAGGTAGTCCGCGCCGCGGTCACGAATGGCCTGCGCAATGTTGGGCTGGGTGCCCATCGCATCGATGGTGACGATGCTGCCTTGCAGTGCCAAGGTCGCCAGCAGTTCCGGGATGGCGGTCTTCTCGTTCGACTTCTCGGCGGTCGCGCGCTGCCCGAGCACCACACCCGCTTGGGCCGCAAAGGCGCTGACCAGGTGAAGGGGGGTGGCGCCCACCTTTCCCGAGCGACGACTGGTCTTGTCGTCGATGGCCACCACGTCGCCGTTCGCCAGCACGGGCAACACCTGGCCCACCCAGCGCACGAAGGCCGCCCCGAATTCGTCGGGATCAATCGCCGCAAAGACCCGGCCAAAGGTGTCGTGCGAGGGGATGCCCTGTTCGAGTTTCAGATACTCCCGCAACCACTCCAGCTTCTCTTTCGCCCAAGCCTCGATTTCGACAAAGGTGTCGGCCCCTGACAGGACCGCACTGACTGCAACCACCAGCAACTCGATCAGGTCGTGCTCGACCTTCGTACTCTGCCTCGGATCGCGCACGCCCACCCAGACGTCGACCAACCGGAACTTGCTTTCTGCCCTCATGGAAAACCCCAAAAAGACAGAAAACTACACAAATCAGGGGGCTGTGAACAGCCCCTTTGTAACTCGTTGAGCGTAAACGAATATTTCGGAGGGTTCACGACGATGGCATTCATGCGATTGCCCTGACCAAAGGGCAGAACATCCTAGAGAATCGTTTGCATTCTGGATAGACTATACGACCGAATGGGAAAACCACGTCAATGAAGGTAAATTACAGAGAGGCACGGGAAAAGCTGGTCGCCTGGATTCGGGAACAAGTTATCGGTCTTGGTGCCGACGACAAGAAGGAACGTTGGCAAGCCGAATTCAGCATCAAGGGTATGCGTCCTAGCGAGGTATTTCAGTGCGGGGTGTTGTTTCCTATTGCGGAACAAGGTGTCGATCCGGCCTCTGAAGGGGACGAACCGGATGCAGCCATCGAGTCTGTCGAAGACGACGACGCCACTCAGGATGATGCGGCAGGCAATCGGGTGCGCTATGTTCCGCCCTCGTCATGCGGTTTTTCCTTCTATGTCGAGGGCGACGAAATCCAGTTGGACATTCGGTGTTGGGCTGTTCGCTACGAAAGCAGTAAGCGTGTTACGCAGCAGGAGGTATGGGAAAGACTACGCTGTGCTCCAAAGGATGGATGCATATGGAACCTTCCGCTGCCTTCCGAAGAAGCCCGACGGCGAGCCGTTTTCAACCTGCAACTATTCCCCGACGATGCCGACCGTCGCGCCCGCCTGCAAGCCATCTGCCGTCCGCACCGCGACGGATGGTTGGTGACCCTGTCGCTGTCGAATACCCAGCGGTTACCTGCCTTTGAGGACGGTAATTTCCCCGAGTGGGTGAAAAAGAGCGAGCAGTTGTGCCTGTTCGAATGCGTCCTGGAATGCCGTGTCACGAGTGGTCAGGTTGGGAATTACCCGCGTGCAGCGATGGACCTTCTTTCCGCTGAAGACCAGGAACTCGCCATCCAGTATCGGAACAAGCGGGTGCTCGCAGTCGGCCATGGGGTCGGGGTGGATTGGAACACCGATGCGCAAGGCGAGACTACCGTGCACACGAATTTCATGCCCAGCGTCGAGGTGCCATCTGTTACCGCCGATACTGGCGATGAAAACGATCCGACGCTCGACCTCGATTTCCTCGCCACCATCGAACAAGACCCGAAACCCGTTATCGAAAGGCTGACGGACTTCGTCAATGACTACGAGCAGTGGATCGTTGGGCAGCAAGCCGAGTGCGCGACGCTTCATGCGGTCGATGATGCGCACGGTCAAGCAGCAGCCAGCCGCATCATCGGCCGCATGGAACAATGCATGCATCGCATGCGCAAAGGCATCGCCTGCCTGTCTGGCAAACACGATGATGCCGTTCGCCGTGCCTTTGCTGTCGCCAATCGTGCGATGGCGCAGCAAATGCGACAGGGACGCCTGGTTTCCGGGCTGCCCGAGAGAACACCGCGCTGGCGACCGTTCCAACTCGGCTTCCTGCTTATGGTTCTCGAATCCGCCCTTGCCCTTGATGACAAGCACCTCGATCGCGACCTGGTCGACCTGATCTGGTTCCCGACGGGGGGGGCAAGACCGAAGCCTATCTAGCGCTGGTGGCGTTCCTTATTACCTGGCGGCGACTAAAGTGTGGCCGCTCCGGTGGCGGCACCACCATCTTGATGCGCTACACCCTACGGCTGCTGACCGGGCAGCAATTCGAGCGCGCCAATCGACTGATTTTCGCGATGGAGTTCCTGCGGCGCACTGAACCGGCGCTGGGACTCGGCGACGAGCCCATCACCATCGGCATGTGGGTGGGAAGTGCCACCACGCCGAACAAGTTCGACGACGCTTTGGACGAGGTCATCAAGAGTCAGCAGAACGGCTCGGTGTCGCGCAAACTGCTGCTTGACCAATGCCCGTGGTGTGGCGCACCCTTTTCGCCACATGGAAGTTTTATCGCGGCGCACGACCGTTTCCACTTTCTTTGCCAGAACGCCCAGTGCGCCTTCCATTCCGGCCCGAGCCTTACCCCCCTGCCCTGCAATGTGGTGGATGACGCGCTGTACAAGGTGCCTCCGACCCTGCTGATCGGCACCATCGACAAGTTTGCACGGATCACCTGGGAACCACGTGCCTCGAACTTCTTTGGTGGTAAAGATTACCGCTCGCCCGAACTCATCATCCAGGACGAATTGCATCTGATTGCCGGTCCGCTGGGTTCCATCGCCGGAGTTTACGAAGCCGCGATCGATACCGTGCTGAATGCACGCGGCGTTCGTCCAAAATATATCGCTTCGACGGCCACCATCCGCAATGCGCAAGAGCAGGTCAGCGCACTGTATGCCAGACAGGCAGCCGTGTTTCCTCCACCCGGGCTTGACGAAAGCGACTCCTGGTTTGCCCGCGCTGTGCCGGTTTCGGATGAAACGCCGGGGCGGCTCTATGTCGGCTATCTTGCGCCCGGTCGTAATAAGGCCAAGGCCATCGCGCCCTTGGCCGCCGCACTGCTTGCCGCACCGGATACCCTGTTTGCGCAAGATGCCAATCGCGATGCGCTGCGTGATGCGTGGTGGACGATAGTTTCTTATCACAGCAGTCTCAAGGGCGTCGGTATGGCCTATGGTGCGCTGGACATCGATGCGCCGACCTATCTGAACCTCCTTGACCAAAAGAGGCGCTATTTCGACGCGTCATTGGCACCCTTGCCGCCCCGATTGGAGGCGGGAGACCGCCTGCAACAACTTTCCAGCGTCGTCGATACTGAAACCAACCACAAAACGTTTTCTCGGCTCGCACGGCGCTGCGACGACACGCCAGACGACTATCTCGATGTGGTCATCGCCACCAATATCATCGCCACCGGCGTCGATGTCGGACGATTGGCGACCATGATCGTCAATGGGCAGCCACTGACCACCGCCGAATACATCCAGGCCAGCAGCCGGGTCGGGCGAGGCGATGTTCCGGGTTTGGTCTGCGTCAACTACTACCGCGATCAGGTGCGCAGCCTTTCGCACTACGAGAATTTCCGTGCATACCACGAGTCCTTCTACCGCCATGTCGAGCCCACCAGCGTCACGCCCTTTACCTATCCCGCCCGCAAACGCGCCCTGCATGCCGCGCTGGTGATCGTCATGCGTCATGGCGCCGGACTGCTTGGTGAGCGTGCCGTCGAACAGTTCGATCCGATGGATGCAAGTCAGATGGCGATCATCAACATACTTGCCGAACGATGTGCGAAAGCCGATCCGTTACGCTGCGAGGGTATCCGTGCGAATCTTGAGTTGTTACAGCGAGACTGGCATGAATACGTCGCTGAGAATCAGAACGACAGGCTTCCTGTGCAGTATTCCGCGCCGGATGGCGACGGGATTGGCGTCGCCCGTCTCATACACGACTTCGATGCCAAGATTCCCGGTCTGTGGTCAACTCTGCAATCGATGCGTAATGTAGAGCATACCGCTCTGGTGAAGTTGCCATGAGCGAACCGATTTCCGTACGCTTTTCCCATCTGCTCGGCTTTGCCGGCGTCGGTTCGGTCGTAAGGTCGGAAGACTGGCTGTATACGGTCATCGACACCAGCAAATGGCCGCAACATACCTTCTTGCCCTATGTCGAGCGCGTGCGTCAGAGCTTGGAGCTTGCGCAAGAACTGCATGAACCGCCCAAGGGGAAGCTCGGCCAAAAAGGGCATGTGCAAGGCGCCACGGTGCCCGGAATCCGTTTTCCATCGTGGATGCGCTGCCGCCAATGCGGGCTGATGCATTGGAAGTGGTGGAATCAGGTGCCGTCACCTAACGCCTGGCCCAGATGCTCCCAATGTCGCACCTCGCTCGACCAGTTTCCCTGGGTGATGATCGACACCGACGGTCGCATGGACGATGTGCCATGGCACTGGCTACTGCATCACAATGGCCCCTGCAAGGAAGACCGACGCAACCCCCACTTGCGCTTGTTCGACAACCGCTCCGCCGTCTCGCCAGCGCCGACTTCTGGCACAGTAGCACGAACGAGCAAGCGCTGGACATTGAGCTGCCATAAATGTCAATGTTCAGCGCCTCGAGACTTTGACGAAAAGGAAGCGGCCTATGACAATCCCCGCTTCCTTCGCCACCAGCCCTGGCGTAAGGATAATCCCACCAAGGAGGGTACTGACCCAGAAGTCCGCATCGTGGACGTCAGCAACCCCACGCTCTATGCCGTACCGCCCTGTTCGGCGCTGGTGATTCCCCCGGAATCGCGTATCCAGCGCGGCAGCGTGGTGGACCGGTTATATTGCAACCGCAACCTGCTGGATCCGATCATGAATGCCCGGAACCTTACGACGTCAGCGATCAATCAGGCTGCAAGTGCTCTCAAGTGCTCACCCCGCGAAGTCCGGGAAGCCGCAGCGGAAATCGGCAATGGATTCCCGCTTTATGGAGCTGTCTTTACCCCTGGTCAACTGCTCGAAGATGAATTCAAAGCCATCGTGACGCCGTTCGACCCGGCGGAGGGTGAGGACTTCGTCACCGTTCACCACACGGCGGTTTGGCAGCAACTTTCCGAAAAGTGCACCGAGCAGATCTACCTGATCCACCTGATCAGCCGCCTGATCGAGGTTAAACGTCTGCGCGAAGTGCGCGTGTTCAAGGAGTTCATGCGCCCTTGCAAGAAAAAACAGGAAACCAAGGTTACCCCTGTATCGCCGGATATCGATGGAACTGCCGATTGGCTGCCCGCCATCGACCTGTTTGGCGAAGGGATTTTCTTCAGTCTCGATGAGGCTGTTCTGATCTCTTGGGAACAGCAGTCAGCGTTTGCGAATCGCATCGAAACGCTGCAAAGACGCTATGCCCAAAGCGGTCTGACCAACCACAACGAACTCTGGTTACCCGGCGGGCGCATCACTCCGCGTTTCATGCTGCTGCATACGCTGGCCCACCTGTTGATCCGTCAGATCGAAGCCTCGGCCGGCTACCCCGCGGCCTCGCTCAAGGAGCGGCTCTACTGCGGCCCTGATATGGCCGGCATCCTGATCTATGTAGCGGTGCCGGATATCGTCGGCTCGCTCGGCGGCCTTTCCGAGCTTTCGCAGCCCGAACGCTTCCTCGCCCTGCTCGCCGCAACGCTGAAAAAGGCGGACTGGTGCTCCCTCGATCCGGTGTGTTCCGAACACGAAGGACAAGGCCCGCACTTGCTCAACTTCGCCGCCTGTCATGGTTGCGCGCTGATTCCGGAGCCGGCCTGCCTCTTCGGCAACGAGTTGCTTGATCGCACTTTCGTCAAGGACGATGAGGGGTTGGGAATCGTTGGCATCTCCGAACATTCCCGCAGACTCGCTGAATGAAAGTTTGCGTCGCCTGCGGCAACCCGAACAATCGCGATGCGGCGAAGCGATGCGATCAATGCGGCAACCAGCTGCCCGCAGCATCAGTTCCCGCCAACCCGCCGCGTCAGCCCTCGACGGTCACAACCAGGGCGCAACAGCCGGTTGATCGTACGCGAAGATTCCAGTTGCCTCAGGAGCTAACCAAAGAACAGGACTTGGCCAATGACTTGCCCATGCAAGGTCGCCATCTGCTGATCGGTGGTCCTGGTACGGGTAAGTCGGTGGTTGCCCTGCTACGTGCTGCCAGGCTGGTTCGCTCCAAAAAGAACCATTCCTTTCTCGCCTACAACCGATTGCTGATTCATTACTGCAGTGCGCTTTCACCTGTGCGCATTAATGCCAAAACGTGGAATTCATGGTTCATGAGCACTTGGCGGCAGCAGATGAAGCAATCGTTACCCTTGGCTCCCCCGCAGGACGGCTCAAGCTGGCAGGAGATCGACTGGCTGGCCGTCAGTCACATCCTGTCTCAAGCGAACGAGGTAGTACCGCCGACTTCGTTCTATCTCGTCATCGACGAGGGACAAGACATGCCCAAGGAGTTCTATTGGGCAATCTCCGACTTGGGTTACACGAATATTTTTGTCGCCGCCGACTTCAATCAGGTGCTGCATCCCGGAAAAAACTCCAATCGCAAGGACTTGATCGCGGCGCTGGAGAAAACACCCCGTAAGGTAGTGGATGTCAACGCGTCAACGGAAAAACTGTTCGATCCGGAAGCCATTGTCGAGATTTCCCACAATCACCGCAATCCCGGTCCGGTAGCGCGACTCGCGGCCCATATCTGTCAATCACTCAACAATCCGCAGAGCACTTGCCCGAAGCTGCGCGCTGACATGCGTGACGCCGCCGTGCCACTTTTGTTTGGCTACGACCCGGTTGATCCAAAGCGGAATCTCGATTCAGTTTGCCGTCGCATCATCCTCACGGCGGATCGCAATCCCCGTTGGCTGATCGGTGTGCTGTGCGCGACCAAGACCATGCTGGATACCTACAAGCAGGCATTGCATGGCGCACTGACAAGCGTTCGCCAGCGACTGGACCATGGCGATCCGCGAATCGAGATTTTGGACATGGGCCAGCAGAAAGAACCTGATTTCAGCAAAGGCGGCATCGTGCTGCTGACTGCGCATTCCTGCAAGGGGTTGGAATTCGATCTTGTCGTCATCGCCGATATTGACACCTATTGGACTAGCATCTCGAATCACCAGCTATTTTATGTGATGGTCAGCCGCGCCATCGAACGCGTCATTCTGTTGCACAACCTGACCAAGCCCTGCCCCATTGACGCCATTCTGCCCCAAGACCCCAATCTACTGACGCGAGACCCACTCCGACCATGAGCACCAACAAATCTCCTCGCAAGTCTGCCGCCCAGACCGCCATTCCGCTTGGCTCGCGTTGGCTGCTCCCGACCAACCACTACAACCTGATGTACTGGCTCGCCGCCGGCCTGGTATTGCCCGAGTCGGCCATGGACAAGTATTACACCGATTGCCTGCGCACCGTGCCCGGCTGGCTGCCGCTGTTCCGCAACAGTGTGGCGCAGGCCGCGCTGGATGCAGCAACCTCGGAGCGTGGAACATGTGTGTTGCTGGAACTTGATCTGGTGTCGGTATCGGGCACGGTGCAGGCGATCACCGCCGCCGGAGAGCTGCACGCTTGCCGCTTCCCCGATGGTCTGCCTGAGGACGTGTCGTGCATTCTGATTCCCGCACCCTTGCCAGCGCAGTACATTCGACGGGTGTCATTCGCAACGAAAGATGCCCGGGAAGAATACCTGCTGCGGCGGGAGGAGTTCGCCAACGTGGCACCGTTCGATGTACCGCTGGACGTCGCCAACTTCCCCGTGACTTCCGGCTTCATTAACCAGTCGTGGCCGCCGGCAGGCGAATTGACATTGTTCCCGCCAATGCCTGTCGATGCCGCGTTGCGTGAAGCCGCAATCCGCGCGGCCCTGCACCACCTCGGCAATCGCGGCGAACCATCGCTGGCCGTGGCCAAGGCGGCCTTTGCCGCTGCCGAGATGTTCATGCTCGAAAGTACGACGTTTCGCGAAGCCATGAATCAGGCACTCTCACATGGGGTCAAGCGCGATGCTGCCGAATTGCGCATCCGGCTTTACTGGGGCGTCATCGATCATCTGCGGGCGCTGACCGATAAAGCAGTCGGCGTGGAGCAGGCCGTGCTTGATTATCTCGATCAGACAGCGGCCAACGATGCTGTAACCGGGCCCAAGCTGAAGGAACTTGCCTTTGATTTGCGGCAATTGCTTGGCTTGGGGTCTAGCACTATTCGCGAGCTGTTCGAGAAGCACCCGGGCGCGTTTGCCCATGCCTTGCTGCTTTTCTTTTTGCGCAAACACACGGATGAGCTGTTTGAATTCGATACCCCCGGTATTACCATGACGGAGGCTGACTGGCTGGCCGCGGCAATCCTGTTTGCCATAAGGGAAGACTGGAGATCGTCACCGCGGGAACTGCGCAACGCTCCTCGACTGTACGCGGCCATAGCTCAACGCATGGCACAGAGCCTTCTCCGCGCGATCGGCACGGATATCGAACTGGGGGGCAACGAACCCCACCCCACGCTGCGCGAGCTGTTCGTCATCAATGGGGGACGCTGGCTGTTGCACCAGCAAGCGGCGGCGCTTGAGCTTGCTCGGGCAATGAAATGGACGGGTGCCATCGAAACCCGGGTGCAACTCGGTAAGGGGAATTATCGGCTTGAAGTCGGGCCCGGTGGTGTGCAGATCCTTCTCCCCGGCGAAGTCAAGGCGGTCAACATCGAGGTACGCCCAGAAGGTCTTCTGGATAATCTCGCGCAATGCCGCTGGCCGGTAGATGCACAAATCGAAGCCAAAGTTCGGTCCGTGTTTCAAGGTAAATAGGATTTGTCATGCGAATGATTCCGTCTACTCCCTACGACACGCGGAGTCGCGCTGAACTGGTAGTCTTTGATTGTTTGCGCGGCCTGACCTTGGCTGGCGATGGGTCACACCAAGGCATCACGTTCCACTCTCTCAACCTGACCAGGCATCCATACAAGCGATTCGGCGAGATCGACTTTCTGGTAACCAGCCCGCGTGGCATTCTGGTACTGGAGGTGAAAGGCGGCGGGGTCAAATGCATCGATGGGCGCTGGGTCTATACCGACCGTGCCGGCAAGGAACATACCAAGAACGAAAGCCCCTTCCGGCAAGCCGAATCGGCACTCCATGGTTTGATCGGCAGGCTTCAGGATCGTTTCTTGAAGAGGGCACTGGACGAACTCGTGTTCGGCTACGGGGTGATCTTCCCGGACTGCGAATGGCGGCAGGCCGGATCGGAGTGGGATCCACATACGCTGGCGGATGCCAAGGCATTCCGACGCTTCGACCGTTGGCTGGACAGCCTCTACGACTATTGGCTGGACAAGGCTGTCTTGCAGCGCAAAGGCGATGGCGCATCGGCTAGCGCATTGCAGGAAATCCAGAGCTTTCTTCGCCCTGACTTTGAAACCATCCCTGCATTGGGAAGCCAGATCAGGCAAATCGAGGAAAATCTGGTTCGGCTCACCGACGATCAGTATGCGCTTCTGGATATCGTCGAGGCCAATCCGCGGACCCTTTGTACTGGCGGCGCAGGTACAGGCAAGACTCTTCTGGCGGCTGAACTGGCTCGACGCTGGACAGCGAGCGGCGCACACGTCTTGTTGGTGTGTGCCTCACCGTGGCTGAAGGCTTGGATTCATGGACAGCTGGCCGTTAAAGGTCTCACGATATCGACTTGCGATGCCGTTCCTGCAGCAGTACGTCGTGCAGGTATCTCGCATTTTGACAAGCTGATTGTCGATGAAGCTCAGGACCTGATGCAGATCGCCAGCCTCGATATTCTCGATGCACACCTCAAAGGATCCCTTTCACAAGGCAATTGGTGCATGTTCGGCGATCTGCAGAATCAGGCGGGACTGGTGGGGCAGATCGAGCAGGAAGCCCTTGAATGGATCAGCCAGATTGTGCCGGCGAGATTGCCATTGCGGGTCAATTGCCGGAATACCCTGCAAGTCATCAAAACGATCAAGGACAAACTAGGCGCCGACATGGGTATTCGCGGCACAGGGAGCGGCCCAACGGTTCGCCTTGCGTCATTCGACAACAAAACTGACGCAACCGTAGCACTCGACCGGGAGATCAAGGAGCTGGGCAACCTAGGCGTGGCCCATTCCCAAATCACGATCCTCTCTCCCGTGAATTATAGAGCTTCGCTGGCAGCGGAATTGCCTACGAAGACCCGAGCGGCTATTCGCGAACTTGATGAATACGGGATTCGTAACTTTCCGCCAGATGCGATAAGTTTTTCAACGATTGCAAATTTCAAGGGCTTGGAGAACGATGCGGTGATTGTCATCGATCTACCAGCGGAGAGTGCCCCGTCTTATGGCGCTCTGTCCTATGTTGGTATGAGTCGGGCGCGTGCGATTCTCATTGTCCTAGTAGTTCGTTCCGTCAATAAGATTACAAATGAAATTGATGCATTCTCGTGCAAGGCAAGGCGCAAACCACAGCCATAGCCGTAGCTATGGCGAGGATTTGCAACGCCGCATGGCGCGAGAAGGCGCGATTTCATGTAATTGTTTTGGCGGAACGAACTACTAGGTGAATCGCGTCGGCTTGCGTAAACAGCTCCGAGTGTCTGTTTGGCGACGTAAACCTGCCGTACAAGGTGGCTGGACGACAGCAAAGTCCGACGTGCTTCCGTAGGCCGTCCGTCTGGTGCCAGAGCGGAGCAGCCTCTCGGGTGTCAGCTTTGGCGAACAGACGACAGACCGCGTGTGGCCGGCTGCCGACCGACGCCATCGTATACCAGCTGACTCCTTTTCGGAGCGTTCCGGTCGATCAGGCAAAAAACCAACCTGCCCAGCCGACTGACCGCCTACGATCGATCGTCCGGGGCCAACGTCGGCTTTGCAGAAGAACCTCCACCGTCTGCCAGTGGCCGAAAACGACAGTTCGAGTTCTTGCGAAGCTGACGATCGCAGAAAGAATCCGGATTGTCAGCCCAGAAACTGACGATGCACCGCGGGACCACCAATTCCAGACACGGACGATGTTTCCTTAAAGCCGTAATCCTCTGACTGCCCTTTATACTCTGTCGGGTCCCTTCGAACGCCTCGCCTGGCAGGAATGGAGGGGTGTCAATCCTCTGGCTTGGACTGGAAGACCAGGCTGGCGGCTTACGGTGGCACCTCCTTCTGGTGTCCGATCTCCTTGATGAGGGCGGAGCAGCGCAAATGAAACTTGGCCGTGCTGTATTTCTTCTTGCCAGTCGCCTGTCTGTTTGGTCGCTTCTGCTGGCCGGCGGCGCCTGTCTGGCCGATGTACCGACATCGCTGCAGGAGTGCCGCCTGCGCAACTCGGCGATCTGCGAGCTGCGCGGCCTGCAGTACGTCGTCGAAGGGCCGTGTCCGCCACCGGCGCAGACCCCATCCTCACAACTTAGCAGTTTCGCATAATTTCGATGGCGCTGCCAAAGCC
>ERZ761603.2339-NODE-2339-length-13170-cov-8.136409_pt1 | contig 13170 bp, 10 predicted proteins | sample MGYA00511879_ERZ761603 | MGnify/ENA primary metagenome ERZ761603 (study PRJEB28899, sample SAMN02850040) | bioreactor sludge metagenome | biome: EBPR Sludge; feature: EBPR Bioreactor; material: flocular biomat | place: Australia: Thorneside Wastwater Treatment... | reverse complement strand
CCGTCGTGTCCCCCAACTTTCTGGACGTGATGAATGCCCGCTTAAACAATGGCGAGCGTGTGATCCAGGCGTATTATGCCGTGCAAAACTCGGAAAGCTCCTTTAGCGCCGGGCTGCGCTATGCGGCCCTGGCGGTGCTGCACTACCTACGGCCGCAAGGACGCATGGTCTTGGGCGGTTCGGCCGGGCTGAAAGGCAACGGCATGGTTTTTGCCGCCGACGTGATGAAGAGCCACACCTGGTCAGCCTCCGTCACGGAAGATATTGAGCAGCACATGGCCTTACTTTTGTCCGGTGAGCGCGTGACCTTTGCCCCAGACGCCGAAATTCAGGCCGAAATGCCAGATAAATTGACAGACGCCCGATCACAAAATGTACGGTGGGAGCAAGGCCGCCTGGAAATGGCAAAAACGTATGTACCAAAACTGTTCACCACATCCCTACGCCATTTACGTCACCCTCAAAAGGCGTTTGTGCTGTGGGATGCCATCATGGAGCATCTGATTCCACCGTTTTCTGTGCTGGCTGGCCTCTCCGTTATTTCATTATTTGGCAGTTTGATTTGGTGGTTTGTGGGAACACAGGGCGGCGGACAGGCTACCGCGCCAAAATTCTTTAGCCTCAGCAAGCTCAGCCTCGCGTTAAGCGTTGGGGCCTTACTGGGCCAAGTCTTTTATCTGCTGGCAGGTCTAAAAATGGTCAACGCCCCCCGCTCCGTTTACCGGGTTTTTATTTATGCACCGGGGTACATCCTGTGGAAGATTTGGCATTACGTGCGCATTTTGTTGGGCTTTGAGCAGCAAAGTTGGGTACGTACTACGCGGAATGAGGGTTAGTTTTATGGTCGACAACCAGATATCAATGCAAACGCCATACAAATCCTCGGCTAAACCAAAGGGTATTTCTGTGGATAACAACGCCAACGACAGCTCAACAGACTTATCTGCGGAAGAAAAAAAAGCCGCACGAATGGCGGAGATTTTTCTCAACCGGACCTATACTTCTTCGCTTTCTATTCGGCGCATGCGCATGCGGATGGTTAGCCAGGTGATTCGGTACAAGATTGTGGAACGGGTAAAGCACCTGTTTGATACGGCCGTTGTACTGCTGGTTTCCCCCTTGGCACTGGTGATAGCGTTGCCTATTATGCTGGCCGTCAAGTTAGATTCGCCAGGACCGATTTTTTACAAGCAGGTAAGAGTCGGCCGTTGGGGCAAGCCGTTTTACTGCTACAAATTCCGCTCCATGTACATAGACGCCGACGCCCGCAAAAAAGAGCTGATGGCTAACAATGAGGCGGATGAAATTGTATTCAAAATGCGCAAAGATCCGCGTATCACCCGGGTGGGCCGCATTATTCGCAAGCTGAGTATTGATGAACTGCCTCAGTTGATCAATGTCTTAAAGGGCGAAATGAGCCTGGTTGGTCCTCGACCGGCCGTCCCCGAAGAGGTGGCCTACTACCAGTTTGACTACCTCCAGCGTCTGGATGCGGTTCCGGGCATTACCGGCTTGCAGCAAGTCTCTGGGCGAAGCGATCTGGAGTTTAAGCGCTGGATCGAACTCGACCTGCAATACATTCAGGAGCAGAGCTTGTGGAAAGACCTGGAGATCCTTGTGAAGACGATACCCGCCGTCATTACGGGCAAGGGAGCTTATTAGCAAACTCATGCGTAAATTAATCGTCATTTCCGGTATACCCATTGATGATCTGAATGTGGCAGAAACGTTGGATCGTCTGGAAGAATTTGTCGAAATTGGCCGGGCTACGGGCAAAAATCACCAGATCGCTACGGTGAATGCGGATTTTATTGTTAAAGCGATGACCGACCCTGAGCTGCGCTTTTTGCTGCAGGAATCGGACCTGTTGATGCCCGATGGCATGCCGCTGGTGTGGGGATCGCGCCTGTTGGGGCTGCCGATGGAAGAACGGGTGGCGGGTTCAGACATTGTGCCCATGTTGGCCGAACGGGCGGCCCAGAAGGGGTACTCGCTGTATTTGCTGGGGGCTGCACCCGGTATTGCCCAGCAAGCGGCCGATACGCTACGCGAGAAGTTCCCTACCCTGGTGATCGCCGGGGTCAATTCGCCGCCATACAGCTCTGTTTTGGAGATGAACGCCCAGGTGGTGCAAGACATCCGCCAGGCCAGGCCTGATATTTTGCTGGTGGCTTTTGGCAACCCGAAGCAAGAAAAGTGGATTGGCATGTACCGCCACCAGGTGAATGTGCCGGTGATGATTGGGGTGGGTGCCACGCTGGATTTTATTGCAGGCCACGTATCACGAGCGCCGCAGTGGATGCAAAAAAACGGCCTGGAATGGCTGTTCCGTCTGGCCCAGGAACCGCGCCGATTGTGGCGGCGGTACGTGCTGGATTTGTTTAGCTTTGGTTATTTCTTCGTCCGGCAGTGGTGGGTGATGCGCAGCGGCAAGCAGCCCGAGCTGATTTTGCCGAAGTCTAGCTTTATGATTGTGGACCAGGAAACGGCCGTCATCGATCTCCAGGGTCCAATTACCATTCAAAACCACGAAGATTTGTACCGCACCGGGCAAGAAGCGCTGGCCGAGGTGTCGTCGCTGGTCATCAACCTGGAAAGTGTGACCTTTTTGGACAGTACGGCCGTTGGTTCCCTGGTCGCCCTTACCAAAGATGCCCGGAGCAAACAAGGTGAGGTGCTGCTGGCCAACGTGCCGGAAAACATCAAACGAACCCTGGACGTGCTCAAGCTGGCCTCGTTTTTTGTGCTGGTGCCCTCGGTTGAGGCGGCGTTTGCCACCCTGCGCGAAGAACGGGGCACGGGGGTGGGGACAACGGCCGTTGCCCCCACGCTTCCCAGTCCGGCAGCCAAACCCGCTCCAGAGGCAAGCCCCGCGCAGTGGACAATTGTTAAAGTGGCGCGGCGGCTGGATGCCAACACGGCCAATTCCTTAATTGAGCAGTGTGAAGCCCACCTGCGGCGTAATCCTTTCCTCATCATGGACTTTGCCGCGACGGTGTTTCTGGCCAGCGCCGGGCTGGCGGCGCTGGTTAAAATCCAGCGGCTGGCCGAAGAGCAAAACGGCAAGGTGCGCCTGGCCAACTGCTCTGAGGACGTCAACCGGGTCATTCAGATGGTTCGGTTTGATAAAGTTCTCGCGCTTTATAAAGATGTTGCTGCGGCGACGGGGCAGCTGGAATCGGTGTAACCAACGATCGGAAGCATGACGACAGGCTTCCTTCACAGGCATCTGGTACGAAAAAGAGACAACACGCTGTGCAAACCTTACTTTTAGCCACAGGCGAAACGCCTAAATTGCAGCCCGTGACCAACCGGGTGCCAACGCCGCTGCTGCCCGTGGCCAACCGGCCCCTGCTGCTTTACCCGCTGGAGCTGCTGGCCCGACAAAATCAGAAGCACATCCTGGTTGCCTTGTATAACGAGGCCGGCCACATTGAGTCTTACCTGGGTAAAGGCGAACGGTGGGGGGTGAAGCTGGATTATTTGCTGCAGCGTAAGCCGTTGGGCAACGGCGGCGCGGTGCGGCAGGCGGCTTCGGTGGTCGGGAATGATTTGCTGCTGGTGGTGCCCGGTGACACGGTGATTGACTTCGACATCGAACAGCTGGTGGCGTTTCACCAGGCGCACGGAGCCTGCCTGACGGTGCTGGTTAGCCAGGATGGTGCGGCTGGCAGCAACAAGGTGCTGGTGGATTCGGCAGGGCGTGTCCACGCCGAGGGGACGGTGGTTGAAAACGGCCGTTCCTCCTACGACACCGGCTTATACCTGCTCAGCCCGGAAATTATTGCCCGCATTCCGGCGGGCAAACATGTCGACATTCACAGCCAGCTCATTCCGCAGCTGCTGGAAAAAGGGGTCATCGTCTGCGCTTACGAGAGCCAGGCGTATTGGAATCCCCTCGCGTCGTTCACGGCTTACCAGGATTTTCAGAAATCGCTGCTGCAAAACGGGACCAGCCCTGACGGGGCGGCCCTGACCCTGCCCGAAAAGCAGCCCGCTTTGCAATCTACCTGGCAGCACAGCCGCAAAGTGGCCGAGGGCATCTGGATTGGCCGCAACACGGTGATTCATCCCAATGTGCGCTTTCAACCGCCGGTGGTGGTGGGTGATAACTGCTACATTGGCGCGGGTGTGCAGTTGGGGCCAACGGCCGTTATTGGTAACAACGTGATTGTTGACGAAGAAGCGACGATTTTGAATACGGCCGTCTTCAACGGCACCTACGTAGGCCAGCTGGTCAATTTAGAAAACCGGTTGGTCAACAAAGGCCAGGTGGTTGACATTGCTACCGGCGAAGCAGTGCAAGTTACCGACCAGTTTTTGATAGGCCGCGCCTTCCAAACCGTTTCCGACACGGGGTTGTTTCAGCTGCTGGAAAAAGGGGCGGCCATTACCCTGCTGCTGGGGCTGAGCTGGTTTATGGGGCTCATTGGCTTGCTAACCTGGCTCATTCAGCGTAAAGTTTTAACCAGGACCACCTACTACCATTCGGATGTACAATCATCCTGGCGCAACAGCAGCTTTACACCCAAGCCGCTTTACCTGTGGGAATTTGCTACCCAGAACAGACAGGGCGAATTGACGGGATACGGCCGTTGGCTGACCCGTTGGCATTTTTATCGGCTGCCCCAGCTGTGGAACGTCATCAAAGGGGAGCTGGCGCTGGTTGGCGTGAAACCCCTGACCGAAGCAGAAACACAGCACATTCAGGAAGAGTGGCAGCAAAAGCGCTTTGAGCGAAAAGCGGGTTTTACCGGTTTATGGTTTGTGCAGCCACAAGAAATAGGCGGCATCGAAAGCGCCCTGGTCGCCGACACCTACTACACCGCCACCCACACCTGGCGCGGCGACCTCAAAATTCTTAAACAAACTGTGCCAGCCTGGTGGCGTCACAGACAACAGGTAAGCAGTCCCCACACACAATAACTACCTGGGGCATGGAACGAAGGATGCGTTTACCAACAGCTACCCACAAAAAACGCATCCGCAAGGTTTGCCCGTCTACAACACCTAAATAAAAGGGGCAAACCCTAAGGACGAGAAGTATGCAAATTACAGCAAGACAAATAAATGATATTCAGATTTTGGAATTAGCCGGTCGATTCGACACCGCAACGGCCAGTTCTGTTTTGCAGCACATCGATTCGGCCACCGCCCAAGCACCGGCCAAAGTTGTAGTGAATCTGGAAAAAGTGAGCTTCGTTGATTCGACCGGGCTTTCCACGCTGGTTCAAGGCACCAAGCAATCCAGAATGCAGGATGGCGATCTGTACATTTGTGGCTTACAGCAGCCAGTGCGCATTATTTTTGAGCTGACCCGCCTGGATAAATTCTTCGAAATTTTCCCGGCAGAAGAAGATGCCATCGCGGCTTTTGCCCTGTAGCCCGGCGTGCGCCTGTGTTAGATATAATTCTCGTGAACCGACGGCCGATTTTTAATAAGTTGGCCGAAGCATGGCTGGATGCCGGGGCCACCTTTTTTGCCGTGGTCAACGGTGGCCAGGTTCTGGCCAGCTGGCCTGACTACCTGGGGAGCGACACGGCCGATCTCACCGCACCGATTGTTGTTAACGATGTTTACCTGGGCGAACTGCACGTGGGTGGCCTTCATTCCGAAGAAGCCCGGCAAATGCTGGCCGTTGAAGGGCAGGTCATTGAGGCCATGGTGCAGCAAGAACAGGAGCTAAACAGCGTTGCGGCCGTTTTGGTTGATACGCAGGACCAATTTTGGGCGCTCTACCAGCTGACCCAGACCACCCGCAGCTACCTGGACATGGAGGAGATGCTGGAGGCACTGTTGGCCAAATCGGCCGATTTGATGAGTACAAAAAGCGCCTTCATCTGGCTGGAATTGGTTACAGGGCAGCTGCTCTTTTACCAACATCCGGCAGTTCTGCTGGGAAAGGGTGACGTTACAGATTTTCTATTGAGGTTGGTACGCTCAAAAGCTGGTTTTTTGTGTCTGCGTGAGGTAGGTAACCATCCCGGCATCGAGAACATTTTGATGGTGCCGGTAGATGTGCGCTTTGCCAAAACGGCCGTTATTGGCATGGTAAACAAAGTAGAAGGAGCCTTCACCACACCAGACATCAAACTGGCGCGCATCATTGCTGAATACGCGGGCGCGCAGGTAGAAAACGTCATCTCCTACCAGGACAGCCTGGACAAAGCCCGGCTGCGGCAGCAAATGGAGCTGGCGGAGCGGGTACAGTCACAGCTCTTTTCGCAAGAGAAGCCTCAGGTGCCGGGGGTCGATTTCTGGGCCGCATCGAAGGCCGCGTCGCACGTGGGCGGCGATTTTTACGACTACTACCTGCATCCCAACGGCTGCCTGACGTTTGTGGTGGGCGATGTTTCGGGCAAGGGCATTGCCTCGGCGCTGTTGATGGCCATGACCCTCAGCGTCACCCGCATTCGGATGCAGCGCACCCCGGCGTTAAGCCCGGCACAGATTGTTGAGCAGGTCAACAGCGAACTTTACAAAGATTTCTCCCGGGTGAATATGTTTGCCACCGTCTTTGTGGGTCAATTTGATCTGGCAAACGGCCGTCTCGTCTACGCCAACGCCGGTCATTCTCCCATCATTTTGTGCCCGGCCGACTACAAAGCGATGTTCATTGAGGCCGACAGCGAGCCGATGGGAATTCTGCCCAAAACCACGGCCACCGAGCGCACCATCTTTCTCAAATCGGGCGATCTTTTGGTGGTGGGCAGCGATGGACTTTACGAAGTGCATAATGAAGACGAGGAAATGTTTGGGCTGGATCGGTTGGCAACGGCCGTATCTTCCCTACGCACAGAAACGGCCCGCACGCTCACCAACAAGGTCCTGGAACTAATTCACCACTTTAACGCAGGGCAATACCAGGAAGACGACCGGACGATCCTGGTCCTTAAACCGACTGGAAGCTGAGCAACATCTGCTGCTGTAAAATTTTGCTCTTGTTTTTTCCAGGTGACGAGATATAAAGAAATGTCAGGCTGGTACAGCACCTAAAATGAGGTTTGCCCAACCGGTCTGACCCAAAACCACTAACTGTAACGCTGAACAAAACGCCAGCCCCACAACTCTATTGTTTGACGACCCTGACAAGAGCGCACTTGTGGGTCTATTCTTGTGGCTGGAGCATTGAGGGAGCACAAAGCGTATGGCCAGAGAGCAATATGAACCGGCAGCTGTGTCTGATGTGCTGCGCGTAGAAATACCGGCCGCACATGCCTATCTGCATCTGATTGGCCCTTCTATTTCTTGCCTCTTTAACAACGCCCCGTCATCGGTAAACGTTGAAGGGCTGGCATACAATATTGAGCTGGCGGTTCATGAAGTGTGTACCAACATCATCGAACATGCCTATGGTCGGCTGCCCGGTCATATTAAAATCGTGTTTACCATGTTAACCAAACCACAGCAGTTGGTGATTGAGCTGTTCGACAACGGCCGTTCCTTTGAATACGCCTCTATCCCCATGCCCACGCCCGATGAACCTCAGGTCCGCGGCTATGGACTGTTTTTGATTCAGGCATTAATGGACGAAGTGGAGTATTGCCCCAAGGACAATGGCAATACCTGGCGTCTGGTAAAAAACCTGGCATAGTCACGTTTCGGCTTTCCCATCCCCCACCCCCGCATTTCTTATCCATGTCGTTGTTGTAAACCGGATTAACGCAGACGAACTGTTTTGGCCACGCACTTACGGAACAACATCATCTTCGTAAACAGGATCGTAAGCTTAACTTTTTAATCTTTACTTTGGATGCGGGACTAACTTCTTCTATCGGAGAGAAGCTTTCCAGGTGCCAAGACAAAATTTGGAATAGACCTTCAATTTGTCCCGCCAACAGACTAACTTGATGTTGTCATCATCACTTCATCATCACAGCGGAGAACATCCTAATGGCAACTATACTCATCGTTGACGACATGCCCATGATTCATCGGTTACTTTGCATCATGCTTTCTCGTAACAACCACAAAGTAATTACTGCTCTGAACGGCAAAGAAGCGCTGGCAAAACTTAAGGAAACGCCGGTTGATCTGATGATCACCGACATTAACATGCCCGTGATGGACGGTCTGACTTTGATGGAGAAGATCCAATCTGACGATCGGCACAAGAAACTGCCAATCATCGTCATGACGGCCAGCATTACCGACCACCTGAAGCTGCTGTCCAATGGGCTGCGCACGCACCCCATTTTGACCCAGCCGATCACCACCCGCGAACTGAATGATGCGGTGACGCACTGTTTGCAGGTGCCCGCTTTCGCCGATTAGCTGTTCAGCAGCCAGAAAATATTGTCTAAAATTGGGCTGGGTTTTCCGTTGGCCACCACCAAACAGTGGCCACCACCAAACAGGGAAACCCAGCCTGTTTTTTTGCAAAACGGCCGTTCCCTCTCATCTCTCTGGCCAGCAACGTCACCATACCAACCATGTCTATCCTCAGAATCATCTCCACCGTCCCTTTTGAGCTTCATCTCGGTGATCCAACGCTGCTGGGCTGGCTGACCGCTGCCTTTTACCTGGGCGCGGCCGCTGGCTGCCTGGCCACGGCCTGGTTTGCCCGGCGCATCTTCAACGATGGCCGGGCGCAGGCCCACCAAATTATCTGGTTGGGCCTGGCGGCCATTTTGTTCTTTCTGGGAGTGAACAAGCAGCTGGATTTGCAGTCGTGGTTTACGGCCGTTGTCAAAGCCGTCGCCTGGGAGCAAGGGTGGTATGCCTACGGCCAGCAGGCGCAGGTGCTCTTTCTGGCCGGGTTTGGGCTGGTGGGCGTAACGGCCGTTGTCAGCCTCGGCTGGTTAGTCCGGCGCAGCTGGCGGCACTACCTCTTTGTCTTCCTGGGCCTGCTCGTCATTTTGCGCTTTATCGTGGTGCGCATCGGTACCTTTTACGCAATTCCCCTGCCGGAGCTGTCTCAATTTACCGGGGGCTGGCGCATCAATGGGGCGCTGGAGCTGATTGGTGCGGCCGTGATTGCCCTGACCGCGCTCAACAACCTGCGCCACATATCCACTACGCCTCTGGCAGACACACCCAACCTCGAATATTAATCGTCTATGCCAAACGATAACCGCCTCGTTTGGGTGCTGGCCTTTTTGCTGCTGGCCCTGCTGCTTTCCGCGTTAGCCAACGTCTACTTCCTTAGACTGGGCCGCCACTTCTTCCGGGAATTGAGCCTGGCCCGGCTGGACCCCCTCGGCACCGCCCAAATGGATACCGCCGATGACGGCCGTCTGGCCGCCGCGCCGGAAAAACAGGTGGTGTTTGTGGGCGATTCACGTGCCGCCGCCTGGCCTGCACCAGAGGCGCTGCCCGGTTTTGTGTTTATCAACCAGGCCGTCAATGGGCATACGGCCGTACAAACCCAGCAGCGATTTGGCCAGCACGTCACGCCGCTCCAACCTGACATCGTGGTAATCCAGGTGGGCATCAACGATCTGCACGCCATTGCCGTCCTGGCCGACGACAAAGCAGCCATCATTCACACCTGCCAGGAGAGCCTGCTGGCGCTGGTAGCGCAAAGCCAGGCCGCCGGGGCCGCCGTCATCCTGACAACCATCATTCCGGCGGAGGCACCAACCCTGGCCGACCGATTAACCTGGTCTGCTGAAGTGGAGACGGCCGTTGATACCGTCAACCGCTTCATCCGCGCTCAGCAAACCGACGGCGTGATTGTTTTAGATGCCCACGCGCTGCTGGCCGATCAAAACGGCCGTCTGGCCAGCCAATACGCCGCAGACTTCCTTCATGTGAATGAGCCAGGCTACGCCATCCTCAATGAAACACTTGTCCAGCTGCTGCAACAAATGCCATAGCTGGACAAGTGATCAATTACCGCTCAGATTTTTCCCCAAAAAGAGGCGTGTTACGGCCGTGCCCAAACGGTAATGTCGCGGGCCTGCCACGCTTCACCACTGCCCCAACTGCTGCCACGAAACATCACCGAGGTGGTGCCCGCCGGGATGGGCGTCCAGTAGCTGGAAAAATGATACTCGTCATTGCCCTGAAGATTCTTTTGCGCCAGCTGCCAGGTACCCCCACCGTCAAACGACACCTCCAGGTTCCGCCCAATGCCCGCAAAACGCAGATGGGCATTGGCAGGCGCGGCTTGCGCCAGCTGAATCACGCTGGCCTGGCTGTCCACGTACCGCCGATCACTTTTGATAATGGTAAATGGAATCCCGTTTTCAATCTCAAAATTGTCCCAATGCCAGGTACCGGGCGTGCCCGCGTTGTCTTTGGTTGGGTTGTAGCTGTGGTGGGCAAACTGGATAATGCCCTGATTCCAGGTAAGCGGTGCCTGGATCGGCATATCAATCCAGCAGAAGTTGTAGGCAGGCATACAGAACTTTAGATGCGTCTGGCTGAGGCGCAGCTCAAAGGTCTGGCGCTGGGCGGCGCTGGGGGTGAAGAAATCATCATAGCCAACCCACCAGTTAACCCCGTTGGCCCCAAACTGGTATTTGACGATAGAACCATCGCGAGTGATCGACGGCACAAAGGCCAATTCGGGTGTCAGATCAATGAGAATGCCGTTGTGGGGCACCCCTTGCAAATCCACGTTGAGATCCAGCGGCAGCTGCAAATGCTCCTCGTACGGCGAAACCCAGATGCTGACCCAATCTCGCGAGGATGTTTTGAGTGTGCTCATATCAAACCGCACGACCGCTTCCTGGCCGTTGGCAAAATCCAAAATCTGATTTGGCGTCAGGTAAATCACACCATAGCTGTCATCGTTAACGGCCGTCATGATGTGGTTGTTGCATTGGAAAACCGCGCCTTCGTAGCTGTCGTTGGCGTGGGTGTTATCCGGCGGTTGTTCACAGCCAGGGCCGTGATGGGCATGGATCCCCTGCATGGCCAGGCCAGTGCTGCGCCGGTGCACGGTAACGTCCCAACTGGCAAAACTGCTCACCTGCGTCCAGGCCAGCGGGGAAGCGGGCGCGCCATCAAAAGTGGCCAGGAAAGCGCTGCCACCGGTAGGCGGTGTGGTGGGTTCAGGCTGCGGCGTGGGGCTGGGCACCGTGGTGGCTGGCGGAGTTGCGGTGGGGGGAACGGCCGTTGGCGGGGGCACTGTGGGCGGTGGGTTTGTGGGCTGCGGCGGTACCGTAGTTGCCGTAGCCGTAGGCTGTGGGCTGCCCGCGTTAGCCAGACATTCCAGGCTGAGCTGGGTGCGCGAGAGGCGCACGACTGTAAACCCACGGCCGTCGCAGTTGGCGACCAAAACGTCTCCCCCGGCCATCGTCATTTCGCTCGATTGGGCCAGCAAATTGCCCGCATAAGCCGACAAACCAGCAATACAGAGACAAATAACGATAACTATTGAAAAGGAACGATAGCGGGACAACAAGTTTGCCAGCCTGTGGGCAGGCGGCACGGGCAGCTGGATGCGCCCGGCATACGGATTCTGCTTCTTCATTTTTCTGCTCCTATTTTGTGAGGCCAACATTGAAGTAAACCGCCCAAAGTTTTTGGAAGATAAAAGTGCCATTTTTGTGCGGTTTACTCAAGTAATTGGCAGATTCCACGCTCGTTCATTTTGAAAAACTTTCTGCCAATTACAGAAATACACTTCTTCACGATGTATCTCAGGCGCTGCGTTTTACTTCTTCTGTGCTTAATTTACCTGAGCGGCAAAAATCGCTTGAATAGGAAATGGGTTATAGGCCGTTTTACCTATTGCTGGGGAACGGCCGTTGCCCAGACCAACAAATTTATGAAAGCTGTAAGGAAAAGTGGTCAAAATTGGGGAGCGGGTCAATAAAAACCATGCTGACCGTCACGATACAGTTTGTTTAACAATCAGACGCAAATTTTTATTCACGTCCCCTTCACAGGTTCAGGCGTCTAAAATTAATTTTTGCTCATCTTTTCTGGCGTTTCAGGTAAAAGAGGGCTTGTGGTAAGCGGTTTGTTTGCTTTTTCTAGATGTGGTGGTCATTTACGGCCGTCCACTTTGGCAAAAAGCGACCGCTGGCCCAACCATCACTCCCCCGCTTGCCCCGGCGCTGGCTTAAGGGAAAGAGTAAGTATCAATGGATACCCTTTTTCTGATAGAAGAGCTTATTTGCACAACCACTGGTCGTTTTATCTCGGTGATTCAGCAAGTTTAAGTAAACCACACAAAGTTGTTGGAATGAAGAAACGCCATTTTTGTGCGGCTTACTTAAGCACAACACATTTTCATTTCAGTTAATCAATCAGGCAGATGCCCTGTCAACTTACCAAACATCATAACCAACAGGTATCTATTTCATGAAACAATCTATATCGTCCCGTCCTCGCCTGCTCGTTTACGCTGCATTTCTGGCTGGACTCATCCTCCTGTTTTCCACCCTTAGCCCACAAGTTTCCGCACAGACGAGTGAATCCTCACAATTGGTCACCTGGAACTGCACCGGTTCGCCCTGCGATTGGGGTAGTTCGCTGAGTGGACAGGCCCTTGTGTGGCCAACCACCATGGGTCCCGTCAACAACCGTCTGGGTTACACCGTTTCCGCCGGGGTTTACCTGCCTGCTGAAACGGCATCGGGCGTATCGCTTTCCATCGCCTCTGGTTCGGTTGGTGTTTATGCTGGGTTGCCCAATGCAGCTTCGCACCGCGTCCTGACCACCCTGGCTGCAGGCCAATCCTACACGATCAGCGGCGTGACGGCGGGTGAAGTGGTGAGCGTGCAGAGTGACTTTGCCTTTACTTATGTCATAAGTGGCAGTGTCGTCAATACCCCCGTACCCACACTCCCGGCCACAAGCACGACGCAGCCAACGCCGGTTGCCACGGGTGATCCTTCAAACAACAATTCCCAGTTCGTAACCTGGAACTGCACCAGTTCCCCCTGTGATTGGGGCAGTTCAGTGAGTGGCCATGCGCTTGTGTGGCCCGCCACCCTGGGTCCCATCACCAACCGCCTGGGCTACACCGTTTCCGCAGGCATCTATCTGCCAGATACGTCGGCCTCGGGGTTGGCGGTTACCATTGTGTCGGGGTCGGCCGGGGTGTACGCCGGGCTGCCCAACGCTGCCTCACACCGGGTGTTAGCCACCTTGTTGGCGGGTCAATCCTACGTGATTTCTGGGCTGGCGGCTGGCGAAGTGGTTAGTGTGCAAAGCGACAATGCGTTTTCCTACACGTTTAGCAGCAATCCACCTGCACCCACGGCAACGGC
>ERZ761603.2338-NODE-2338-length-13171-cov-12.900579_pt1 | contig 13171 bp, 2 predicted proteins | sample MGYA00511879_ERZ761603 | MGnify/ENA primary metagenome ERZ761603 (study PRJEB28899, sample SAMN02850040) | bioreactor sludge metagenome | biome: EBPR Sludge; feature: EBPR Bioreactor; material: flocular biomat | place: Australia: Thorneside Wastwater Treatment... | reverse complement strand
CTCAGCAGACCGCGATCGGCGACCAGTACCACGCGCTTGATCGGATAACGCGCCAGCACGGTCTCGATGGTCGGCACCCACGTCGTCGCCTCGCCAGTATTGCCGGCAAAGACCTCGTGATGGATCGGCAGTCCTTCAGCCGTCTGCACTACCCCCAACATCACCTGGCGCACGGTCCCGCCCTCCTTGGCATGGCCAAAGTGCCGCAAGTCCTCGGACTCGTCGGTACTTCCTTCGGCACGGATCGTCGTCAGATCGTAGAAGACGATCGCCAATTCCTGGTCGATCAACGGTCGCAGGAGACCGGCCAGGGCATCGGCTACCCGGTCGGCTCCCTCCGCCAGGGTATCCATCGGTGAGTTGAGTGGTACCGCGACACCCGGGGAGGCACTGATCGTCAGAACCAACGGCATCGCCGGGGGGAGCCTGGTCTACACCCCGACAGGACTCGACGAGCTGGCTGGGCCATACCTCATTTTGGATCCCGATGGCAATGTGGTCGCCTCGGGGAGCGATAGTCATGAAGCCGCGGTACTACGCGATCTTCCGACCGACGGTAGCTATTACCTTCTGCTCGATTCCGACCCTGTTTCGGAAGTCTTGCCGGTAGATTACTCGCTGCGCTTCAAGGCAGCCACGCCGACAGCCCCGCTGCCGCTGGTTCTGGGTTCCACGGTCCACGATGTCTTCGGCGAGGATGGCAGCCGACGCTATCAGTTTGAAGTCAGCCGTAGCAGCTTGTTGTGGCTGGACATGTTGAGCGAATCGACTGGCGGTTTCTTCTCGCTGACCAATGCCCAGGGGCATGTGGTTGCCAATGGTGGTCTGGATGCTGCCAACGGCGCACTTCTCTCCGTCCTGAACCCTGGCCAATACACGCTGACGCTCACGACGGGGAGCGCGTCGTCGGCCAATCACGACTTTTCCTTTCAACTTTCCGATCTTGCGGCTAACGCGACTGCCATCGCCACCGACGCACGGGTTGACGGCACCCTGGATCCTGGCAGTAGTACCCGGATTTACCGGTTCAACGCCTTGGCGAGCGACCGCTTCAAGTTCGTCTCCCATGGGGCCAGTTCGGCGGACGTGAATTGGCGCGTGTACCGCCAAAACGGGGACCTGGTGGCCGGCGGCGAGATCGGATCCGGTAGCGATCTTGTTGATCTCGATAGTTTCGGCTCCGGCCAGTATTACCTCGTGATCGACGGTAGCGCAGCAAACCCTTCGGCGGTCAGCTATGGCTTCGCCGCCAGTCTGAACGGGGTCGCTGTCGATACCACCTATGGCGGCACCACGAGCTACTACTCGCCGACGACCTACCACCTCCATCTCGACCAGCCGGCATGGCTGGCTTTTGACGCCTTCAAGGCCGCGTCCGGCGGCTACGGGGATTACTACGCCTATTGGACATTGACTGGCGCCGACGGACAGATCTTTTCGGGCAACCTTTTCAATTACGGCAGAGATCCGATGCCGATGCTGGCGGCGGGCGAGTACACCCTGCGGGTCTTCAGCGGTTATGCCTATTATTCAACACCCTATCAGTTCCGCATCCTGACCAAAGCCAGTGCGGAAGTGCTTGGCACCGGTACAACGGCCAGTGGGACGCTTAGCCCGGGCAATACCACCAAGCTCTATCGCTTCGACGCCGTAGCCGGGGATAGCTATTACTTCCGTAGCCTGCAGTCGATTTCGGGTTATTGGCGCCTGATCGATCCCCTGGGCCAGGAAGTGTTTAACACGAGTTCGTCGAGCAACCAGGATGCGGTGGCCTTGACCAGGACAGGGATCTATTTGTTGGCCATCGAAGGCGACAACACGACGACTTCTCCTCAGAACTATTCGTTTACGGTCCAGCGACCGACTGATAAGGGTACGGTAGTACTCAATTCGACCAACAGCGGTTCTCTGGCCGGAGGGGGTGTGGAGCGTTACCACCTGCACCTTGACGGGGCGGCAACGCTGGTTTTCGACAACCTCGGTACCAATACCAATTCCAGGTGGCGTCTGGATGGCCCCGGTGGGCTGATTTTCGACCAGGTCATGGCGACCAACGACCGGTCTTCGTACGACCCGGTCGCCGGCACCTATCGCAATCGTAACGACTTCAACGGCCAGCTTGCGGCGGGCGACTATATCCTCACCTTGAGCAATACGGCGTCGGCGGCAAGCCCCTATGCGTTCCGGATCCTGGACCAGGGCAATGCAACTCGGGTAGTGCCGGGAACACCGGTCAGCACGGTGGTGACGCCTGCCAATGGGGCCCAGGTGTACACCTTCGATGCCAAGGCCGGAGAACGCTATTACTTCGATGCGCTGGCCACCCAATCGGCATGGTCCGATACGAATGTCCAGCACGCCACCCCCCAGTGGACCTTGCTCGATCCATTGGGCCGTGTGGTATTCAGCAAGGCCGATATGGAGACGGCGTCGTATGACTACTACTATGACTCTGCCCTCGGTCGAAACCGATATCGTGATCTCTTCTCCGGTTCCGACCAGGAACCGCCAACCCTGACCGCGACCGGGACCTATACTCTGGTGCTGGAAGGCTACAACACGGAGACCCGGCCCCAGGTCAATGTCTCGTTCAACCTCGTCAAGGTCCCGAACAATCCGCCGGTGGTCCTCGAAACCCTGGTGGTCAGGCCGGCGCCGGACCTGGCGATCAACCGCATCGTTCTCGACCCGGCCGATGGCCTGGAAACCGGTCAGACGGTCAACCTCAGTTGGGTCGTCGAAAACCGTGGCCTGTTGTCCACGACCGGTGGCTGGAACGACCGCATCGTAGTCCGCAACCTCGACACTGGTGCGTTGGTGGCGAATGTCACCGTCCCCTACGATATCGCCACAAGCGGGAACATTGCCAGCGGCGAAAGCCGAACCTGCAGCGTTTCGGTGCGTTTGCCCGAAGGCTCCCTGGCGGTCGGGCGGCTGAGCTTCACCGTCATCGCCGATGCCGACAATGTCCTGCACGAAGGTAATGCCACGGGTACCGGGGAGGGCAACAATGCCGCCGCGGTCGAAGCCACTGTTGGCCTGGCGGCCTATTCCGACCTGGTAGCAGGAGGCGTCACCCTCGACCCGGATGGCAACTACCAGCCCGGACAGACGGTGAAAGTCACCTGGACGACAAGCAACCATGGCACCAAGGCGGTGGGTCAGCCGTGGAGCGAACGGCTCGAAGTCCGCAACCTGTCCACCAATGAACTCGTCGCCAGCGTGTCCCTGCGCGATGATCTGAGCGACGGGGCCTTGGCGGTCGGTGGGAGTCGGCTGCGCAACGCCCAGTTCGTCTGGCCGACCGGTTCCGCCTCGTCCGGGCGTTTCGCCATACGGGTTGTCGCCGACAGCGCGAGCGAAATTCCCGAAGCCAATGCTTCCGGCACCGGCGAAACCAACAACACCGCCGAAGTGTTCCGCAACGCCGGCCCCGACCTGCAAATCCGCAACCTGCGGGTTGATACCGCGGCGATTCAGGCTGGAGGGCTGATAACCATACGCTGGGAAGACTGGAACCTGGGCAGCAGCGCTACCGGAAGCGGTTTCGACGACCGTATCATGGTCAAGAACACGGGCGCCAATCTGGTCCTGCTCGATACGAGCCTTCCCTACGATCCCCGGCAGATTATCGATGGCGAGGTTGTCGGCGCCATCCAGCCCGGTCAATCCCGGGAGCGCAGCTTCACCTTCCGGCTTCCCTATGGGCTGAAAGGCACGGGTGAAATTGGCATTACCGTCACGGCGGACCAGAATGCGGGAGGTGTCGGCGTTCTGTTCGAAACCAACCTGGCCAATGACGCCGAGCTCAATAACAGTGCTCGCACGACGACGACGGCTGCCGCCGTCCCCTATGCCGATTTGCGGATCGACGGCTTCAGTGCGCCGGCTCTCGGGGTGGGCGGGGAGCCGGCCACCGTCAGTTGGACCGTGTCCAACCGCGGCCAGGCCAACACGGTCGCCGACTGGAACGATCAGGTCGTCATCAGCACTGACGCGGTAATCGGCAACGCCGACGACGTGGTACTCGGTACCGTTCGCCACACCGGTGGTTTGGCCAAAAACGACTCGTATACCCAGACTGCGAGCATTCGCGTGCCGGTACGCACGGAGGGCCGCTACTACCTGGGGGTCAAAACCGATACCGGTGCCGAGGCCCTGGAACCCGACACCCGCGCCGACAATATCGGTTCCGCCCATGCCATCGACCTGGCAGCGGCCTATGCCGACCTCAATGCCATTTCGATCAGTGCGCCCGAGACCGCCCAGAGCGGCGAGAATATCCTGATCACCTGGGATGTGCGCAACGACGGCAACGCCACCACCGACCTGGCGCTGTGGAATGACCGCGTTGTCCTCTCCACCGATCCAGCGATCAGCGGGGACGATCTCATTCTGGCCGGTTCCGTCACCCATGCCGGCCTGCTGGCGCCGGGGCAGAGCTACACCGGACGGGCCACCATTACCTTGCCGCGGGATCTGAGCGGCGAGTACTACGTCATCGTCGACACCAACCATAACCGGTCGGTAACCGAACTCGGCCGCACCGGCAACAATGCCCGGGCGAGCGTCGCCAAGCTGCGCGTCGGTCTGGCGCCAATGCCCGATCTGACGGTCGCCGACGTGAACGGTCCGACGGCGCTGCGTCCGGGAGACGCCGCCACGGTGTCCTATACGCTCTCCAATCAGGGCCATGCGGCCACGAGTGGTGTCTGGCGCGACCGAATCTACATCGATCGCGGCCCATCGGGGCTCTACGAGGTGGCCAGCGTCCTCAGCACCGACGTCTTGGCGGCGGGGGCGAGCCTTGCCCGCAGCGCCACCTTCACGCTGCCGGGTTGGTTCAGTGAAGGCGACTTCCGGTGGGTGGTCAAGACCGATGCCGACAACACCATTTACGAACGCAGCGGCGAGGGCAACAACCAAGCTTCGTCCGTCACCACGGTCCATGTCGCCCGGGTAGACCTGGTTGTCGCCAATGTCCGGGGGCCGGGGCTGGTGCAGTCGGGTAGCACGGTTCATGTCGACTGGACGGTCAATAACCGAGGCGGCGCCACTGTCGCCAACTGGGTCGATACCGTGTACCTGGTCAGAGGCGGCGAGCAACGAAAACTCGCCGAAATCGCCCATGCCGGTGGCCTGGCGATCGGCGGCAGCTATACTGCCGGCGCCGATTTCGAGGTCCCGATTGAATTTGACGGCGAATACGACGTTCTGGTGGTCAGCGATACCAACCGTGCCGTCGACGATGCCAATCGCACCGACAATCAGGCCCAGGGACAGCTCACGGTTGGCTTGTCCCCCTACGCCGATCTTGCGGTGACAGCCCTCGATGCGCCGCAACGAATCATCGATGATCCGGCGCCGCTGGACGTCAGCTGGACCGTCACCAACCAGGGGACCGGAGCCGGTCGCGCCACCGCCTGGACCGACCGCGTCATCCTCTCCCAGGACGACACCCTGGGCAACGGAGACGACCGCATCGTCGGTGAATACCGTCACGACGGGGCGCTGGCTGCCGGCGAATCGTACCGCCGGAGCGAACGCGTCCTGCTCGCGCCCGGAACCTCTGCCCGCTACAAGCTATTCGTCGTTTCCGACACCCGGAGCGAGGTCTTCGAAAACTACTCGAAAGCCAACAACGTCGGCCGGCTCTCGCATGCCGTCGACGTCATGCCGATCCCCTACGCCGACCTGCAGGTCGCATCGGTCACCATCGAGGGTACGCCTGCCAGCGGCCGCCCGCTGCGTCTCACCTGGGAGGTGGTCAATAACGGCATCGGCCTCACCGACACCGCCGACTGGTCCGACTCGATCTGGCTGAGTCGCAATCCGGACGGCAGCGGCGTCGTGACCTCGTTCGCTTCGGCACGCCACATCGGTCAGTTGGCCGTCGGCGACCGCTATAGCCGCAGCCTGGACATCACGCTACCGGACGGCATCGAGGGCAACTATTACCTCAATGTGCGCACCGGCAGGCCTTTCGAGTTCGTTTTTGGCGACAACAATACGGGCAGTTCTGCTGCCATCCCGGTAAGCCTCTCCAAATCCCCGGACCTTGCCGTGGAAAGTGTGTCCTTGCCGGCGACGGCTCAGGAAGGGGCGCTGATCGACGTCTCGTGGACGGTGGTCAATCAGGGCGAAGCGGTTGCCAGCGGCCTTTGGGCCGATTCAGTCTGGCTGGTTCCGGCCGACGGCAGCGGCAGCGCGGTCTTGCTGGGCAGCTTCACCTACGACCGCGGTCTTGAATCCGGCATCCGCTATAACCGCACCGAGCAGGTGCGCCTGCCTTCCAAGATCGAAGGCCTCTACCGGGTCAAGGTGGTCACCAACGCCAACCTGGGTGGTGGCGGCAATCAGGTCTACGAGTACGGCGCTGGCCGCGACAACAATTCCCTGACCTCGGCCGACACCACCGAAGTCAGCATGAACGACCGGGCCGACCTGCGCGTCGCCACCATTACCGTGCCCGAGCATGTGACCGCCGGCACCAGCGCAGCGATCCGCTACACCATCAGCAATAGGGGGCAGCCACAGCCAGCGGCCGGTGGACCGACAAGGTCTATCTTTCCCTTGACGCTACCCTGAGCGGGGATGACCGCCTGGTCGGCCAGTTCGGCAACGGCGGAGCCCTGGCGCCCAGCGAGTCCTACGCCATTGAGACGGCGATGGTCGATATTCCCATCCGCCATCGCGGCGATGCCTACCTGATTGTTGTGGCCGACGGCAACGACAACGTGGACGAATACCCCAACGAGGCCAACAACGTTCGGGCGGCGCACTTCTACGTCGATCCGGTACCCTTCGGCGACCTCGTCACCAGCGCTGTCGTCGCCCCGGACCAAGCGGTGCATGGCTCCACGATCGAGGTCCGCTACAAGGTCGCCAATCTCGGCAGCCAGACCACCCGTGGCGACGCTGCCGCCCTCAACACCTGGACCGACACCATCTGGCTCGCTCGCGACAAGCGGCGCCCGGGGGCCTACAAGGGTGACCTCCTGCTCGGATCATTCACCCACGTCGGCAATCTGGGGGTAGGCGAGGACTACCTCGGCACCGCGCAGGTCACGATTCCGGAAAACCTTCTGTCTGGCGAGTACTTCGTCACGGTCTGGAGCGACACCTACGACGTCATCCTCGAAGACACGCTGGCCACTCAAATCAACCCGGATGACCCGGGCCAGGGCGACAACAACAACTACAAGGCGCGTCCGATCAGCGTGCTCGGAATCACGCCGCCCGACCTGGTAGTCAGCGAGGTGACTGCTCCGCCATCGGCTGAGGCCGACGGCAACTACACCTTCAGCTATACCGTGCAAAACCGCGGCGATGCCTTTGACGGCAGCTGGACGGACTCCGTCTACCTTACCGACAATCCGGACTGGAATGCCGCCCGCGAAGTCTGGCACCTCGCTGACTATACGCAAACTCGCCGCCTCGGCAACGGCGAATCGTACGCCGTGACCCAGGCCGTCCGCTTGGCACCTGCCGTCAAGGGGCGTCATCTCGTCGTTCGCGCCGATACGTCGGGGCGCGTTGCGGAATCGAACGAGACCAACAACACCGCCGCGACCGATTCGACCGTCACCAACCGCCCCGCGGACCTGCAGGTGACTGAAGTTCGTACCGATCCGACCAACTACTCCGGCGAGGAAACTACCGTCACCTGGACGGTCGTCAACCATGGCGATGCGGTTTGGGCCGCTACCCGCAGTTGGGTCGACTCGGTCTATTTCAGCGCCGATCCGAGCTTCATCCCCGGTCGCGCGACGCTGCTCGGAAGCTACGCCCACGCCAACGTTGGCGGCCTGGCAGCCGGCGGCAGCTACACGACCTCGGCCAAGGTTCGCTTGCCGGCGGGAACGGACGGTGCCTACTACATCTACGTCATTACCGACGACGCGCCGGCGCTCAAGCAGGCGGCGAGCGAACAGTTGTTTGGCGGCGGCAATGAAGGCGACAAGGCCTTCTACGCCACAACCGCCTTCGAAGGTGCCCGCAACGACAACAACATCGCCCGCGGCAGCCTCGACATCCTCTTCCGGGAACCTGATCTCCAGGTCGACGGCGTCACCGTATCCGAACCCGTTCCCCACTCCGGTCAAGCCTTGACCGTCACCTGGACGGTGACCAATCGCGGCACCCGGGATGCCCGCACCAACAGCTGGTACGATGGAATCTACCTCTCCCGCGATGCGTCGCTGGATTACGGCGACTACCCGCTGGTCGACCGCGGTTCACTGCCCGAAATCACACGCAAGGTCAAGGGCATCAGCCTGAACGAAAACGGCAAGCCGAAGTACCTGCAGCCCGGCGAGTCCTATACCGCCTCGGCCACTTTCAATCTTCCCGAATCGGTCAGCGGCGACTTCCACCTCTTCGTCAAGGCGGATACCGCGATCGGAGCAGATCCCTATGGTTACGAGCGCAGCACGATCCGCGACGGGCTGGCCGGGCTGGCGAGTTTCGCCGATTCGTCGGGCAGGGTGCTCGAATTCCGGGACGAAGGCAACAACGTCGCTTCTACCCCGCTGTCCATCACCCTGGCCACGCCACCCGACCTCCAGGTGGCCGAAGTCGCCGCGCCGACCAGCGTGCTCGCCGGGCAGTCCTTCACCGTCAACTACCGGGTCGTCAACCAGGGGGGCGATACCCCGAGCGACCAGGCAAGCTGGAACGATCTGATCTACCTCTCCAAGGACCGCTTCCTCGACGTCAACCAGGACCGCTACCTGGGCTACGTCCAGCACAACGGCGGCCTGGCCGGCAGCGCCGGCTACGACACCAGCCTGACGGTTACCGCCCCGAGAAATCTGGAAGGCGCGTACTACGTCTTCGTCGTCAGCGACCCGGCCCGGGCTTGGGGAAGCGGAGAATTCGGCAAGGTGCGCGAATTCGGCAAGGAGCAGAACAACGCCACCGCCGCAGTGCAGCCCATTCTCCTCGAAACCCCGCCCCCGGCCGACCTCAAGGTCACCAACGTGGTGCTGCCCGCCCGCGCCAAGGTGGGCGACGAGATCGCCATCGACTACACGGTCACCAACGATTCCATCCACACCGCCTACGGGCGCTGGACCGACGCCCTCTACCTCTCCGCCGACAACCGCTGGGATCTGGGCGACCTCCTCATCGGCAAGGTGGAACACGTTGGCGACCTCGCGGGCAACGGCAGCTACAACGGCAGCCTGACCGCCAAGCTGCCGCCGCTCAAGGACGGCAACTGGCGCCTCATCGTTCGCCCCGATCTCTACAACGAGGTCTTCGAAGGCAAGATCACCTACACCGCTACCGGCCTCAACCTGCCGCCGGGCGAAGCCAACAACCGCATGGCCTCTGCTGCCACGCTGGCGGTGACGGTGCCCGAACTCGCCGTCGCCAGCCCTCTGGCTACGACGCTCAGCCCGGGCGAGGCTCGCCTCTACAAGGTCAGCGTCGCCGCTGGCGAAACCCTGCGGGTGAGTCTCGACGCCGCGGCAGCGGAGGGCAGCAACGAGCTCTACGTCCGCTATGGCGACATCCCCACCGGCTACGCTTTCGATGCTTCCTACAGCAACCCGGTGGCCACCGACCAGCAGGCCGTCATCGGCAGCACCCGGGCCGGCGACTACTACCTCCTCGTTCGCGCTCGCCAGGGGGCGGCCGATTCCCCGGTCACCCTGCGGGCCGACCTGCTGCCCCTGTCGATCAACAGGATCACCCCGGATCAGGGCGGTACCGGTGATGCGGATCACCGCTGGGTCACCCTCGACCTCTACGGCTCGCACTTCAAGGCCGGTGCGCTGGTCAAGCTGTCTCGACCCGGCGTCCAGGAGGCCGAGCCGGATCGCTGGCAAGTCCTCGACGCCACCCATATCCGGGCGGTATTCGACCTGTCGAAGCTGCCCCATGGCCTCTACGACGTCACCGTCACCAATCCGGACGGCCAGCGTGTCACCGAAGCCGAGCGCTATCTGGTCGAACGCGGCATCGAAGCCGACGTCACCATCGGCATCGGCGGCGCTCGCACGCTCAATCCAGGCGAGAACGGTCTCTACAGCGTGTCCCTGCAGAGCCTTACCAACGTCGATACGCCCTACGTGCGCTTCGATTTTGGTGTCCCCGAGATGGGCTACAGCGAAGACGTGCTGGCTGGGCTTCACTTGCCCTACCTGGTTTTCGGGACCAACGTCGCCGGGCAGCCGGATGGCCTGACCGTCGATGCCGCCGGAAACACGCAGGACTACGGCCCGACGCCGACCAACGGCACGTCTCGCTCCGACATCCCCTGGGCTCGCCTGGACGGTGCGCAGAATACCGCTGGTTTCAACCTCGCCCCCGGCTACGCCCTCGACGTGCCGGCCGGCGGCTTTGTCGGCATGAGCTTCAACGTCCAGACCTACCCCGGCCTCGCCGAATGGATTGCCCACGACTTCGCCGGCCTGCGCGACAAACTCTATGCCGTACGCCCGGAATGGAAAGCGGCCGGTCTGCTTGACGACGGTGTTCAGGATCTCGACAAGATTGCCGTCGGCCTGACGAAAAAATTCCTCCACGTCGATCAGGGTGATGACTATGAACACATCACCAGGCTTGAAGCCCTGGCCATGCCCTTCCGCTTCAACGTCGTCGGCGCCGCGACGCCGCTCACCCGCGACGAATTCATCGCCGACCAGACCGTCCATGCCGGGAAGCTGCGTGCCGCCATCCTCGCCGACACCTCGGCCCCGACCAGCCTGTCCACCCTCGCGGCCGACGAAGGCCAATGGGTGAGCGGTTGGCTCGGCGCCCTGGAAGCGGCGGGAGTATTGCGCCCGCTGAACGAAGCCCCGCCCATCCGCAACACCCCGGAGGTGGAAAGCCTCAACGCCACCCTGGCCACCGGCATTCTGCTCAGCAAAGGCGGCGACAGCTACCGCACCCAGGCCGACCTCCTCGGATTCTTCGCCAAGGTCCAGCAGTGGTATGGCGACACCGCCAGGTACGGGGGCGATCCGGCGGCGGTCAAGGCTGCGCTCGAATACACCGAAGTCCGCCAGTCCGGTGACGCCGAAATTGCCGAAATCCCGGTCCCGGCCATGGCTGATCCGGCGGCCTTCGATCTCAATGCCAGCCACGAGACCCACTTCATCAATTTCAACGTCTTTGCCGGCGGCAAGACTGAACTCGAATACCTGCGCCGCATCGGTGTCCTCGACCAGGACTTCAACCCGGTAGCCGGCCAGGCGCTGAATCTCACTCGCTACCTGCAACAGGCGGCCGAGCAGAACGCCGCCGCCAGTGCGTCCATCAGCGTCCGTGGCCCGCAGGCGGTGGTCGGGGCGAATGGCGAAAGCTACGTCCCGGCCGACACGGCGCTGCCCTACACGGTGTCCTTCAGCAACCCGACCGGAACCCCGGCCGGCCAACTGCGCCTCGTCACCCAACTCGACCCCAGCCTCGATCCCCGTTCGCTGCGCCTGGGCGATCTCAAGGTCGGCGACATCAACGTCCACCTGCCGGCCGACAAGGCCAACTTCCACGGGGATTTCGACTTCACCGGAAGCAAGGGCTTCATTCTCCGCGTCAGTGCCGGGGGCGACGCGTCCACCGGCATGGCCACCTGGCTCCTGCAAGCCATCGACCCGGATACCGGCGAAGTCATGCACGACGCCACCCGGGGCCTGCTGATCCCGTCCGCCGCTGCCGGCCAGACCAACGCCGAGCAACAACAGCGCGGTTTCGTGAGCTATACCATCCGCTCTGCCGACGTTGCCGCATCCGGCGCTGAAATCGTCGCGTCGGCTCGCATCCTCCTCGACGCCGCGCCGCCCATCGATAGCGACCCCGTCGCCGTCAAGCTCGACGCCAAAGCACCGCAGACCGTTCTCACGGTCGCCGCCCTGGGCGACAACGCCCAAGGAGCGCCCACCTTCGACGTTCAATGGACCGCTACCGACGACGCCAGCGGCATCAAGTCGGTGACCGTCTACGTCGCCGAAGACGGCGGCGATTTCAAGATCTGGCAGCGCCAGGTTGGCCCCGACACCAGCCAGGCCATTTTCACTGGCGAAGCGGGTAAACACTACGAGTTCCTCGCCGTCGCCACCGACCAGGCCGGCAACCGGGAGGCCGCCTCGGTGGCCAATGCCGTCCTGCCGGACGACGGCGCGCGGCAGGAAGTGCTCGACGGGCTCGGTGTCAACGAAACCGTCAGTCAGACCGCCGCAATCCCGCTCGCCACGCCGGACCGCAGCTACGCGGCCAACGCCCTGTTCGAGCAATCGACCCTGCAACTCCCTGGCCGGGTCGCTACCCACCAGACCAGCGACCTGCGCTCGGTCCTCGCCCCCTTCACCCTGCGCGGTTTTGCCGACGGCTATGCCGCCAGCGACGCCGACATCGGCGCCCAGGCACTGGTCGAACTCGCCGACCACACCATCCTGGCGAGCGCCGGAAGCCAACGCAACGAAGTCTATCGTTACGAAAAGAACGGTGGGCACAGCATCACCCCGCTGTTCACCCTCGACGCCCCCGTGCTCGACATGGCGGTGGATGCCGTCGGCCAGCTCTGGGTCATGACCGGCGCCGAACTCCTGCAGGTGGACGCCACCAGTGGCGCCATCCTCCAGCGCCTCAAGGGGCCGGGCGGCGATCCGCTCACCCACGCCCTGGCCATCGCGCCCCAGACCGGCGAGATCTACGTCTCCTCCGGCCACGGCATCGAGATCTTCAATCCGGCCGAGAGCAACCCTGCCCGGGCCTGGAAGCACTTCAGCACGCAGCGGGTCGGCGATCTCGCCTTCGGCCCCGACGGCCGCCTGTGGGCGGTCAAGTGGACCGGCAGCGATCTCCCCGGGGCGGCTTTGAACGCCACCACCGACATCGTCAGCTTCCCCATGAGTGGCCGCACCGTTGGCCGGGCCGAACTCGAATACCGCCTGTCCGGCGTCATCAACCGCCTCGCCTTCGGCGCCGCCGGCACCGCGCTTGACGGCCTGCTCATCGCCTCCAGCAAGCTCCAGCAGCGCCCGGTGGTCGATGGGGCGGGTGAAACCCCGCACCAGTCCTCGCTGTGGATGATCGAGCTCGCCAGCCGCCGCGCCCTGCAGGTCGCCGCCGGCGGCACTCGCGGTGAGGCCGTCGTCGTCACCGCCGACGGCCGCATCCAGATCGGAAGAGCACACGTCTGAACTCCAGTCACCTTGTAATCTCG
>ERZ761603.2337-NODE-2337-length-13171-cov-39.548262_pt1 | contig 13171 bp, 13 predicted proteins | sample MGYA00511879_ERZ761603 | MGnify/ENA primary metagenome ERZ761603 (study PRJEB28899, sample SAMN02850040) | bioreactor sludge metagenome | biome: EBPR Sludge; feature: EBPR Bioreactor; material: flocular biomat | place: Australia: Thorneside Wastwater Treatment... | reverse complement strand
CTGACGACTTCGGCCATCAGTTCATCGGTGTGCAGGCTGCCCTTCATCAACGCCGTCGCCTTGCCGAGGCGAACCAGTTCGACCGCCCGGAAAGCGGCGGCATGACTGTGCGCGACGTCCTCGATCTGCACGCCGGCGAGGTCGAAGCCGGCCTGCTCGGCGACCGCCCGCAGCCTGGCCAGCGGTCCAACCAGGATCGGTTCGATCAACCCCTCGCGTTTCGCCGCCAGGGCAGCCGCGAGCGACGACTCGTCACAGGGATGAACCACCGCCACGGATACGGGCGACAGTTGCTGACAGCGTTCGACGAAACGCTCCAGGTTGTCGTGGCTCTGAATCGACACCTGTGCCGCGTCCGGACGTTGCATGCGGATCTTGACCTGTGGCGCAATGACCCGCGCCGTGCCGGTCATGATCGTCTCGCCGCGGGCGTTGAGGCCGCGACAGTCGAAGGTGACACGTCGGCTTGCCACATCCCTGGCGGTGGCGGTGATCGAGATCGTCACCTTCTCGCCAACCGGCACCGGTGCCAGGAACTCCAGATCCTGCCCCGAATGTACCGTTCCCGGACCGGGAAGCTGGTTGCCGAGCAGTCCCGAAACCTGGGCGCCCAGCCACATGCTTTGCGCGCCGAGGTCGGACGGACCAAGCCGTCGGTCAAGTTCTTCGTCGAGCTGGGTCGGGCTGATGTCGCCGGAAACCGCCGCGAAAAGCTGTACGTCGCGCAAGGTCAGGGTATGCGTGATGCTCGCGGTGTCGCCGATGTTGATTTCGTCGAAGCAATGATTCTGGAGGATTTCCGAACTCATGATCTGCTCACTGGGATGATGGTGATGGCTTTCTTGGCAATGGACCGCGCCTCGCGCGTGCCTCGCATCATTATAGCCTCGCCTGTCTGGCGAGCACTGGCAGATGGCCATCCCGCAAATCAGGAGACCAGTGACGAAGCGCGGTTTCTCCCGACCCGGCAGGTTTTCGCTTACCATGGCTTGGCGACCGAATCGGGCCGACCCTTTCCTCATAATAACCATTCGCAGGTGACCACATGCACAAGACCGTCTTTTCGCAAGTTGCTCAAGCATCCCGGCTGTTCCTGCTTGCTGTCATCGCAGCCCTGGTGGGCTCGGCAAACGCCATCGCGGCGGACCGTGCAGCGCTCGAACGGGATGCGCACAGTGCCTATCAGAAGCTGATCACCCGGGTCAGTGGGGCAAAAGCCTTGTCCAGGGATGCGGTCGCCGTCCTCGTGTTTCCAAAGATCACCAAGGCCGGTCTCGTCGTCGGCGGCCAGTACGGCGACGGCGTGCTCTTCAGGGGCGGTCAGGCCGCCGGCTACTACAACACCGCCGGCGCTTCGTACGGACTGCAGGCCGGTGCCCAGCAATTCGGTTATGCCATGTTCTTCATGAATGAGAAGTCATTGAATGCTCTGAATCAGAATGATGGCTTCGAAGTCGGTGTTGGTCCCAGCGTTGTAGTGGTGGACCAGGGCATGGGCAAGTCGCTGACCACGACGACCGCCAAGGACGACATCTACGCCTTCATCTTCAGCCAGAAGGGCCTGATGGCCGGCATTGGCCTGCAGGGCAACAAGATCACCCGGCTGGCCGATTGATCGCTGGCGGGTTTTTTGCGGCCAATTCCAGACGCCTCCCGGCGGCAGGGACTTCTCTGCGGCCGGAGCGGGCCAGGTGAGGCGGCCCAGGTCCCGGCTAGGCTATGCCGGGAGCTGATCTAGTGGCAGGGGCTTGCCGGTCAGGAAGCCCTGGATGAGCTGGAAGCCCATCTCGCGGCAAATCTGCGCTTCGGCTTCCTTTTCGATCCCTTCGGCCAGCGGCACCGAGCCAAGCTCCAGGACCAGCTTGACCAGGTCGCGGACGACGTGGCGCTTGCGTTCGCTGGCCAGGTGAAGGTCGTGCACCAGGCCCATGTCGAACTTGACGAAATGGGCCGGCGCCTCGCCGAGTTCGCTCAAGCGTGCCTGGCCGGCACCGAAATCGTCGTAGGCGAAGCGCACGCCGATGTCGCGCAAACGCGCAGCAAACTCGACGAGACGTCTGCTCTCGGTGACCGCGGTTTCGTGGATCTCGATCACCAGATCCAGTCCCGGCATCCTTCGCCGCAGATCGGCGAGCGAGGCAAGGAACGCCTTGTTGAACGTTTCGTTCGGATGCGTGTTGGCGAACAGCGTGAAACCTTCCAGGCGGGGCGCCAGCGCGTCGATGCTGAAGTTGCGGAAAGCCTCGCTGAGATCCTCTTCGCGCCCCAGGGCTCTGGCCATTTGAAAAAGGCGAGCCGGGGAACCGGGCAGCCCGGGGTGATTGGCCCGGCCGAGCAATTCGTAGGCGACGATCCGGCCGCTGGCTGCCTCGACAATGGGCTGGGCTGCGCCGGACATGCCCTGGCCGGCAAGCAGCTCGTAGAACTGGGACTCGTTCGGCACGAAAAGCTCCGAGAGAGCCAGACCCTGGGGCGCCAGCATGGTGCGCGCCTCGTCGACGCGGGCAAGCTCCACTCGGCGGATACCCACGCGAAACTCGGCGGGGCCAAAATGCACGACGTCGTTCTCCTTGAGCAGGCACGAGCCTTCGACGCGCTCGCGGTTTACCGAGCTGCCATTGGTGCTGTTCAGGTCGGTCAGACGGATACGGCCGCTGATGTCGGCCGTGAGCACGGCGTGGTGCCGGCTGAGGTCGGACGAGGCCACCGTCAGATCGTTGCTTTTGTCGCGCCCGACGCGGAACGGCAGGTGGGTGATGTTGTAGGTGACGTGAGCCCCATCCGCGGCAATAGACTCAAGGAACCACTGGCTGTCCAACTGGATCTTGGACTCGACGAACCACTGACCGTCCAACTCAATCTCCACTGTCAAGTATTGCGCCGCTCGCATCGGATCCGGCATTTCGCCCGGTCCGCCGATAGTAGCAGCCCTGGCGCAGATCCGCGCGATGTCTCCCGCAACCGGCCGAGACGGCCGCGGCCCGAAGGGCAGCGCGTCAAAGGACGTGGAACAGGATCGCGAAGTAGTGGGCAGCACTGCCGGCCAGCACGAACAGGTGCCAGATACCATGCGCGTGTCTGAGCCGGGTGTCAAGAACAAAGAAGATGATCCCGGTCGTATAGAACACGCCGCCAACGGCGAGCCAGGCGAACCCGGCTGTGCCGAGTGCCTGCAGCAGCGGAACCATGGCCACCACCACCGCCCAGCCCATCACGACGTAAATGACCACCGACAGGACTCGCGCCTCGCTCTTCAGCCACAACTCCTGCAGACCACCGACCAGGGCCAGCCCCCACACCACCGCCAGCAGGGACCAGCCCCAGGGACCGCGCAGGGTGACCAGGCAGAACGGCGTGTAGCTGCCGGCAATCAGCAGATAGATGCTCTGATGATCAAGCTTGCGCAGGATGTCCTTGGCGCGCCCGTGAAAGCTGTGGTACATGGCGGAAAAGCTGTAAAGCAACACCAGTGTGGTACCGTAGATCGAAACGCTGATGATCTTCCACGGGTCGCCACCCTGCGCCGCGAGCACCACCAGGACGATCGAGCCGGCGACGGCGAGAACGGCCCCCACCAGATGCGTCCACGCGTTGAGTTTTTCCCCGTAGTACATGTTGGCGCGCGGTCAAGCCGGGTTCATTCTGCCGGCCGACGGCTGCGCGCCGTTTCGAGCTGCTGGCAGAGGCGCTCGGCGCCGTCGAGCAGCCGCGGCGTGTGGCGCTGGATCAGATCGGGCGGCACAAAGAAGAGGTTGTCGCGGGCGACGGCAGTGATCGATGGCCAGCGCCGCCAGTCATCGAGCCACTCGGGGCGCGCCTCGTCCATGCCGCTGGCGACGATCGCCTCGGGGTTGGCGGCAATGACCGCTTCGACCGTCACCGTCGGCGCCATCGTCGATAACTGGCCGAAAACGTTGTTGCCGCCGCACAGGTGGATGACGTCGGAGATGATCTGCCTGCCGCCGACGGTCATCAGTGGCTGTTTCCAGATCTGGTAAAAAGTGCGCACCGATGGCCGGCTGCCGTAGCGCCTCTGCAGGCCCGCCAGGCGCTGGCGAAACCTTTCGGCGGTGCTCCTGGCGACTGCTGCGCTGCCGGCCAGCACGCCGAGGCGCTCGATCTCGCCGGCCACATCGGCGAGCTGATTGGGCTGCGAAAGGTAGATCGGAATCCCCAGTCCGCGCAGGCGGTCGAGGTGCGCAGCGGCGTTGCCGCTCTGCCAGGCAACGATCAGGTCTGGCCGCAGTGCCGTGACTCGCTCGAGGTCGATCCGCGAGTAGCCCCCGACACGCGTGATCCGGCTCGCTGCCGAGGGGTACTCGCTGTACTCGACGGTGCCGACGATGCGCTCGCCGGCACCGGCAGCGAACAGCGTCTCGGTCAGATGCGGCGCCAGGCTGACGATGCGTTTCGCCGGTTGCGCGAGGCGGATCGTCGCACTGGTATCGTCGGTGACGCTGACCTCGGCGTGCACCGGCTGGCCGGCAGCCAGCAACCAGACGACGAGGAGTTGCCTGAAGAGCGAGCAATGCATGTCAGGGAATCCGCTTCGCCGGTGCGTTGCGGCACCGCCGCGCAGCTGGCCTGCCGGGCAGACCGTGCGCCGGAAACTGCCGGTTCGGCAGAGCGCAGCCGGCGAGCTGTTCGTCAGGCACGGAGCAGTCCCCAGCAGAGCAATGCCGAGAGCCACAGCCACAGGCTGCGGCGAACGAGCGTCAGTGCGCGCCCGATGTCCTCGCCAGACGCCGGTCGCCCTTCGCCGAGCAGCGGGCGCAGCTCGCTGCGGCCGTGGTAAACCGCGGCCCCACCGAGGGCGAGGCCAAGGCTGCCGGCCCCGGCCGACATCACCGGACCGGCGTTCGGGCTCTTCCAGCGCGGCGCCTGCTGGCGCCAACAGCGCAGCGCCTTGCGCGTGCTGCCGCACAGGGCGTAGGACAGCGCGGTGAGACGCGCCGGGACAAGATTCAGCAAGTCGTCGAGGCGCGCGGCAGCCCAGCCAAAGTCGGCAAAGCGCTGGTCGCGGTAACCCCACATCGCGTCGAGCGTGTTGGCCAGGCGGAAAAGAACCGCGCCCGGTCCGCCAAGCAGGGCGAACCAGAAGAGCGCACCGAAGATGGCATCGTTGCCGTTCTCCAACGTCGATTCGATGCAGGCGCCAGCGACACCGGCGGCATCGAGTTCTTCGGTCTGGCGCGAGACCATCCAGCCGACGTGCTGGCGCGCCGCAACCAGATCACCGCGTGCCAGATCGTCGGCGACCCGCCGGGCGTGCTCGCCCAGGCTGCGACCACCCAGCGCCAGATAGAGCAGGATGGCGTCGATGATCCCGCCAGGCAGACCCGGTGGGATCGCCCAGAGCGCCAGCGCCAGCCAGGGCAGGATGAGCAGCGACCAGGCCAGCAAACCGCGCAGCCGACGCTGCTGACCGGTGTTGAGGAGCCGCTCGCAGGCCTCGGCAAGGACACCGAAACCGACCAGAGGATGCCAGCACCGCGGCTCGCCGAGTAGCCGGTCAAGGCCGGCACCGGTCACTGCCGCCAGCGACAGAATCAGCGCAGTCGACGTTTCGGCCGCGAGTGGGAGTGAAGAAAGCACAGTGGGCATGCGACAATCGGGTTGAACGAATCCGGATTCTACGATGAACGAGCACCCCACCCCCAGCCTGATGGTCCAGGGCTGCACTTCCGATGCTGGCAAGAGCATCCTGGTGACTGCACTATGCCGCATCCTGCGCCGCCGCGGCGTGCGCGTTGCGCCCTTCAAGCCGCAGAACATGGCGCTCAATTCGGCGGTCACCGTCGATGGTGGCGAGATCGGCCGCGCGCAGGCACTGCAGGCGCTCGCCGCCGGGCTGCCGGCGCACTCCGATTTCAATCCGGTACTGCTGAAACCGGCAACCGACCGACGGGCGCAGGTGATCATTCACGGCCAGGCGCTGCGCGACTTCGATGCCTGCGACTACCACGCCTACAAGCCGCGCGCGATGAAGGCCGTGCTCGAATCGTGGCAGCGCCTCTGTGCGCAGTACGAATGCCTGCTCGTCGAAGGCGCCGGCAGCCCCGCCGAAATCAATCTGCGCGACCGCGACATCGCCAACATGGGTTTTGCCGAGGCGGTTGATTGCCCGGTCATCCTGATCGCCGACATTGATCGTGGCGGCGTCTTCGCGCATTTTTGCGGCACGCTCGACCTCCTCTCGCCTCCCGAACAGGCGCGCGTCAAGGGCTTCGTGATCAACCGCTTTCGCGGCGACATCGCTCTCCTCGAGAGTGGCCTGCGCTGGCTGGAAGAGCGCACCGGCAAGCCGGTGCTGGGCGTGCTGCCCTATCTGCACGGTCTCTATCTCGACGCCGAGGACGCCCTGCCGCGCAAGGCGGAGGAAAAGGCGGCGACCAGCCTGCGGGTCATCGCGCCGGCCTACCCGCGAATCTCGAATCACAACGATCTCGACCCGCTGCGTTTCCACCCGGAAGTCGACTTTCGCTTCATCGGCCCAGCCGACCGGCCACCGCCCTGTGATCTGATCGTGCTGCCCGGATCAAAGGCGGTGCAGACCGATCTCGCCTGGCTACGCGCTCAGGGCTGGGAGGAAGCCATCCGCCGCCACCTGCGCTACGGCGGCAAGCTGATCGGCATCTGCGGGGGCCTGCAGATGCTCGGCCGCCAGCTGCACGATCCGCTGGGGCTGGAAGGGCCTGCAGGCAGCACACCGGGATTGGGCTGGCTGGACTATGAAACGCAGCTGGCGACCGAAAAAAGACTGGAGAATGTCAGCGGTGAACTGCTGCTGCCGGAAGCGCCGGCGGTCGCCGGTTACCGCATCCACATGGGCGTCACCCGCGGCGCGGCCCTGCTGAAGCCGGCGGCCATCCTCGCCGGCGAGGCGGACGGCGCGCTGTCCGACGATGGCCAGATTCTCGCCACCTATTGCCATGGCCTGTTCGATTCACCGCCAGCGCTGTCGGCCTTGCTGGCCTGGGCCGGACACCGACCGACGCAGCACTTCGACGCGCGCCTGCGCCGCGAACAGGATATCGAGCGACTCGCCGACGCCGTCGAGGCGAACCTCGATCTGCGCCCACTGGCAGCGTGGCTGCCGGCGCAGGCGATCGCCTGATGATCGATTCAGCACTTGTTCAGCAATTCCGGCGCTCCTGGCCCAGCCAGCGACCGTGCTGACCCGGGGAACCGCCGATCGCTCATTCGTCCGGCTCTTCGCCGCGCACCAGCAGCAGCGAAATCTGGCTCTTGCGGACCAGGCGCTCGGCGACGCTACCGACAAAGAAACGCTCGATTCCACGTCGCCCATGCGTGCCGACGATCAGCAGATCGGCCTGCCATTCCGTCGTCGCATCGATCAGCATGTCCGATACATGCTTCTGCTCCGATTCAACGAGCCTGATTTCGACCTCGATCCCGGCCGCGCGCGCCGTTTCCGCCAGGCGGCCAAGAAGGCCCTGCGCACCCAGGCGCATGCGGGCCTCGGTCTTGCCGACGCTGTTCGGCAGCATCATCGCCACTTCGCGCTGCGCCAGAATCGTCTCGTCGACCGCATGGCAGATCGCCATTTGCGCACCGGTACTCCTGGCGAGTTCGACCGCCGCCTTCATCACCTGGCTGGTCATGAAGCTCTCATCAACGGCAACCATGATTCGCTTGTACATAGTTCTCGGATCCTCGTTCGGCAAAGTTGTCAGACAACCGCAAGAATAGCACTCATCGCCCCCGCCCGAGCACCTCGACACTACTTCAGCGTAAGCGGCAGACCCGCCGCCACCAGCGTCACCCGTTCGCACACCGCCGCCACCCGTTGGTTCAGCCGCCCCTGCTCATCGGCAAACAGCCGCGCGACCGCCGCCATCGGCACGATACCCCAACCGACCTCGTTCGAGACCAGGATGACCCGCCCGGGCAGTTGCGGCAGGAGGTCGATCAATGCCTGCGTCGCACCGGCCAGCCGCGGGCAGCGCAACGGCTCCCCGGCTTCGGCCTGGGTGACCGCTTCGCCGGCAAACAGAAGATTCGACAACCACAGCGTCAGGCAGTCAACCAGCAGACAGACCTCGGGCGCTGCATGTCGCCGCAAGGAAGCGGCCAGATCGAGCGGCTCGACGACCAGTCCCCACTCCCGACAGCGCCTCGCCTGATGGTGTTCGATGCGTCTTGACATCTCGGCGTCGAGCGCCTGTGCGGTCGCCACATAAACGACGTGCAGTCCGCTCTCGCTCGCCCGGCGCTCGGCCAGCAGGCTCTTGCCCGAACGCGCGCCGCCAATGATCAGTTCTCGCATGCCGCGAAGCTTAGCATGGCCGGTGATGGGTATAATCGGCGCCTTTGTCCCCGACAGGTCACCGCATGCACTTTTCCATCCTGCCAAGCGCTGCTGTCCCCGGTCTGCAGGCCCGGATCGACGGCAAGACCAAGCCGCCGGGTTCGCTCGGCCAGCTCGAACGTCTGGCACTGCAGATCGGCCAGGTGCAGCAGTCGCTGACGCCGAGCCTCGACCATCCTCGGCTGCTGGTCTTCGCCGGCGACCACGGTGCCGCCCGCGCCGGCGTCTCCGCCTACCCGCAGGAGGTGACCTGGCAGATGGTCGAGAACTTCCTCTCCGGCGGCGCGGCAATCAACGTCTTTGCCCGCCTGAACAGCCTTGAACTGCAGGTAATTGACGCTGGCGTGGCGCACGACTTCGGCGCCCGCCGGGGTCTCATCGACGCCAAGATCGCCTTCGGCACACGCAGCTACCTCGAACAGGCCGCGATGAGCAGCGCCGAGCGCGACGCCGCGCTGGTCCGTGGCGCGGCCATCGGTCACGCCCTGGCCGACCAGGGCTGCCGGGTGATCGGCTTTGGCGAGATGGGGATCGGCAATACCGCCGCTGCCTCGCTGCTGACCCATCACCTGACCGGCACGCCACTGGCAGACTGCGTCGGACGAGGGACCGGCCTCGACGATGCCGGACTGGCGCGCAAGCAGGTGCTGCTGGCGCAAGCGGTGCTGCGGGCGGCGCTACCGCCCGATGCCGATGCCTTGAGCGTACTCGCCGAATTCGGCGGCTTCGAAATCGCGATGATGAGCGGCGCCATGCTGGCCGCTGCCGAGCGGGGCCTGCTGCTGCTGATCGACGGCTTCATCGTCACCTCGGCGCTGCTCGTCGCCGCCCGTCTCGCACCCGCGATTTGCGAGTACTGCGTCTTCTGCCATCGCTCTGCCGAACCCGGCCATCTGGCCCAACTGCGCGCACTGAATGCCGAACCGCTGCTCGATCTCGGCTTGCGCCTCGGCGAGGGAACCGGCGCCGCTCTCGCCTGGCCGCTGGTGCGCGCCGCTGCCGCTTTCCTCAACGAGATGGCCAGCTTCGAGTCAGCCGGCGTCAGCAGCCAGTCCTGAACAGCTACCGCGGACCCTTGCCCGGATCGCGTGCCCCGATCGTTTTTTAGGCAGCCTTCGCGACTCTTCCCATCACCACCCCAAAGGAGCAGACATGCTGATCACCACCACTGCCAACATCGAAGGCAAGCGCATCACGCGCTATTACGGCCTCGTCGCCGGCGAGGCGATTCTCGGCGCCAACGTCTTCAAGGACATGTTCGCCGGCATTCGCGATCTCGTCGGTGGCAGGTCAGGCACCTACGAAAAGGAACTGCAGCGCGCGCGCGACATCGCGCTCAAGGAACTCGAGGAACGGGCGCAGGAACTCGGAGCGAACGCAGTGGTTGGCGTGGACCTCGACTACGAGGTTCTCGGCGAGAAGAACGGCATGCTCATGGTTTCGGCGAGCGGCACGGCTGTCGTCGTGGAATAGACAGACCCTGGGTCACCTGTACGGCGTAACCCAGGAGCGTGCGGCACAACTGCCGGAAGAGGACTGCACTCCCCGCGAGCACATCGCGACGACCGCGCAGCCAGATTACGCGACGCGCCGACGACGGGCAACGAGAGCGGCCAGGGCGGGTAATGCAAGCAGCAAGGTTCCCGGCTCGGGCAACTCAGGCGGCGGCGTGATATCCAGGGTGGTCGTGATGGCGAAGTTCGACTGCGAGGTGTGCCGCTCGGCGAAGAAGATGTCGAGGTCGTAAGGGGTGCCGGCCACCAGGCCCAGGTTCTTCAAGTCTTGCGCAGTGAAGCTCTTGGTTGCCGCACCGTGAACGCCGCCAAGGTCCAGGACCAGCTTGCCGTCGACAAACACCCAGAGGTCATCGTCACCGGTAAAGGTAAAGCTCTTGTTCGGTCCCAAGGCAGGATCGCTGAACGCCAGCTGTCCTTCGAGCTGCATGGTGAAGTGGTAGTTGTGCGAGCGGCCCTGATCGCCGTACAACTGGCCGTCGATCGGGAAGAAAGCGTTGTTGCTGTAGGTATAGGTTCCCGCCGGCCCCTCGGTCAGGAGAAGCGAGGTCGGCTTCGAGAGATTGAACCCCGGGGTGTCGACGTACCACTTGGCAAAGTTCGCTGCCGTAGAGGCACCGGCGACGATGTTCGCACCGGCGGTCGGCAAGCCTCCGCTGAGGGTTGACGCCACCATGCCAGTGACCACGCCGGGGATGGCTCCTTCGAAGTCCGACAATTGCGTACAACTGTTGGCGATGCCCGGCGCACAGAAATCGCGGATCGTCCCGGTCAGCGTCACGTCGGCGGCCATGACCGAAGCGCTGCAACCAAGGCCCAAGAGCGCCAGGACCGGCAGCAGGCTTTTCCCACGACGGGATTGTTTCTGGTAGTTCATTTCATGTTCTCCTGAGGAATTGGACAAAGAGGCAGGGACCAAAACGGCGCTTGACACAACCACGAGGCAAGCGCCCGGCGGGTCACACGACGATTAGGCTACCCTGACCGGAATAAGCATAATTGATGCCAATCCATGGAGAACAGGAAAAAAGTCTCAATCTTACAAATTGTTAGAGAATTTACCGGGAGTCCCCCGCGCACCTCGCCAACGCCAGGCGCCCTGCATCCGTAAGATTTATTGACAGTTGCTTGCTGCCTGCGAACATCAGGCCGACCCTGCTCGCCCGGCGGAAAAAGCGGCGCTGACCTGGGCTTGCGCTATCGGAGGATAGTCAGGAAAACCTGTGGGCAGGGTTCATGCCGGCCGTTTGCGTCACAGTAGCATCGCGACGACACTGCCGCAGGAGAGCGTCGCCAGGGTGCCTGAAACCAGCGTCCAAGGGCCGAGCTGGACGATTTCGCGCCGACGTTCCGGCGCGATGGCGCACATGCCGCCGAGAAGAATGCCGAGACTTCCCAGATTGGCGAAACCGCACAGGGCATAGGTCATGATGACCTTGCTGCGCGGCGTCAGCACGTCCTCGGAAAGCCGCGCCATGTCGAGGTAAGCGATCAACTCGTTGAGGACTGTCTTGGTCCCCAGCAGCGAGCCAGCAACAGCGGATTCGGCCCAGGGAATGCCGGCCATCCAGGCAAAGGGCGCCATCAGCCAGCCCAGCAGGCGCTGCAGGGACAAGGGGACAGCGTCTACCGTCGGCAACAGGCCAAGCACCTGATTCGTCAGGCTGACCATCGCCACCAGGACAATCAGCATGGCGGCGATGTTGATCAACAGGGTGGCGCCTTCGCCGGTTCCACGGGTAATGGCCTCCATGGTGCTGTGATCGGTCGGTGGCAACTGCAGGTGCTGCCCGGTCGCCTGACCTTCGGGGGGCACCAGAATGACGGCAAATACGATCGCCGCGGGCGCGCTGATGAACGAGGCTGCCAGGATATGACCCAGCGCATCGGGCACCACCGGGCCGAGGATGCTGGCGTACAAAGCCATCACCGTGCCTGCGACGCCAGCCATGCCACCGCTGAGGATGATGAACATCTCGCCACGACTGACGCTCGCCAGGTAGGGACGGATCAGCAAGGGCGCTTCCACCATGCCGACGAACACATTGGCCGCGGTTGACATGCCAACCGCGCCACCGACGCCAAGCGTTCTCTCGAGCAACACCGAGAAGCCCCTGACCAGCCAGGGCAAGACACGCCAGTGATAAAGCACCGCCGACAGCGCACTCATCACCAGCACCACCGGCAGGGCCTGAAAAGCGAGGACAAAACTGCTTCCAGGAACGGTTTCTGCGTAGGGCAGCGACGCCCCGCCGAGGAAGCCGAACACCAGTGTGGTGCCTTCGCGGGTCGCCGCGGCAATCGCCAGCAGTGCGTCGTTACCTGCGGCAAAGAGCTCGCGTGCGCCGGGCAAGCGGAAGATCAGCATCGCCAGCGCCAACTGCAGACCGATCCCGCCAAGGACCGTACGCCAGGGGATGGCGCGGCGTCTCGACGAGAGCGTCCACGCCAGGCCAAGAAGCAAGAGGTAGCCGACGACGGCCTGCAGAAGCGGATTCACTGTCCGGTCTCCACAAACCCAGCGAATACAACGGCCATGGCACCAGCCTCGCCGGGGGCTTCACTCATTCTTGCGGTCTGTTCGTCGGCCAGCAGCATCGCAGCAGTCGACCGGTCGCTGCCGGCGCCTACTTTCCCATCCGGGAGCGCCGGTCGACCGGCTTCCCCACCCGCTCGAACTCGGGCCGGATTTGACTGGCGCCCTGATAGCCCGGCTGGATGTCTGCTTCAGGCGTGGGCGGAACGTCGCGCGGCTGGACCGGCGCGGCGAACGCCGGCTTGTCCGGGGCAAAGCGCGCGCCGTAGTTGCGCTCGTAGCGATCGAGAAAGCGTCGCATCTGTTCGTAGTCCGAGCAATTGCGGGGGGAAAGGCAAGGACCGAACGAATCGTAGATGGTCCAAGGCGGCACCACCGCACCGTAGGGAGCGAACCAGGGGCCGACGACCACCTCGCCACCGACAACATAGCTCGCTGCAGTGGCCTCAAGGGCGATGCAGGCGTAGGCAGCAGCAAGAAGGAAGTAGGCGCGCACGGTAGTTCAGTGTAGCACCTGCCGAGCGCGCGCTTGCCGGGAAGTGATCACCGCCCCGGCGACTGGCACGCCGCATCCTGCACGCCTGTGGCATGCCGAGCCAGCAGCGATCAGTCCACGTGATCGGGATGTTCTCCAGATCATTGGGCAATTTCGGGCGGATTGGTGGTAAAATTTATAGTTGATCGACGTACCAGCCGGTCAACCATTTAGCTATTGGCTCGTTGTACTCATTTTTATTGTCGATAAGGAACCCCATCATGAAGAACTCCCTCCTCGTTGCTGCGCTGATC